>ENA-UOUL01000591-UOUL01000591.1-bioreactor-metagenome-genome-assembly--contig:-NODE-591-length-60777-cov-5.950675_pt1 | contig 60777 bp, 59 predicted proteins | sample MGYA00249838_ERZ747220 | MGnify/ENA primary metagenome ERZ747220 (study PRJEB28778, sample SAMN05720191) | bioreactor metagenome | isolation source: Anaerobic biogas reactor | place: USA:Washington... | reverse complement strand
GCCGTCGCTGCGGGGGTCGCCCCGGAGGGGTCGCCCGCCTGGGGGTGGTCGGTCATGCGGGAGGCTCGCTCATCGGCCCCCCAACGTACAGCCGCACCGCTGCCCTTCCCCGTCGTCGGGACGTCACCGCTCGTAGCGCCGGAGCACCCTCGCCGCGGCCGCGGCCGCCACCTCGTGCAGGGAGTCGCCCGTCGCCGTGTCGGTGGCCTCGGTGGAGGGGTCCAGGCGCAGCAGGAGGCGCTCGAGCCAGGTCGTGGTGGTGACGGGGAGCACGATGCGCAGCCGGCCGTCGGCGAGCTCCTCGACCTCGTCGGTCGGGTAGGTGTCGGCGACCCACGCCGCGTCCGGCGAGGTGACGATCTCGACGGTGCGCTCGCCGCCGTGGGGTCCCGGGACGACGTCCTCGGCGCTCGGGTGGGCCTCGGCCGGTGTGTCGAGGACCTCGGCGGCCCGTATGCGGTCGACGCGGAACATGCGCTCGCCCTCGGCCGTGTGGCAGTGCGCGAGCAGGTACCAGCGGCCGTCGCGGGACAGGAGGCGCAGCGGGTCGACCTCACGGTCGGTCGAGGCGTCCCGCCCGTAGCTGTAGTACGAGATCGACAGGCGGCGGCCGGCCGCCAGCGCTCGCTGGACGGCGTCCATGACGTCCGGATCGGCGCTGCCGAGCGCGACCTCGACCCGCTCCGCGGCGCCGTCGCCCAGGGCGCGTCCCAGCTTGTCGACCGCCCGCTGGAGGGTGCCGTCGGGGTCCGAGCCCGGTCGGGCGAGGACCGCCCGCCCGGCGGCCAGCAGCGTCAACGCCTCTTCCCGTGCGAGGCGCAACGGCCGGCGGAAGTAGTCCCCGACGTGGACCCACACCCGGTCGTCCTCGATCGTGACGTCGGTGAGCATGTCGGGGGTGAACGGGTGCAGCCCGACCTCGACGAACACGAGCTCGAGGTCCTCGAGGAGGCTCTTGCGGTCCAGGCCGAAGCGCTCGCAGATCTGGTCGACCGTGCCGATCAGCTGCTGGACGCCCGCGTCGTCGGAGGGCGGGAAGAACTCGACGCTGAACGTCGGACCGTCACTGGAGCGCAGTCGGTCGACGATCGTCTCGGGCATGCGGGCCACCCTAGTTCAGCCGCCCGCGCGGGCCGCCGGTAGGCTCGCAGCGTGGTCAGACTGGTCAGCGCCAACCCCGTGTCCGACGACTTCCGCGCCGCGGTGGCCGGGTCGATCCACGCGTTCCTCGACGCCCAGGTCCCGATCCTGGCCGACATCCACCCCGCGACGGCGCCGCTGCTCGAGCGCGCCCGCCTGTTCACCCGCGGCGGCAAGCGTCTCCGCCCCGCGTTCTGCGCGTGGGCCTACGCGGCGGTCGCCGGCAGCCTCGACCTGCCCGAGGCGGTGGCCACGGCCGCGGCGTCCCTCGATGTGCTGCACGTGTCGGCCCTCATGCACGACGACGTGATGGACGCCTCGGACTTCCGTCGTGGCGTCCCGGCCGCGCACCGCCAGTTCGAGGCCGACCACCGCGACGCCGACTGGCGCGGCGACCCCGAGCAGTTCGGGCGCGCCGGTGCGATCCTGCTCGGCGACCTGCTGCTGGTCTGGTCGGAGGAGATGTTCCGCCGCTCGGGTCTGGAGCCGGCCCAGCTGGACCGGGGGCGTCCGCACCTCGAGGCGGTGCGCACCGAGGTGACCGCCGGGCAGTACCTCGACGTGCTGGCCCAGGCCCGCGACCCGTACACGATCAGCCGCACCGACGCCGGGCGCGAGCAGCTCGCCGACCTGGTCAGGACGGTGGTCACGTGGAAGTCGGCCTCCTACACGATCCGCCGGCCGCTGCTGCTGGGCGCCGCCCTGGCCGGGGCGGACGCCGCCCAGCTGGGCGCGCTCACCTCGTTCGGCCAGCCGCTGGGCCGCGCGTTGGTGGAGCCGCACCGCTCCTACCTGCCCCACTTTCGCGCCATCCGCCAGGTGGCGGCGATCAAGGGCATGGCCCACCTCACCGGCGGCGGCTTTGTGGACAATATCCCGCGCATCCTGCCGCCGGGCGTCTGCGCCGTGGTGGACCGGAGCGCCTGGGCCGTCCCGCCGCTCTTTCGGTTGATCGAAGAGGTGGGGCAGGTGGACCACGACGAGATGTACCGCGTCTTTAACATGGGGATCGGGATGGTGCTGGCCGTGGCGCCTGGCGACGCGCCGGCTGTGCTGGCCGCGGAGCCCGCCGCCGTCGTCATCGGCGAGGTCGTCGCCTCGGCCACCGAGCGGGTGCGGCTGCGATGAGACGATTGGCGGTCCTGGCCTCCGGCAACGGCTCCAACCTGCAGGCGATCATCGACGCGGCCGAGTCGGGGGCGCTGCCCGGGGTGCGCGTCGCCGTGGTGGTCGCCGACCGGCGGGAGGCCTACGCCCTTGAGCGGGCCAAAAAGCACGGCATCCCGACCCTCTATCACCCCTTCCTGCCCTATCGGAAGGCGGGGCGCTCCCGCGCCGACTATGACGCCGATCTGGCGGCCAAGCTGGCGCCCTACGAGGTGGACCTCGTCGTCCTGGCGGGGTGGATGCGCATCTTGTCCATGGCCTTCCTGCAACACTATTCCGGGCGGGTGCTGAACTTGCACCCGGCGCTGCCCGGCACGTTTCCGGGGACGCACGCCATCGAGCGGGCTTACGAGGCCTCTCGCCGCGGCGAGATCGCCCATACCGGGGTGATGGTCCACCGCGTGCCCGATGAGGGGGTGGACGTGGGGCCGGTGGTGGTGCAGCAAGTGGTGCCCATCTACCCCGAGGATACCCTGGAGATGCTGGAGAGCCGCATCCACGAGGCCGAGCACGCGCTCTATGTGAGGGCGATCCAGGAGACCCTAAAGGTTTTCTGAAACCTTTAGGGTCTGCAAGCAAGACCTCCGAGCTCTGTCAGACCTCGGAGGTCTTTTGTCGTTTGGAGGGGATACGCCGTTACCGCGAGTAGGGATCGGCGGCGTCGCGCAGGCCGTCGCCCAAAAAGTTGAGCGCCAGCACGGTGATGATCACGGCGATGGCGGGCGTCAGCACCCACGGCGCCAGCACCAGCGACCGTAAGTTCTGCGCCTCTTGCAGCAAGACGCCCCAACTGATCGCCGGCGGGCGCAGCCCCAGCCCGATAAAGCTGAGGCCGGTCTCGTTCAGGATCATGCCGGGGATGGAGAGCGTCAGCGAGGCGATGATGTAGCTCAGGAACGAGGGGACCATGTGGCGGACGATGATGCGCATTTCGCCGGCCCCCGCCAGCCGCGCGGCCATCACAAAGTCCTCCTCGCGCAGCGCCAGGAACCGCCCGCGCACCACCCGGGCCATGCCGGTCCAGCCGATGAGCGAGAGGATCACCGTGATGCCGAAATAGACCCGCACCACCGGCCAGTCCGCGGGCATGGCCGCGCTGAGGCCCATCCACAGCGGCACGCTGGGGATCGAGCGGATGAACTCGATGACGCGCTGGATCATGTTGTCTATGCCGCCGCCATAGTAACCCGACATGCCGCCCAGGATGATGCCGATGATCAAGCTGAGGAACACGCCCACCAGCCCGATGGAGAGGGAGAGCCGCGCCCCGTAGCAGAGCCGCGAGAAGAGGTCGCGCCCCATGCGGTCGGCCCCCAGCAAAAAGACCCCCTGCTCATCGTGGGTCACGTTCAGGCCAAAGAGGTGCCAGTCGGTCTCGATCAGCCCCCACATCTTGTAAGGGGTGCCGCGCTCAAAGAACCGGATGGTGTAAGGCGGCGCCTCGGTGTCATCGCGATAGATGCTCCGCATCGTCTCCGGGTCGCGATCGCGGATCGTCTTGTAGACAAAAGGCCAGCGGAACCGCCCCTCGGTGTCGCGAAGGTGGATCTTGGTGGGCGGCGAAAGCTTGTATTGCGTAAAGAACTGCTCCGGGTTATACGGCGCGACGAACTCGCAGAATAGCGCCACGGCGTAAAAGATGATCATGATCACGCCGCCCACCATGGCTGCCTTGTGCTTGCGGAAACGCCACCACATGAGTTGCCACTGCGTGGCGATAAAGACCTTATCATCGGCGGTCTCGACCAATTCCTCCACCGCCTCGGTCGCGTTTCGTTTCACTTCTTCCATGTTTTTACCCTTCCTGGCCTTATCCGGCCATGCGGATGCGGGGATCGACGACGGCCAGTAGAATATCCGAGAGCAAGGTGCCGATGACGGTGAGGGCGCTCGTCAGCAGGATAAAGCTGCCCGCCAGGTACATGTCCTGGGATTGCAGCGCGCGCAGTTGCAGAGGGCCCGTGGTTTGCAGGCTCAACACGATCGAGACAAAGGTCGTGCCGGAGATCAGGTTGGCCAGCGACCAGCCCACCGTGCTAAAGAAGGGGTTCATCGCCACGCGCACCGGGTACTTCCAGATCAGCTTGCCTTCCTTCAGCCCCTTGGCCCTGGCGGTGATGACGTAGGGCTTGTGCAACTCGTCCAGCAGGTTGGCGCGGGTGGTGCGGATGCCGCCGGCCGTGCTGCCCAGCGCCAGGATCAGCAAGGGGATCCAGATGTGCTTGAGCATATCGACGAACTTGGCCCAGTTCCAGGGCGCAAGGATATACTGCTCCGAGAAGAGCCCGCCGACATTTAACCCCAGTTTGCTCATGGCCAGCCACATCACGATCAGCGCGATCAAAAAGCTGGGCGTCCCGATGCCGATAAAACTGATGGCGGACATGATATAATCCAGAATCGAGTATTGGTGGGTGGCCGAATAGACGCCCACGGGGATCGAGATGCACCAGCCAAAGACCATGGTGGAGAAGGAAAGGATCATGGTCAGGGCCAGGCGCTCCCAGATGAGCATCTTGACCGGCTTTTGCCACTCCATGGATTGGCCCCAGTCGCCCCGCAGGATGATGCCGCTGATCCACTTGAAGTACTGCACATAGACCGGCTCACCCAATCCATAGCGGACGCGCAGCGACTCGATCTCTTCTTCGTCCACGATATCGCCCTGCTGGCGCAATTGGGCCACATAGGAGGTCAAAAAGTCTCCCGGCGGCAATTGGATGATGACGAACGAGATGACCGAGATGACGAACAGGGTCGGAATCATCATCACCGCGCGCTTTAGAATGAATCGCAGCATTAAACCCCTCCTCTACTCGATCTATTAAGTCAACGACAAGTTCGACGTATGATGGCGGACGCTTTCGGCGACGCTAACCCGGATAAACGCAAACAGGGCTTGACCACGGCAGCCGTGTCAAGCCCTGCAGGAAGAACATGCTATGAGGAAACGAGATTGCGAACGACAAACAGGCGATTCTGCTGTGCACTGGGCCACTCCGCCCCTTCATAGCCAGCCAGCCCTGGCGCCGGCATCCTCTGTCGTGTGTGGCGCGTTTCCCGATCCCAACCACGGGATCACCGCCATTATACCATAGGCGTTTTCATCTTGTCAAACCGGGGCACATTCGCGCAAGCGAAATGCCCACTACACTGGGGAGCGGGGCGGATCACCCGATCCGCCCCGCTTGCTTGTGCAGGGCGAACCTGGCCTAGACGTGCTTGGCCGGATCGTCCCAGTAGAAGATCGGCGTGCCGACGAGGTGCTCGTCCGCCATCCGGTCGTTCGCAGTCAGTCCCTCCAGGGTGTTCAGCGGGCTCTCCTTGCCGACCAGCGCGCATTTGGGGCAAAAAAAGAGGCCCTGCCAGGATATGGCAGGGCCTCGCGGTGATCAGCAATTCTATACGGAGCGGAACTCGCCGTCGATGACGTCCTCGGGCTGGCCGTGGCCGTTGCCACCGCCATCATGGCCGCCGCCGTCGCTCGGGGCGCCTTGCCCCTGGTACATCCGCTCGGAGAGCTTGTAGCTCGCCTGTTGCAGCTCGTCCATCGCCGTGCGGATGGCGCGCGCGTCGTCGCCCTTCATGGCGCTTTTTAGCTCGTTCAGCTTGGCCTCCACCGCCTGGCGGTCGGCCGGGTTCACCTGGCCGCCGCTCTCGCGCAGCATCTTTTCGATCTGGTAGGCGAGGTTGTCGGCCTGGTTCCGGGTGTCCACCGCCTCGCGGCGCCGGCGGTCGTCCGCCGAGTTGCGCTTGGCCTCCTCCACCATCCGCTCCACGTCGCCCTTGCCCAGGTTCGTCGAGGCGGTGATGGTGATCTTTTGCTGCTTGCCGGTGGCCTTGTCCTGCGCCGTGACGTTCAGGATGCCGTTGGCGTCGATGTCAAAGGTGACCTCCACCTGCGGCATGCCCCGCGCGGCGGGCGGGATGCCCTCCAGCCGGAACTGGCCGAGGGTCATGTTGTCGGCAGCCATCTCGCGCTCGCCCTGTAGCACATGGATATCCACGGCGGTCTGGCCATCGGCGGCGGTGGAAAAGACCTCGCTCTTGCGCGCCGGGATGGTGGTGTTGCGCTCGATGAGCTTGGTCATCACGCCGCCCAGCGTCTCCACGCCCAGGGAAAGCGGCGTCACGTCCAGCAGCACCACGTCCTGCACCTGGCCGCTCAGCACGCCGCCTTGCAGCGCCGCGCCCACGGCCACCACCTCGTCCGGGTTCACGCCCTTGTGGGGCTCCTTGCCGGAGAGCTGCCGCACCAGCGCCTGCACCACCGGCATGCGGGTCGCGCCGCCCACCAGCACCACCTCATCCAGGTCGGAGACGCCCAGCTTGGCGTCGCCCAGGGCCTGGCGGAAGGGGCCTTCCAGCCGCTTGGTGAGCTCCTCGGTCAACTGCTCGAACTTGGCTCGCGTCAGCTTGAGCTGCAGGTGCTTGGGGCCCGAGGCGTCCGCCGTGATGAACGGCAGGTTGAGCTCCGTCTCCATCACCGTGGAGAGCTCGATCTTGGCCTTCTCCGCGGCCTCCCGCAAGCGCTGAAGCGCCTGCCGGTCGCGGCGCAAATCCACGCCCTCCAGCCGCTTGAACTCGTCGGCGACAAAGTTGACCACGGCCTGGTCATAGTCGTCGCCGCCCAGGTGCGTGTCGCCGCTGGTGGACTTGACCTCCACCACGCCGTCGCCCACCTCCAGCACCGAGACGTCAAAGGTGCCGCCGCCCAGGTCAAAGACCAGGATCGTCTCCAGGTCCTTCTTGTCCAGGCCATAGGCCAGCGAGGCCGCCGTCGGCTCGTTGATGATGCGCAGCACCTCCAGCCCGGCGATCTTGCCGGCGTCCTTGGTGGCCTGGCGCTGCGCGTCGTTGAAATAGGCGGGCACCGTGATCACCGCTTTGGTGACCGGCTCCCCCAGATAGGCCTCAGCGTCTTTCTTGAGCTTGCCCAGGATCATCGCCGAGATCTCTTGGGGCGTGTATTCCTTGCCCGTGGCCGGGGCGTAGACGCGGGCGTCGCCCGACGGCCCCTGGCGGACCTCGAAGGGCACCATCTTGCGCTCGGCGCCCGTCTCGTCGTACCGGCGGCCCATGAACCGCTTGATGGAATAGATGGTGTTCTCCGAATTGACCACGGACTGTCGCTTGGCCATCTGCCCGACCAACCGCTCGCCGTTCTTGGTGAAAGCAACCACCGAAGGCAGCAACCGCCCGCCCTCCGCGGTGGGGATCACGGTCACGTCGCCGCCTTCCAGCACGGCGACCACCGAGTTGGTCGTGCCCAGGTCGATTCCTACGATCTTGTCCATAACATGTCCTCCTTGCGCCCATCGCCGGCGTTTATTGCCCGGGGCGATGTCCGGCGTCGTTTTCGAGCCAATTGCCGACCGCGACCGATCCTCTGGCGCGATCCATTGACACGAGTATAGCAGCCGACTGTTAGAAGAGCGCAAGAGCAGTGCTAGAAGCGTGTTAGAGCTGCCCAGCAAACTATAACACGCCTCTAGCACTCCTCTAGCGTTGTTCTAACAAAACCCGGGTAGAATGAGCCTCGAAAGCAGCAAGCAGACCAAGCTTGATATCAAGGAGGTAATCACTATGGCCGTAAACGTTTGGAGACCGCTCGAGGACATGATGAGCTTGCGAGAGGCGATGGATCATCTTTTCGAGTCCAGCGTGGTGCGCCCTGGCCGGACGGCCGCGGCAGACGCTTCCGCCGCCGCGCTGCCCGTGGACCTGTACGAGACCAAGGATGCCGTGGTGATCCAGGCGCGCGTCCCCGGCGTGAGCCCGGACGAGCTGGAGGTCACCGCGACCGAGGAGACCGTCACCATCCAGGGCAAGTTGGCCAGCAACGCGCTTTCCGAGGAGGCCCCGCAGTGGCAGTGGTATCGCCGCGAGCTGTGGACGGGCAACTTTAGCAGGGTCGTGACCCTGCCCACCCGCGTCGATCTGAACAAGATCGAGGCCAACTTTAGCCATGGCCTGTTGACCCTCCACATTCCGAAAGCGGAAGAGGTCAAGCCCAAGAGCATCAAGATCACGGTCAAGTAAACCAGTGACCGCGAGAGGGGAGCCGGAAACGGCTCCCCTCTTTTTTTGTCTCCTCCAGCCCCGGGCCGTCCCCCATTTGCCCCCGGCGTGGAAAGCGTCATAATGGGCGCCAGCACCATTGCGCCGAGGCGGGAGCGGGGGCGTGCCTTTCTCCCCGCATCTCGGAATCCGCGCGATCCTGTGAATCCACGTCCCATTTTCGGAGTGCCCGATGCAACGATTGCCTCGCAACGCGCCCTGCTGGTGTGGCAGCGGCAAAAAGTACAAGCAGTGCCATCTGCAAAGCGACCTGCGCCAGCAGCGCGCCCCCGCGCGGGCCGCCACGTTGGTCAAGACGCCCGAGCAGATCGAGGGCATCCGCGCGAGCTGCCAGCTCACCCGCGACATCCTGGACCGGCTGGAGGGGCGCATCGCCGCCGGCGTGACCACCAACGAGATCGATCGCTGGGTGTACGAGGACACGGTGGCTCACGGCGGGCGCCCCGCTGACCTGGGCTATCGCGGCTATCCCAAAAGCGTCTGCACCTCCATCAATAACGTCATCGTCCACGGCATCCCCGACGAGACCCCCCTGCGGGACGGCGATATCCTCAACGTGGACGTGACCACGGTGCTGGGGGGGTATTACGGCGATTCCAGCCGGATGTACCTCATCGGCGAGGTGGCGCCGGAGGCGCGCCGCCTGGTGGAGGTGACGCGCCAATGCCTGAACCTGGGCATCGCCCAGGTCAAGCCGGGCAACGCCATCGGCGATATCGGCCACGCCATCCAGCAGCACGCCGAAAGCTATGGCTATTCGGTGGTGCGCGACTTTGTGGGGCACGGCACCGGCCTCGAGTTCCACGAGGGGCTGCAAATCCCCCACTATGGCCGGCCCGGCACGGGCGGGGTCCTGGTCCCCAATATGACTTTTACCATCGAGCCGATGATCAACGCGGGCCGCTACGAGATCAAAATCCTGGACGATGGCTGGACGGCGGTCACCGCGGATGGCTCGCTCTCGGCGCAGTGGGAGCATACCGTGCGCGTGACCGAGGACGGTGTCGAGGTGCTCACGGCGTAGGGCGGAGGGGTGCATGCGCGAGGTGATCGATCTGAACGGGCCCTGGCGGTTTCTGCCCGACCTGGACCCGCAATATCACGACGATGACGAGTACGCCCGGCCCGATTGGGACCGGCGCCACTGGGATTGGATGCCCGTCCCCGGCTGCTGGAACAAGCAGGCCGAGCGCTATGCCATCTATGAGGGCGTGGCCTGGTACGCGCGGACCTTTGAGCTGCCCGGATGGGCCGAGGGCCGGGTGGGAGTGCTGCGCTTCGGCGCCGCCAACTATGCCGCGCGGGTCTATGTCAACGGCGTCCCGGTCGGCGAGCACGCCGGCGGCTATACCGAGTTCCTGGTGGACGCCAGCGCCGCCCTGCGCGCGGGCGAGAACCTGCTGGCCGTGCGCCTGGACAACCGGCGGCAGAGCATCCTCTTGCCCGCCTGCCTGGGCTGGTACAACTATGGCGGGCTGACCCGCGACGTGACCCTGGAGGTCAGCCAGGGCGGGCGCCTGGAGTGGGCGGGCGTCGAGGCCGAGCCGGCGGGCGCCGGGGCGGCGGGCCGTTGGCGGGCCGAGTGGCGGCCGGGCGGGGAGGCCGCCCGGATCGAGGCGCGTATCCGCGGGCCGCGGGGCGAGATCGTCTGGGAGGGGCGCCGGGCGCTGGCCCCCGGCGAGCGGTCGGTGGAGGTTGCCTTCACGCTGGACCGCGCCGAGCCCTGGTCGCCCGCCCATCCCGCGCTCTATACTCTGGAATTGGCGCTCGCCGCCGCCGATGGCCGCGCGCTGGATGATCTGGCGGCGCCCTTTGGCGTGCGCAGCCTGCGTGCCCAGGGCAACAAGATCCTGCTGAACGGCGAGAGCATCTGGCTCAAGGGCATCTGCTACCTGCCCGATCACCCCGTGACGGGGTTCACCTACGATGCCGCCGCCTTTCGCCGGGATTTGGACGATCTGCAGGCGCTGGGGGTCAACGCCCTCCGCTGCCACGTGCCGCTCCATGAAGCGATGTGGCGCGAGTGCGACCGGCGGGGGCTCTTGGTCTGGTCCGAGGCGCCCATCTATTGCCTGGACCCCAAGGAAGAGACCGGCAGCGCCTTCAGCGACCCGGCCTACCTGGCCCTGGCGCGCGGGATGCTGACCGAGATGGTGCGCGCTGCCTATAATCACCCCAGCGCCATCCTCTGGAGCCTGGGCAACGAGTGCAAGGTCGCTCACCCCGAGGCCCCGGCCTTCTTTTCCGAGCTGGCCCGCACCGTGCGCGCGCTGGACCGCTCCCGCCTGCTCAGCTACGCCTCGCTCTATGGCGAGATGGGCGAGGTCGGCGACCTGCTGGACGTGGTGGGCGTCAACGAGTATTGGGGCTGGTACGACCGCGTCAGCGCGCGCCCGGGCCGGGACCGGCAACTGGAGCGCCAGGCGGCCCGCCGGGCCGACGGGACGCTGGCCCTGGAGATCGCGCCGCTGGACCTTGGCCGCCTGGAGCGCGAGCTGGTCGCCAAGGCGGCGCGCTACGACAAGCCGCTCCTGCTCACCGAGTTCGGCGCCGACGCCATCCCCGGCTACCGCGCCGACGACCTGGCGCTCTGGTCGGAGGATTACCAGGCCCATTGCCTGGAGGTGACCTACGAGGTGCTGCGCCAGGCTTCCCACGTCTGCGGAGCCTTTCCCTTCCTGTACCAGGACTATCCCGACCCGTCCAAGTACGTGAACGCCTATTGGGACGGGCTGAACTACAAGGGCGTCGTGACCTATGACCGCGCGCGCAAGGCCGGCTGGCAGGCGCTGCGCGAGATCTATGCGCGGATCGCCTAGGCCGGCGACGCGATCCAATCTATCGGAGGAGCCATGACCACCGTCGAGATGACCCCGGACAACTATGTCCACGTCCTGGCCAAGGACGTCTATCGTCCCTTTGCCTTTCGCGCCGAGACCCCGGAAGAGCTGGTCGCCTGGCAACGGGCCTTTCGCCCCCACCTATTGGGGCTGCTGGGCGTGGACCGCATCGCCGCCCGCGGCAAGCCCGACCTCGCCCCCAGGCAGCTCGGCGAGGAGGACCTGGGCGACCACATCCGCGAGGAGTGGACCATCCAGTCCGAGCCGGGCTTCTATTTCCCCTTCTATCTCTTGCGCCCCAAGCGGCAGGACGGGCCGCGCCCCCTGGTGCTGACGCCCCACGGCCACGGCAAGGCGGGCAAGCGCACCTATGTGGGCATCGCCGACGGCGAGTATGAAGCCCAATCCATCGCCGAGGGCGAGCGCGACGTCGCCCTGCAGGCGGTGCGGGAGGGGTATATCGCGCTGGCCCCGGACGTGCGCGCCTTTGCCGGGCTGCGCCGCCAGCAAGAAAAGGAGATCGACCAGACCTCCTCCTGCCGCACCTTGCAGATGCACGCCATGCTCTTTGGACGGACGCTGATCGGCGAGCGGGTCTGGGACATGGGCCGCCTGATCGACTATGGCGCCACCCGCCCCGAGGTGGACATCCGCAAGGTGCTGATCACCGGCAACTCGGGCGGCGGGACCGTCTCGCTCTTTGCCGCGGCCTGCGACGAGCGGATCACCGTGGCCGCGCCCTCCTCCTACTTTTGCACCTTTGAGCATTCCATCGGCTCCATCCACCACTGCGAATGCAACTATGTGCCGGGGATCATGGCTGCCGCCGAGATGTACGACGTGGCCGGGCTGACCGCGCCGCGTCCCTTCCTGGCCGTGGCCGGGCGCGAGGATCCCATCTTTCCCTATCCGGCGGTGCAGGAGGCCTTTACCAAGCTCCATCGCGTCTATGAGGTCGCCGGCGTGCCAGAGCGCTGCCGCCTCTATACCGGCGCCGGCGGGCATCGCTACTATAAAGAGGACGTCTGGCCCTTTGTGCGGCGGGCCTTTGCCGAGTGGGTGCCCTGAGCAAGCGAGGTGGCCGTGGCGCGCGCGCCGTTCGATCGACTCTTCGAGACCGACCAGCTCACCAAGCGGGAGCGCGTGGAGCGCACGCTCCGCCTGCAGCCGGTGGACCGCGTGGCGCTCCACGACCAGGTGAGCTTTAACCCCGGCGTCATCGCGCTCTATACCGGGCGGGACGTCCGCGGCTTTGACTATACCTACCAGGAGATTGGCCAGGTGATCCGGCGGACGCTGGACGCCTGCTTTCCCCCCGCGGCGCCCCGGGGCTCGGCGCGCGAGACCGACGCCGACGGGTTCGTCATACAGCGCGACCAGTGGACCACCTGGACCGTGAGCCGCCCCTTCGCCGACGTGGCGGGCGCGCGGGCCTACCTCCTGCACAAGATGCGCGAGCTGCGCCAGGCCCCCTTCGACCCCGACGCCGAGCGAGCGCGCCACCGGCAGCGGATGCAGTCGCTGCAGCAGCTCATCGGCGACACGGTGATCATCGACTATTCGATCAGCGTGGGATTCTGCGACTGCTGGTCGCGGCTGGGGCTGGAGCTGTTCATCTTGCTCTATGACGAGGACCCGCAGGTGGTCCACGACTATATCGAGCTCCACGCCACGCGAGACTTGCGTCGGCTCCATGCCATCGCCGACCCGGCGCTCTCGCCGGTGGTGCTCATCGCCGAGGACTATGCCACCAAGCACGGGCCGATCTTTAGCCCGGCCTTTTTGCGGCGCGTCCACTTCCCCTGGGTGGCTGAGCTGGCCAGCGCCTGGCACGAGCACGGGCTCAAGGTGCTCTACCATAGCGATGGCAACTATCGCTCCACCATCCCCGACCTGATCGCCTGCGGCGTGGATGGTTTCTACTGCCTGGAGCCGGGCGTGGGGATGGACATCGTCGGGCTCAAGCAGCAATGGCCCGGCCACGTCTGGGCCGGGGGCGTGGATGGGGTGGACCTTTTGGAGCGCGGCGCGCCGGAGCAGGTGGCCGCCGAGGTGCGGCGGCACATCCTGGAGACCGGCGCCCTGCGCGCCGGCGGCATGTTCGTCGGCTCCTCCAGCGAGATCAACCCGCCCATCCGCCCGGAGAACTATCGGGCCATGGTGGAGGCGGCCGGCAGCCTGACCAACCCCGGGTTTGCGGGCTAGCGGCCCGCGTCAAGGAGGACGCCAGATGAATGTCGAGCAGTTCGCCAAGGTCTTTCCCCTCGGGTCGCACCTCTGCCGCGAGCCGATGCCGCCCCTGGGCGAGCTCGTGCGGGACATGGAGAACCTCAAGCGGCGCGGCTTTAACCTGATCAAGCTGCAAGAGCACTGGGCCATCGACGAGCCGCTGGAGGGCCAGTGCGATTTCTCCCGCTACGAGGAGCTGATCGCCCACGCCGCGACGCTGGACCTGGGCGTCTATCTCGGCCTCACCTGCGAGCAGGCGCCGGGCTGGCTCTGGCGGAAATACCCCGATTGCCGCATGGTGGGGCGCAACGGCCTGCCCATCATCTATGAGGCGCCCAGCACCCTCCCCTCCGACGGCAAGCCCGGCCCCTGTTACGACCACCCCGGCGCCATGGCCCAGCAGCTCGCCTTCATCCAGCGGCTGGTGCGCACGCTAGGCCGGTTCGAGAACGTGGTGGTCTGGAACACCTGGCAAGAGATCGGCTATTGGGCGGAGGGGCTGGTGGGCCAGCCGGTCTGCTACTGCGACCACACCCTGGCCGCCTGGCGGGAGTGGCTCCAGGCCAAATACGGCGATCTGGACGGGCTGAACCGCGCCTGGGGGCACCGCTACGGCGACTGGAGCTATGTCATCCCCAACCGCAGCCACCGCCCCAGCCATTGCCTCCCGCAGGACGCCGACTGGCAGTACTTCATGGACAACGTGCAGATCGCCCATGTGCTGCGGGCGCGGGCGCAGGCCATCCGCGAGGCGGACCCGCTGGGGCGGCCCGTCTTTGCCCATAAGGGCGGCCCCATCATCGGCTCTGGGCAGGATTGGACCTATGCCCGTTGCCAGGATTTCCTCGGCTCCTCCGCCTATCCCGCCTGGGGGCCGTTTCGGGCGTGGGATGATGGGCGCCCGGAATCAGGCCGCCGGGCGGATCGGGAGACGGCGCTCGTGGCCGAGATGTGGGACGGCGTGGCGCTGCGCTACGACTATATGCGCTCCTGCAACCGACGGGGCGCGCCGGTCTGGGCCGCCGAGTTCCAGGGCGGGCCAGTGAGCACCGGCTTTCACAAGGGCCGCGTCCCCGCGCCGGAGGATATCCGCCGCTGGATGCTGACCGCCGCGGCCTCGGGGGTGACGGCGCTCTCCTTCTGGGTGACCCGCGCCGAGATCATGGCCGCCGAGGCCAACGGTTTTAGCCTGCTGGATAGCGCCGGCGAGACCACGCCGCGCTTCGAGGAGGCCAGTCGCGTGGGCCGGGCGCTGAACCGCCACGCCGACCTCTTGGGCCAGCCGACCTGGCCCGGCGCCGAGGTCGCCATCCTGGTGGACGAGGGCAACTACCAGTTCTGCACGTCCATGGTCCAGGGCGGGGAGCACCTGGCCTATAGCACCCGCGGCTGGCACCGGCTGCTCTGGGAATCGGGCCTCTCTGTGGATTTCCTGGAGACCTCCGAGCTGGACGAGCCGTATAGCGCGGCCTACAAGGCGCTGATCTTGCCCTTCCCCCTCTCCCTTTCCGAGGAGTTGGTTGCCAAGCTGGCCCGCTATGTGGCCGGGGGCGGCAACTTGATCAGCGAGGCCTGCCCCGGCCGCATGGATGCCCACGGGCTCTGCGTGCGCGGCGAGCTCTCCCCCGGCGCCGCCGCGCTCTTTGGCGTCCGCCAGACGGGCCTGACCATGGTGCGCGAGCCGCAGGGCGGGGCCCGCTGGTCGCCGCCCGAGCGGACCTGGGGCGAGTACCTGGATGAGGCGACGCTGGCGGGCCGCGGTCCCCTGCAAGGCCATACGGCTCGCGCCAACGTCTATATCGAGACCTTCGACTGCCTGGATAGCGCGCCGCTCTTGGCCTATGGCGATGCGGTGGCGGGGACGGTGCGCGCGGCCGGGCAGGGCCGCGCCTGGCTGTTGGGCACCTATCTGGGGCACAATGGCGCCGCCTATCGCGGCGAGCCCACCGCGGCGTTCGTCCGCGCCCTGCTGGCCGAGTGCGGCGTGGCCCCGGCGCGCGCGGATCGGCTGCTGCTGCGCAAACGCGCCATGCCCGGCAAGGAGGCCTGGTTCCTCACCAACCCCACGGCGGACGCCATCGCCGCGCGGGTGGACGTGTCGGGCTGGGGGCAAGTCGAGGATCTGCTGGGCGAGCCGCTGGAGCTGGACGGCGGCCAGGCCGCGCTGACGGTGCCGGGGCTGGACGTGCGCGCGTTGATCTTGCAGCGGTAGAAAAAAGGGGTGGCGGATGGCAGAGAGTGGGGCGAAGGGGCAGGGATTGCGCCTTGTGGAGGTGTCTCCCACGGTTTTTTTCGCCCGGGAGGGGGCCGGGGTGGGGCAGGGTGTGGACCTGTCCCTGGCCAACGACGGGCCCGCGGCGGTGGACGCCGAGCTCCTCTTCGCGGCGGAGGGGCGGGTCGCCGCCTTGCCGCTGGGCGCGCTCCCGCCGGGGGAATCGGCCCGGCGCGTCTATGTTCCCGACTTGCGCCAGCCGACGACGGCCGAGTGGGTGCTGCGCGCTGGCGGCGCGATCCAGGACCGGCGCGCCATGGACTGGACGCCCGCGCGCCACTGGGAGGTCCATATCGTCCAGCGCTCCCACCACGACCTGGGCTACACCGATCTCCCCAGCCAGGTGCTCCGCGACCACGACGCCTTTCTGGATGACGCCCTGCGCTTTTGCGACCAGACCGCCGATTGGCCCGACGAGTCCCAGTTTCGCTACGTGGTGGAGCAGGGCTGGTCGGCGTTGCACTATGTGGCGAACCGCCCGCCCGATTCGGTGGCGCGCTTTTCCCGCCTGGCCCGCGAGGGGCGCATCGAGGTCACCGCGCTCTTTGCCAACGAGACCAGCGAGCTGTGCAGCCACGAGGAGCAGATCAGGCTGCTTTACCCCAGCCTGCGCCTGAAGCGGCGGCTGGGCATCCCCCTGCGCACGGCCCAACTGAACGACATCCCCGGCGCCTCCTGGGGCCTGGTCAGCGTCCTGGCGGGCGCGGGGATCCGCTACCTGGCGCCCATGCTCCCCGACTATTTCGCCTGGGGCGCGCGCAAGGTGTACCCCTTCTGGGACGAGCAGGCGGTGCTGCCGCGGGACATGAGCGGAGCCTTTTGGTGGGAGGGGCCGGACCGCAGCCGCGTCCTCCTTTGGTACGGCCAGGGGCCGGGCGGCCTGTGGAGCTATGACACCGCCGTGCGCGACCTCTCGCGCCGCCTGGGCGAGCTGGACGCGCGCGGCTATCCCTACGACCTGTTGCGCTGCCACATCTCGGGCGGCGGGCGGGATAACGCCCCGGCGGTGGACCGCTTCAGCCTGATCGCCCGTGAGTGGAACAGCCGCTGGGCCTACCCGCGCCTGATCGTCTCCACCGACACCCGCTTTTTCGCGAGTTTCGAGGCGCGCTACGGCGCGGGGCTGCCCGTCCTGCGCGGCGACCTGCCCAACACCGATTATACCGTGGGGGCGCTGAGCACGGCGCGGGAGACCGGCGTCAACCGGCGGACCCACGAGACGCTGACGGCGGCGGAGAAATGGGCCGCCTGCGCCGCCGCGGCCAGCGACTACCCCTATCCCGCCGACACCCTGGCGGAGGCCTACGACGCCGAGCTGCTCTTTGATGAGCACACCTGGGGCATGGCCCATCCCATCGGCCCGGCGCAGGAGGGCTGCTGGGCGCAAAAGAGCGAGCTCGCCTACCGCGCCGCGGCGCTGGCCCACGACGTGCTGGTCAAGGCCACCAACCGCCTCGCCGACCAGGTGCGCCTGCCCGAGGAGGGCTATCACCTGGTGGTGTTCAACCCCCTGGCGCGGGAGCGCACCGATTTGGTGCGGGCGCTGGCCCTCCAGCCCGCCCCCGCCGGCCGCCCGATGTACTGGCGCACCCCCCAGCCGCCGGACGGCTCGGCCTCCGCCTGGGTCAACGGCACCGCCATCGGGCGCAACGTGATCTCCCTCCCCGCCGAGCTCCTGGAGCGCCCCTTCGCGCTCATCGACGTGGCGACGGGCGAGAGCGTCCCCTACCAGGTGCTCCGCCTGGCCGACCCGCTGGCCCCCCAGCCCGACGCCGCGGCGCGCTACGCTCTGGGCCATCTGAGCCCCGCCAGCGTCGCGGTGCTCAACTATTCCTCCGGCCACCTGCTGGAGCTGGCCTTTGTGGCGCGGGACGTCCCCGCGCTGGGGTACAAGACCTACCGGCTGGCCCCCGTGGCCGAGTGGCCGCGCTTCGAGAGCAGCCTGCGCGCCAGCGGCCACGCGCTGGAGAGCCGCTTCTACCGGGTCGAGCTCGACCCCGCCACCGGCGCCGTGACAAGCCTCTACGACAAGGTTTTGGGCCGCGAGTGGGCCGATGCCGCCGCCGAGCACGGCTTTCACCAAGTCCTCATGCGCTCGCCGGTCACGGGGGAGGTGGCCGCCGCGGGGGATTCCGAGATCGCCGTGGGCGAGGCGGGCCCGGTGCTGGCCAGCCTGGTGATCCGCGGCGCCGCGCCGGGCTGCCCGCAGCGCGCCCAAGAGATCACCCTCTATGACGGGCTCAAACGCGTCGATTTCGCCACGCGCTTGCTCAAGGACGCCACGCCCTATCAAGAGCTCTATCTCGCCTTCCCCTTCGCCTTGGAGGGCGCGCGCTTTCGCTACCGCGCCGCGAACTCGGTCATCGAGCCGATCCGCGACCAGCTCCCCGGCTCCAACACCGACGCCTACGCCGCCCAGCAGTGGGTCCAGGCGGCGGACGCGCGGGGGAGCGTCACCTGGAGCAGCCTGGAGGCGCCGGTGGTGGTGCTGGGCCAGCTCTGGCCCGGCTATGTCTCCCAGGCGCACCATGGCATCACGCCGCCGGGGTACGAGCACCCCTTCCTGCGCGACCCGGCGGGGTTGGGCCGCGGCCACCTCTATTCCTACCTGACCTGCAACAACTTTCGCACCAACTTTTCGCCGTCCCAGGTGGCCGACCTGCTCTTCCGCTACACCCTCACCACCGACGAGGCGGGCGCCTCCCCCGCCGGGGTGGGCGACGACCTGGCCGCGCCGCTGGTCCCGGTGACCCTGACCGGCCCGCAGCCGGGCCCGTTGGAGCCCCAGGCGAGCTTTTGCCGGGTGGACGCGCCCAATGTCCACCTGCTCACCCTCAAGGCTGCGGAGGATGGCGACGGGCTGATCCTGCGGCTGGCCGAGGTGGAGGGGCGCGAGACCGAGGTCACGGTCCACCTGCCCGGGTGGCCGATCGGCCAGGCGGTGCGCTGCAACCTGGTCGAGGAGGACGAGGGCACGCTCTGGCACGACGACCACGCGGTGCGGGTCAAGGTGGGCGCCCATGGCCTGGCCACGGTCCGCTGCCGCGCGGCGCGGTGCCGCGCGGCGCGGTTTCCGCCGGTGGCGCTGTGGGCGGGGTATTGAGGTGGGACGATGACGGTTACCCTGGATGACCTCCGGCGCGTCAAGCTGTTCGCGGGCCTGGCCCCCGCCTCCCTGGCGGCGCTGGCCCCGCTCGCCAGCGCGCGGAGCTACCGGGACGGCGACTCTATCCTGCTGGAGGGGGAGGAGGCCGCCGGCGTCTTGTTCGTGTTGGAGGGCGCGGCGCGGGTCTATCGCACGAGCCCGGAGGGGCGCGAGCAGACGCTGATCCTGCTGCACGCCGGGGACGCGCTGAACCTGCCCACGCCCTTTGCCCCTTCCCCCGTCGCCCCCGCCAGCGCCGTGGCCGTGGGCGATTCGCGCCTGCTCGCCCTGCCGCTGGCGGCCTTTCGCCGCGCCGCCAGCGAGATCCCCGACCTCGCCCTGGCGGTGATGGGCGACCTCGCCGCCCGGCTGCGCCACTTTACCCGGCTCACCTATGACCTGAGCCTGCGCAGCGTCCGCGGGCGGCTGGCGCGGTTCCTGCTGCGCCATGCCAGCGCCGACGCCCCCAGCCCCGTGCGCTGGACCCAGGAGGAGGTCGCCGCCCAGCTCGGCACCGTCCGCGAGGTGGTCAGCCGCACGCTGCGCGCCTTTGTGCGCGAGGGCCTCATCCGCCTGGACCGCCAGCGCATCCTCATCCTGGACCGCGAGGCCCTGGAGCGCGAATCCGAGTCCTAGTTTTCCTCCCCCGGTTGTGACTTACATCACAGACGCCCGCCGCCCTCCTGGCTATACTATGCTCGTAGCCAAGGAGGAAGAACGCGATGCAAGATTGGGCGCTGCCGACGATCCACCCCCAAGAGTGCACGGGCTGTGGGCTGTGCGTCCAGTACTGCCCGACGGCGGCGGTCGAGTTGGTGGACGGCAAGCCGGTCATTGTCCGCCCCGCCGATTGCGCTTATTGCGGGCTGTGCGAGGAGAACTGCCCCACCGGCGCCATCGAGCTGGCCTACGAGATCGGGTTCGGCGCCGCCTGAACCCGCGCGCGTTCCCCACAGTACCGAGGAGGAAACCCATGGAGAAACGAGAGATCAGGAGTCGAGTCTATTGGCTGGGCGTGGTGGATTGGGATCGCCGCCTTTTTGACTCGCTGGTCCCCCTGCCCGATGGCACCAGCTATAACGCCTATCTGATCCAGGGCAGCGCCAAGACCGCGCTGCTGGACACCGTGGACCCCGCCGTGACCGAGATGCTCCTGGCCCAACTGGCCGACGTCCCCGAGGTCCACTATATCGTGTCCCAACACGCCGAGCAGGACCATTCCGGCAGCATCCCCCACGTCCTGGCCAAATACCCCCAGGCCCAGGTGATCGCCACGGAAAAGGGCAAGGACCTGCTCATGCTCCACCTGGGCATCCCCGCGGAGCGGATCACCGCCGTGGCCGATGGCGAGGAGCTCTCGCTGGGCGATCGGACGCTGCGGTTCCTGCACACCCCCTGGGCGCATTGGCCCGAGACCATGTCCACTTACCTGGTGGAGGAGCGCATCCTCTTTTCCTGCGACCTCTTTGGGTCGCACCTGGCCACCTCCGACCTCTACGTCACCGATGAGGGGCTGGCCTACGAGGGGGCCAAGCGCTACTTTGCCGAGATCATGATGCCCTTCCGCCGGTTCATCCAGCGCAACGTCGACAAGGTGCGGGCGCTGCCCCTCGACCTGATCGCGCCCAGCCACGGGCCGATCTATGGGCGGCCCGAGTTCATCCTGGAGGCCTACCGGGCCTGGCTCGCCGACGCGCCGAAGAACGTGGTGGTCATCCCGTACATCTCGATGCACGGCAGCACGCGGCTGATGGTGCAGCGGCTGGTGAGCGCCCTGGTGGCCCGCGGCGTCACGGTGCACCAGTTCGACCTGGCCGCCACCGATATCGGCAAGCTGGCCATGGCCCTGGTGGACGCGGCGACGCTGGTCGTCGGCACGCCCACGGTGCACGTGGGGCCGCACCCCAACGTGGCCTATGCGGCCGTTCTCGCCAACGTGCTGCGGCCCAACCTGCGCTACGCCGCGGTCATTGGCTCCTATGGCTGGGGCACCAAGGCCGTGGAGCAGGTGGCCGGGATGATCCCCAACCTCAAGGTGGAGATCCTCGGCACGGTGCTGGCCAAGGGCGCGCCCACCGCCGCCGACTATGCCGCGCTGGACCAGCTCGCCGAGACCATCGCCGCCAAGCACCGCGAGGCGGGGCTGGCCTGAGCAGCGCGCAACTCGCTGGTTCATAGTGCGCGATCCATCGCGCTCCGGCAAAAGCCGTGATTCACCCTGCCATCAACAGCGCGCTGAAGCGCGCACTACAAACTCGCGCACATGCGAGATATGTGAACAGGAGACATGATGAAACGACAAATCGTCCACATCGATGAAGAGCTGTGCAATGGCTGCGGCGCCTGCGTGACGCCCTGCGCCGAGGGAGCCATCCAACTGGTGAACGGCAAGGCCAAGGTCGTGAGCGACTCGCTCTGCGACGGCGCTGGCTTTTGCCTGGCCGTCTGCCCCACCGGCGCGCTGACCATCGAGACCCGCGAGGCCGCCGCCTTTGATGAGCACGCCGCCGAGCAACTCCAGCAGCAGCGCGGGACCACCTACATCGCCCAGCATTGCCACGTCTGCGGCGCCGGCGAGGACAAGCGCGTCCTGCTCCCCTGCCGCACCGAGGGTCGCAGCCTGTGGGTTTGCACCCGTTGCTTGCCCGCCCTGATCCACGGATAAGGAGCGCGCCATGGCCCCGATCCCGCTCTACGATGACCTGAGCCAGGATTACGACCGTTTCGTCAACTGGGGGAACCGCCTCGCTTACGAGCTGCCCTTCATTGAGCGCCAACTGGCCGCGGTGGGGGCCAAGCGGGTGCTGGACGCCGCCTGCGGCACGGGGCAACACGCCCTGGCCCTGGCCCAGCGCGGCTATGACGTGACCGGCGCCGATCTCAGCGAGGGGATGATCGCCCAGGCCCGGCAGAACGCGGCGCGCCTGGGCGTCCCCGCGCGCTTTGCCGTGGCGGGCTTTGGCGAGCTGGCGACCCAGCTCGGCGGCGGGTTCGATGCGGTGCTCTGCCTGGGCAACAGCCTCCCCCACCTGCTGACGCCGGAAGACCTGGCGCTGGCGCTGGCCGATTTCGCGGCGGTGCTGCGACCCGGCGGGCTGCTGCTCGTCCAGAACCGCAATTTCACCCCCGTGGTGGCGCGCCGCGAGCGCTGGATGGGTCCGGAGCCCCACCGCGAAGGCGACCACGAATGGCTGTTCATCCGCTTCTACGACTGGGAGCCGGACGGTCGGGTGGCGTTCAACGTGATGACCCTCCGGCGGCAGGGCGATGGCCCCTGGCGGCAGTCGGTCAGCGCCACGCGGCTCTGGCCGCAGTTGGATGCGGACCTGCTGCCCGCGCTGGCCGAGGCGGGCCTGGGGGACGCCGCCTGCTGGGGCGATATGCAGGGCTCCCCCTATGTGGCCGAGTCCAGCGGCAACCTGATCATCACCGCGCACCGTTCGTGAATTCAAGGTATAATAAGCAAAGGGAGGAATCGTTATGGCCAGCAAACAGATCGTCTTTGCCCTGATCACCTTTTTGCATGACCTGTTCACGGTCATCTGGATCGGCGGGCTCTTTTCCTTGGTGGTCGTGGTGGCGCCCGCCGCGCGAGGCGCCTTGGGGATGGGGCCGGAGACCAAAAAGCTCATGGCCGCCATTCAGAAGCGGCTCAGCACCCTGGTCTATCTCAGCATCGTGGTCTTGGCGATCACGGGGCTCCTGATGTCCAAGCGCGTGACGGCCTTCCAGGGGCTGCTTAGCTTTGCCAACACCTACTCGACCGTCCTTTCCATCAAGCACCTGGTCTACCTGGCCATGATCGCGGTGGCCCTGGTGCGCAGCCTGGCCCTGGGCCGCAAGGTTTCTGGACCGTCGGTAATGGGGCCAGCGGCAGCCAAGCAGGAAAAGGCCAAGATGGCCCTTTCCGTGCTCAACCTGGCCTTGGGCATCGTCACGCTGCTGCTGAGCGGCTTCGCGGCAGCCCTTTCGGCGGGCAAGCCCCCGCTGTGATCGCTATCATAAAAGAATAAGAAGGGGAGAAAGAAACGATGAGCATGTTCTGTTACCAGTGTCAGGAGACGGCCCGGAACGAGGGCTGCACCGTGCGCGGCGTCTGCGGCAAGAACGCCGAGGTCTCGGCGCTGCAAGATGGGCTGGTCTGGCTGCTGAAGGGGCTATCCTTCTACGGCGCCAAGGCCCGCGAGCTGGGCGTCGCCAACGCCGAGTCCGATCTGTTCGTGGTCGAGGCGCTCTTTGCCACCATCACCAACGCCAACTTTGACCCCGAGCGCTTTGTGGACCTGAGCAAGGAGGCCCTGCGCTTCCGCGACCAGATGGCCTGCTGGTTCGAGCCGGCCTACCAGAAAAAGCACGGGGCGGCCTATGCGGGCCCGCTGCCCGCTGCCGCCACCTGGAAGCCGGCGGTGGGCGACCTGGCCGAGTTCGTGGGCCAAGGCGCGCAGGTGGGCGTCCTGGCCGACGCCACGCTGGACGCCGATATCCGCTCCCTGCGCGAGCTGCTGATCTACGGGCTCAAGGGCATGGCCGCCTATGCCGACCACGCCTACGTCCTGGGCCACCAGGATGACGAGGTGCTCGCCTTCATGCAGGCGGCCCTGGCGGCGACGCTGGACGACAGCCTCACGGTCAACGACCTGGTGGGCTGGGTGCTCCGGGCGGGGCAGATGGGCGTCAAGGTGATGGCCCTGCTGGACGCGGCCAACACCGGCGCCTATGGCAACCCCGAGCTGACCCTGGTCAACCTCGGCGTCAAGCCCGGGCCGGGCATCCTGGTCAGCGGCCACGACCTGCGCGACCTGGAGGAGCTGCTGCAACAGACCGAGGGGAAGGGGATCAACATCTATACCCACGGCGAGATGCTCCCCGCCAACGCTTACCCCGGGCTGAAAAAGTACCCGCACCTGGCGGGCAACTATGGCTCCTCCTGGTGGCACCAGGCCACCGAGTTCGAGCAGTTCGGCGGCCCCATCCTGATGACCACCAACTGCATCGTGCCGCCTAAGGACAGCTACAAGGGCCGTCTCTTCACCACCGGCATGGCCGGCTGGCCAGGCGCGGTCCACATCCCCGACCGGCATCCCGGCCAGCAGAAGGACTTTACGCCGGTCATCGAAAAGGCGCTCCTCTCCGATAGCCCGCAAGCGCTGGAGGAGGGGACCATGCCCATCGGCCTGGCCCACGCCACGGTGCTGAGCCTGGCCGACAAGGTCGTCGAGGCGGTCAAGAGCGGGGCGATCAAGCGCTTCGTGGTCATGGCCGGCTGCGATGGCCGCCAGAAGGGCCGCGGCTATTATAGCGAGGTCGCCGAGCAACTGCCCGAGGACACGGTGATCCTCACCGCGGGCTGCGCCAAGTATCGCTATAACAAGCTCAACCTGGGCAACATCGGCGGCATCCCGCGGGTGCTGGACGCCGGGCAGTGCAACGACTCGTACTCGCTGGTGGTGGTGGCGCAGGCGCTGGCCAAGGCCTTTGGCCTGGACGACATCAACGAGCTGCCGATCTCGTACGACATTGCCTGGTACGAGCAAAAGGCCGTGATCGTGCTGCTGGCGCTCTTGTCCCTGGGCGTCAAGCACATTCGCCTCGGCCCCACGCTGCCCGCCTTCCTTTCGCCCAACGTGGTCAAGGTGCTGGTGGAGAATTTCGATATCAAGCCCATCACCACGGCGGAGCAGGACGTGGCCGCCATCGCGGTGGGCCAGTAACGGTTTCCCTGGGGAGCCGGGCGGCGGCCCTGCCTGGCTCCCGTGTTGAGGAGGTGCGCGCATGAGCGAATATATCAATAACCAGACCAAGCGCCAGGAGGCGCTCAAGCAAGTGATCCGCCAGCTCCATGACGGGCGGACGGTGGACGAGGTCAAGGCCCAGTTCGCCGAGTTGCTGGAGGACGTGGGCGCTACCGAGATCGCCCAGTTGGAGCAGGCGCTGATCTCCGAGGGGCTCCCCGAGACCGAGGTGAAGCGGCTCTGCGACGTGCATGTGGCCGTCTTTCGCGAGTCGCTGGAGGCCGAGGCCAAGCCCGAGAGCCTGCCCGGCCACCCGGTGCATACCTTCCTGGCGGAGAACGCCGCCGCGGCCAAGGTGCTGGACGAACTGGGCGCGGCGTTGGAGGCGCTCAAGGCGTCGCCGGGCCTCGCCACGCTGGGCCAGGCGCGGCAAGCCCTGGCCAAGATGCGCGAGTACGAGAAGCATTACCTGCGCAAGGAGAACATCCTCTTTCCCTACCTGGAAAAGCACGACTTTCGCGGCCCCTCCGCGGTGATGTGGGCGATCCACGACGACGTCCGCGCCGATTGGAAGGCGCTGGCGGCGCTCTTGGAGCGCGGCCCGGCCGGCGGCCCCGCGGCGCTCAAGGACGAGGTGAACCGGCTCTACCTCTCCATGTCCACGGCCGTCCGCGAGATGTTCTTCAAGGAGCAGAATATCCTGCATCCTGCGGCGCTGGAAAAGCTGAGCCTGGAGGAATGGGCGGCCGTCCGCGCGCAAGAGGCCGAGATCGGCTACGCCTATGTGCAGCCCGGCGACCAGTGGCCGCCCGCCGAGCTGGCCGAGCGAGCCAGGACGGCGCCGCGCCCCGTCTCGGAGGTCCAGTACGCCGAGGCTGGGGAGGGCGCGCCCGAGGCGGCGCCCGAAGCGGCGGCGCCCGCGGTGTCGACCAGCTCTGCCTCCGCCCTTTCCGTGACGCTGGGGCTGGAGACGGGCCACCTGACCCATTGGGAGCTCAACGCCATCCTCAAGTCGCTGCCGGTGGATATCACCTACGTGGGCGCCGACGACCGGGTGCGCTTTTTCTCCCAGGGGCCCGAGCGGGTCTTTCCGCGCTCGCCCGCCATCATCGGCCGGCTGGTGCAGCAGTGCCACCCGCCCAAGAGCGTGCACAAGGTGCAGATGATCCTGGAGGATTTCCGCGCTGGACGCCGCGACGTGGCCGAGTTCTGGATCCAGTCGCAGGGCAAATTCATCCACATCGTCTATGTGCCCATCCGCGACGAGCAGGGCGCCTATCAGGGCGCGCTGGAGATCACCCAGGACGCCACCCACCTGCGCGGCCTGCAAGGCGAAAAGCGCCTGCTGGACGACTGAGCGGATGGGACGCGGATTCCGCAGATTGACACAGATTCCAGACCTATCCTGGTCCTGATGAACGCGAGGCATGCTGTCTTGCGAAAGAGATGAGGAGGAGAACCATGATCAAGACGTTACGAGTGGCCGACGCGCCCGATGCCCCGAACCCGCACGGCGTCAGCGTGCGCAAGATGTACGACACCGAGCACGCCCAGTTGATGCACATCACCCTGCAGCCCGGCGAGGCGCTCAAGCGGCACATCACCCCGGTGGATGTCTTTTTCTACGCTGTGGAGGGCCGCGGCGTGGTCGAGATCGGCGACGAGCGGGTCACCGTGGAGGCCGACACCATCGTGGAGAGCCCGGCGCGCATCCCGCACCGGCTCGTCAACGAGAGCGATGGCGTCTTTCGCGTGCTGGTGACCAAGGTCCCCCGCCCGACGGAGGCGACGCGGCTGCTATAGCGCCGGAGCACTGATAGACTGAACATACTGGGCCACTGAGCACGGACCGGAACGCGGTCGCTCAGTGGCTCTGCGTTTTTCGTCCGCGCCCCTCGGCCTGATAGGCGATCTCTAGCGGGCTGCCGGGCCGGAAATACGAGGCCAGGAACCCCAGCGACCGCTCCCGATCCTCGCCGCCTTGGTCGCTCAGCAGTAGCTGCTTGCCGAACTCGGCAATGTCCACCACGATCCGCTCGTAGCGGTAATAGGCCAGCGCCACGGGATCGACCGGCGCCGCGCCATACCCCGCGTAAAAGAGCGCCTCTTCCTCCTCCGGCCCATGCCAGCCGCCCAGCAGGCCAGCGCCAGGGAACATCAGGTCGCGCTCCTTGGGCGCCAGCAGCGGGGCGTCCCAATCCACGATATGGAGCCCGTCGCCCGCGATCAAGAGGTTCCCGGCGTGGAGGTCGGTGTGGCAGGCGATGAGCGGCAGCCCCCGCGCCCGGAGCGCCAGCGCCAGCCGCTCCGCGCGCCCCACCAGGTCGGCGATCCGGGGACGCTCCGCCCGCAGCAGCGCCGCCACCCGCCGCGCCACCGGGTCGGCTGGGTCGCCGCCCTCGGCTTGCCGCAGGAACGACTTGACCATCTCGCGCCACTCCGGCGAGTACGTCTCCCGCGGGAGGCGGCGGAGCAGCGCCTCGGGGACCGCCGCCGCGTGGATGCGCCGCAGCGCCGCGCCGAGCTCGCGCAGGTGGCGCTCCGCGAGGCGGGTCTCATAGGCGTTGCGCCCCTCGACGAAGTGGTAGAGGATCACCGCGTGCTCGCCGAGCTCGGCCCACAGCCGCCCCCCGAGGGTGGCGAGCGGGGGGATGATCGCCGCGATGCCCTGGTCGGCGTAAAAGCGGGGCAAGGCCACGGCGAGCTCGTCAAAGGCGCCGCGGCGCAGCTTGCTAAAGTAGGCCGCGCCATCCTCCGCGACGGCGCGATAGACCGCCGAGTTCACGTCGGCGCCCAGGGGGAGAAAGGCGAGCTGGGCGATGGGCAGCCCGTACTCGTCGCGCAGGCAGGCGATGATCTGGGCGTCGGGGATGGCCGGCTTTTCGAGCGTGGTCAGGCCTCTTTCTGCGGGGGTTCGGTGGGGAGGTCCCGCAGGTGCGCGACGCTCCCCCAGGTCAGCAGCCGCCAGCGCTTGGGCTTGACCGCAAAGACGTTGATGGCCGCGTTATAGAGCGAGTGGTGCCATACCATCCCCAGCGGCAGCTCCACCGCCTTGTGGAACAGGTCGATCAGCACGCCGCCGTGGGTCACCACCAGCGCTACGCCGCCGGGGTGGGCCGCGGCGATCTCTTGCACGCAGGCGACGGCGCGGGTGTAGCATTGCCGGAAGCTTTCGCCGCCGGGGAGGGCATAGTCGGGGTCGTTGGCCTCCAGCGCGGCGGCCTCGGCGGGGTGGTCGGAAGCAAAGTCGGCCAGGGTGCGGCCCTCCAGGATGCCCAGCCCGAGCTCGCGCAGGCGGGGCTCGTCGTGGACCGGCAGCCCCAGCCGCGCGGCGATGGTATCGGCGGTCTGGCGCGCCCGGCCGAGGTCGCTGGAATAGATCGCCTGGATGCCCTGGTCGGCCAACGCTTCGGCCAGCGCGGCGGCCTGTCGCCGGCCCAACTCGGTGAGCGGGCTATCGAGCTGGCCTTGCTCCAGGCGGCGCACGTTCCATTCGGTCTGGCCGTGGCGGACCGCGATGATGGTGGTAGAAGTCTGATTCACAATATCGGCCCTGTGCTCTGGCATACTAGGGTTAAGCTCTGGCTTTGGTGTCTACCATGCTTGCGGATCGTTAGTCACTCCGGCGAAGGTGGAAGACAATTGCCCTTCGGGTCTGACCGGTGCTATCAGGTGCCTTTTTCCACTCGTAGCCCGTGCAAACCATCTGGCCTCTGTAGCGCACGCTGCCGGGTCCCGCGGATTCGAAGAGATGCAGTTCTTCGCCGTTAGCCACATGATCGCGGATCGCCCTGTTTCCGCGGGAAAACTCCATGTCACCCGTCTGGCCCTCCCCTGTGTACAGGTAGAGGCCTTCCCCAGCCCATCCATCAAGGTATCCGTACTGCTTGCCCTGCTGCCCAGCGAAGATGAGGATGATTGGATACTTGCTGGGTGTGCTAATGCCGCCTTGGACCTGGCCGCCGTACTGGTCGTGGAGATCCTTTCGGACGTATACTCGGCCCTTTTCGAACATGGTTCTGTTCTCCTTCTAGGGAATCAAGGGGCCCGCCAGCTATTATCTTAACCCGCCGCCTCCCACGCCTCGCGCAGCCAGGCGCGCACCTCGGCGTCCACCGCGGCGGCGTCATACAGCTCCAGGTGGTGGGTGAAGCGGCCGGGGTATGGCTCCACGATCTCTTTCCAGCGCGACGAGCCGTCGCGGCGGCGCAGCCCGATGGTCAGCGCCAGCGAGGCGGCCCCCCGGCGCAGATACTGCCCCGGTATCCAGGCCCAGGCGAAGGCGATGCGCCGCCGGAAGGCGACCTGGCTCTTGCTGACGCGCAGCTCCACCTCGCCCAGCTCCTCCGCCGCGCGGCGCACGGCCTCGAACAGCTCCCGCGCCTCGTCGCGCCCCGCGAAGAACTCGTCCAGCGTCATTCGGCCAGCGCCAGATCCGCCAGATAGATGGCGCAAGGCGCCTGCCCCACGCCCGACCCCTCGTGGCTCGAATACCAGGAGACGAGTCCTCGCCCGGGGCCGGTCTCCACGAAACCGGGGTACGAGTTGTCGCCGCCGCTGGGGAGCGCGGCGATCTCGACCAACCGGTCGTCCACCAGCCAATAGAGCATGGTGATCGCCCGGTCGCCGTCGAGCCACTTGCGCCCGCCCACCAGGTAACGGTCGCCCCAGCGCGCCAGCAGCGGCCCGCCGACGTTGCGGTCCAGGTCGCGGCGGCTCCAGTCACGATAGGGGGGCCGGGCGCGCAAGAGCTGCGCCGTCATGCCCAGCGGCCGCCGCGCGAGGGCGACGATGGCCCCGTCCGGCTCGAAGCAAAAGGCGGTTTCGTCGCCGTACTCCTCCTGGAAAAGCCCCGCCGTCTGGAAGCGCAGGCCGTCGTCCGAGACCAGCAGCGCCGACTCGGTGAGCGGCCGGGCCTCGGCCATGGTGGCGGTGGGGGCGAGGCCCCGCTTGCGCCGCCCGCAGAGGTAGGCCTTGCCCTCATGGGCCGCCGCGCGCCAGATATAATGCCCCTGCGTCCCCTCCAGAAAGCGCGGGCCGCGCCAGGTCTTGCCGTCCGTCGTCCAGCAGCCGTAGCCCTGCTGGTCGTTCTGCTCGCGCTCCCGCCGCCCATCGGCCAGCCAGGTTCCCGAATAGACGAACAGCGCGTCGCCCAGCGCCAGAAAGTGAGGGTCGCGCACGTCGCGGTCGGGGACGTGGAAGGCGTGGGCCAGCCGCCAGTGGACCGTGTCCAGGCTGTGCAGGATGAGGATGCGGGACGAGTCGTAGACCATGTGCCCGTCGATGCACGAGCGAAAGGTCAAATAGTACGCGCCCTTGAAATGCACGAGGTCGGTGAAGGCGTTGTGGTTCCCGTCGTTATATACCTGACGGATGTTCTGGATTTGCACGGACATGGCAGCCTCCCCTGGCTGATCTAGAGCAGCTCGGCCACCGCTGCGCAGGGCAGCCCAAAGGCCTCCGCCACCGCGCGGTAGGTGACCTGGCCGCTGTGGACGTTCACGCCCTTGGCCAGCGCGGGGTTGGCCCCCACCGCCGCCGCCAAGCCCCGCTGCGCCAGTTGCAGCGCGTAGGGGAGCGTCTGGTTGGAGAGGGCGTAGGTGGAGGTGCGCGGCACGGCGCCCGGCATGTTGGGGACGCAATAGTGCAGCACGCCATCCACGAAATAGGTCGGGTTGCTGTGGCTGGTGGGGTGGGTGGTGGCGATGCAGCCGCCCTGGTCCACCGCCACGTCCACGATCACGCTGCCCGGCTTCATGCCGGCGACCATCTCGCGGGTGACCACCTGGGGCGCCTTGGCCCCCTTGATCAGCACCGCGCCGATCACCACGTCCGCCCGGCGCAGCGCCTCGGCGATGTTGTGGCGGTTGGAGACCAGCGTGATCAGGTTGCCGCGCAGGATCTCGGTGAGGTAGCGCAGCCGGTCGGTGTTCACGTCCAGGATGGCCACGTGCGCGCCCATCCCCAGCGCCACCAGCGCCGCGTTGGTCCCCACGATCCCGCCGCCGACGATGACCACGTCCGAGGGTGGCACGCCGGGGACGCCGCCCAGCAGCTTGCCGCGCCCGCCGTTCATCTTTTCCAGGTAGTGGGCGGCGATCTGGATCGACATCTTGCCCGCCACCTCGCTCATGGGCGTCAGGAGCGGCAGCGCGCCGTCGGCCAGCTCCACCGTCTCGTAGGCGATGGCCGTCACCCGCCGCCGCATCAGCTCGCGGGTCAGCTCCTCGGCGGCGGCGAGGTGGAGGTAGGTGAATAGCAGCAGCCCCTCCCGCAGGTGGTCGTACTCGGAGGGCAGGGGCTCTTTCACCTTCATGATCATCTCGGCCTGCCGCCAGACCTCCGCCGCGGCGGGCACGATCTCGGCCCCGCTGGCGGCATAGGCGGCGTCGTCAAAGCCGCTGCCCGCGCCGGCGCCGCTTTCCACCAGCACCTGGTGCCCGGCCTGGGCCAGCGTCTCCACCGCGCCGGGGGTCGCGGCCACCCGATACTCCTGGTCCTTGATCTCTTTGGGTATGCCGATGATCATCTGGGTTCTTCACGCTTTCCGCGATCGTGGCTGTTGGTTCTATTCGCCGTTGCCCGTCAAGTCCACCACCGACGAGTCGCCGACGTTCAACTGCTCAAAGGCGCGGCGGACGTGGGCCTCGCTCCCGATGAGCGAGCCGGTGAGCATGGCCTTTTCCACCACCGCGCCCTCGTTGATCACCGAGTCCGTGATGATGGCGTGGCGGACCACGGCGCCGTCGGCCACGGTGACGTAGGGCCCCACCACCGAGTTCTCGACCTTGGCGGAGGGGGCGATATAGACCGGCGGGATCAGCACCGAGTTGGTGGTGGGGGCGGCCTGTCCGCCGCTGCGCTCCAAGAGGAAGCGGTTGGTGTGCAGCACCGTCTCGCGCTGGCCGCAATCCTCCCAGACCTCCACCGGCTCGGCCACCAGCTTGGCCCCGCGGTCGATCATGAGCTGCAGCGCGTCGGCGATGTAATACTCGCCCTTGTTCTTGACCCCGCGGCGGATCAGCTCGGCGGTGCAATCGATAAAGCCCGGCCCGTCCTTGACGTAATAGACGCCGATCACCACCAGCCGATTGCTCATGTCCGAGGGCTTCTCGATCAGCCGCGCGATATAGCCGTCCTTGACCACGGCCACGCCAAAGCGGCGGGGGTCTTCCACCTCTTTGACGTAGAGCACGCCATCGGCCTGCAGGTCGCCCAGGGCGGCCAGGTTGGCCTCGAAAATGGTGTCCACAAAGGCGATGAGCGTCGGGCCGGTGATATAGTCCTTGGCCAGATAGATGGCGTGGGCCTGCCCGAGCAGTTCTTTCTGCTCCACGTAGCGCGCCTTGAAATCATAGTGGGCGTCCACGTAGGCCTTGATCTGGTCGCCGAGGTAGCCGACGATGAAAATGATCTCCTCGACGTCCAGCCCCTTAAAGCCGTCGAGGATGTGGCCCAGCACCGGCTTGCCGGCCACGTTGATCAGCGGCTTGGGGTGGGAATAGGTGTGCGGGCGCAGGCGCTTGCCCAGGCCCGCCAGGGGAATCACGATTTTCATGGGGTGTCCTCCTCGACACAGGTTAACCGGTAATACGCGCGCGGGCCTCGCCCCCTTCGATCGGCTTGGGGCGCCCTACGCGCAGGGCGGCGCCTGCGTGTGCCAGTCGGTGGCCTGCTCGTAGGCATGGGCCACCCGCAGAATGGTCGCCTCATCGAAAGCCCGGCCCAGCACCTGCATCCCCACCGGCAGTCCCGCGAGCTGGCCGCAGGGGACCGAGAGGCCGCAGAGCCCGGCCAGGTTCAGCGAGAGCGTGAAAATGTCGCCCAGGTACATCTGCAAGGGATCGTCCACCTTTTCGCCGATCTTGAAGGCGGTGGTGGGCGTGGTGGGGGCGATCAGGGCGTCGTAGCGCTCCCAGGCGCGGTCGAAATCGCCGCGGATCAAGGTGCGGACCTTTTGTGCCTTCAGGTAGTACTGGTCGTAATATCCCGCGGAGAGGGCATAGGTCCCCAGCATGACGCGCCGCTTGACCTCGGCGCCAAAGCCGTGTTGCCGGGTGCGCCGGTAGCTATCCCACATGTCCACCGCGTCGGGGAAGGCGTAGCCGTACTTGACCCCGTCGAAGCGGGCTAGGTTGGCCGAGGCCTCCGCCGGGGCGATGAGGTAATAGACGGGCAGCGCGTAGCGGGTATGGGGCAGGGAGACCGGCCCGATCTCGGCGCCCAGCCCCTTCAGCACGGCCAGCGCCTCGCGGATGGTCTCGGCCATCCCCGGCTGCATCCCCTCGCAGAGGTACTCCTCCGGCACGCCGAGCCGCAGCCCCTTGACGCCCCCGGCCAGTTGCTCGACATAATCGGGGACGGGCAACGGCGCGGAGGTGGCGTCCAGCGGGTCGTGCCCGGCGATGGCGCGCAGCAAGAGCGCCGCGTCGCGGGTATCCCGGGCCAAGCAGCCGATCTGGTCCAGCGAGGAGGCAAAGGCCACCAGCCCATAGCGCGAGACGCGCCCATAGGTGGGCTTGATCCCGACCACGCCGCAGAAAGCGGCGGGCTGGCGGATGCTCCCGCCGGTATCGGAGCCGAGGGCGCCCAGCGCCTCGCCTGCGGCCACCGCCGCGGCGCTGCCGCCGCTGGAGCCGCCGGGGACGCGCTCCAGGTCCCAGGGGTTGCGGGTGGGGCCAAAGGCCGAGCCCTCCGTGGAGGAGCCCATGGCGAACTCGTCGGTGTTGGTCTTGCCCAAGATCACCGCGCCCGCCTCGCGCAGCTTGGCCACCACCGTGGCGTCATAGGGGGAGCGGTAGCCTTGCAGAATCCTGGAGCCGCAGGTGGTGGGCAGGTCGCGGGTGCAGATCACGTCCTTGATCGCCAGGGGGACGCCCAGGAGCGGCGCGTCGTCGCCGGCGGCGCGGCGGCGGTCGGCCTCGCGGGCCTGGGCCAGCGCCCCCGCGGCGTCCAGCGTCAGGTAGGCGTGCAGGCGCGGGTCCACCGCCTCGGCGCGTGCCAGCAGCGCCTGGGTCAGCTCCACGGCGGAGATCGCGCCGCGCCGCAGCGCCAGCAGCGCCTCGTGAATGGTCAGGTGGGTCAAGTCGCTCGGCAGGGATGGCCGCATGGTGGTCCTTTCTGGTCGCCGGCGCGGGGCGATTACTCGTCGAGGATGGGATGAACCTTGAACTGCCCGTCTTGCTGGGCCGGCGCGTTGGCCAGGGCTTGCGCCTGGGCCAGCGAAGGGGCGACGCGGTCCTCGCGCATGCCGGGGCGCTCGGCCTCGCCGCTATCCAGCCCCTGCGCGGTGGGGAGGACGCCCTCCGTGTCCACTTGTTGCAGCATCGCGGCATAGTCCAGGATGGCGGAAAGCTGCTCCTGGAACATCTGGGCCTCCTGGGGGGTCAGCCCCAGCTTGGCCAGCTCGGCGATATGCTCCACTTCCGCCAGGGTGAGCGTATTGGACATGGTTCCTCCGCATGACGAGATTGCCTTCTAAATGTACGCAGAATGGCCGGGTTGCGCAAATGTAGCGGCCAGGGCAGCAAAGGGCCACGAATCGCCTGGGCGGCGCGGGAAGGGCCTCCCCCGCCCCGCGCCCTTCGATTCGTGGCCTGGCCGTGTTCGCACAGGTTGTTGCGTCAGCGTGAGCTGGCGCGGCTCATCCCGCTGGATCCTCTTGGATCAGGTCCAGGTTGGTGAGGGGGACCGCCAGCTTGCGCCCGTCGTCCAGCAGCACGCGCACGCCCCAGAAAGCGATGCCGGTGTCCGGGTCCTGCAACCGCTGGGCTGCGTCGGCCACCTGCCCGGCGAGGCCGGCATAGGGCGCCCGGGTCAAGAGCACGCGGGTGCCCGCCGTCGCCTCGCCCCATTGGGCGGCGGCGCGGGTGGCCTCCTGGTCGCTGGGCAGCGCGATCATGATCTCGGGCCGGGCCGAGGCGCGCGCGGCCTGGCGCGGCGCCACCATCGCCTCGCGGCCCTGGTGCTTTTCGAAAAGCGCATGGGCGGCCTGCGACATGGGCATCTCGCCAAAGCCCTGCATCGCCACCACCGGATAGTCCAGCCCCGCGGCGTGCTCGCGCAGGTTGGCATCGATGCCGCCCACCACGATCGCCCGGACCTTGGCCTCTTGCGCCTTGTCCAGCGCCTCCCGGGTCACGGACGCGCCGCCCACCACCAGCGCGCCATGGCAACTGGAATCGATCAGGTCGGCGGTCAGCGGCTGCTCCCGCTCGCCGATGACGCGCACGATGCCATAGCCCTCTTTCCCCGAGCTCCAGGCGCCGCGCACCAGCGCGCCGGTGGAGGCGATCACCGCGCCCCGGTCGGGGATGACGTTGATGACCTCGCCGCGGACGTTGGCGCGCAGCTCGAGCGTGACCGGCTCGCGCTCCAAGAGGATGCGCCCCTGCGCCACGGAGGCGATGCTCCCGGACACCGGGGCCACGCACTTTTTGCGGAATAGCCCGAAAACGCCGCCCTTGGCCGCCAGCACCTGGCGCTCCTGGACATCCTCGCCCTCGGCCTTGACCATGTAGCGGGGCAGCGCCGAGTTGCCGACGCCCAGGGCCCGCGCGGCGTTCAGGGCATAAAGCGCGCCCGGTTGCAGCGCCCGCGCCACCACGTCCGTCGCCTCGAGCTTGTCGCCCACGCGCACCAGAACCTGGCCGGGGATCGGCAGCAGGCGCTCCCATTCGAGCCTCGCGAACGCGACCACGCCAACCGGCGGGCGATATCCTGTCATGTGGCTAACCTCCCATGCTCCACAGCCATTCCTGGACCCTGGCCTGCTGGTTGGTCGGCTGCGCCGCCAGTTGCAGCGGCCGGCCGCGGGCGTCGATGATGAGGCCGACGGCGCCGCCCTTGACCTCGATCTTGCCGCCGCGCCCCTTGGAGCCCCAGCCGATGTCAAAGCGCCGCGTGGGGCGCAGCTCCAGCGTCGCCGTCTGGCCCTGCGGCAGCGGGACCACCTCCAAGGAGCCAAACGGGACATCCACCTGGACGGTGCTGCCGTCGGCGTAGGTCATCTTGCACTTGAGGGCGATATCGCCGAGGCGGGCCGCGCCCACCGGCGCCACCACCGTGCCGAGCTCCAGGAAGCCGTCCTGCTCCAGCACCTGCGCGGCGGCCAGCGGCTGCACCGCCGCCACGGCGCCCAGCGCGGGCAGGATGCCCAGGGGGTCGAGCACCAGTTGCAGCAGCCCCACCGGCTGCAGCGCGTCGAGCAAGAGGAGCGCCGCCTGCCCCGGGTTGGCCGCGTGCGAAAGCGCGCCCCCGCTGGCGATGATCATGTCCAGCGGCGGCAAGAGCCCCTTGGCGCCCGCCTGGCGCTGCTCGCTCGCCGCCAGCCCGGCCAGGGCCAAGCGCAGCGCCTCGCGCGCCGCGGCTTGCTCCAGGAACAGGTCCTCTCGCGATTGCGGGAGGCTGGCCGGGTAGAGCTCGCGGGTGAGCAAGCGGTTGCGCGCCTCGTCGGCGGACATGTCAAAGGGGAGCCAGCGCAGGATCTCCTCGATGGACACCTGGCTCAGGAGTTGCTGCAAGCCATAGCTGGTGCCCAAATCGCTGCGCAGCAGGCTGCGGGTTCCGCCGCGGGTGGCGGCCACCAGGTGCGCGTTGGCCCCGCCGAGATCGACGCCCAACACGCCGTGCGCCAGGTTATACCGGCGCTCCACAAAGCGGATCAGCGTCCCAAAGGCCTGGGCCGCCGAGACCAGTGGCGCGGAGCCCTGCGCCGCGGTACCCAGCGCCTGGAGCTCGGCGATCTCGGGGACGCGCGTGGCGCCCCGCTCGATATAGAGCCGCTCCAGCTCGCGCTGGACGCCGCCCAGTGCCTGGGTCTCCAGGTCGGGCATGACGTTGTCCACCGCGCGGAAGGGGTAGAGGTCGGCCAGCAACTCGGCCACCGGCGTGCGGGCCTCTTCGTTCCCCGCCAATATCACCATGGGGCGCTGCAGCGGCTCCAACACGGAGGCCAGCGCCACGAGGATTTGGGCCACGTCCAATAGCGGCGAGACGGCGCCGCCGTTCACGCCGCCCGCCAGCAGGATCACGTCGGGGGGGGTCTGGCAGAGCGCCTCCAGCTTGGCCTCGATGCCGCGCGAGGCGCCCCAGCGCTGCTCGCCCTCGTCCAGGGCGACCACGTCCTGCACCACGGCGTAGGCGCCCTCCACCGCCTGGCGGGCCTGCTCCACGCTCAGCGACTGGATCAGCCCCGCGATGACGACGCGCAGCGGCGGCAGCGCGCTGGTGGCGACCGCCAGCGCATCCACGCCTTGGCCGTCCTCGCGCTCGGGCATGATCAGCCCATCGTTCGGATCCCAGAGCTGGCGCCCGGTGGCGGCTTCCATCTGCTGCACGATGCCCTCGACCCCTGCCAGGAGCTGCTCGCGGGAGTCGGAGGTTCCTGCCGTTTCCTCGCCCCTGGCGACGAGCCGATAGACGCCATCCACCAGGTCAACCAGCATGGCCTTGGTCGTCACGCTTCCCGCGTCGACGGCCAGGATGGACTCGATCTCTTGCCCAGTGGTCATGCTCTATCCCCCTCGTAAAATGCCGCCTCGATCCCGCGAACCTAGGGGATCAGGCCCAGCCAATCGCCCGCCAGGAACTGCAGCCGCCCCAGCAGCAACGAGATGCGCGACATCACCGTGCCGCCAAAGAGCGCTCCCAGGGTGATCAGGATGACCCATTTGCCCAGCCTGCCCCAGCCGCGCGCGAATCCGTTCCAAAAGCGGGACCAGGACACCCGGCCGCCGCTGGTGAAGTAGAAATAGAGAAGCGTCCCCAGGGTGCCCACGGCCAGCAGCCCCTGGGAGATGGCCCGCTCGATGCCCAGTTGCCCGCCGCCATAGTCGCGGGGCGAGAGCGAGACGAACAGGGCGCTCACCTGCGGGAGGATGGCGCCAACGAGGGCGCCGCCCAAGGCCAGCGCCGCGCCCACGCCGATCAGGTAGGCCACGGGGATCTTGCTGAACCAGCGCAGCGCCGGGACCTTGCGCACAAAGAGCAAGAGCCCCAGCACCAGCCAGATGATCAGGGTCCAGTGCTCTTGCGGCGCGGCGATGAAGGCCTGGATGCGCGGCAGCAGCGCGCCGTGCCAGGCCTGGATGACGGCATAGCCGGCGGCGACGCCCACGAACAGGTATTGCGCCAGCCGAAAGAGCCCCGAGTCGGCAAATAGATAGCTATAGACGATCAGCGTCAGGATCGCGGCCACCCAGAGGCCGATGGCATCGGCGGCCGAGCTCTGCAGCCAGTTCGCGAGGACCTGTAGTGGATTTCCCATCTCTATTTCCTTTGCCGAACGCGCGTGATCAGCGCCGCGATATTCCCCAACACGATCACCAGGATGATGGCCAGGTGCGCCAGCGATTGCGCCGCCAGGCTCGAGACCGCCGTGGCGGTGCGGCCCGTGGCCATCTCGTATTCCGCCGCGCCGGTCATGCCGATAAGCAGCCCCGATAGCTGGTGGGTCGGATAGTAGCGCATGGCCTCCACCCCGGCCGAGGCCGCCACCCCCGCCACCGTCTTGATCGGGTAGGCGCTTTGGGCCTGCTCCAGCCAGCGCTGCACCGAGCCCGCGTCCGCCGCCAGGACGATGGCCAGGTCGGCGTCGGAGAGCTTGGCGACCTCGCGCATGGTCGGGAGGTCGTCGAGCTCGCGCTGCTCCACAAAGTCCTTCTTGAAGGCCGCGTCAAAGCCCTGCGCCAGCGCCCGCAATCCCGCCGTAGCGTCGGCCAGGTAGCCGAGGTTCACGAACTGCTCGCCGTAGCGGTAGCCCTTGCCCTTGGCCACCTGGTCCCAGGCGGTCTGGGCCATGGCGGGTCCTTCCGGCGCCGTGCTTAGCGCGATGAGCCGGGCGTTCTTTTCCAGCAGGTGTCCCATCAGCGCTCGGGCTTGCAGCTCCAGCTCGGCGGCCGTGGACGGGCCATAATCAAAGACCACCAGGACGGCGGCGCCATCGGGCAGCGCCTCCACGGCATCGGCCAAACCCTGGGCCGGCTCGGTGACGTGGATGCTGTCGCGGAACCAGCCCACGCCAAAGAGCAGCGGCACCAGCAGGGCGGCGGCCAGCAGCGCATAGATCAGGGTGCGCACGATGCCGCCCCCCGCGACCCGCCGGGCGCCCTTGCCGAGCTTGGCGGCGGGCTGCCCGGCGAGGATATCGGCAAACATCTCGGCGGCCGCGGGCTCGCCGCCTGTGAGGGCGCCGCCCATCTGGGCGCCGCCCATCTGGGCGCCGCCCAGCGCGGCGGCGGGTTGCGCGCGGCGCGGCTGGGACCACACTCCCGCGACGGGCAAGATGCCGCTGATCCCGGCCAGGATGCCGCTGCCCTCCGCGCCCTTGTCGGGTTCGGCCTTGGTCGCGTCGCTGGTCGTCTCGCGTATCTCTTGCAGCCAATCGGGGAGCTCGGCCTCGGCCAGCCCCTCGGGCTCCTCCTGGGCAGCCGCGGCGCCGATCACTTCGGCGGGCGCCAGCTCCCGGAGCCAGTCGGGGATCTCGCCCTGCGCCAGCAGCGCCCCGGCCTCCATCTCTTCCGGCGTGGCCTCGGGCTCGCCCAAGGGCGCGGCCTCGCCGGGCTCCTCCGCCAATAGGCCCTCCTGCTCTGGGGCTGGCTCGTCCAGCCCCTCGGCGGCGGCCAGATCGCGTAGCCAATCAGGGATCTCTTCGGCCTCGCCCTCCTCTTCGCCGACGGCGATGGCGGGCCCTTCGGCGGCGCCGTGCACCCAATCGGGGACGGCGGCCTCCAAGATAAAGTCCGGCGCCTCCGGCGGCGGGGCGGATTCCTCGGCCGGGGCGGGCAGTGTTTCCTCGGCCGGGAGGAGCGTGGCGGGCTCCTCCGCTTCCGCCTCCTCAGCGGGGGCGGCAGCCTCCGCCAGCGCGGCGGCTTCGCCCGGCTCCTCGGCCTCCGGCGGCGTGAGGGACGCCAGCAACTCGTCGGTCGTCAGCGGCTCGGCCTCCGCGGCTTCCTCGCTGGTGGCGACGAGCTCGCGCAGCCACTGGGGCATCTCGTCTTGGGGTGGCTCGGCGGCCAGCCCCGGCTCCGTCTCGGCGCCCGCCATCCTAGCGGCCGACTCCTCATCGATCACCTGCTGCAGCCAGCTCGGCAGGCCGATGGCATCCGCCGCCAGCGCGGGCTCGGGTTGCTCGGCCCCTTCCGGCTCCGTCGCAGTTTCCGGCTCCGCCGGAACCTGCAGTTCCGCCGGAACCGCTGGTTCCGCCGGAACCGCTGGTTCCGCCGGCGCCTCGGGTTCCGCCGGAACCTCCGGTTCCGCCGAGGGCTCCTCAGGCTTTTGCGTCCGGTCGTGCAGCGCCGCTTGCCGGAGCATCTGGATCCAGCTTTGCGGGCCGCGCTCCGCCTGGGCCGGTTCGGCCTCGGGCTCTGCCGGCTGCTCGCCGGCCCCCTCCGCTTCCGGCTCGGGCTCGACCTCCGGCGCGGGCTCCACGGCCTCGTCCACGCGCAACGGCTTGAGCCGCGCGCCGCACCGGGCGCACTGCTCGGCGGTGGTTGGGTTGGGGCTGCCGCACATCGGGCAGGGCTGGGTCTCCACGGGCAGGAGCCGCCCTCCACAATTGTTGCAAAAGTTGCTGCCATCTCGGTTGGACGTCCCGCATTGCGGACAAAAGATCATTTCACCTTGCTCCTACGGCTTGGCCTTCAGCCCCTAAAGGTGTGGGGAAAACCTTTTGGGGGCTAGGAATCCTTGCCGCTATAGATAAGGACGGTCCATGCACAACAAGAGCCGCAGTCCGGCGATGACCGTGCCGATGGCGGCGCCCAAGAGAAGGCCCCGGGCCCCGGCAGTGGCGGGCACGGCGAGAACCCAATCCTTGATCACGGGCAGTTGGTCCCAAAGGTAGCGGCTGATGGGCACCTGGCCGATCAGCACGATCAGCCCCGCCAGGGCAAACAGCGCGGATTCCCAGCTCCGGATGCGAAAGGCGCGATAGGCCGCCGAGGCGACGAAAAAGGCCAGCAAGGAAAAGATGGTCGCTTGCAGGGGCGAATAGACATAGCGGAAGGCCCAGGTCACCGCCGGGTTGCTGGGGCTCGCGATGCCCAGCAGCACCATGACGACCAGCACCACCGCCAGCACGGCGCTATAGCCCCAGCCCTTTTCGCGCTTGCGCACCCGCGTGGCGTGGACCGACAGCAGGTTGAACAGCCCCAGCAGCATGGCAAACGCCGCCAGCACGATGGCCCCCTCGGTCAAGATGGCGCTGGCCTGATCCAAGACAGGGCTGTCAAAAAAGAAGTCGAGCAGGATCAGGACCGCCGCGGCCACCGCGACCACCGAAAGCAGTATCTTTTTCATCTGGCTCAGCTCCCTTACAGAATGCCCAGCGTGCGCAAGATGATGACGACGATGGCCGCGCCCAAGATGCCCAGGCGCGCGACATCCGCGGCCATGAGCCCGCCCACGTGGTTGCGGTCCTGGCGGAGATAGGCCCCCGCGGCAAAGATCTCTTCCCCCAGCAGGGCGTGGTCCGTGGAAGCGTAAACAAAGGGCAGCGTCTGCGGGTTGGTGGTCCCGCCGATCTGCGGGATGCCCCGGCGCGCCCCGGTCTCGCCCATGAGCAGGAACTCGTCGCCAAAGGTCCCCACCATGACGTTGGCGGCCAGGTTCTGCTGGTGCAGCGTGGTCATGACCCCGGCGGCGTAGGCCACGTTATCGGGGGCCAGGAGCTGCACGCGGCGGCTATCGTACTCGTCGGGATAGCCCGCCTGTTCGTAGCCCCGGTAGAGCGTCTCTTGCGCGGTGGGGAGCACGGTGGGGTCGGCCACGCTGACGGAGAGGGGCGCGTCGCAGAGGGCCGCCTGGTAGGCCAGGTATTCCAGCACCTCGACCCCCGCCAGGGTCTCCAGGGTGGCCTGCTTGCCGATCCCGCCGACGCCCAGGGCGACGTGCAGGGGGCGGCCCAGCTCGGCGGCCTGGCCGACGGCCTGCTTGATGGCGTCAAAGGCGGGGATGCGCCGCAGCTTGGCGCCATGGCCGGCGCGCGCGCGGGCGGCGAGGGCAATCAGCAGGACCAGGGAGGCCAGCAGGACGACCAGGGCGGTCGGGTCGGTGATGGTCCATCCGGTAAACAGGCTGCTCACTGCGTTCATGTCAGCTCTCCTCGTCAGGGCTTGGCGGAGGGCGGCTCCTGGCCTCGTTCCAGCCGCGCCAGCAGCCGTTCCACGTTTTCGCGCTCTTCCAGGAGCGCGGCCACCTCGTGGATGGCGGCGTCGCCGGAAAAGGCGCCCAGGACCGGCTCCAGAAAGAGCAGCGCTTGCGCGCCGATAAAGCCCAACGGCTTGTGCATCTCCAGGAACCAGACGGCAGGCGTCTGCATGCCGTGGCGCAGCACCGCCTGGGCCAGCTTGTCGATCAGCTCGTCGCGGCGCTGCTCACTCAGCGCGCTCATCGGGCCCCTGTTCCGCCGGCTGTGGCTCGGCGCCTGGCTCGATCTCTGAGGGCTGCTCCGGCCCGGGCAGCGGCTCCGCGGGAGGCGTCGGGCGCGTGGCGAGCTGGGCGAGCCGTCGCCGGAGCGAGGCGGCCTGCGCCGCCAGCCAGCCCTTGACCTCGCGGACTGTCTCGCGGAGGGCGATGCGTCGCAGGGCTTGCCGCGCCAAGTGGCGAACCTCGCGGCCAAAGAGGGCCTGCCGGTCGGCCAGCAAGTCCTGGAGGGCGGGCTGGGAGGAGCGGTCGCCCACCAGGGCCAGCGCGCACGCCGCTTCCCCGCGCACTTGGGGCTCGGGGTCTCGCAGCGCCAGCGCCAGCGCATCGCGCCCTTCCGGCCAGCGTAGCCGGTTCATCGCGCGGGCCGCGCTCGCCCGGAGCGGCGCGCAGGGGTCGGCCAGCGCCGCCAGCAGCGCCTCGGCGACTTCGGGCGTGGCGGCAGGAAGCGCGCCCAGCGCCTCCAGGGCGGCATTGCGCAACGCCACGTCGGCCTCGGCGCCCTGAGCCAGCGCCGCCAGCCGGCCGGCCAGTGCGGGGTCGGGACGGCGCGCCAGGGCTTGCACGGCGGCCTGCCTCAGCTCGGCGGGCAGTTCATCGCCCAGTCCTTGCGCCAGCAGGTCGGCCAGCCCGGCGGGGGCGTCCGCCCGTCGCGACAGGGCGTCCAGCGCCGCCGCGCGGGCAGATGGGTCGCCTTCGCGCGCCAGGGCCAGCAGCTTGGCGCCGACCTGGCCGTCGCGCCGGCGAGCCAGCGCCTCGGCGGCGGCCCAGCGCACCAGGGCGCTCGGGTCGCCCAGCGCTTCCAGCAAAACGTCTGCCGGTTCCCGGCTCAGGCCCATGGCGCGCGCCGCCGGCGGGAGCTGCGCCTGGTTGGTCATCGGCTCGTGCTGCCGCGGGTGGGGCGCGCCGCGCCAGCTAACCCCAGCATCGCTAATCTCGAAAGCCCTCCCTATTGGTGACTCTGTCCGGCGCGCGCGGGGAAATATGACCGCGCATCGCGTCAGGCTCGACGACTAGCTCAGTATACCACGAGTCAAAACGCTGTGCAAGGCCCTCGCCCCTACCGCTAGCTCTTGAGCAGCAGCGGCAGGCTGATCACCGACGCCGGCGTGGGCGAGGGCGTCGGCGTCCTGGTGAGCGTCGGGACGCGCGTATCGGTCGGCGAGGGCGTCGCCGTGTGGGTGGGCGTGCGCGTGGCCGTCGGCGTCGGCGTCGACGTCGCCGTGGCGGTGGCGGTGGGCGACGGCGTGTCCGTCGGCGTCGCCGTGGCCGTGTGGGTCAGCGTCGGCGTCGGCGACGATGTGGATGTGGGCGACGGCGTGGCCGTCGCTAGGCGGTACACGCCGAAATCGATCTGCAGCACCTCGCCCGCCGCGACGCCCACGGTCCACTCCTCCAGCGTGGTCGGCTCGTAGCCGCCCGGCGCCACCTCATGCACCATGTAGAGGTCCGGCGTCAGCCCGCTAAAGACGTAATAGCCGTTGGCATCGGTCATCTTTTGCGCGAGCTCTTCTTCCCCGAACTCGCTATAGAGCAGGATGGGCACGCCAGCCACGCCCAGCTCGCCTGGATCCCGCGCGCCGCTGCGGTTTTGGTCCTCAAAGACATAGCCGCTGATGGACCCCGTGGAGGGGGTGGGCGACGCCGTATGGGTGGGCGTGGCGGTGGCGGTCGGCGTCCGCGTGACGGTGGCCGTCGCGGTGGGCGTCGGCGTGATGGAAGGCGTCGGCGTGGGCGTCGGCGGCGGATAGCGCCAGGTCAGCTCCAACCTGGGGCGCAGGGCATAGCTCAAGCTGTTGGAGGAGACGAATTCGTAGCCGCGCACCCCCGCCGACCAGCCCTTGATCACGACGCCCTGGTTGGCGCTGGCGTCGCGCGCCCAGGCGTCCACCATCTTGGTCACTTCCAGGCCATACCACTGCCCGACGCTGCCCACATAGAACTCGTCGCTCGGCTCCGGCCAGATATCCGTGAGTGGGTCGTTGCAGCCGGGGCGATTCCAGGGGATGCCGGGCATGGCCAGAATCCAAGTGGCCGCGGTCTCGGACCAGGGCCGCCGGACCTGATGGGCGCGGATCTTGAGGTCGGGGTTGGAGTGGTAGAGGCCCTCGGCGTAAAGCCAGAGCCGCGCGCGCGTCACCACGGCGCCATAGGGCAGCGTTGGGAGGCTGAACCGCAGCAGCGCCGCGTTTTCCTCGATGTCGCGCCCGCCATCGTAGCCGACCCGCAGCCAGCCGCCATCGGCATAGTTGGCCGACTTGTTAATCTCGCTGATGGTCGTATCGACGACGCCCTGGTAGCCCCCCAGCCCCTGCTGGTAGGTCTCCAGGTACCACTCGCCCAGCCCGCGGCAGGTCAGCGGGCCAAAACGGCCGGCATCGCCGATGCCGCTGCCCTCCCAGACCAGATAGGCGTCATAGGCGCCAAAGGTGTCGTCGTCGTGGATCGCGATGTTGAAGGGGACCACCATCCCCGAGAACGCCGGCGGGCTGGGCAAGAGGTCGGCCCAGGGGATCGCCAGCTCGATGGTATAGCCTTCGTTGGCCCCCTTGAGCTGGGCGCGGGCGATGATCTCCGGGCTGCCGCGGCCCACATGCTCCGTGTACCCATCGAACCGCACGGCGAACTGGTGGTCGTAGGGACCCGCGGTGTTCCAGACGTGGTCTCCATCGCCATCCAGGGCGATCTCGATGCTATCCGAGTTCCAGATGACCTCCGTCCGGCTGTCGAATTGCACCACGTCGTCGGTTACGTCGATGGCAAAATAGAGATACTCCTGGTCCCACTGGCTGCGGGCCACCAGGCTGCAATCGCTGGGGCTGACCGGGCCGGCGGGGTAGCGGGTGCTGGCCGTCTCCCAGTTCAACACGAGCGGCGCGCCCGTGACCCAGGTCCAATCCTCCAAAAAGCCGTCGATGGACAGGGGCATATCCAGCGCCTGGGCGTCCAGCGCGCGCGGCGCGGGCGTGGCGGTGGGCGTCTGCGTGGCCGTGCGCGTGGCCGTCGCGGTGGCGGTGGACGTGCCCGTGGCGGTGCGGGTGGCCGTGGGCGTGGGGCCGCTAAAGGCGTACTCGATGGTCAGCTTGGGGCGCTGGGCGGTGGCCCAGTGCTCGGCGCTCCAGAAGCGATACTCCACCGCGGCGGTGGACGCCCCCTGCAGGGCGAGCCCGTAATTGGCGGCGGGGTTCGTCTGCCACGCCTGCGCCAGCGCGGTGATATCCAGGGCGTACCAGGCGCCGATGGCGGAGAGCTCCGCCGTGGCGGCGGCGGTCCCCGACCGATCGAGCCCGATGCCGTTGCAGCCGGGCAGCTCCCAGGCCTGGGCGCTGGTCGCCTGCCGCCAGGTGGCCTGCTCGGCCGCCCAGGGGCGCAGCACCTGGTAGGCGCTCAGGGCCAGCGGCGCGATTCCGCCGCGGCTCGCCACATAGATCTCTAGCGTGGCGCTGGCGATGGCGGCATAGCTGGGGATCGGCGACAGGTCGAAGCGGAGCAGCGGGACCGCCGCGCCGTCGGCGCGCACCGCTAGCGGGTCGGTGTGGTGCTGTGGGGTGGTGGGGAACCACGAGGTGAGAAACGTGTCTTCCGCTCCGGCATAGCCCTCGAGGCCCTGCTGCAGGACGATCACTGGGGCGGCGGGGAGGGCGGGGCCAGCCAGGGCAGCGGGCGGAAGCGTGGCGGCCACCAGGGCCAAGATCAAGGCCAGGCAACAGGTCAACGTCAGTCGTCTTGACATATTCGGCTCTCTGTTCTCGGTGGGGCTTGCGCCGGGTTTGCAACTATCAACTATATGCTTATTATAACACGTATCCAGGGCGCAGCCAAATCGGCCAGCGCGCCGTCGTCGAGTATATAGACGCGATTGCGGCGGAAAGGTGACGCCGTTTGGCCCCTGCCTGCTTTTGTGATACCATACACCCGCCTAAAACCGCCCGCAGGCCTGGCCCTGCGAGTTCGGGGCTATGGCGTGGGCGGGGCGATCTTGACGGCGAGCGCGGATGATCGCGACCCAGCCGGTCCGCGTGCCGTTTTTTCATCGCGCAAAGGAGGTGAGGGGATGTCGCTAGAGACCATCTCCTATGGCAAGGTCACTTGGGTCAATATCGAGCAGCCGACGCCGGAGGACGTCCAGGTCCTGCGGCGCAATTATGATTTCCACCCCTTGGAGCTGGAAGACTGCCTGAGCAACATCGAGCGACCCAAGATCGACGAGCACGAGAACTATTTGTTTATCGTGATGCATTTTCCGGTGTACGATTCCAAAAGCCAGGTGAGCCACCCCAGCGAGGTGGATTTTTTTGTCGGCCAGGGGTTCCTGGTGTCGGTGCACGATGGCGACTTGAAGCCGATCTACCAGTTGTTCGACGATTGCCAAAAGTTCGAAAAGACCCGCTCGCGCATCATGGGCCGCGGCGCCAGCCGCCTCCTCTATAGCGTCATCGACCGCCTGGTGGACTATTGCGAGCCGGTCTTGCGCAAGGTGGATTCCAACATCCGGCAGATCGAGGGGAACATCTTTAGCGAGGACATGCGCCGGGTCGTCGGCGACATCTCGATCGTGCGGCGGGACATCATCGCCCTGCGGCGCATCATCCGCCCCCAGATCCCCATCGTCCGCAACCTGGAGGTGGAGGACCGTCCCTTCATCCGCGAGGACCTGGACGTCTATTTTAGCGACATCGTCGACCACCTGACGCGCCTGTGGGACATGCTGGAGGACCACCGCGAGGTGGTGGAAGGGTTGAGCGAGACCAGCGACTCGGTCATCTCGTACCGGCTGAACGATACCATGCGCATCCTCACCATCATCTCGGTGATCATGCTCCCCCTTTCGCTGATCTCGGGGATCTATGGCATGAATGTCGATCTGCCGCTGGACCACCTCTCCTGGGCCTTTGGCATCGTGCTGGGCATCATGCTCATGGTGGCCGTGGGGATGATCGCGCTGTTCCGCAGGTGGCACGTGATCTGATCTTGTGCGTCGCGAATACTGGGAGGAGGCGGACGGGCAGCGCCACGCCTCCTCTCTTCTTGTAGGATGGTCGCCTATATGCCGCTCCGAATTGGTTTGCTAACCGACTGCTACCCTCCCAGCGTGGGCGGGATCGAGCACTATGTCTATAGCCTGGCGAGGGGGCTCGCCCAGCAAGGCCACCTGGTGGACGTGGTCACCCACGAGCCGCCGGGGGCCAGCCGGTCCCGCTGCGCCGTCCGCGCCGAGTCCGAACCCCTGGGCGACGGGTGGCTCACCACCTATCGCTTCAGCGGGCTGGTGCTCCGGTGGGGCGGCGGCGATCCCATGCTGGACCCTCGCCTGCCCTCCCACCTGGTCGAGTTGATGGCGGCGCGCCGCTACGACATCGTGCACGGCCACTCCCTGGCCTCGTGGCTGGTCTTGGCGGGGCTGGTGGCGGCGCGGCGGCTGGGGATCCCTAGCGTGATCACCCGCCATTCCATGACGCGGCGGCCCCAGCGCCCCCCGCTGGTTAGCCAGCTCTTGCTGAGCCTCGAGCTCAGGCTCGCGCGCGGCTGCGCCGATGCCATCATGTCCGTGAGCGAGGCGGCGGCGGACGAGCTGCCCGACGGGCGGCGCCGTTACGTCATGCCCGGCGCCGTGGATGCCGAGACGTGGCGCCCTGACCCGGAGACGCGCGCCCGGATGCGCGCCGAGCTGGGGTATGGCCCGGATGACCTCGTCATCGGCGCCCTTTCGCGCATGGTCCCCTCCAAGGGCTGGCTGGACCTCCCCGAGATCGCCGCCGAGGTGGTCCGCGCGGCGCCGCAAGCCCGTTTCCTGGCCGTGGGCGATGGGCCGGTGCGCCAGCAACTGGAGCGCCGCCTGGATGAGCTGAGCCTCCGGCCGTTCTTCACCCTGCCCGGCGCCAAGCCGTGGAGCGAGGGCCGGGACTATATGAGCGCCATGGACATCTTTTGCTTCCCCAGCCACACCGAGGCCTGGGGGATCGCGCTGCTGGAGGCCATGGCTTGCGCCAAGCCCTGCGTGGCCCGGCGCAGCCCGGGAACCCAAGAGATCGTGGCGCCCGGGGCTGGCTATCTGGTGGACTCGAATGACGAGATCCTGGCCAGCTTGCGGCAGCTCATCGCAGACCCCTCACTGCGCGAGCGGCTGGGCGCCAGCGCCCGCCAGCACGTGGAGCAGCGCTACGCCTGGCCGGTGATGGCGTCCAAGATCGCGAGGGCCTACGGAGAGATCATCCATGGGACGGCCAGGCCCCTGGCCTATCGGCGGAAAGGGACCGCGACCGTGCAGCGGTAGCGGCCCGGCCCGCGGCGCGGTTTGTCCAGCCGCGGATAAGCCGGTATAATGGGCCGGGTGTCGGCCCATCCGCTGGGTTACTCGGGAAAGGCGAGTCGCGATGAAAGATCCCCTGTCCCTTCCGGGCCGGCGTTGGCTCCCGCTTCTCAGCGTCGCCAGCGCCGTGACCATGATGGCGGCCCTCTATGCGGCCCTGCTCTACGCTCCCACCGAGCAGAGCATGGGCGACGTGCAGCGGGTCTTTTATTTCCACCTGGCCTCGGCCTGGGTGGGGTTCCTCGCCTTTTTCGTGGCCTTTGCCCTGGGCTGGCGCCACCTCGCCCGCCCCGATTGGCGGCTGGATGCCTGGGCGGCGGCCTCGGTGGAGATCGGCGTGCTCTTTTGCGCCATCGTCCTGCTCAGCGGCTCGCTCTGGGCGCGGCCGATCTGGAACACCTGGTGGACCTGGGACCCGCGGCTGACCACCACCCTGGTGCTGTGGGTCTACTATGCGGGCGTGCTGGCGCTGCGCGGCTCGGTGGACGAGCCCGAGACCCGCGCCCGCTACACCGCCGTGCTCAGCATCATCGGCTTTATCAACGTGCCCCTGGTTTTCATGGCGATCCGCTGGTGGCGCACCATCCACCCGGTGATCCTGGACGCGCGGGGGATGCACCTGGAGCCGGCGATGCTGGTCGCGCTGGTGGCCGCGCTGGTGGCTTTCACCCTGCTGTACATCACCCTCTGCCTGGCGCAGGTGCGGGCCGCCTACCTGCGGCAGCGGGTGGAGGCGCTCCAGGGGCAGATGGAGGATCGGCTGGAAAAGCGCATGGCCCGGCGCCCCGGGCAAGGAGCAGCATGAGCAACCTCGGATACCTCTATGCGGCCCTGGGGGTCACCTGGGGCCTGATCGCCCTCTACGTCTATCGCCTGTACCGGCAACAGCAGCGCCTGCAGCGCGAGCTCGAGGCGCTCCAGCGGCTGCACGACCGGCAACAACAGGAAGCCTAGCCCATGACCAAGCCGGTGACCGGCCGAACCAGGGATGTGGTGATCCTGCTGGATCGCCTGATCTACATCCTGGCCAAGCATTGGCTCTTTGCGGTGAATTGGGCGGTGCTGCTCTACGTGGCGCTGCCCCTGTTGGCCCCCGTGCTGATGCATGACGGCCACGCGGGCTGGGGCGCCTATCTCTACGACCTCTACGGTCCGCCCACCTGCCACCAGTTGCCGGAGCGCTCCTATTTCCTCTTTGGCCCCAGCGCCACCTATAGCCTGTCCGAGCTGGAAGCGCTGACCGGCGGGGAGGTGCCGCTGCGTTACGTCGGCAATGGGGAGATCGGCTACAAGGTGGGGCTGTGCCAGCGCTGCCTGGCCATCTACGTGACGCTCTTTTTGGCGGGGGTCGCCTTTGCCCTCGTGCGGCCCAGGCTGCGGCCGCTCCCTTGGAAGGTGGCGCTCCTTGGCCTCGCGCCGCTGGCCATCGATGGCGTCGGCCAACTGGTGGGCCTGTGGGAGTCCACCTGGCTCACCCGCACCCTCACCGGCGCGGCGGCCAGCCTCGGCGTGGTTGGGTTCCTCTATCCCGTGCTGGATCGCGGCTTTGAGGACGTCAAACGGACGGTGGAGCGCCAGCTGCACCTGGACGGGGGCGGCTCAGCGGGGGGCGCGCCGCGTGGTGAAGAACAAGAGCGCCAGGGCGGCGCCCCCTAGGATCACCAGCGCGCCGAGCTTGTAGATCCGGTGCGAGAGCAATAGCGCCAGCGCGCCGAACGCGGCGGAAAAGAGGCAATAGACCGCCACGATCTGGCGCTGGGAGAGCCCGGCATCCTGCAGCCGGTAATGCAAATGTCCCCGGTCCGCCCCGCCCATCGCCTTGCCTCCGCGCCAGCGGCTATACGCCTGCCAGGCCACATCCACGATCGGAATCCCCATCACCAAGAGGATCGTTGCCACGCGCGCCCCGGCGATGATCGAGAGCGTTCCCAGGGCATAGCCCACCACATGCGCGCCGCTGCCCATGAATATCCTGGCGGGGTGGGCGTTGAAGGGGAGAAAGCCCGCCATGGCCCCAAAGAGCGCCAGGGGGAGCAGCGCCACGCTGTATTGCTGCTCGCGGACCATGTGGATAGTCAGGATCAGCGAGCAGATGGCCGTCACCCCGGCGGCGAGGCCGTCCAGCCCATCCAGGAAATTGACGGTGGAGATCATGCCCGTGATCCAAAAGACGGTGATCAGGATGGGCAGCGGCCAGGAGATCCAGACCTGCTGATCGGTGAAGGGGTTGTTCACCACCTCGATAAAGATCAAAAAGGCGATGGCGATGAGCGCGGCGAGCAGGTGCGCGGCGAACTGGGCCCGGGCGGAGAGCTCCTTGCGGTCATCCACCACGCCGACGGCGGCCAGCACCGTCATGCCGATCAGCACCCCCGCCAGCCGCGTGGTCTCGTTGGGGTCGGGGCCCTCCGGCGTCGGCGGCATCCACTCCGGCGGCAAAAAGGGGATGATGAGCATGGCGATGGCGCACGACACATAGATCGCCAGCCCCCCCGACCGCGGGATGATCCCCTGGTGGCGGCGGCGCTCGTCGGGGACGGCCACCAGGCCCCAGCGCCGGCCCAGCCGCGCCGCGAGGGGCGTCAGGGCCAGCGAGAGCAACAGCGATGTCGCCAGGACCACGATGAAGGCGATCATATCCTTGTCCCCGCCGATGGGCGCGCCCGCTGGCGCGAATCGGCTATCCCGTGCCGAATTGCCGGTCGCCGGCGTCGCCCAAGCCGGGCACGATGTATCCGGCGGGCGGGTCGTCCGGCCCGATGGGCTCCGGGGTCAGGTGGTCATCGATGACGCCCACGTGGATATCCACGTCCGGGTGCGCGCTCGTGACCCGCGCGATCCCTTCCGGCGCGGCGATGATGGAGAGCACCTTGATCCGCTTGGCCCCCCAGCGCTTGAGGATGTCGATGGTGGCTTCCACCGAGCCGCCGGTGGCCAGCATGGGGTCCACGATCAGGCACAGCTGGACCGTGGGGTAGCTCGGCAGCTTGTTATAGTATTCCACGGGCTGCAGGGTCTTGTGGTCGCGATAGAGGCCGATGTGCCAGACCTCGGCGGCGGGCAAAAGGTCCCACACGCCCTCCACCATGCCCAGCCCCGCCCGCAGGATAGGGACCAGCCCGATCCGCTCGGCCATCTCTTTGCCCGTCGTGGTGGCCAGCGGCGTCTCCACCGGCACGTCCACCAGGGGCACATCCAACGTGGCCTCGTAGGCCAGCAGGGTCGAGACCTCGCGCACCAGCGCCCTGAACTTTTTCGGTTCGGTGTTCTTGTCACGCAAGAGCGTGATCTTGTGCTGGATCAAAGGGTGGTCGGACTGTACCACTTTGCCCATGGTGGCCTCCCGGGTTGCGGTTTGCGCCCGCAGGGGTCAGCATCCCTGGCCTCTGGCTCCGTCGCGGGCTGAAATCGGCGCGATTGTAACAGAAAAGGGAGCAAAACGCAAATGGGGGGCGCGGCGGTTTTTCGGGCGATGAGGATCGGTGGTATAATCAGGGCGTGCCGCGGCCCCGCGAGCAGGACGAGAGCGCAGGAGGGGTTATGCCCAGCGCTGCACCAACCATCATCACCAAGATGCTCTTGCCGAGCAGGCGCCCCAGCCTGCTCTCGCGGCCTCGGTTGGTGGACTTTATCCATAGCCACATCGACCTCAAGCTCGTGCTCATCTCGGCCGGCGCGGGCTATGGCAAAACCTCCCTCCTGACCGAATTCGTCCACGATACCGACCTGCCTGTCTGCTGGCTCTCCCTGGATGAAGGCGATCGCGACCTGCGCGTTTTCCTCGATTACCTGCTGGGGGCGATCCGCTGCCGCTTTCCCGACTTTGGCCGCCAGACCGGCGAGCTCTTGCGCAACGCCGGGGCCTTGCCCGACCTCCGCGCCATCGTCGGGGCGCTGGCCACCGATATCTATGCCGATATCGCCAGCTATTTCGTCCTCGTGCTGGATGACTATCACCTCATGGATGAGAGCCTGGAGGTCAACCAGTTCCTGGACCTGTTGCTGCGGCACCTGCCCGCCAACTGCCACCTGATCCTCTCCAGCCGCACCCTGCCCACCAAGCTGACCATGACCCGCCTGGTGGCTCGCCAAGAGATCGCGGGCTTGGGCGTCTCGGACCTGCGCTTCACCGCGGAAGAGATCCAGGCGCTGATGCGGCAGAATTACGAGATGGAGCTCCCCGACGACCAGGCCGCCGCCATCGCCGAGCGCTCCGAGGGCTGGATCACCGGCATCCTGCTCACCACCCATGACCTCTGGAAAGGGCTCTTTCGCAACATCCTGCGCGTGCAGGGCGACGAGAGCCAGGTCTTTGACTATCTCGCCAGCGAGGTCTTTGCCCTGCAACCCCCCGCGCGCCAGCGTTTCCTCCTCGCCACCGCCGTGCTCGACCGCATGAACCCCAGCCTGTGCAACGCCTTGCTGGGGATATCGGACGCCGGCGAGATCCTGACCGAGCTGGAGCAGAACAACCTCTTTACCTTCCGGCTGGAAGGGGAGGGGAGCTGGTTTCGCTACCACCACCTCTTCCGTGGTTTTCTGCTGTCCCGGGGCCGCGAGCAGGACGCCGAGCGCTACCTGGCGCTGCACGGCCAGGCCGGGCAGCTCTTCGCCGAGCGCGGCCTCTGGCCGGAGGCCATCGCCCAATACCTGCAAGGCGGGTTCTGGGAGGGGGCCGCCGCGGCCATGGAGCAGGTCGCTCCGCAGGCGCTCGAATCCGGCCAGTGGACCACCCTGGCGCAGTGGGTGGATGCGCTCCCCCCGGCCACCCGCGGGCGCCATCCCTGGCTCTTGCATCACCGCGCCAAGCTCCACATGGAGGCGGGCCAGTCGGCCCAGTCCAGGGAGCTTTTCGAGCAGGCCAAGGCCGCCTTTGAGCGCGATGGCGACCGCGTCGGCGTGGCCAGCGCGCTGGTGGAGGAGGGCATCCTCTTGCAGCACTCCGGGCAGGTGGCGCTGGCCCTGGACAATGCCCGCGGCGCCTTGCAGCTATTGGGGGAGGATGGCACCGTGATCGCGGGCCGCGCCCACCGCGGGCTGGGGTCCGCCCTGATCATGCAGGGCCACGCCGTCGAGTCGGTGGGCGAGCTGGAGCAGGCCCTGGCGATCTATGAGCGGCTGGGGCGCTATTACGACGTGGCCCTGGTGCACCACGAGCTGGGCTTGGCCCACGACCGGCTGGGCAATGCGGGCCTGGCCGCCTTGCATTGGGAGCAGGCCCGCAAGTACTGGCAGCGCGTGGGCAACGTCGCCGGCCTGGCCAACACGCTCAACAGCCTCGGCGTCGCGCTGTATACCCAGGGGCAGTACGCCCAGGCGCTGGAAGTGCTGGAGGAGGCCCTGGAAAAGACCCGCCAGGCCAGCGTGCCTCGCGTCGAGGCCTACGTCCTCGCCAGCCTGGCCGACCTCTATCGCGACCTCGACGACCTGCCGCTGGCCCTGCAGGCCTACGAGCACGCGCTGGAGATCAGCAAGCGCAGCGAGGTGCCCTTCATCGTGCTCTATGCCCTGCTGGGCTTGGGCGACATTTATCGGTTGCAGGATAACCTCGACGCCGCCAGCTATTACATCGAGCAAGGGCAGCAGTTGGCCCAGGAGGGCCAGTCGCGCTATGACCTGGGGCTCTACAAGCTGGCCCATGGCGCGCTGGCGCTGCACCTGGGGGACCGGCGCGGCGGCGAGCGCGAGCTGCGGGAGGCGGCCCAGTTCTTTGAGGAGACCGGGGCCAAGACCGAGCTGACCAAGGCCCGGCTGCACCTGGCCCATGTCGCCTTCCTGGATGGCGATCGGGAGCTGGCTGCCGCCTGTCTGGACCAGGTCGTGGCGCTGGCACGCGGGCTGGATTACACCCAGTTCCTGGTGGCCGAGGCCCGGCGGCTGCCCCAGCTCATCGCCTTTGGCGTCGCGTTGCCCCGCAGCGGCCGCTTTTTCCAGGAGCTCTCGGCCCACCTGCGCGAGCTGGTGCGGCTGAACGTGGCCGCCTTGCGCGAGGCCAAGGCCCCGGAGGAGAGCAGCCACGCCGCGCTGCTCGAGCTGTATGCCTTTGGCAACGCCGCCGTCACGCTGGACGGCCGCCCCCTCACCAGCGCCGATTGGGACTCCAGCGTGGCCAAGGAGCTCTTTTTCCTGCTCAGCGCCCATCCGGAGGGGCTGCGCAAGGACGAGATCATCGAATGTCTCTGGCGGGATGTCCCCCCGGGCAAGGCGAACAGCACCTTTCACTCCACCGTCTATCGGGTGCGCCGCGCCCTGTGGCCGGGCGTGGTGGTCCGCGAGGGCCAGGTCTACCGCCTGAACGTCGACATCCCCCACACCTCGGACGTCCACGAGTTCGAGCGGCTGTGGAGCGAGGCCCAGGCGCAGCCCGAGCGCATGGAGGCTTGCTACCGTCGCGCCATCGAGCTCTACAAGGGCGAGTACATGGCCGACGCCTATTCCGATTGGTGCTTGGAGCGGCGCGACCAGCTCAAGGACCAGTTTGTCGCCATGCTCACGGACCTTTCTACCTATTACGCGCAGCATGGCCGTTACGAAGAGAGCGCCGAGCTCGCCAAGCGCGCCCTCTCGCTGGACGCCTATCGCGAAGCGCTCTATCGGCAGATCATGCAATGCTACGCCCAGGCGGGCAACCGCTCCGCCGCCCTGCGCTACTATCAGGCCTGCGCCCAGACGCTGCAAGTCGAGCTGGGAATCGAGCCCGAGCTAGAGACCGTCACGCTGTATAATCAGATCCTGCTGGACCACGCCTGATCTCGATCAGCGCGCCCAAACACCCAACGAGCACTATCCCCTCATCGCGCCCCAGATGGGAGCTATCACGCGACCCGATGGCTCTTTCCGCCCCACCACCCTGCCAGGCCATCTCGTTTCCTACCGTGACTTTTTCGTGACTTTTCGTGATTAAACTGGCAACTACCTTGATCAACCGATCCAAGAGGAGGTCGCACGTGAGGAACTGGAAAGCCTGGTATGTCAAAGCGCTCTACGTCTTGCTTACGGTGGGGGCCATGATCGTCGCCAGCGGCGCGCCCGCCGGACCCGGCGGCAGCAACGGCGGCTAATCTTTTGCACCACGAACATACCAAGGAGGTCGCGATGAAGAACTGGAAAGCCTGGTACGTGCGAGCGGTTTACGTTCTGTTGACCATCGGAGCCATGATCGTCGCCAGCGGCGCGCCCGCCGGACCCGGCGGCAGCAACGGCGGCTAGTGCTAGCGAGCGCGTCTCGCTTGAGGCTCCCCGAATGATTCTTCTCTTGGCTCTGATCCTTGCCGTCATCGTGGGACTGGTCCGGGGCGGATCGTGGGAGCGGCTTGGCAATCTAGACATAAAGCAAGGTGGCCTGGCCCTCATCGCCGTCCTGATCCAATCCGCCCTCATCTATGGCCCATGGCTAGATAGAGACTCGACGAGAAGCATCGCCATCGGGCTGATGCTTCTTTCATATCTCCCGCTGATCGTTTTTGTGGCGCTGAATCGCCGGCTGGCTGGCCTCAAGGTGGCCGGGTTGGGGTTGCTGATGAACCTGGCCGTCATCGCGGCGAACGGAGGCTATATGCCCACCTCGCCCGAGGCCCTGCAGCGGCTGGGGTACGAACCCGGCTCCATCGTCGTCGGCCAGCGATTCGCCCGCAGCAAGGATATGGTCCTGGAGCGCCAGGATACGCGGCTATGGTGCCTCTCCGATATCCTGGTCACCCCCGCCTTTTTGCCATGGCGGTTCGTCTACAGTTTGGGAGACGTGGTGCTGGCCGGAGGGGCGTTCATCCTGGTGCAAAAGGCCATGCTGGACATCGATTCATAAGGGCTCAAGCCCGTTTATCCGTTCATTTTATGCCATCATTCTGGTAGGGAGGGGAAGATCCATGTCCAAGGAAGCGGTACAGGCCATCATGGGGACGGCCATCATCGACAAAGAGTTCTCGCGCGACTTGCTCAACGCCAGGCGGGAACGCGCCATCGCTCGGTTCGAGCTCACGCCGGAGGAGAGGCGCGCTGTCTCGGGCATCAAGGCGGAGACGCTGGAGCAGTTCGCCCGGCAACTGGATAGCTGGCTGCTATCCAAGGAACAAGAGGTCGCCTTTGTGCATCCCGCCTTTTTCCGCCTCAAGCCAGCGCCAGCTCTGTCGTCCTAACCTTTCTGTCCAAGCGAGACTCGATATGCCCAAGAGGGTATTGGTTGTAGATAACGATCCTACTTTGGTCAGGCTGTGCAAACTGGTTCTGGAGCGCGAGGGCTATCTGGTGTTGGGCGCCTTCAGCGGCGCGCAGTGCCTGGACAGCCTGGCGCGCTATCCGGTGGACCTCATCCTGCTCGATCCTCTGCTCGAGGACACGGAGGGATGGGAGCTGCTGGACCGCATCGGCGCCGACTCGCGCTGGGCCAGCATCCCGGTCGTGGCCGTCACCAACGCGTTCCTGCGGCCCAAGAGCCCCAACCACACGCCCCGGCAGCGGTTGGCCGGGTATCTGCGCAAGCCTTTCCAGATTAGCAACCTATTGGAGCAGGTGCGACTGGGCGTCGCACGCGCCTGATCGTCGCCGGAGGCCCCCTGGGGGCATCGGCGCGACGGGCGGCGCACTGCAAAAAAAGAGGGAAGCCCGCCGAAGCGGCTTCCCTCTTTCGTTCTGCTTGCGTGGGTGCGAAGCGAACCTACTTGACCTGCACCTTGGCGCCGGCTTCCTCGAGCTTTTTCTTGCCGTTCTCGGCCTCTTCCTTGCTCACGGCCTTGAGGATGGTGCTTGGAGCGCCGTCGACGACTTCCTTGGCCTCGCGGAGGCCCAGCGTGGTGATCTCGCGCACGGCCTTGATGACCTTGATCTTTTCCGCGCCGACATCCTGGAGGACCACGTCGAACTCGGTCTGCTCTTCCACTTCCGCGGCGGCTTCCTGAGCCACGGCGACGGGGGCAGCGGCCACGGCGACGGGGGCGGCGGCGCTCACGCCGAACCGCTCTTCCAGGGCCTTAACCAGCTCGGCCAGCTCCAAAACGGTCATGGACTCGATGGCCGCGATCAGTTCCTGCTTGTTCATGAGTTAGATCTCCTTTTTGCACTCGTGCGTAAATAATCCAGAGGCTTGGGCCGAAACGCCTAGCCTTCCGCTTCCTGCAACTGCCGACGACGGGCATCCAGCACGTTGACCAAGCTGCGCGAGACGCCGCCCAAAACCGTGACCAGGCCCGTGATCGGAGCCTGAATGCCGCCCAAGACCCTGCCCAGCAGGACTTCCCGCGACGGCAGATCCGCCAAAGACCCGACCTGCTCCGCCGAAATGGTCTGCTTGCCGAGCACGCCCGCCTTGATCACGAACCGCTGCTCGTTCTTGGCGTACGCCACCAGCGCCTTGGCCGCCGCCGCCACGTCCTGCTTGGACACGGCGATGGCATTGGCCTCCTGCCAAAGCGTCTCGGGCGTGGTCACGCCCAACCGGCTCAGCGCCAGCCTGGCCAGGGTGTTCTTGACCACGTGCATCTCCACCCCGAGCGGCCGCAACTGGTTGCGCAGCGCCGTCATCTCGGCCATCTTGAGGCCCTGGTATCCGGCCACCACCGAAATGTGGGCATCGGCGAGCATGTCCTTGTACTGCTCCAGCAACTGATCCTTCTTTTCCTTGGTAACTGCCAAACGACTCACCTCCCCTCGAACTCGAGCTCGCTCAATAAAAAAAGTCTTTGCGCCTGCCGACGCAAAGACTCTGGTTACTTGGGTAACCTGGTGGTCCTTTTGCCTCGGCAGGTGAGGGCTGTGTGCCCATTAAGCGTCGAACGCCCCTGCTGTCTTGAGCAAAAACCTATGCGGTTATCGCTAGGATCAGGCCGCGGGCCGCAGCGCCTCCGTCTGCGCGATGTCCATCTTGATGCCAGGGCCCATGGTGGAGGTCAGCACGACCTTGCGGACGTACTGGCCCTTGGCGCCGCTGGGGCGGGCCCGCTCGATGGTATCCATGACCGAGGTCAGGTTGGCCATCAGTTGGTCCTCGGTAAAGCTGGCCTTGCCGATGGCGATGTGCAGGTTGGAGGTGCGGTCCACGCGGAACTCGACGCGCCCCTGCCTCGCTTCCTGGATCACCCGCGGCAGGTCGTCGGGCTGCACGATGGTGCCGGCCTTGGGGTTCGGCATCAGGCCGCGCCGGCCCAAGAAACGTCCCAACCGCCCGATTTTGCCCATGACCTGGGGGGTAGCGATGGCCACGTCGAAATCGTACCAGTCCTGCTGGATCTTTTCGACGAACTCGTCCACGCCCACGTAATCCGCGCCCGCTTCCTGAGCGAGCCTGGCGCCTTCGCCCTCGGCAAAGACCAGGATGCGGACCGCTTTGCCGGACCCGGCGGGCAGATTCGCCACGCCGCGGACCTGCTGATCCGCATGGCGCGGGTCCACGCCCAGGCGCAGGTGCAACTCGACCGTCTCATCGAACTTGGCGTAGGCCGTCTTTTTGACCAGCGCTACGGCCTCTGCTGGGGTGTACAGCTTTTCGCCTTCCACCAATTCCCTTGCGCTTGCGTACTTTTTACCGCGTTTGGCCATGAATCTCTCCTTGTGGTATTAACGGGCCAAGCCCTCCCACTGATTTAGGATCGCTCGATCAGTCGGCGATCCGGATACCCATGCTGCGAGCGGCCCCCTCGATGATGCGCATCGCGCCTTCCACGTCCAGCGCGTTGAGATCGGGCATCTTGAGCTCGGCGATCTCACGCAGTTGCTGGCGGGTCACCTGCCCGACGATCTCTTTGCGAGGGTTGCCGGACGCCTTTTCGACGCCAGCGGCCCGCTTGAGCAGGTCGGCAGCCGGGGGGGTCTTGGTGACAAAGGTGAACGAGCGATCGGCATAGACCGTGATCTCGGCCGGGATGACCAGGCCGGTCTGGGCTGCGGTGCGCGCGTTATACTCTTTGCAGAAGGCCATGATGTTGACGCCATGCTGGCCCAAGGCGGGGCCCACGGGCGGCGCAGGCGTCGCCTTGCCGGCCACGATGTTCACCCTGACGATCGCTTTGATCTTTTTCATGAAAACCAATCCTCCGTTTTAAGGCACTGCTGCAGACATCTAGGATTCCGAAACCTGCAGAAAGTCCAGCTCGACCGGCGTCTCTCGCCCAAAGAAGGAGACCAGGACGCGCACCTTGCCTTTTTCCGAATCCACGAGGTCCACCGTGCCCATAAAGTCCGCGAACGGCCCATCGATGATGCGTACGGCCTGCCCCTCGCGAAAGCTGACCTTGATCTTGGGCGCTTCCACTTCCATGCGCTTAAAGATCTTGTCCATCTCTTCCTGGCGCAGGGGGCTGGGCTTGTTGCCGGAGCCCACGAATCCCGTGACGCCGGGGGTGTTGCGCACGACGTACCAGGAATCGTCGGTCAGGAGCATGTGCACCAGGACATAGCCAGGAAAGACGCGGCGTCGCACCGTGCGCCGATGGCCATCCTTGATCTCCACTTCCTCTTCGGTGGGAACCACTATCTGGAAGATCTGATCCTGCATGCCCATGGACTCGATGCGCTGCATCAAGTTCTTTTGCACCTTGTTCTCATAGCCGGAATAGCTATGAATCACGTACCACTCGCCCTCGCGGTCCTCATCCGTGCCCTCTGCAGGGGTAGGGGCCTCGAGCTCGTCCTCGATCTCGGCCTCAACCTCGATCTCGTCGACGGGCGCGACCACGGCCTCGTCATCCGGCGCGATCTCGGGCACGGATGGCAAGGTCTCTTCCTCTGTGGGTGGGGCGGTTTGCCGCTTGGTTTGTTTTGTCATCGACATTTACCTGATAATCAACGAGAAAAGCTTGGTGAAGAGCCAGTCGACCACGCCCAAGAGCACGCTCATGCCGGCCGTCACGCCCAAAACGATGAGCGTCAGGTTCTTGACCTCTTGGCGGCTGGGCCAGACCACTTTCTGCAATTCGGCCTTGGTTTCCTTCAAGTACTTGGCGATCGCGTTCTCTTTTTGGTTGGCCACGGGCCTTATCTCCTCAGAGCGGTCTGCCAGGCTGTGTTCTGGCCTAACAGTTCAAAACACCGTGGGATAGAGCACACGGTGTCTTGAGAGAATCGTCTAGCAGGCCAGGCAGGAATCGAACCCGCAACCTACGGTTTTGGAGACCGTTGCTCTGCCAATTGAGCCACTGGCCTATATCGCAGGCCCGCGTCCAGCGTGCGGACCTGCTATGTGATCGTCGTTATCTCGTCTCGCGGTGGAGCGTGTGCACACGGCACCGTGGACAATACTTTTTCAACTCGAGACGGCCGGTATCGTTCTGCCGGTTCTTCTCGGAAGTATAGTTGCGCTCGCGGCACTCGGTGCACGCCAGAGTGATGACGAGGCGGGTTGCTTTCTTGGCCATTTCGTCTGCCCTCTAGCTTATTCCAGGACTTGGGTGATGACGCCCGCGCCCACGGTGCGGCCGCCCTCGCGGATGGCGAACCGGGAGCCGTTT
>ENA-UOUL01000589-UOUL01000589.1-bioreactor-metagenome-genome-assembly--contig:-NODE-589-length-60983-cov-8.941484_pt1 | contig 60983 bp, 50 predicted proteins | sample MGYA00249838_ERZ747220 | MGnify/ENA primary metagenome ERZ747220 (study PRJEB28778, sample SAMN05720191) | bioreactor metagenome | isolation source: Anaerobic biogas reactor | place: USA:Washington... | reverse complement strand
GATCGGAAGAGCGTCGTGTAGGGAAAGAGTGTAGATCTCGGTGGTCGGCGTCTCATTAAAAAAAAAAGCAGGCGGTCTCGAACGGTAGGTCGTCGGGGAGGCGATGCGTCTGCGCCCCGAGCACGAGCATGCGCTCCGAGTACGCGCCGACGAGCCCCGCCGCGCGGACCTCACGGCCGTCCGCCATGTCCGCGACGACGGGGTTCGGCCCACCGCCCATGAGCTGGAAGGTCGGGTCCATGGGCGCGACGGTCCGGCCCATGGTGACCCACCAGGCGGCACCGCGCCAGACGTCCCACGTAGGGGTCGGATGCGAGGTTGGTCACGAGCGCCTGGAGCGGGCGCGACACGTCGGCGGCGGGCGCGGGCACAACCATCGTCTCGCAGTACCGCCTTTTGCCCAATGACGGAGGAAAATAAATGTACACCCATTCCGTGAGGATAGACAAGCGCAAATGCGTGGGCTGCACGAGCTGCATCAAGACCTGCCCGACCGAGGCCATCCGCGTGCAGCAGGGCAAGGCGCGCATTTTGCCGGACCGCTGCATCGACTGCGGGCGCTGCATCGTGTATTGCCACCACCGCGCGGTCGTGTCGGTGACCACGCCGCTCGAGGCGCTGGGCGAGGGCCTGGGGCTGCCGCCGGGCGAGGTCCGCGCACTGGCCCGCGATGCCCGGGGCGCGACCTGGATCGCCGGCGAACAGGGCGTGTGGCGGCACCTCGACGGCCGCCTGGACCGCATGCGCGGCGAGCGCGCCGAGGGGCTGCTGGTGGACCGCGGCGGCGCGGTCTGGGTGGCGGCCACCGACGGTATGGTGCTGCGCTACTGGGAGGGCCGCTGGGACCAGCTGGGCCGCGGCGAGGGCGTGGTCGGCTATGCCACCGGCGCGCTGTTCGAGGACCGCGAGGGCCTGCTGTGGTTCGGGACCACCCACGGCCTGTTCCGGATCGCCGACGGGCCGGTGCGCGGCATCGTCCGCCAGCCCGGGCTGCCTTCCGACTACGTGCGCAGCGTGATGCAGACCGCCGACGGCACGGTCTGGGTCGGCCACGCCGCAGGGTTGAGCCGGCTGGGCCCCGGCGGCTTCCAGTCGCTGTTCCCCGCGCCGGGGCAGGCGCCGGCCAGCGTGCTGGCAATGGCGGCCGCCGCCGACGGCGGGATCTGGGCCGGCACCTACAACCGCGGCGTGCTGCGGGTGGCGCCGGGGGGCGTGCGCGTGGAGCCGCTGGTCCCCGACGACCACCCGCTCGCCACCGAGCAGGTGCGCGCGCTGCTCGAGGCGCCCGACGGCACCCTGTGGATCGGCACCGAGCGCGGCCTGCTGGCGTGGCGCGGCGGGCGCCTCGACCCCGATCCGTTGCCCGGCCTGCCGGCGCTGCCGGTGCGCGCACTGCACCTGGCCGGCGACGGGCGGCTGTGGATCGGCCAGATGGGCGGACTGGCCTGGCGCGAACCCGACGGCCATCTGGTGGCGCAGCGGCCGGGGCTGCAGTTTCCGGCGCAGTCGGCCTTCGATTTCCTTGCCGATCCCGACGGCGGGATCTGGATCGCCACCGACCGCGGGGTGCTGCGCCACGACTCCGCCGGCTACCGCGCCTACGGCGTCGAGCACGGGCTGTCGGGCAGCACCGTGTTCCGGATCCTGGCCGACGATTTCGACAACCTCTGGCTGACCGGCAACCGCGGCGTGCTGCGGGTGCGGCGCGAGGCGTTCGCGGCGGTGGACCGCGGCGAGCGCGCGCGCCTGGACGTGGAGTGGTTCGGCCGCGACGACGGCATGCCCAGCCGCCAGGCCAACGGCGGCAGCTGGCCGGCCGGCTGGCGCCTGGCCAGCGGCGAACTGTGGGTGCCGACCGCCGGCGGGATCGCGGTATTCGCCCCGGCGCCGGTGATGGACCGCGGACGCGACACGGTGCCGCTGGTGATCGACGCGCTGCAGGTCGACGGCGAGGAGCGCCCGGCCTCGGCGCCGGGACGCTTGCCCGCCGGCGCGCGGCTGCAGGTCCGCTACGCCGGCCTCAGCCTGCGCCAGCCCGGCGCGCTGCGCTACCGCTACCGGATGCGGGGCGTCGATCGCGACTGGGTCGAGGCCGGGGCCACCCGCGAGGTCACCTACACCAACCTGCCCGGCGGCGCGCTGCGGTTCGAGCTGCAGGCCGCTTCCTCGTTCACCGACTGGAGCCGCCCGGCCGCGTCCGTCGGCCTCGACCTCGAAGTGGACACGCCCTGGTGGCGCCGGCCCTGGGCGGCGGTGGCGGTCGCGCTCGGGCTGCTTGGCGCACTGGCGTGGCTGCAGCGTGCGCTGGGCCGCCGCCACCGCGAGCGCCAGCGACGGCTGGAGGCGGTGGTCGCCCAGCGCACCGAGGAGCTGCAGCGGACCAACGAGCAGCTCGAGGCGGCCTCGCGCCAGCGCGAACTGCTGATCGAACAGCTCGCCTACCAGGCCAGCCACGATCCCTTGACCGGCCTGCCCAACCGCCGCGCCGGCGACCAGGCGCTGGCGGCCGCGCTGCAGCAGGCCGACGCCAGCCACGGCCCGTTGTGCGTGGCGATCGTGGACGTGGACCGCTTCAAGCACGTCAACGACCGCCATGGGCACCAGGCCGGCGACCGGGTGCTGGCCCAGGTGGGCCTGCAGCTGCAGGCCTCGCTGCGCGGGCCGGGCCTGAGCGTGGCCCGCCTGGGCGGCGAGGAGTTCCTGGTGGTGCTGGGGCAGACCCCGCTGGCCACCGCGGTGCGCCTGCTCGAGGCCGCGCGCCGCGACATCGCCGCGATGCCGCTGGGGCTCGACGGCCCGGACCTGCCCTGCTGCACGATCAGCGTCGGCCTGGTCCAGCGCAGCGGCCAGGAGGGCATCGACGCCCTGCTGCAGCGCGCCGACGCGGCACTCTACGAAGCCAAGCGCCAGGGACGCGACCGCATCGTCACCGCCTGAGGCGGCGCGTGGCGGTCAACCTGGTCGGCAGCCCGGCGCTTGCCAAGGGCGGCAGCGGGGACGCGCTGGCCGGCATCATCGCTGCGCTGATGGCCCAGCACAGGCCAGCTGGCCCCTTTGAGGCCGCCCGCACCGGCTGCCTGTGGCATGGGCTGGCGGGCAGGCTGGCCGCCAGGCGGCAGGGCCTGCTGTCCACCCTGACCACCGATGTCATTGACTGCCTGGGGCCGGCGGCCCTGGGCGAGGATGAGGGGTCTTGACCCGCCCTCAACCTTTCAAAACAGGCTGACTGATCACACAACCCGGCGGGGCACTTGCCCCGCCGGGTTGAACGCTTGATGGGGGAGTAAAACGCACGCCGCTCTGAAACGCCGCGGCTGGGCAGGGCGGGTCAGTCCTGCATCCGGTAGTAGTTGGGCGCTTCCTTGGTGATAAAGATGTCATGGGGGTGGCTCTCCGTCAGCCCGGCGCCGGTGATGCGCACAAACTCGCCATCCCGGCGCAGGTCCTCGATGGTGGCGGTGCCGCAGTAGCCCATGGCCGAGCGCAGCCCGCCCATCATCTGGAACACCGTGTCCGCCAGCGGCCCCTTGTAGGGCACCCGCCCTTCCACGCCCTCGGGCACCAGCTTTTTGGCGTCCTCCTGGAAGTAGCGGTCAGAGGAGCCATGGGCCTGCTCCATCGCGCCCAGGGAGCCCATGCCCCGGTACACCTTGAAGGAGCGGCCCTGATAAATCTCGTTGGCGCCCGGGCTTTCCTCCGTGCCAGCCAGCAGGCTGCCCAGCATCACCGCGGCCGCGCCCGCCGCGATGGCCTTGGCGATGTCACCGGAATACTTCACGCCGCCATCGGCAATCACCCGGATGCCGTGTTTGTCCGCCTCCTGTGCGCAGTCGGCGATGGCGGTGATCTGGGGCACGCCAGTGCCCGCCACCACCCGCGTGGTGCAGATGGAGCCGGGGCCGATGCCCACCTTCACCACATCCGCACCCGCCAGGATCAGGTCACGGGTGGCTTGGGCCGTGGCCACGTTGCCCGCGATCAGGGTGACGTCCGGGAAGGCTTCCTTCAGCTGTGTGACCGCCGCCAGCACCCCGCCGCTGTGGCCGTGGGCGGTGTCCACGGACAGCACATCCACCTTTTGCTCCACCAGCGCGCGGGCGCGGGCCATCATCTCCTTGTTGACGCCAAGCGCGGCCGCGCACAGCAGGCGGCCGTTGGCGTCCTTGGCGGAGTTGGGGTACTTGATGTTCTTTTCAATATCCTTGATGGTAATCAGCCCGCGCAGGCGGTAGCCCTCATCCACGATGGGCAGCTTCTCAATCCGGTGGGCGGCCAGCAGCTTCTTGGCGTCCTCCAGCGTGGTGCCCACCGGGCCGGTCACCAGGTTTTTGCTGGTCATGGCCTCGCTGATCAGCTTGTTGTCGTCTTCCTCAAAGCGCAGGTCCCGGTTGGTGATGATGCCCACCAGCACGCCGTCCTCATTGGTGATGGGCACGCCGGAGATGCGGTAACGCGCCATGAGCGCCTTGGCATCGGCAATCAGGTGGTGGGGGGAGAGGAAGAAGGGGTCAGTGATTACGCCGTGCTCGCTGCGCTTCACCTTGTCCACCTGCCCGGCTTGTTCAGCCAGGCCCATGTTCTTGTGGATGACGCCCAGGCCGCCTTCCCGCGCCAGCGCGATGCCCATGCGCGCGTCCGTGACCGTGTCCATGGCGGCGGACAGTAGCGGGATGTTGAGCCTGATCTTGTCGCTGAGCTGGACAGACAGGTCCACGTCCCGGGGCAGCACCTCGCTTCTGCGGGGTATCAGCAGCACGTCGTCAAAGGTAAGCCCTTCCCGCAGCGGCTGTTGCAGCATCTTTACCCTCCTTGCCGGGTCTTGGCGTCACTGGAAAAAATCAAACGCCCGTTGACGTTGGCGTAATACACAAAGCTGGCCAGGGCCAGCCCCACCCCTGTCCACAGCGCCCACAGGTGGATGGGGTGGCCCAGCCGGTTGAAATCCTCATGGAAGAAGCACAGCACCAGGGCGATGACGGTGACAAACTGGGCCATCTTGCCCAAAGCCTGTGAGTACACCACAATCTGCTTCTTCAGCAGCAACAGGCCGCCGACCAGCATCAGCGCTTCCTTCACAAACAGGATCAGGATGGCCGCCAGCGGCGCGATGCCCTTGATGGCATGCATCGCCATCACCGACAGCACCATCAGCTTGTCCGCCAGCGGGTCAAACAGCTTGCCAAAGTCGGTGACCAGGTTCCATTTTCTGGCAATCCAGCCGTCCAGGATGTCCGTCAGGCTGGCAAAAACAAACACCACCAGCGCGCTCATCATCCGGTCGGCGGCCATCAGCCAGATAAACACCGGGATCAGGAGCAGCCGCAGCATTGTCAGCGCGTTTGGCAGGTTCAGGTTGCTCTGCTTGCCCTTGTCCATGCTTCCTCCTTGTGTTGCGGTATTATATCATGCCCACCCAACCCTTCACAATGATGACTTGGACCAGGCGTCAACCCGGGACATCAGGGAAGGCAAATCCCGCCAGTTGCCTGCGCCCCCTGTTTGACGCCCCTGGGCGGGCGTGGTATTCTCTGCCAAATGCCCGGGCTGTCCGGGTGTGGTTTTATCCTGTTGAACCGATGAGGTGCCGGATGAATTTTGTGTTTATCTCCCCCCATTTTCCCGCCCATTACTGGCGGTTTTGCGCGGCGCTGAAGGACCGCGGCGTGCGCGTGCTGGGCATCGCGGACACGCCCTATGAGCACCTGCTGCCGCAGCTGCAGGCCAGCCTTGAGGACTATTACCAGGTGCCCTCCCTGGAGGACGGGGACGCCGTGTTGCGCGGCATTGGCTGGTTCATCAGCCGCCATGGCGCCATGGACTGGATTGAGTCCAACAACGAGCATTGGCTGGCCCAGGATGCCTGGCTGCGCACCATGTTCAACGTGACCACCGGCCCCCAGCTGTCCCAGATGGACCACTACAAGCGCAAATCCGCCATGAAGGCGGTGTACAAACGCGCGGGCATCAAAACGGCGCCCTTTCTTCCCGCCTCCACGCTGGAGGAGGCGTTGGCTTTCGCGGCGCAGGTGGGCTACCCCTTGGTTGCCAAGCCCGATGTGGGGGTGGGCGCCAACGACACCTTCCGCCTGGCGGACGAGCAGGCGCTGCGCGCCTTCTTCGCCAAGCTGCCCCTGCGCCCCTACCTGCTGGAGCAGTACGTGGATGGGGAGATTTGCTCCTATGATGCGCTGATCGGCGCGCAGGGCCAGCCCCTGTATGAGACCGGCAACATCACCAGGGTGTCTGTCATGGACGTGGTGAACGAGAAGACCGAGTCCATCTACATGATTGTGCCCAGCATCGCGCCGGACCTGGCGGCGCTGGGCCGCCGCGCGGTCAGCGCTTTTGGGGTCAAAAGCCGCCTGGTGCATTTTGAGTTCTTCCGCCTCAGGAGCGACCAGAAGGGCCTGGGCAAAAAGGGCGAGCTGCTGGGCCTGGAGGTCAACATGCGCCCTTCCGGCGGCTTTACCCCGGACATGATCAACTATGCCGGCAGCGTGGACATCCACAGCCTGTGGGCGGACATGGTGGTGCGCGACAGCGTGCACCTGGACCCGGACCGGCCCACCTACCACTGCGTGTTTGTCGGCCGTCAGGATGTGCGCAGCTACGCCCACAGCCACCAGGAGCTGCTGCAGGAGTGGGGGCACCGCATCATGCACCATGACCGGATGCCGGGCGCGCTGAGCGGCGCCATGGGCAACACCGCCTACATCGCCCAGTGCATCAGCCGGGAGGAGGCCGAGGCCTTCATCTCCTATGCCTGTGAGAGGCTGCAATGAACATCCGCCACAGCGATTTTTACAGCCACATCCTGGGCCAGCGCCTCAACATGTCCCTGTACGGACACGGGGGCCAGCCCTGCCTGGTCTTCCCCTCCCAGGACGGCAACAGCCGCGATTTTGAGGGCTTTGGCATGGTGGAGGTCTGCCGCCCCTGGATTGAGGCGGGTCGCCTGCGCCTGTACTGTGTTGACAGCCTGGACCAGCAGACCTGGTCGGCCTACCACCGCCCGCCCCGGGAGCGGATGCAGCGCCAGGAGGCCTGGTTCGCCCACCTGGTGGAGGAGTTTGTGCCCTTCATGCACCATGACAGCGGCCATGAAGGGCGGCTGATGACCCTGGGCTGCTCCCTGGGGGCCTTTCACGCGGCCAACGCCCTGCTGCGGCGCCCGGACCTGTTTGAGAGCGTCATCGCGCTCTCTGGCGCCTATGACGCCCGTTGGCTGCTGGCCGGCTATATGGATGAGCTGGCCTACCTGAACTCCCCCCTGGACAGCATCCGCGGCATGCCGCGGGACCACCCCTGGATCAGGCGTTACCAGGATTGCCGCATCATCCTGTGCTGCGGCCAGGGCGCCTGGGAGGAGGAGATGCTGCGCTCCCTGCGCCTGCTGGAAGCGGCCATGCGGGACAAGGGCATCCACCCCTGGGTGGACATCTGGGGCTTTGATGTCAACCACGACTGGGACTGGTGGCGCGTCCAGCTGGCGTACTTCCTGGGCAAGCTGATGCCATAACAAGGGCTGGAGGCCAATGTGGAGAAGTTGAAGGGGTTCCTGGTCATCCTGCTGTGCAATTTCGCCGGCAGCGTGGCCGTTCATTTCAGCGGGCTGCCGGTGCCGGGCTCGGTGCTGGGCATGCTGCTGCTGCTGGCCCTGCTGCTGCTCAGGGCAGTGAAGCTGGCCACGGTGGAGCCGGCAGCACAGATGCTGATTGGCTTGATGATCCTCTTCATCCTGCCCAGCAGCATCGGGCTGATGAACTACCTGGACAAGCTGGCCGGGGTGGTCGCGCAGCTCATCCTCATCGCGGTGCTGGTGACCGTGCTGGCCGTCATCAGCTCAGGCTGGGCCGCCCAGCTGACCGCCCGCGCCACAGGCCGCAAGCGGGGTGGGCAACATGGCTGACTGGCGCCTGCTGCTGGTTACCCCGCTGTTTGGGGTCAGCCTCACCATCGGCATGATGGTGTTCTACACCCGGCTGTTCAAACACGCCCGCTCCCCGCTGCTCAACCCCCTGCTGTTCTCCATCGCCTCCATCATCGGCCTGCTGCTGGCCGCCGGCATCCCCTATGAAAGCTATGAGAAAGGCGGCGCGGTGCTGTCCTTCTTCCTGGGGCCGGCCATCGTGTCCCTGGCGGTGCCGCTGTACCGGCAGTTTGACCGGCTCAAGGCCAACGCGCTGCCCATTTTTGCCGGCATCATTGCCGGCGTGGTGGTGTCCCTGTCCAGCGCCGTCCTGCTGGCGCGCTTGTTCCAGCTGAGCCGCGAATTGACGGTCTCCCTGATGCCCCTGGGCACCACCAGCGCCATCTCCATGAACCTGGCGCAGATGCAGGGCGGGGACAGGGCGCTGACCATGTTTTTCGTGAATGTCGCGGGCATCTCAGGCTACATGATGTCCGTCAAGGTGCTGGATGCCGTGAAGGTCACCAACCCCGCCGCCCGGGGCATCGCGCTGGGCAATACCTCCCACGCCATGGGCACCAAGCGCGGCTTTGAGCTGGGGGAGGAGGAGGGCGCCATGGCTTCCCTGGCGCTGTCCATCACGGCGGTGGTCACCACGGTGATGATGCCGCTGTTCATCCGGCTGCTGGGCGTTTAAACCTATCTCGCCCCCGGCTTATGGACAAACCTGCCCTGGGTTTTCAAGGCATCACCATAGGCAAATGGCCACAGCAAGCGCAGCCTGCTGCATAACAAAGCGGGCAACCCTCACCGGTTGCCCGCTTTGTTATGTTCTTTTGGCTCAGGTGCGTGCCAATTCCGGCTGGGCGGCCTGGGCCACCGTGACCCTGAAGTCACTGTCCGTGCCGACGTCCACCACCAGGCTGTCCCCGTGGTTGGCCCGTCCCTCAATCAGGGCGCGGGCGATACGGGTTTCCACCTGGCTTTGGATGAGCCGCTTCATGGGCCGCGCGCCAAACACCGGGTCATAGCCCAGGGCCATCAGGCGGTCCTCGGCCGCCGGGGTGATGGTGAGCCCCAGTTGCCTGTCCGCAAGCCGCTCGCGCAGGCGGTTGAGCTGCAGGGTGATGATCTGCCGGATCTGGCCGCGGCCAAGCGGGGTGAAGAACACGGTTTCATCAATGCGGTTGAGGAACTCCGGGCGGAAATGCCCACGCAGCTGCGCCCGGACGGCATCCTTGACCGACTGGTCCAGCTCGCCGTCCCCGCCAATGCTGTCCAGGATCTGGGCGGAGCCCAGGTTGCTGGTCATGATGAGGATGGTGTTCTTGAAGTCCACCGTGCGGCCCTGGCTGTCGGTCACCCGGCCATCGTCCAGAATCTGCAGCAGCACGTTGAACACATCCAGGTGGGCCTTCTCCAGCTCATCAAACAGGATCACCGAATAGGGCTTGCGCCGCACAGCCTCTGTCAGCTGGCCGCCCTCCTCATAGCCCACATAGCCGGGCGGGGCGCCAATCAGGCGGGACACGGAGAACTTCTCCATGTACTCGCTCATGTCGATGCGGATCAGCATCTTCTCGTCATCAAACAGGTTCTGCGCCAGCGCCTTGGCCAGCTCGGTCTTGCCCACGCCTGTGGGGCCCAGGAAAAGGAAGGAGCCAATCGGCCTGGCCTCGTCTGAGATGCCCGCGCGGGAGCGCAGGATCGCGTCGCTCACCAGCTGCACGGCTTCCTCCTGGCCCACCACCCGCTGGTGCAGGGTGCTGGGCAGGTTCAGCAACTTCTCCCGGTCGCTCTCCAGCAGCTTGCTCACCGGGATGCCGGTCCAGCGCCCCACAATGCGGGCGATCTCATCCTCGGTGACCCGGTCGCGCAGGTACAGCGCCTTGGGCTGGGCCTCGTCCTGGGCCTCGGTCTCAGCCAGCTCCCGCTGCAGGCGGGGCAGGTCGCCGTATTTGAGCTGGGCGGCGGTGTTCAGGTCGTAGCTGCGCTCCGCCTGCTGGATGCGGGCGTTCACCTGCTCAATCTCCTCGCGCAGCTTCTGCGTCTTGCCAATCTCCGCCTTCTCGTTCTCCCATTTGGCGGTCATCTGGCTGAACTGCTCGCGCAGTCCGGCCAGCTCCTCGCGCAGGTCATCCAGGCGGCCCTGGGACAGCCGGTCGCTTTCCTTTTGCAGGGCGGCCTCCTCAATCTCCAGCTGCATGATTTTGCGGCGCACCTCATCCAGCTCCTGGGGCATGGAATCCATCTCGGTGCGGATCATGGCGCAGGCTTCATCTACCAGGTCAATGGCCTTGTCCGGCAGGAAACGGTCGGAAATGTAGCGGTGGGACAGGGTGGCCGCCGCGATCAGCGCGCCATCCTGGATCTTGACGCCGTGGAAGACCTCGTAGCGCTCCTGCAGCCCGCGCAGAATGGAGATGGTGTCCTCCACCGTGGGCTCCTCCACCAGCACTGGCTGGAAGCGCCGCTCCAGCGCCGCGTCCTTTTCGATGTGCTGGCGGTACTCATTGAGGGTGGTGGCGCCCACGCAGTGCAGCTCGCCCCTTGCCAGCATGGGCTTGAGCAGGTTGCCCGCGTCCATGGCGCCCTCGGCCTTGCCGGCGCCCACAATGGTGTGCAGCTCGTCAATGAACAGCAGGATCTGGCCGTCTGCCTGCTTGACCTCGGCCAGCACCGCCTTGAGGCGCTCCTCAAACTCGCCGCGGAACTTGGCGCCCGCGATCAGCGCGCCCATGTCCAGCGCGTAGATGCTGCGGTTTTTGAGGTTTTCCGGCACATCGCCCAGCACGATGCGCTGGGCCAGGCCCTCGGCAATGGCGGTCTTGCCCACCCCCGGCTCACCGATCAGCACCGGGTTGTTCTTGGTCTTGCGGCTCAGGATGCGGATCACATCGCGGATCTCGCTGTCCCGGCCGATGACCGGGTCCAGCTTCTGGTTGCGCGCCAGCAGGGTCAGGTCGGTGCCATACTTGCTCAGCGCGTCATAGCTGTCCTCCGGGCTGTCGCTGGTCACCCGGGCCGCCCCGCGCACCTCCTGCAGGGCGCTGAGGAAGCGGTCCTCCCGGACATCAAAGCGCGTGAACAGGGCCTTGATGGCCCGGTCTGCGGCGCGCAGCAGCCCCAGGAAGAGGTGCTCCACCGAGATGTATTCATCCTTCATGCGCTGGGCGGCTTCATCCGCGGCGCGCAGCGCCCGGTCGCTTTCCTGGGAGACGTAGGTCTTGCCCTCTTCGCGCACGGCGCCGCGCACCCGGGGCAGCTTCTCTACCTCTTCCAGCGCGGCCTCATACAGCTGCCCGGGCTGCAGCCCCATGCGGGCAAGCAGCTGGGGAATCAGCCCCGCGCTGTCCTGGGTGAGGCTGGCCAGCAGGTGGGCCTGCTCCAGCGTCTGGTTCAAATATTCGCCCGCCAGGCGCTGCGCGCCCTGGATGGCTTCCATGCTCTTTTGGGTGTATCGGGTCTGGCTCATGCCCTTTCCTTCCTCCATTCAAACCGGTCAAAGTCTGACCTTCTTTGACCTTAATGCCATTATACACCCCACACCAGGCATGTCAAGGCCCGCAAGCGCATTTTTCGCGGCTGCCGCCATCCCGTTTTGGCGCCCTGCCGTCACGGTTTGCGCGCCTGTCCGCCTTGACAAGGGCAACGGACTGGGTAGAATTATTGCAGAATCACAGGAACCATGGATACGCGCGACACGTGCAATCATTTTCATTAAAAGGAGGCTAACATGGACAAACGACCAGTCACGCTCTTCACCGGCCAGTGGGCAGACCTGCCCTTTGAGGACCTGTGTGCCCTGGCCAAGCAGATGGGGTATGACGGCCTGGAAATCGCCACCTGGGGCAACGGATTGGATCTGGACCGGGCCCTGGATGACCCCGGCTACATCCCCCACATCAAGGATATCCTCAAAAAACATGGCCTGGTCTGCAAAGCCCTGGGCACGCACATCATCGGCCAGTGCGTGGGCGACCCCCCAGACCCGCGCCTGAACAATTTTGCCCCGGCCCACCTGGCTGACCAGCCGGATGCCATCCGTGCCTGGGCCGTTGACCAGATGAAAAAATCTGCCAGGGTGGCCCGCATGATGGACGTGGATGTGGTGACCGGCTTTACCGGCAGCCCCATCTGGAAGTACCTGTACTCCTTCCCCCAGACCACCGAGCAGATGGTGGAGGCGGGCTTCCAGCAGATTTATGACCTGTGGACCCCAATCCTGCAGGAGTACCGCAAGCACAAGGTGAAGTTCGCCCTGGAGGTGCACCCCAGCGAAATCGCCTTTGACTACTACTCCACCCAGCGCCTGCTGGAGAAGTTCAGGGACTGGCCAGAGTTCGGGCTGAACTTTGACCCCAGCCACCTGGTCTGGCAGGGCGTGACCCCGCATATCTTCCTCAACGATTTCATGGACCGCGTCTACCATGTGCATATGAAGGACGCCGCGGTCACCCTGGACGGGCGCAGCGGCCTGCTGGGCTCCCACATCGACTTTGGCGACCTGCGCCGGGGCTGGAACTTCCGTTCTCTGGGCCACGGGGACGTCAACTTTGAGGAGATCATCCGCGTGCTCAACGCCCATGGCTATGAGGGCCCCCTGTCGGTGGAGTGGGAGGACAGCGGCATGGACCGCGTGCACGGCGCCACCGAGGCGGCCGCCTTTGTGCGCAAGATCGACTTCAAGCCGTCCCTTGTCAAGTTTGACGAGGCGATTGCCAACAAATAAAGGAGGCACCCATGGCAGCAATTGTACGCTACGGCATGGTGGGTGGTGACAGCGGCGCCTTCATCGGCACGGTGCACCGCCGCGCCATCCGTTTTGATGAGCGCGCCCACCTGGTCGCCGGCTCCTTCTCCGCCTCATCCCAGCAGAAGAACAAGGATACCGGAGCGCTGCTGGGGCTGGACCCCAAGCGGGTCTACAGCAGCTATGAGGAAATGGCCCGGGAGGAAGCCAGGCGCGAGGATGGGATAGACTTTGTGTCCATCGTCACCCCCAACGTCACCCATTTTGACATCGCCAAGGCCTTTTTGAGCGAGGGCATCCACGTGATGTGCGAAAAGCCCCTCAGCTTCACCGTGGAACAGGCGGAGGAGCTCAAGGCGCTGTCTGAGCAAAAGGGCCTGCTCTTTGGCGTCAACTATTCCTACACCGGCTATGTGCTGGCCAAGGTCATGCGCGAGATGGTGAGGGATGGCAAGATTGGCAAGGTGATCAACGTCAACGCCGAGTACCCCCAGGAGTGGCTGCTGGACGACCTGCACCCGGTGCCCGGGCAGGAGCTCAAGCTCAGCGTCTGGCGCAAGGACCCCGAGGTGGCGGGCATCTCCAACTGCGTGGGCGACATCGGCACCCACATCGAGAACTTTGTGCACTATGTCACGGGGCTGAACATCAAGCGCCTGCTGGCGGTCACCAACCACTTTGGCCAGCCCCTGGACCTCAACGCCAACATCCTGGTGGAGTATGACAACGGCGCCAATGGCGCCTACTGGTGCTCCCAGGTGGCCGCGGGCACCCTCAACGGCCTGGCCGTGCGCATCTATGGGGACCAGGGTTCCCTGGAATGGCAGCAGGAGAACCCGGATTTCGTCCGCTACACCCCCCGGGGCGAGGCGCCGCGCCTGCTCACCCGCGGCAACGGCTACCTCAAGGAGAAGGCGGCCGCCTACAGCCAGCTGCCCACCGGCCACCCCGAGGGTCTGCACGTGGCCTTTGCCAACCTGTACAAGAACTTCATCACCGCCGTGCTGATGAACAAACGGGGCGAGGACACCACCAGCATTGATTTCCCGCGGGTGGAGGACGGCATCAACGGCGTAAAATTCGTGCACGCTGTGGTAAAAAGCGCGGCGAACGACGCCTGCTGGGTAGAATTGTAGCGACACTTGATTGGCATCGCCGCCAATCAAAAAAGGTGCAAATGGAGGATACCATGAGGAAACTGTTATCCCTTCTGCTGGCAGCCGTGATGTTGCTGTCTGTGACCAGCGTGCTGGCCGCCAACGAGGACATCGTGATCCTGGTGCCCAACGCCGACCACGGCTGGACCGGCGCCGTGCTCAGCTACGCTGAGGAAAAAGCCAAGGAAATCACCGATGCCGGCGTGTACACCGCCCGCGTCATCGCCTCCTCTGACCCCGCCAACCAGATCACCCAGGTGGAGGACATCATCGACAACAAGTCCGCCCGGACCGTCGTCATCCTGCCCTATGACAACACGCTGGAAGCCACCATGCGCAAGCTCGTGGACAGCGGCATCCCCTTTGTGATGTACGACCGTGTGATTGACGCGGTGGCGGAGAACGCCGTCTCCGTTGTCAAGGGCGACAACGAGGGCATCGGCCTGGAGACCGCCAAGCGCTTTGTGGCTGACGGCCTGCAGCCTGGTGACAATGTGCTGATTATCCCCGGCGACAATTCCTCCGTGCCCGAGATGCGCAACAACGGCTTCTTCCAGGGGCTGCTTGAAGCCGGCTGGACCCAGGAGCAGGTGGATGCCATCCGTTCCACCGCCTACACCGGCTGGAGCCGCAGCGAAGGCCGCCGCCTGTTCACCGAGTGGCTGGACAGCAACACCATTGAGGACATCCAGGCCAACCGCTACATCTTCACCCATGATGACGAGATTGCCATGGGCATGCTGGAGGCGCTGAAGAGCTCCGATATTGACCCCGGCAAGAAGGAAGCCTTCCTGGGCGCCAAGGTCAACCTGGGCACCTCCTCCGGCCTCAACGAGATTTACTCCGTGCTGCGCGGCATCCACCAGAAGGACTACACCGAGGAAGTCGCCCAGCTCAACGACCTCTTCTCCGTCACCTATGACCCCGGCATGATCAAGATTGCCATCCAGGACATGGTGGACCACCTGGACGGCAAGGAGGTGCCGCGTGACCACGTGGTGCCCGTGAGCGTGGTGGACGCCACCAACGTGGACCAGTTCCAGGGCTTTGGTGACGCCTTCGCCAAGTAAACCCGTGCCACCTCCCTCCGCAGGGGCCGCCCTGCGGAGGGCTTTTCGCAAATTGGAAAGGGCTGATTGACCTTGCTGCAGATGACCGGCATCAGCAAATCCTTTTTTGGTGTCAAGGTGCTTGACCATGTGGACCTCAGCGTCCGCCCCGGCGAGGTGCATGCCCTGCTGGGGGAGAATGGGGCCGGCAAATCAACCCTGATGAACATCCTGGCGGGCGTCTATCACCGTGACGCCGGCCAGGTTGTTTTTCAGGGCAAGCCCCTGGAGAACACCACGGTGCACTCCTCAGAGGAGGCAGGCATCGCCTTTGTGCACCAGGAGCTCAACCTCTTCAACGACCTGCGCGTGTATGAGAATGTTTTTTTGCGCAAGGAGATCGTGCGCCCCTTTGGCGTGTTGGCCAAGAAGGAGATGATCAGAAGAACCCGGGAGCTGATGCGCCAGCTGGGCGTGGACATCAACCCCTCCGACATGGTGTCTGAGCTTGACACCAGCAAGAAACAGCAGCTGGAGATCGCCAAGGCGCTGTTTGCAAAGGCGGAGCTCATCATCCTGGATGAGCCCACCACCTCGCTCAACAGCGATGAGATTGACATCCTCTTTGGCCTGGTTGACCGCCTCAAGGCGCAGGGCAAGTCCTTCATCTTCATCTCCCACAAGATGCAGGAGGTGTTCCGCATCGCGGACCGTTTCACCGTGCTGCGCAACGGCCAGCTCATTCACACCGGCGACATCAGGGATGTTGACCCCACCCAGGTGGCGCGGATGATGGTGGGCAGCCAGTACACCGACCAGAGCGTGTACGAGGCGCGGGAGCTGGGGGAGGTGGTGCTGGAAACCCGCCGGCTGTCCGGCGAGGGCTTCCATGAGGTTGACCTCAGCATCCGCCGGGGGGAGATTGTGGGCTTTACTGGGCTCAAGGGCGCCGGCATTTCGGAGCTCTTCGCCACCATTTTCGGCGTGCTGCCCATCAAAAGCGGGCAGCTGCTGCTCTTTGGCCAGGAGATGAAGGGCAACAGCGTGCGCCAGGCCATGCGCAGCCGCCTGTCCATGATCGCCGCCAACCGCAAGGAGAACTCCATCATCCCGGATTTTTCCCTGCTGGAGAACTTCTACGTGTCCGAGCACCGCTTGTCCAGCAAAAGGCCGCTGATTGCCGTCAAAGGGGAGCTCAGGCGCTACAAGACCCACAGGGATGCCTTGTCCATCCGCGCCAACTCCGCCTTTGACATGATTACCTCGCTGTCTGGCGGCAACCAGCAGAAGGTCATCCTGGCGCGCTGGCTGAACACCCAGGCGGACATCCTGCTGCTGGACAACCCCACCCAGGGCATCGATGTGGGCAGCAAGGCAGAAATTTATGGGCTGATCCAGCAGCTGGCCCTCTCGGGCAAAACCATCCTGGTCAACACGCTGGAGATTCCCGAAATCATGAAGATGGCGGACCGCTGCGTGGTGTTCTATCATGGGCGCGTCCACTCCATCCTCCAGCGCGATGAGATTGCCGAGGAACGGGTGATGATCGCGGCCACCAACGCCATCAAATCGGAGGTACACGCATAAATGACGCCATCCAGCGCACTCAGCGGCCGGCCTAAGCAGTCCTTTACCCGGGTGCTGGGCAATTACAGCTTTGTGCTGATTTTCATCGCGATTTTGATGGTCTACCTGATCATCAACGCCGGGGCCACCACCTGGAGCGGGGTGATGAACATCCTGCGCCACTCCACGGTGGTGGGCATCATTGCCTTTGGCATGGGCCTGGCCATCATCACCGGGGGCATCGACCTGTCGGTGGGCAGCATGCTGTCCCTCATTGGCGGGTTTTCCGTGGTGGTGTTCAACGCCACCAACAGCCCGCTGATCACCCTGGTCTTCGCGCTGCTGGCCGGGCTGGCGCTGGGCAGCATCAACGGCCTGCTGATTGGCTGGGTCAAGATGCCGCCCTTTATTGTCACCCTGGCCAACATGATGATTTTCCGCTCCATCGCCCAGTACTACCTGCGCAGCGTGGAGCGCAAGTCCATCTACAACATGGACGGGACGCTCAGCAGCTACGACGCCTTCTACAACTTTGGGCAAAGCAAGCTCTTTGACCTGATTCCCATGGTGGGCGTGATCCTGGTGCTGGTCACGGTCATCATGGTCTTCCTTTCCACCTCCACCAAGTCTGGCCGCACCATCTATGCCGTGGGCAGCAACGAGCGCGCCGCGGTGCTGGCGGGCATCAGCGTGGAGTGGGTGCGCACCAGCGTCTACGCCATCACCGGCGTGCTCAGCGGCCTGGCCGCCTTTCTCTGGCTGGCCATGAACGGCGCCGTGGACCCGGCCACCCTGGGCCGCAGCAACGAGATGTACGCCATCGCCGCGGTGGTGATTGGCGGGGTGAGCATGTCAGGGGGCAAGGGCAAGCTGCTGGGCATCCTCTTTGGCGCGATGAGCTACAACATCATCGACAAGATCATTGCGGCCATGCGCTTTGACGCCCTCATCAACGACACCATCAAAGGCGCCATCCTGCTGGTGGCGGTGCTGATCCAGATCATGATTCCCGTGCTGCGGGGCCGCTTGCGCAAAACCAGGGATTAGTTGTCAGCCTTGTCCTGCTGTCTTGATGGTGCCGGCGGCCCCGTTCTTGTCAGCCTGTTGCTCGCTTGCTATACTGCCTGCAGTGACCGTGTAAAGGGGGTGCCCCGTCATGTGGCGTGACTGGAAGCGCTGGCTGTTGCCTTTGGGGGGGCTGCTCTTATTCGCCTTTTTCCTGTACCGCTTTGACGCGCTGCTGGCGCTGCTGATGACCTTCCTGTCCATCATCTCCCCCTTCATCATCGGGCTGTTCCTGGCCCTTCTCATCAACCTGCCCATGCGGCGGCTGGACGGCTGGCTGTCCTACCTGTTGCGGGACAGGCGCCTCTTCCCCATGCGGCGGGCGATTTCCCTCACCCTGTCGGTGCTCATCGTCTTCGCGGTGATTTCGGTGCTGCTGGTGGTCATCATCCCGGAGGTCATCGCGGCTGTGGAGCGGCTGATCCGCGTGCTCCCGAACCACCTGAAAAACCTGGAAATCTGGCTGGTGGAGCGCAACGCCAGCCTGCGCCAGACCTTGGGGCTGGTGGACACCGAGGAGCGCGATGTGCGCGACCTCTTCCAGCAGGCTTACCAGTTCCTGGTGGGCGGGCTGTCCTATTCCTCCGGGGTGGTGCTGTCCGCCGCCCAATACCTGGTCAACCTGATTGTGGCCCTGGTTTTTGCCATCTACCTGCTCTTCTCCAAGGAGCGCGTCAAGGGGCAGTTTGTGAGGCTGCTGCGTGCCGCGCTGCCCGGGCAGGCCGGGCGCAGCGCCATCCGCGTGACGCACCTGTTGCAGGTGGCCTATTCCAACTTTCTGGCAGGCCAGCTGCTGCAGGCGCTGATCTCCTCCCTGCTCACGGTGCTGACCCTGCTGCTGTTTGGCTTCCCCTACCCGGTGCTCATCGGGCTGATTACCTTTGTGGCCGCTTTTATCCCTGTCTTTGGTCCCTTCATCTCCGGGATTCTGGGCGCGCTGCTGGTGCTCACCGTGTCACCGGGCCAGGCGCTTTGGTTTTTGCTGGCTTTTTTCGTGGTGCAGCAGCTGGCCGGCTCCGTCATCTACCCGCGCATCATGTCCAGCGCCATTGATATGCCCTCCATCTGGGTGTTGGTGGCGGTCACCCTGGGCGGCGGCATCCTGGGCATCCCGGGCATGCTGCTGTTCATCCCGCTCATGTCGGTCATATACCGCCTGACTTCAGAGTTTGTGCAGCGGCGCGAGGGACTGGACGACCCGCAGGAGCAACCCCTTGATCCGGCTTGAGGGGCTCACCCTGGCCTATGAGGAGGGGGGCATCCATGACCTCAGCCTGCGGGTGGAGGCGGGTGAGGCCCTGGGCGTGCTGGGCCCTGCCGGGGCCGGAAAATCCCTACTGCTGCGCGTGCTGGCCGGCCACCTGCCCGCTGACCAGGGCAGCGCCTCCATCAAGGGGCTGGACAGCTGGTCGCAGCGCCAGCAGGTGTTCAGGGAAGCGGTCTATCTGCCCTCCACCCCGGCGCTGGAGGACATGACCGGGGAAGCCTACCTGCGCTTCATGGCAGTTTACCAGGGCCGCTTCAACCCTGAAAAAGCCCGCCGTCTCACGGAGAAAATGGACATCACTCTGACCGGGCAGTGCCCGCGCATGTCCCCGGAAAACCGCCGCAAGCTCAGCCTGCTTGCCGCCCTCTCCCAGGACGCCTCCGTTTTCCTGCTGGATGAGCCTTTCCTGGGCCTGTCCGCCCTGGCCCGCGGCGCGCTGATGGATACCCTGCGGGAGTTGCGCGGCCATGGTGCTGCCATCCTGCTCACCTCCCATGTGCTGGAGGAGGTGCGCAGCGCCTGCACCCAGGTGGCCATCATCCGCAAAGGCCGCCTGGTGGTGAGCCAGCCGGTGGAGGCGCTCAGCCTCACCCGCCAGAAGGTCTACCACATCACCTTTGCCACGGCGGACGAGGCCGCCGCCTTCGCCCGGGAATGGGAGAACGCGGTGGAGCTGATCGGCACCCGGGCGCTGGTGGCCATCCCGGCCAGCCCCCAGGCGCTGCTGCGCACCCTGGCCCGCTACCAGGTGCACGACCTGGTGGGCGGGCGGGAGGAGGCCGAGGAAGGCTTCCTGCGCTACCATGGAGACGACGTGCTATGATCCCCACCTTGTTTGCTTCCCGCCTGCGCGCCCGCCACCTGCTGGCCTGGCTGCTGCCCGCCTTGCTGCTGGGCGCGCTGGCCGTGTTTTTGTATACAGAGGCCCCTCTGGCGCAGGTGCGGGCGCTCCAGGGGGAGTTGCCGGAGCTGTTCACCGTGCTGGGCTTTTATGGTGACAGCAGCCTGCCGCTGTTTTTGCTCAGCTACCTCTATGGCCTCATCCTGCCGCTGCTGTCGACCCTCCTGGCCATCCACCTGGCAGCCCGGCTCATCACGCGCCCGCTGCTGGATGGCCGCATGGCCATGCTGCTCAGCGCCAGCCACAGCCGCGGCGCTGTCTTGCTCAGCCTCTGGTGGGTGATGGCGCTGTACCACCTGCTGCTTGCGCTGGCGGCGCTCACCGGCCAGGTGCTCATGGCCCTGCTGCTCTTCCCGGAGGCCAACCTGCTGGCCCTGCTGCGCCTGTCAGGCGGCTTCCTGGCGGTCAGCCTGGTCTGCCCCGCGCTGACCCTGCTGCTGGCCTGCGCCAGCCCGGATGAACGTGCCCTGCGCCGCCGCGGCGGCCTGCTGTTGTATGGCATGCTGGCGCTGGGGCTTGTCGCCCGGCTGCCCGGGTGGACCCGCTGGCTGCGTTTTGCCAGCTTCTGGTCGCTGTTTGAGGGGACAAGGCTCATTTTCAACGGCGCGTCCTGGCAGCTGCCATTGCTGGCCCTGGCCCTCACCCTGGTGCTGATTTTGTTCGCGCTCCTGTCCTTTCGGGGGCGCGAGGTGTAAAGGAGGCTGCCATGCAGTCCAGTTTTGTGGTCCATCCCTGGAAGGTCATCCAGACCAGCTTCAACCCCGGTCACCAGCGCTTCGCGGAAAGCCTGATGTCCCTGGGCAACGGCCAGATGGGGCTGCGCGGCAATTTTGAGGAGCACTACAGCGGCGACCACCACCAGGGCACCTACATCGGCGGGGTCTGGTTCCCGGACAAGACGCGGGTAGGCTGGTGGAAGAACGGCTACCCGCAGTACTTTGGCAAGGTCATCAACGCCATGAACCTGATTGGCCTGGACGTGCGGGTCAACGGCCAGCAGCTGGACGCGGGCACCCTGCAGGTCATCCGTTTCCAGCGGGAGCTGGACATGCAGACCGGCACCCTCAGAAGGGACATGGTGCTGAAAACCCCCCAGGGCCGCGTGCAGGTGCGCGCCGAGCGCTTTGTGTCCATGGCGGACACAACCTGCATGGCGCTGCGCTATGAGGTGGTGCCCGATTATGATGCCGAGGTCACCATTGACGCCTTCCTGGACGGGGAGGTGCGCAATGAGGACAGCAACTATGACGAGCACTTCTGGGAGCAGCTGGATGCCGGCGTGGTGGAGCACGCGGCCGGCGGCTACCTGGTCAGCCGCACCCGGCCCAACCCCTTTGACACGCCCCGCTTCACCGTGGCCGGCGCCTTCCGGGTGCAAAGCGACATGGAGTACACCAGCGATGAGGCCCGCCTGGGTTTTGTGTCCCTGCGTTTTGCCAAATCGCTCAAGGCGGGCGAGAAGGCCACCCTGGACAAGATCATCTGTGTGGCCACCGACCGCGATTACGAGGCAGAGGGCCTGGCAGACACCGCCCGGCGCTTTGTGCGCGGCAGCGCCAAGCTGGGCTATGAGGGCTTGCGGGCGCTGCACGCCGCCGCCTGGGCGCAGAAATGGGAGCGCGCGGACGTGGTGATCTCAGGGGACGAGGCCGCCCAGCAGGGCATTCGCTTCAACCTCTTCCACCTGCTGTGCACCTATACCGGGGAGGACGAGCGGCTCAACATCGGCCCCAAGGGCTTCACCGGGGAGAAGTATGGCGGCGCCACCTATTGGGACACCGAGGCGTACTGCTTCCCGGTCTACCTGGCCACCGCCGGTGAGGAGGTGGCGCACCAGCTGCTGCGCTACCGCCACCAGCAGCTGCCCGGTGCCTACCACAACGCCGCCCAGCAGGGCCTGCCCGGCGCGCTGTACCCCATGGTCACCTTCAATGGCATTGAGTGCCACAACGAGTGGGAAATCACCTTCATGGAGCTGCACCGCAACGGTGCCATCGCTCACGCCATCTTTGAATACACCACCTACACGGGGGATGAGTCCTGGCTCATGGGGGAGGGCCTGGAGGTGCTTTTGGGCATCGCGCGCTTCTGGGCGGGGCGGGTCCACCACAATGCCCGCACCGGCAAGTACATGATCCATGGGGTCACCGGGCCCAACGAGTATGAAAACAACGTCAACAACAACTGGTACACCAACCGCATCGCCGCCTGGTGCCTGGAGTATTTCGCCGATGCCTACATGAAGGCCACCCCGCAGCGGCGCGCCCAGCTGCAGGTGGGGGAGGAGGAGCTGCGCCGGATGCTGCGCATCAGCCGGGACATGTACTACCCGGTGGATGAGGGACGCGGCGTCTTTGTGCAGCATGACACCTTTCTGGACAAACAGCTCATGCCTGTCTCCGAGCTGATGCCGGAGGACCGTCCGCTCAACCAGCGCTGGAGCTGGGACCGCATCCTGCGCTCCTGCTTCATCAAGCAGGCCGATGTGCTGCAGGGCTTGTATTTCCTGGGCCACCTCTATGACCGGGACTGCAAGAAGCGCAACTTCGACTTTTATGAGCCCATGACGGTGCATGAGTCCTCGCTCTCCCCCTGCGTGCACGCCATCCTGGCAGCGGAAATCGGCTATGAGGACAAGGCGGTGGAGCTTTACCACCGCACCGCGCGGCTGGACCTGGACAACATCAACAAGGATGCGGAGGACGGCCTGCACATCACCAGCATGTCCGGCGCCTGGCTGGTCATTGCGCGGGGGTTTGCCGGCATGCGCACGGCCACGGGGCGGCTGTGCCTGCACCCCTTTCTGCCAACGGGCTGGACAGGGTACTCCTTCCGCTTTGAGTACCGGGGGCGGGTGATCCGCCTTGAGATGGACCAGCAGGGCGTCACGCTGACGCTGCTCACCGGCGCGCCGCTGGCGCTGACAATCTGGGATGAGGAAATCCACCTGGCGGACGAATGGAGCAAACGGGGGGCAAGGACATGAAGAAACTCTTTATTTCAGCCGACATTGAGGGCACCTGCGGTATTTCCGCCTGGAGTGAAACCATCAAGGAGCGGGCGGATTACGCGCCCTATGCCCAGCGCATGAGCCGGGAGGTGGCCGCCGCCTGCGAGGGGGCGCTGGAGGCGGGGGTGGAGATGATCCTGGTGCGCGATGCCCATGATTCCGCGCGCAACATCGACTGGTCCTTCCTGCCGCGCCAGGCCCAGCTCATCCGCGGTTGGGGGCAGGACCCCCTGAGCATGATGACCGGCCTGGATGAAAGCTTCATGGGGGTGGTCTTCACCGGCTACCATGACGCGGCGGGCAGCGGGGAAAACCCGCTCTCCCACACCCTGGACACCGGCGTCATCTGGATGAGCCTCAACGGCGAGCCGCTGAGCGAGGCGGTCATCAACACCTACACCGCCGCGCGCTTTCAGGTGCCGGTGCTGGCCATCACCGGGGACGCGGGCATCTGCGCGCGCATGCAAGCGTTGGTGCCCGGCATCAGGACGGTGCCTGTCAACCGCGGCCGGGGCGGGCTGGTGCTCAGCATCCACCCGGAATTGGCCCAGCAGCACATCCGTGAGGCGGTGGCCAAGGCCTGCGACCAGGCAAACGAACGCGAACCCCTGCCGCTGCCTGAGCAGTTCCGGCTGGATGTGCGCTACAAGGAGCACCCCAAGGCCCACAGGGCCAGCTTTTATCCCGGCATGCAGCGCCTGGACAGCCACACCCTGCGCTATGAAGCGGAGGACTGGTACGAGGTGCTGCGCATGCTGCATTTCTGCGTTTCATGAGACGACAGCAAGGAGGATCAAAATGAACAGCTTTCCCATCGGCGTGATGCTGGAGTCCTTCCGCCTGCCCATCCGGGAGGCGCTCAACAAGGCGGCCCAGATAAAGGTGCAGGGCATCCAGGTGTATGCCACCACGGGCGAACTGTCCCCGGACAAGCTGAACGCGGCTGCCCGGAAGGACTTTCTGGCCCAGGTCAGGGACCAGGGCCTAGAAATCTCCGCCGTCTGCGGTGACCTGGGCCATGGCTTTGGCGACCCGCACAAAAACCCCGATCTGGTGGCCCGCTCCAAGCGCATCCTGGATTTGTCGCTTGAGTGGGACTGCGGCATCGTGACCACCCACATCGGCGTGGTGCCGGAGGACAGCAGCCATCCGCGGTACAGGATCATGCAGGAGGCCTGCGGTGAGCTGGCCCGGTACGCCGACAGCGTGGGGGCCAAATTCGCGGTGGAAACAGGTCCGGAGACCGCGGCCACTCTGAAGGGCTTCCTGGATTCCCTCAAGTCCCACGGCGTGTCCGTCAACCTGGACCCGGCCAACCTGGTCATGGTGACCGGGGATGACCCGGTGCGGGCGGTGCACACCCTGAAGGACTACATCGTGCACACCCACGCCAAGGACGGCAAGCGCATCTACTACAGGGCGCCAGAGGAGGTCTACGGCATCGTCCACACCGACAAGCTGGAAAGCCCCTCCTTTGCGGAGCTGCCCCTGGGGGAGGGCAAGGTGGATTTCCCCGCCTACCTCAACGCGCTGCGCCAGATTGGGTTTCAGGGCTACCTCACCATCGAGCGGGAGGTGGGGGACCAGCCGGAGGCGGACATCCGCAAGGCGGTGGACTTCCTGCGCGCGCTCTTTGTATAGTTTCATCATCGTCTCGCCCAGGCAACCCGGCACCCCGCCACTTGACAGGCGGGGCGCCCCTTCCTATGATAGGCGAACAGTCAATAGGAGGGCAGCATGGGTTCATTGCGGCGCATCATCGGCCTGCTCAAACCATATCGCGGGATGGTCATCCTGGCTTTCCTTTTTCAATCCATCGTCATCACCAGCCGCCTGATCCAGCCCCTCATCACCCGCCTGGTGGTCAATGAGGTCATCATCGCGGGCCAGCAGGCCCTGCTGCTGCGCCTGCTGCTGTCGCTATTGGGCCTGGTGCTGGTCCGGGCCAGCAGCGGCTTCTTGCGGGTGCAGCTGATGGAGCGGGCCTCCCAGTCCGTGGCCTATGACCTGCGCACAGGCCTGTTCCGCCACCTGCAGAACCTGTCCGCCTCCTTTTATGACCAGAACCGGGTGGGGGAGATCATGTCCCGCATGACCGGCGACCTGGAGGGCGTGCGGGACTACCTGGCTGAGGGCATCGTCACCTTCTTTGAGCAGACGCTTACCTTCTTCGGCGCGCTCATCTTCATGTTCACCCTGTCCTGGCAGGTGGCGCTTACCATCCTGACCACCCTGCCCCTCATTGCCTGGGTGGCCTTCCGCTTCCGCAAGCGCATCGGCCCGGTGTTCCGCGAGGTGCGCGAGCAAAGCGCGCAGCTCAACACCCGCGTGCAGGAGGACCTGGCCGGCATCCACGTGGTCAAGGCCTTTGTGCGCGAGGACCACGAGCAGCAGCGCCTTGAATTGGAGAACCGCAAGCTGCTGGCCCTGCACCTGAACATCACCGACATCTGGAGCGATTATGTGCCCGTCATGCAGGGCCTGTCGGAGGTGTGCACCCCGCTGGTGCTGGCGGTGGGCGCCGCGCTGATTGCGGCTGGGCGCATGGACATCGGCACCCTGGTGGGCGTGACCGGCTACATCTGGATGCTCACCCAGCCCATGCGCATGCTCTCCCAGATCATCAACGGCATGACCCGCGCGTCCACCAGCGCGGAGAAGGTCTTCTACTATCTGGACCTGGGCTCAAGCATCAAGGACGTGCAAGATCCGCAAACGCCGGAAAAACGCGAGGGGCATGTGGTGTTTGACCGGGTGTCCTTCCGCTATGACGAGCAGCTGGTGCTGGACGACATCAGCTTTGAGGCGCTGCCCGGGCAAACGGTGGCCATCATGGGCGCGACTGGTGCTGGCAAGACCACCCTGGTGCGCCTGCTCTCCCGCATCTATGAGGCCAGCGCCGGCCGGGTGCTGGTGGACGGCGTGGACGTCAAGCTCCAGGCCATGCGCGCGCTGCGCAAGGACATTGGCTATGTGCCACAGGAAACCTTCCTGTTCTCTGAATCCCTGTTTGAAAACATTCGCTTTGGCCGGCCGGAGGCGCCCCTGGAGCAGGTTGTGCAGGCTGCCCGCGCTGCCCAGGCGGAGCCTTTTATTGAGCAGATGCCCCTCAAATACGAAACTGTGGTGGGTGAGCGCGGCATCGGCCTGTCCGGCGGGCAAAAGCAGCGCACCGCCATTGCCCGGGCGCTGCTGATTGACCCGTCCATCCTGGTGCTGGATGACGCCACCAGCGCTGTGGATATGCAGACGGAATATCTGATTCAGCAGCACCTGGAGCGGGCCATGCAGGGGCGCACCACCTTTGTCATCGCGCACCGCATCAGCTCGGTCAAAAACGCGGACCAGATCCTGGTGCTCAACCAGGGCCGCATCGCGGAGCGGGGCACCCACCAGCAGCTGCTGGCCTTACGGGGGGAGTACTGGCAGATGTGGCAGGATCAGCTGACCAGCATCGCGGGGGAAGGGGAGGTGGGCTGATGGCCAAGGTTTTACGCCAGCTGGATGACGAGGCGCTGGAGCGCCCCTTTAACCGCAACCAGTTTTTCCGCACCCTGGCCTACCTCAAGCCCTACCGCAAGCGCGTGCTGCTGGCGCTGCTGGTCATGGTGACGGCCACCTTCGCCTCCCTTGGCTCCCCCTTCCTCATGAGCCGGGCGGTGGGCATGCTGGAGCGCGGCAGTTTCTCGGGCATCTGGCTGGTGTTGCTGGGCATGGCCATCCTGTCCGTGCTGGGCGCGCTGCTGACCCGTGCGCGCGTGCGGCTGATGGACTACGCCGGGCGCCGCTCCCTGGCCACCCTGCGGGAGGACCTCTTCCGCCATGTGCAGTCCCTGTCCTTCAGCTTCTTTGACACCCACTCCGCCGGCAAGATTCTGGTGCGTGTGGTCAATGACGTGGACGCGCTCAACGACCTGTTCACCAACGGCATCATCGACGTGCTCATCAACGCGTTCACGGTGGTGGTGCTGCTGGTCATCATGCTGCTGGTCAACTGGCGCCTCACCCTGATTGGCCTGTGCATCATGCCGCTGTTGCTTTTCCTCATCTTCCGCTTCAAGCGCATCATGCGGCGCAACTGGCAGTATGTGCGCACCAAGCGCAGCAACATGAACGGCTGGCTGCACGAGGCGCTGCAGGGCATGCGGGTCACCCAGATTTTTGTGCGGGAGGAAGAGAACGCGGGCATTTTTGAAGGCGCCAACGACGACATCCGCAGTGGCTGGATGCGCGCCATCCGCTACAACGCCGCCTTCTGGTCCCTGCTGGATGTGACGGGCACCATCGGCACCGTGCTGGTGTACTACTTTGGCGTGCGCTTCATCGACCAGGGCCTGCAGCTGGGAGACCTGCTGCTGGTCATCTGGTACCTCAACCGCCTGTGGATGCCGCTGAACACCCTGAGCAATTTCTACAACAGCCTGCTCACCGCCTCCGCCTCCATGGAGCGCATCTTCCAGATCATGGATGAGGTGCCCCGGGTGCGCGACGCCGCGGACGCCCGCGAACTGCCGCCCATTGAGGGCCGGGTCACCTTTGAGGAGGTCACCTTCGCCTACAACCAGGACAAGGTGGTGCTCAACGATGTTTCCCTCGATGTGCGGCCGGGCCAGACCGTGGCCCTGGTGGGGGAGACGGGGGCCGGCAAAACCACCATCGTCAACCTCATCAGCCGTTTTTACGACGTGACCCGTGGGCGGGTGCTGGTGGATGGGCAGGACATCCGGGAGGTCACCCTCAACAGCCTGCGCAGCCAGATGAGCGTCATGCAGCAGGACAGCTTCACCTTTTCCGGCACCATCATGGAGAACATCCGCTACGGCCGCCTTGACGCCAGCGATGAGGAGGTCATGGCGGCCGCGGCCGCGGTGGGCGCGGAGGAGTTCATCCTGCAGATGCCCCGGGGCTACCAGACCGAGGTGTCCGAACGCGGCAGCTCCCTGTCCACCGGACAAAAACAGCTGGTGTCCTTCGCCCGCGCCCTGCTCAACGACCCCAGGATCCTCATCCTGGATGAGGCCACCTCCTCCATTGACACCCGCACGGAGATGCAGATCCAGAAGGCGCTGGCGGTGCTGCTGCGCGGGCGCACCAGCTTTGTCATTGCCCACCGCCTGTCCACCATCCGCAACGCCGATGTCATCCTGGTGATTGAGGATGGGCGCATCCGCGAGCAGGGCAGCCACGGGCAGCTGATCCGTCTGCCAGAGGGCAGATACCGCGCGCTGTGCGAGGCCCAGGTGCGCTTTATGCAATCCTGAGCCCCGCGCTTTACATTTCTGGCGGCTTGAGTATAATAGTCTGGCGATGAAAGGGACGGGCGCCGCAAGCCTGCCCGCAAGCGAGCCGGGGGTGGTGTGAGCCCGGCGGGGAGCGCGGCGCTGGATCACCCCGGAGCGTGAGCGATCACGGCAGCCCGCCGTTACCGGGCATAAAGCGGGCGCATTGCGCCAATTTGGGTGGTACCGCGGATCTTCCGTCCCATGGGGGGCGGTTTTTTAATGGAGGAAGAGGATGTATCAAAAGGTTCCAAGCGACATGAACTTTGTGGCCAGGGAAAAAGAGGTGTCCCGCTTCTGGGAGGCGCATGACATCATGCACAAAAGCTTCCGGCAGCACAAGGGCAAGGAGCGCTACACATTCTATGAGGGCCCACCCACGGCAAACGGCCGGCCGCATTTCGGCCATGTTATCACCCGCGCCATGAAGGACCTCTTCCCCCGCTACCACACCATGAAGGGCAAGGACGTCTTCCGCATTGGCGGTTGGGATACCCACGGCCTGCCGGTGGAGCTGGAGGTGGAGAAAAAGCTGGGCATTGATGGCAAGGACCAGATTGAGGCCTATGGCATTGAGCCCTTCATCCACGAGTGCAAGCTGTCTGTCTGGAAGTACCTGAAGGACTGGGAGGAAATGTCCCGCAGGGTGGGCTTCTGGGTGGACATGGACAAGGCCTATGTGACCTATTACGACAGCTACATCGAGTCCGTCTGGTGGAGCCTCAAGCAGGTGGCGGACAAGGGCCTGCTGTACAAGGGTCACAAGGTGGTGCCCTACTGCCCGCGCTGCGGCACCGCGCTGTCCTCCCACGAGGTGGCCCAGGGCTACCAGGAGGTGGCGGATTTTTCCGCCTTTGTGCGCTTCCCCCTGGTGGACGAGCCCGACACCTACCTGCTGGCCTGGACCACCACCCCCTGGACCCTGCCCTCCAACGTGGCCCTGTGTGTGAACGAGAAGGAGGACTATGTGCGCCTCAAGGTGGGGGAGGACACCCTCATCATGGCCAAGGCGCTGGTGGGCAGCCTGTTTGATCTGGCGGGGGAGGACAGGCCGTCCCTCAGCGCGCCCTTCAAGGGCAGCCAGCTGCTGGGCCTTAAGTACAAGCCGCTGTGGCCCCTGGCAGATACCCGGGAAGAGGCCCTCTATGTGGTGGGCGACAGCTATGTCAGCCTGGAGGACGGCACCGGCATCGTGCACATCGCCCCCGCCTTTGGTGAGGATGACGCGCGCATCGGGCGCGAGCGCGGGCTGCCCTTTGTGCAGCTGGTGGACACCCAGGGCCGCTTTGTGGCGGACACCCCCTGGGCGGGCACCTTCATCAAGGAAGCCGACCCCCTCATCCTGGAAGACCTGGCCGGGCGCGGCCTGCTGCAGAAAAAAGCGCTGTACACCCACAACTACCCCCACTGCTGGCGCTGTGACACCCCGCTGATGTACTACGCGCGCGCCACCTGGTTCATCCGCATGACCCAGGTGAAGGACGAGCTGGTGCGCAACAACCGTTCGATCAACTGGGTGCCCGAGAACATCAAGGAAGGCCGCATGGGCAACTTTGTGGAGAACGTGATGGACTGGGCCCTCTCCCGCGAGCGCTACTGGGGCACGCCCCTGCCTGTCTGGCTGTGTGAGGATGACCACATGCACGTGGTGGGCAGCCGGGAGGAGCTGGAGCGCATGAGCGTGGCGCCCCTGGATGACCTGAGCGAGCTGCACCGCCCCTACATCGACCGGGTGGTGCTCAAGTGCCCTGAGTGCGGCAAGGACATGCACCGCACCAGGGAGGTCATCGACTGCTGGTATGACTCCGGCGCCATGCCCTTTGCCCAGTGGCACTACCCCTTTGAGAACGGGCAGGCTTTCCATGAGCGTTTCCCGGCCGACTTTATCTCAGAGGCCGTGGACCAGACCCGCGGGTGGTTCTATTCCCTGTTGGCCATCTCCACCCTGGTGTTTGGCCAGTCCTCCTACAAAAACTGCCTGGTGTTGGGCCATGTGCAGGACAAGGACGGCCACAAGATGTCCAAGCACCTGGGCAATGTGGTGGACCCGATGGCCGTGATTGAGCGCTTTGGCGCGGATGCGGTGCGCTGGTATTTCTACACCGCCGGCGCGCCCTGGCTGCCCAGCCGCTATTCTGACGAGGCGGTGAGCGAAGCCCAGCGCAAGTACATGAGCACCCTGTGGAACACCTACGCCTTCTACATCCTCTACGCGCAGATTGACCGCTTTGTGCCCTCGGAGCACCCCATGGACCGCGGTCAGCTCACTCTGATGGACCGGTGGATCCTGAGCCGCCTGCACTCCACCATCAAGCTGGTGGACGAGCACCTGGCCGCCTACCGCGTGCCTGAAAGCGCCAACGCCATCGCCAGCCTGGTGGACGACCTGTCCAACTGGTATGTGCGCCGCGGGCGCGCCCGGTACTGGGGCAAGGGCATGGCGCAGGACAAGCAGGCAGCCTTCATCACCCTGTATACGGTGCTGGAAGCCATCACCCGCATGAGCGCGCCCTTCACGCCCTTCCTGAGCGAGTCCATTTACCAGAACCTGGTGCGCTCAGTGGACAGCCAGGCGCCGGAATCCGTGCACCTGTGCGCCTTCCCGCAGGCAGATGAAAGCTTCATTGACCCGGACATGGAGCGGCAGATGGCGCAGCTGCTGCAGGTTGTGCAGTTGGGCCGCGCCTGCCGCAACCAGGCCAACCTGAAAATCCGCCAGCCGCTGAGCTGCCAGCTGGTCATGGGCGCGGACCTGGGGGAGGAGTACCAGGCGCTGGCGCAGGATGAGCTCAACGTGAAGGAGATCATTTTCACCCAGGACCCGGATGCCTTCACCGGCTACCGCCTCAAGCCCCAGCTGCGCACCCTGGGCCCGCGCTTTGGCAAGCGGCTGGGCGCGGTCAGCAAGCTGCTGGCCCAGGCAGACGGCGCGAAGGCCGTGGCCGCCTTCCGACGCGGGGAGGCCCTGCAGCTGCAGCTGGACGGGGAAACCATTGAACTGGGCGAAGACGACGTGCTGGTGGAAACCACCGAAAAGGAAGGCCTGGTGGCCCAGGAAGCCCGTGGGGTGACCGTGGGCCTGCTGACCGGGCTGACCCCCGAGCTGATTGACGAGGGCTACGCGCGCGAGGTCATCAGCAAGCTGCAGACCATGCGCCGTGACGCCGGCTTTGACGTGACCGACCGCATTCAGGTGCGCTACACCGCGGATGAGGAGCTGGCCCGGGCGCTGGCGGTTCACCAAATGATGGTCGCCCAGGTGGTGCTGGCCACCAGCTTTGAGCCGGGCCCGGCCTTGCCCGGAGCCTACAGCCAGGAATGGGACATCAACGGCAAGCCCGCCACCCTGAGCATCCTGAAAGACTAAGCCACAGCTTCATATAGCAACAAAAACAGCCTGCCGGCGCTTTGCCGGCAGGCTGTTGGCCTTGAAGGCTTCAGGGGGCTGGCTTGGCCTTTGGGCGCTGGCGCCAGGCTTGCTTGGCCAGCAGGGCTGCGCCCAGCAGGCCGCTGTCCGGCCACAGGGCGGGGGAGATGATGTACTCCTCCATGGGGGGCAGTTGCTCCTGGTCAATGTAGCCGTTGATCAGCTTGAGCGCCTCTTCGCGCACCTTGGGCAGCAGGCCTTGCTGGTGCATGACCCCGCCGCCGATCAGGATGACCTCGGGGGAGACCGCCATCAGCGCGTTGGAACACAGCTGGGCCAGGTAATAGGCCTCCAGGTCCCAGCCGCGGTGCTCATCTGGCAGCTCCCGCGCCGGGATGCCCCAGCGCTTCTGCATGGAAGGGCCGGAGGCAAAGCCCTCCACGCAGTTGGGGTGGTAGGGGCATACGCCGCGCAGCAGCGGGTCCTCCTCATGCCGGGTGAGCAGCACGTGGCCCCATTCCGGGTGCATCAGGCCGTGCACCAGGTTGCCCTCGGCGTACAGGCCCCCGCCAATGCCGGTGCCCACAGTGAAATACAGGCAGTTCTTCAACCCGCGGGCCGCGCCCAGGACGCTTTCTGCCAGCGCCGCGGCGTTCACATCGGTGTCAACCGCGGTTGGCACCCCCAGCGCCTCCTCAAAGGTCTCAAGCAGCGGATAGCGCTGCCAGGCCAGTTTGGGGGTGTTCAGGATGGTGCCAAAGGTGGGGGAACCGGCGCGCAGGTTGACCGGGCCAAAGGTGGCGATGCCCAGGGCGTCCACCGGGTGCTGGTTGAAGAAGGAGACCATCTGGGGGATGGTCTCCTCCGGCACCGTGGTGGACAGGGTGGTGCGGGCCAGCTCCTTCAGGGACTGGCTGAACACCCCCAGCACCATCTTGGTGCCGCCGGCTTCAATGGCGCCAAGCCGCATTTCAGTTCAGCTCCGAATCCAGGATGTCAATCTGGTCCTTGAGCATGGTCTGGAAGCGCTGCTTGAACTTTTGGGCGTCCGCTTCCAGCACCTCAATTTCCTTTTTCAGCGCTTCCTTGCGCGCCTCCAGGTCATCCAGCTCGGGGTCAGGCAGGCTGTCCTCGGCTGTCTGGATGATTTCCTCCGCGCGCTCGCGGGCTTTGGCGATGACCTCGTCACAGGCTTTCTGCGTCTTCTCCAGCAGCTGCTGGGCGGTCTTCAAATCGCTGGGCAGGGCGGGCGGCGCCGCGGGGGCGGAGACGGGCGCCAGCGGCGCGGGGGCCGCCACGGCTGGCATGAAGGGGGTGGGCGCCTGCTGCTGCTGCTTGAGCTGTTCGCGCAGTTGCTGGATGGTCTGGTTCATGCTTTCCATCTCATCGCAAATGGCGTCCAGAAACTCGTCCACCTCCAGCGGGTCATAGCCCCGCACCTTGGTTTTGAATTCCTTCTCCTCAATCATCGTGACGGTGATGGCCATGGTGTCTCTCCCTTCGCTCACTGGGTTTTTATTGCGCGTATGGCTGGGCCTGGTACGGCTCCTGCCCGCCCTGGGGTGCCCTGGGCGGGGCATAGGGGTTGGGCTGGGGGGCATAGGCCTGCTGCTCCTGATAGGGGGCCGCCTGCTGGGGTTGCTGCTGGTAGGCGGGCTGCTGGGGATAACCCTGCTGGGCCGCGTAGACCGGCTGGGCGTTCATCGCCGCGGCCTGGTAAGGCGCCTGCTGGGGCTGCTGCTGATACACCGGCTGCTGCGGGTAATGAGGCTGCGTCCGGGGTTGGGGGGCGTTGGCGCTGGCCGTGATGGGATCGGTATACACCATCATGCCGCTGGGGGCCAGGATGTAAAAGCCCACCTTGGTGGACAGGCGCGTCATGGTGCCGCCCAGGGCGAAGCAGGCGCCGTTGAGCATGTCCACATAGCGGCGCACCTCGGCCTTGTCAATCAGCTGGTCAATCACCACCAGGGTGCAGTTGCCCTTGCGCAGGCAGGTCATGGCCTGGCGGCAGCCGGCAATGCCGGTCACGTTGACCACATAGGCGTCCATCTGCGGGGCATCCTGTGGGGTGGCGCTGCCCGGGAACTGCACCAGGTTGCCCTCCTGCGCCTCTGGCTGGGCATGCTGGGCGGCCCGGCGGTTGCGGCCGGTCTGCTCCGGCTGCTGGCTCAGCTGCGCCTGCTGCGGGGACTGGTACTGGCCGCCCGGCTGCTGGGGAGCCTGTCCCTGGGCGGGCTGGTCCGCGTAAACTTGCTGGGCCTGCCAGGCCGGCTGAAACTGTGCCTGCTGGGGCGCGGCATATGGCTGCTGTTGGTACACGGGCTGCTGGTAGACAGGCTGCTGATACACGGGCTGCTGGTACACAGCCTGCTGGCTGTAGACCGGCTGGCCTGGCTGGGGCTGCGCGTAGCCCTGGGGGTAGGTCCCCTGGACCGGCTGCGCGTCCTCCTGCCAGGGCTCCTGGCGTTCTTCGGCAGTGCCATAGAAAAAACGGTTGTCTTTTCTGAACACAGATTTGATGCGCTCAGCCGCCCTGCTGCTCAGATCGCGTAACACCATGTATTCCTCCTCACCGCATACGGCAGGTTCATAAAAAACATTCCTGGTCATTATAACGGGTCCGGGGTGGGCTTGCAAGTTGCAGCCTAGAACAGCCTGACGGTCAGCCCTTCATAGAGGTGGCCGGCGTGCACAGGCACCACGTGCGCCTGGGTGGCGTCCTGGCTGACCACCTCCACCGGCACCAGGTAGGGCCCCTCCCGGTACAACACCACCACGCCGATGATGCCATCCTGGTTGATGATGGCGGAGGCGGGCACCGCGTAGGTGATGACGGATTTGGACAGCTGCACGCGCGCGGAGCGGGTGTAGAGGATGGGCTCGATGGCGGAATCCGCTTTCAGGCGCACCAGCATCTCCCCGCCTGCCCGGGTGACCGATTCCACGCTGACGGATACCGTGGTGCTCTCAAAGCTTTCTATCAGCATGCGGTACTGGTCGCCCACCACCGGGTTCCAGCTCAGGTCATCCGCCAGCATCAGGGCACCCCAGTCAAACTGGCGCACCAGGCGGAAGATGTCAATCGCGTTCTTGGCCTGGCTGACAGGCTGGGGCACCTTGCCGTTGATCATGTCGCGGACGGCCTGCGGGCTGTACTCCTGGTAGTTGGAGGAGTTGAGCACCGCCTCAAAGCCGTCGGTGTAGAAGCTGACAATGCCGTTGTCCGTGGCCGCGAACTGCTTTGTCCAGGTCTCTATGCGCTGCAGCTGGCTGTTCTCATTGTCGTACAGGCGAGTTAGCTTGGTGTCCTCAATGTATTTCTGTTTCAGGTAGGCATGGCGCTGGGAGATGGCGTCCTTGAGCAGCTGTTCCTGGTTGAGCAGGTTGCCGCTGGCGCCGCGCACAAGCGCCTGGGTTTCCTGGGCGCGCTGCATCACCATGGTTTCCAGGCGTCCCAACTGCGCGTCCGGGGTCACGGAGGCGTCCAGCAGCACCTTGTGGTAGTCCTTGATCTGCGCGCGGTAGGATTGCAGGCGCTCCAGCTCCCGGGCGGAAAAGCCGGTGGAGTAGACCAGGCAGACCGGGTCGCCCCGGCTGACCGCCGCGCCTTCTTCTGCCATGTAGCGCACATCGGCCACGTTCTCCTGCTGGTAGACGGACTCATTGCGCACAATCAGCGTCTGCCCGGAGAAGGTGCTGCCCTGCTCTGAAATGGTGACGGTGGCGGTCTGCTGCTCCTGCCCGCCAAAGAACTGGCTGGCGGCCACGCTGACCAGCACGATGACCAGCAAGGCCAGCGCCAGGTACAGGAACACCAGCGCGTTGCGCTGCCGGGGCGGGGCGCGGTAGACCATGCGGTCATCCGGTGGCTCCTCATCGGGGTCCGGCTGGCCGGGGGGCGGGTTGGTGTACACAGGGGCCTGGTAGGGCGGCGGGGCATTGAACTGGGGCAGGGCAGGCTGGCGGGCCTGCTGGGGGTAGGCCGGCGTGAAATAGGCCTCCTCATCCTCGCCCTGTGGAAGCGGGCCAGGATGAGCCCATGGCGCCTGGGGCGCGGTGGGCTGCTGCGGCTGCCGGCCGCCGGGATCTTGCCAGGGTCCCTGTGTCATGCCATCCTCCCGGGTGGAATCAAATCAAATCATGATAGCGCTGTTTTTGTGTTCTGTAAAGCCGAAGGGGCGAAAAACGCCGTAAACACGGCGTTTTTCACAGGTCGCCCCGAGGAATGGTCAGTCAACCGGGCCTTCCAGCTCATTGGCGAACACATCCTGCACCTCCCCGGTCACGGCGTCGATGATGCAGGTGTATCCGGGTGCTTCGTTGTGTTGGATGGGGTTCTTCTGGATGAAGGTCACCTGCCAGACGCGCTGGGGGGTCGAGATGAAGTAAAAGGCGGGCTCAAACTGCTCCAGGTCGCTGTCGCTGAGCTGATAATCCGCCTTCACTTTGGAGCGCGCGATGGCAAGCGCCTGCTCCTGGCTCAGGTCACCCGCCTGGGGCAGGCCGAAGTATTCCGGCTCCCAGGCTGCCTTCTCCTCCAGGCTCCAGCTGTGGAAGGGGCCTTTCTGCTCCTCCAGGCGGTAGAACTCCGCCAGGTTTTCAGCCCAGACCAGGTCCTGCGCGTAGTCCTCGGCGCTGGTGTGGTAAACGGGCTGGCCGTCCGGCATCAGCATGGCCACGTGGTAGTGCACCGTCACCTCATGCCGCAGGTCCTTGAGGATGCTGACCAGCCACCAGCGCAGGTCACCCTCGTCGTTGGTGAAGAAGTACGCGTCCTGGCTGAAGGCCGCCCGGTCCAGTTCGCCGGTGTCCTCCTCAAAGATGGACCAGGCAAGTTCCCGCGCTGTCTCAGCGTCCATCTCCTCCTCCCGGGGCTGGGTTTCAAGGCCCCAGAAGTAGTAATCCAGGGTTTCCCGGGGCTGTGCCAAAGCGCCCTCATCGGTGCCCGCAGGCGCATGCGCGATCATGGTGTCGATGGTCTCGCCCTGCTTGTTCAGCCAAACCTTTACATCGGGCACGCCTTCCCGTCCCCAGAGGCTGATTTTCCATTGCGGCTCCTGCGGCAACCCGGGCTCATGGAAGAATGCCAGGGAGGCGGAGGCCCAGCTGTCCGCTTCCAGGCCATACAGGGACTGGGCCACCGCCTGCCCGGCCTGGATGGCCTGCTCCTCGCTCAGGTCATCCTGGCCCGGCAGCACATGCTCCACATCGGTAAACAGGTACCCCGCCTCCCGCGCCAGCTGACTGGCCTGGGCGTTGACCGCCAGCGGCCAGTGGTTGCTGTCGCCGTGCTTGTCATACAGCGCCATCAGGGCGTCCATGTATTGCCCATACCGCTCCTGGTAGCCCGGTTGAATCTGGTCAAAATCAACAGGCAGTGCCTGCTGCAGGGCCTGGGCGGCATCTCCCTCCAGGGCCAGCGCCTCCGGGCGCACAAACCCGGTCTGCCCTTCCACCGCGACATGTGCCCAGCCCAGCAGCCAGCCCATCACCTGCAGGTCAGTGCCCGCCGGATATTCCGCCAGCACGATTTGGCTCAGGCCGTTGTCCAGGTACAGCGGGCTGACCGCTTTCAGGCGCGCGGTGATTTGCGTCGCCGGGCTGTCCTTCTGCGTCAGGCTCAGGTTCTCCAGCGGCATCATGCCTTCAATGCCCGCGTAGTCCCCTTGCTGGCCGATGCGCACCCGCGCCCAGAGCTGCTCCGGCGCGCTGAGCTCCACCGGGTAGTTGCCCCGGGTGGGCTCCACCGCGATGATGGTCAGGGGCGTGCCGTTGAAATAGAAGCCCTGGGGCACATCGTAGTCATCCGGGGTGTTGGTGAGGTTGGAGGCGCCATTGAGCGCGCTGGCCACCACCGCCTGGATGGGGGAGAAGCTGCCCTCCGGCGCCGGGCTGAGTGCCGGGGTCTGCGCGGTTGCGGGCAGGGCCGCCATGGCCAGAAGCAAGGTCATCATCAATATCACCAGCCTGTGTTTTTGCATCTTCCTGTCCTCCTTGGGGAGCTGATGGTGCCATCCCCTCCCGATGACAGCAGAATATCACAAAACTGTTACAAAAAGCAGGGGTTAAGCCCTGCTTTTGTTAAAATTTGATGAACAGTGGTCCGGTCAGCCCCGTGCCTCCCCGGTGGGGCGTGGCAGGGTGGACCCGCCGTGGGGCATGGCGATGACGCGTGCGTGAGGGCCCAATTGTCCAAAGGCGGCGTCCAGCGCAGCCTGTGCACTTGGGTAGGGCTGCAGGAAGATTTCACGCGCCTGGTCATCGGTCATCTCGCTGACCAGGAAGACCTGCGCCTTCTCCAGCACCATGGCGATGGCCGCCGCCTTGTGACCGCCCAGCTCAAAGCCCTCGTGCACGCGGTTGATCAGCTGCATGGGGATGTCCGATTCACGGGCCCAGCGCTCAAACGCCGCTTCCCCATAGCCTTCCCTGCAGGAGCCAATCAGGATGATGATGCCGCCCTCGCGCACCGCGTGGCGCGCGTTGTCCAGCGCCTTCTGGGTCTGGTAGAGGTTCAGGTCCTTGGGCGCGCCGCCCTGGGAAACCAGCACGATGTCCGCCAGCTGCGGCACCTCCACCGCGTACATGCGGTCCAGGAAGGCGCAGCCGGCCCGGTGGGCCTGGACGGCGTCACCGGCCACCGCGTGCACAATCTGTTTGTCCTCGTCCAGCACCACGTTGAGGATGAAGTCGATGCCCACCAGCGCGGCCGCCTCCTCAATGTCCTCCCGGATGGGGTTGCCTACAAGGTTGCCGGCATGGGCCTGTTCATGCACCATCATGCGGTGGTTGTTTTCAATGGCGGCCGAGGTGGACACCCCCGGCATGATGGCCTTGCCGCCGCCTGAATAGCCCGCGAAATAGTGGTACTCAATGTTGCCCAGGCAGACCCGCCTGTCAGCCTCGGCGACCCGGGTGTCAATGTCCACCGGGGTCCCTCTTTGGGTGATGCCCAGGCGCATCACCCGCCTGGGGTCAGAGTCCACCACCGCGATTTCCTGCCAGGCGCGCTCCCCCGCCAGGTGACGCCGTTCCGCTTCGCTGTGGGGGCGGTGAATGCCCAGGCCCAGCACCAGGGTGATGTCCTCCTTGCGGACGCCCGCGGCGTAAAGCTCGTCCAGGATCAGGGGCATCACCTGGGCGGTGGGCATGGGCCTGGTGATGTCCGAGCTGATGATGGCCACCTTTTCCCCGGGGCGCGCGATCTGCCGCAGGGGCGGCGTGCCGATTGGCTGCGCGAGCGCCTGCCGCGCCCCGTTTACACCCCCAAGTCCCCCCGGGGGCGTGGCCGCGTGCAGCTCCTGCAGCAGGTTGGCCTCCGGCAGGTCAACCTCCTGAAACCCGTTTCCAAAGCCAAAGCGCAATGTCATCCGAACTTCCCCGCTGCCTGGCGCAATGCCTTCACCACCGGCAGTTCCTCCCCGCTCAGGAAGCGGATCAGCGCGCCCCCGCCGGTGCACAGGTAGGAAATCTGCCCCGTTTTGCCAAACTTGGCGGTGGCGGACAGGCTGTCGCCCCCGCCGACCACCGTGTGGGCGGGTGTCTGGCCCAGCGCGTCCCAGACCAGCTGGCTGCCAAGCGCCGTTGCCTCCTCCTCAAACACGCCCATGGGCCCGTTGACAAACACCGTGCGGGCCTGCTGGATGACCGCGGCGTAGCGCTGCGCGGTATGGCTGCCGATGTCCAGCGCCAGGGCGTCATGGGGCAGTGCCTGCAGCGCGGCCTCCCGCCGTTTGCCATCTTCCACCCAGGCCAGGTCCTCCGGCAGCTGGATGCGCTCAGCGTGGCGCTTCAGCAGCGCCCCGGCCTCCTCCAGGTGCTGGTCGTTGCCGGTTTGCTTCAGGTATTGCAGGCTGCCCTGGCCAATGTGCTGCCCGCCGGCGGCCAGCAGGATGTTGGCCACCAGGCCGCCGGTCAGGATGGCATCCACCTGGCCGCTGTCCAGCACGCTGCGCATCATCAGGAAGGCGTCATCCACCTTGGTGCCGCCCAGCACGTACACGCAGGGGCGCTCCGGCTGCTGCATCAGGCTGGACACCACCGTGTACTCCTGCTCAAAAAGACGGCCCATCACCGAGGGCAGCAGCTGCTGGAAGGCGCAGAGGCTGGGCTGGTCACGGTGGGCGGCCGCGAAGGCGTCATTCACATACAGGTCCGCCAGCGGCACCAGCTTGCGCACCAGCTCCGTCTTCGCCTGCTCCTGGTGGTTCAGGCGCAGGGATTGCTCAAACAGGGTCTGCTCCTCCGCGCAGAAGCGCACGTTGTCCAGCATCAGCAGCTGGCCGTCCCCAAGGCGCCTGATGGCTTCCCGCGCCGCCGGGCCGCAGACATCGTCAATGAAGCCCACCGGCCGCCCCAGCAGGTCGCTCAAGGCGGCCGCGTGGGGGGCGGTGGTGTAGTAGTTCTGGTACTCAATGTCGCTGCCCTGGTGCGCCAGGATCACCACCCTGGCGCCCTTGTCAGACAGCTCCTGCAGGGTGGGCAGGCTGGCCTTGACCCGCGCCAGGGATTTGAGCTGCCCGGTCTGCTTGTCGATGGGCTGGTTGATGTCCACCCGGCACAGCACGGTCTTGCCGCGCACCTCCACCTCATCCAGGGTCATGATGCCAAAGCGCATGTTTACCTCTTGAACCGGCCGATGTTCAGGTACCGGTTGGTTGCCCCGGTGGCCTCCTCACCATTTTCCTGCAGGCGCAGCGCCGCGCGGATGGCGTCGATGGTCTCGGGGATGGTGACCGCCTCCTGGGGGATGTTGATGGCGAACATGATGTCATCGCCCGACTCCACCACCGCGTCGCGCCAGAGGCCGATTTCATACATGTCCCCCCGCCGGTTGCCCAGGTCACGGGCATAGCGGAAGAAGCTGGCGTTGCCCAGGAAGCCTTCCTCAAGGGACACCACGCGGATGCGCGGGTGCTGCTCAAAGCATTCCAGCGCCGCCTGCCTGGTGATTTTTCCATCCCTGGGGCTGGCCAGCACAGTGATGATGTGGCCATGGGTGACCGGGGTGTGCACCAGGATACCGGTGGCCTCAATGTGGGGCATGATGGTCATCAGGTCGACCGCCTGGTGGCTGGGGGCCTTGTCCATCTGCAGGGCGTTGGTCAGGCCGCGGTGGTAATCGCCCGGGTCCGCTACGCGGCGGATGATGGTGATGGCCACTTTCTTCAGGCCAAACTGCTTGTCCAGCGCGTCCACCGCGCGGATGAGGCCGGTTGTGTTGCAGGAGGTCAGCTTCAGGTAGTCCGCCCCCAGACCAGCCGCGAAATTGGCGTAGCCATGGAAGAAAACATCGGCCACCTCGTTTTTCTCGCCCCCCTGGAAGACCGCCTTCACGCCGTGCTTCTGGTAGAGCTGCTTGTTTTTCAGGCCGATGCCCCCAGGCGCGGAATCCAGCATGATGTCCACCCCGCGCACCAGGTCTTCCATGCTGCCGGCCACCGGGATGCCCAGCTTGTCAAAGGCGGCCTTGTCAGCCCCTTCCACCAGGTACAGCTTGTATTCCTGCGCCCCCTCGCCCTTCATGCCGGCCTCGTGCAGCGCGCGGATGGACAGGGTGGGCGCGATGTCCGCGATGCCCACAAGCTCCATGTCCTCCTGCAGCGCGACGCCATCGGCCAGGCGCTGGCCAATCACGCCATAGCCAGCGATTCCAACACGAATTTTCTTCATCAGTTCCTCCAATCGTCCTCAATCAAAATGTACACGGTTGCCCTGCGCCTCAGTCCTCCACCTTGACCGGCTTTCCACCCAGCTTCCAGCTCTTCCTGGCGGCGATGGCGATTTTCACCGGCTGCAGGCCGTCATAGGCGCCCACCGGCGTCTCCTTGTCCTGCAGGCAGGCTTCCACAAAGGCCTTGGCCTCCTGGATGAAGGCGTCGTTGTAGCGCTCCAGGAAGAACCACAGCGGCTTCTCGCTGGTGACCGCGTCCCGGGTCATCAGCACGGTGTTGTTGGCCGTCTCGTTCTGGGCATGGATCATGCCCTTGGAGCCAAAGACCTCCACCCGCTGGTCATAGCCGTAGACCGCCTGGCGGCTGTTCTCAATCGTGCCCAGGGCGCCGTTCTTGAAGCGCAGGTTGATGACGCAGGTGTCCACGTCGCCCGCCTCGCCGATGGCCGGGTCCACCAGCACCGCGCCAAAGACGGATACCTCCGTCACCTCGCTGTCGGTCAGGTAGCGCACCATGTCAAAATCATGGATGGTCATGTCCACAAAGATGCCGCCGGACACCTTCACATAGCTCACCGGCGGGGCTTCCGGGTCGCGCGAGGTGACGCGCACGGTGTGCACCTCGCCGATGGCGCCCTCCCGCACGCTGTCGCGCACCTTCTTGAAGTTGCGGTCAAAGCGGCGGTTGAAGCCCACCTGGTACTTGACCCCGGCTTCCTTCACAGCCTCGAGCACTTCCTCAATCTTGTCCAGGTCATGGTCTATGGGCTTCTCGCAGAAAATGTGCTTGCCCGCGCGCGCGGCCGCGATGGAGATGGGGGAGTGCATGTCGGTGGAGGCGCAGATGAACACGGCGTCCACCTCATTGTCATCCAGCAGCTGCTGGTAATCCTGGTACACCTTGCTGACGCCCAGGCTGGCCGCCAGCGCGCGGGCGGAGAGCAGGTTCACATCGCTGATGGCTTCCACCACTGCCCCGGGCACCGCGTTCTTCAGGTTGTTGGCGTGCAGCCGTCCAATCCGGCCTGCGCCGATGACGCCCACTCTCAGCTTCCTGTTGTCCATGTCATGCTCCTCCAATGCCTTGTATTTGTTGCTTTTTCAATCAATACTGCCGCGCGTCCTTCAGGTGGCGCAGGTGATCCGCCCACACCTCCTGCTGGGCCGGGTCCTCCGACACCTCCACCGAACCCACCCGCCACCAGGACTCATAGCCGTCCGTCATGGTCTTGGGCGCGACCTTGATGTCAAAGAGCACCGGGCGGTCCTTGATGGCGAAGGAATCCTTCACCGCCTGCTCCAGCTGGGCAAGGTTGCGCACCGTGTAGGCGACGCAGCCATACCCCTGCGCGATCTGCGCGTAGTCCACCGTGAGGAAGGCGCCGTCATGCTGCCCGCTGCCGGTGCGGTAGCGCAGCTCGGTGCACAGGGAGGGGTTGCCCTGGGCCACCTGCAGGTTGTTGATGCAGCCAAAACCCGCGTTGTCAAACAGGCACACGTTGATTTTGATGCCCTCCTGAACCGCGGTGAGCAGCTCGGAATGCAGCATCACAAAGCTGCCGTCCCCCACCATGGAGTAGACTTCCTTGTCGCCCACGGCCAGCTTCTGCCCCAGGGCGCCGGAGATTTCATAGCCCATGCAGGAGTAGCCATACTCCATGTTGTAGCTGTCCGCGCTGTGGGGCCGCCACATGCGCTGCATGTCCCCCGGCAGGGAGCCGGAGGAGCCAATCACCACGGCGTCCTGCGGGATCAGCCGGTTCAGCGCGCCCAGGGCCATGGTCTGGGTGAAATCGCTTCCCAGGTCCCGCGCGAACTGCTGCGCGCTGTGGGCGTTGGCGTCGTTCACCAGGGGCGGCGCATCCAGGGTGAGGCTGTCCAGCATCTTCAGCTCTTCATGCCAGTCCGCCAGGGCATCCTGCACCTCGTTTTGCCAGCCGCTTTTGTAGCCCTTAAGCGCGTCCGCCAGCGCGCTCAGGCCCTCCCTGGCGTCTGATATCAGGGCCATCCCGTCCAGCTTGAGCGCGTGGAAGGCGGACACGTTGATGTTGAGCACCCGTGCCCTGGGGTCAAAGAGCCACTTGGACGCGGTGGTGAAGTCCGTGTAGCGCGTGCCCACGCCGATGATCAGGTCGGCCTGGCCGGCGATCACGTTGGCCGCGCGGGTGCCGGTCACCCCGATGCCGCCCAGGTTGAGGGGATGGTCCCAGGTCAGGGCCGATTTGCCCGCCTGGGTTTCCCCGAAGGGGATGTTGAAGCGCTCCGCAAAATCCGCGAAGGCCTGGTGCGCCTCGGCATAGCGCACGCCACCCCCGCAGATCAGCAGGGGTTTGCGGGCTTCCTTCACCAGGCGGGCCGCCTCCTCAAGCGCCTGCCTGGCGGGCGGGCGGCGGTCCAGCACGTGCACGCGCTTTTTGAAGAAGCGCTCCGGGTAGTCATAGGCTTCGCCCTCCACGTCCTGCGGCAGGGCCAGGCAGACCGCGCCGGTTTGGGCGGGGTCGGTCAGCACGCGCATGGCGTTGAGCAGCCCGGTCATCACCTGCTCGGGGCGCTCAATGCGGTCAAAGTAGCGGCAGACCGCGCGGAAGGCATCGTTGGTGCTGATGCCGGAGGAGTGCTCGTGCTCAATCTGCTGCAGCACCGGGTCCGGCTGGCGGCTGGCGTAGGTATCGCCCGGCAGCACCAGCACCGGGATGTTGTTGGCGGTGGCGGTGGCGCAGGCGGTGACCATGTTGGCCGCGCCCGGGCCGACTGAGGAGGTGACCGCGAAGATGCGCTTGCGCTTCATCTGCTTGGCATAGGCGATGGCGGCATGGGCCATGCCCTGTTCATTCTTGCCCTGGTAGACCTTCAGCCGCCCGCCTTCCTGGTGGATGGCCTGGCCCAGCCCCACCACGTTGCCATGCCCGGGCAGCATGAAAATGCCCTCCACAAAGGGCTCCTCCCTGCCGTCCCAGGAGATGTACTGCATGTTCAGGAAGCGCACCAGCGCCTGTGCCATGGTCAGCCTGATGGTTTTCATTGCTTGGCCTCCAATTGAAAGATGTGGTCGTTGGCATCCGGCTGCCACAGCCATTCATGCCCGGGGTCGTCGATGCGGGTCTTGCGCCAGGGGTTGTCCGGCAGGTGCCGGATGCCCCACACATAGCACATGGCGTAGCCGGGCGCCGCGGTCTGGGAGTGAAAGCCCTCCAGCAGGACGCTCAAGCCGTTGTGGCGGGAGACATAGACCTCGCCATTGCCAAAGCTGGCGCCAAAGCCCAGCGGGCGGTCAAAGCGGTGGAAATATACCTCCGGCTGGGGATGGTGGTGGGGCGGGTAGCTGGACCACTTGCCCGGGAAGTTGAGCACCTCACCCAGTACCATCTGGGACCAGGGGGCGGATTCGTAGTCAAAGAAGGTTTTGATCTCCCGCCGCATGGCGCCCAGCAGCTCGTTGTTGGCGCCCGCGTGCTGCACCATCACGTCCTGGGGGCGGTAGAGCCTGGGGGGGAAGGGCTGGGGGTTGTCCGCGGCCTGCACATAAAACTCGCAGGGGCCCAGCGCTTCCACCGTGTATTGCATGTCGCCGGGCAGGTGCAGGCAGCTGCCCTCCTCCCGGAAGGTGTCCCGCCGGCTGACCTGGGCCTGCTGGTCAGCCCATTGCAGCCTGGCCTGGCCCTGCAGCAGCAGCAGCGCTGTCTCCCGCCCTGCCTGTCCCCCTGTGTAGGTCTGCCCCTGATCAAGCGTCAGCAGGCCCACGTCCATGCCCACCTTTGGATTTTCCTCAATGGTGAGGTAGGGGGTGTAGCCCTGTTTGATTTCTGGTTGAATGTACGCCAATGTTCGCTCCTTTTGGGTCCTATAGCCCGGTGTGCTTGCGGATGTAGTCGCGCGCCTTGATGGCGTAGGCCAGGGGGTTCGCCCGGGCGGGATCCTGCTCGGCCTCCACCAGCAGCCAGCCTTCATAGTTGGCTTTGGACAGGCGCTTGAGGATGGGGCCAAAATCCACCGCGCCGTCGCCCGGCACAGTGAAGGCGCCCTCGCGCACCGCGCGCAGGAAGCTCCAGCCCTGTTCCTTCACCTGGGCCACCACCTGGGGGCGCATGTCCTTCAGGTGGACGTGGCCCACGCGCCCGGCGTGCTTGTCCAGCATCAGCAGGGGGTCCTCCCCGGCAAAGGTGAAATGCCCCGTGTCATAGCACAGGTAGACATAGCGCGGGTCGGTGCTGTCCATCAGGCGGTCGGTTTCCTCAGCCGTCTGGACCACCGTGCCCATGTGGTGGTGGTAGCACAGCCTGACCCCGCGGACCAGCGCCATTTCACCCAGCCGGTCCAGCCCCTGGGTGAGGCGCGCCCAGTCCGCCTCGCTCATCACCGGCTTGGCCTCGCCCAGCACCGGGGTATCCATCTGGCCCTGGATGGAGCGGCTCTGCTCGGACACGTTGATGCGCCTGGCGCCCACCGCCAGCAGGAAATCCAGCTCGCGGGCAAAATCCGAGGCCACCTGTTCATAGGGTTGGCTCAGCAGGAAGCTGGAGAACCAGCGGGAGGCCACGCGCAGCCCGCGCAGGTCCAGCTCCTGCTTCAGCTCAACAGGGTCCTTGGGGTATTTGTTGCCGATTTCGGTGCCCTGAAAGCCGGCCAGCGCCATTTCGCTGACAATCTGGCGGAAGGTGTTTTCCGCGCCCAGTTCCGGCATGTCGTCATTGCACCAGCCGATGGGCGCGATGCCCAGAAAAACCTTGTCCCTGTCAAACATCAGATGTCCTCCCTCAATCTGGTCGGTGGTGGAAAGCCCGCGTGCGGGTCCACCTTGTTTCGTATCACATTGATGGTGCCCGCCAGGATGATGGCCGGGCCAAGCATGAGGCACCGGAGGTCATGGCCTGGCTGATGCAGCTCAGGCCGTTGCGGATGGTGGCGCTCATCAGGGCGCCAACCCTGGCCTCTCGCGGGCTTGTGTCACGCAAATTGCTTCCCCCAGGCAGCCTTCACAATATCATTCTGGTTGACGTGCCGGCTGCCCCGCGGGGTTTCCGCCATCAGGCGGTCCCCCGCATCCCTGCGCGCGGTCGGCCATGCCCGGCACCCAGGCCACTCAGATGATACCATGATGATGTATCCTCCTTCTTTTATCAAGTGGTTCATCAGGTGGTGGCCTCCACCCTGGCGCCTGCGTCAATCCCCGGGTGGGCAAATCAAAGATGAGGATGTCCCCGCCCTGCTGAACATTTGCCGATGACCAGCTTGTGCCGCCTGCCACCGGCGCGTTGCCCGGCCGCTTCGTGGCTGGTGGGGTTTTTGATGCGCAGGGGATTGATGCTCTGCCCAAACACCCGCCTGACCTGTGGGCGGTTGCGCAGCAACCTCCTGCTGATGTATGGCATGATTATACCATGAAAAACCCGCAGGCGACGCATGATCCATACAAATAATGTACGCGCTGGTTGAAAACACGCGCGTTTCCGCCACCACCTTGCCCAAGCCATTCATCTGGGCAGAAAGGAGAGGAGGTGACATCAAGAGGAGTGGGAGCGGAGTGATGATAAAATTTGAGTTTGTACAACACTTGTATAACATGATGTATAACACATTGTATAACATAGAATCGTACTGCCCGATATTGCACAATACTTTTGTAATAAAAAACCCCTGATTTCTCAGGGATTTTGGTCGAGGTGACAGGATTTGAACCTGCGACCTTTTGGTCCCGAACCAAACGCGCTACCAAACTGCGCTACACCTCGACATGGAGCCAATAAAGGGACTCGAACCCTTGACCTGCGGTTTACGAAACCGCTGCTCTACCAGCTGAGCTATATTGGCAGAGCTGATTAAATCAGCGAATGATAATATAGCACACTTGAAACTGCCCGTCAATGCAAAAACGGCGTTTCAAGCGCCGCGCGCAAAATGTTCTGCCTTTGGCGCTGCGGCAGTGATTATTAAAGCGTGTGGGTGTGCTATGATATCGGCATGAGCAATGAAGCGCTTCCCCCCCTGATTCACCCCTTCCCGCCGGTATGGAATGAGCGCGCCCGGGTGCTGATCCTGGGCAGCTTCCCCTCGGTCAAGTCGCGGCAAAACCGGTTCTACTACGGCAACCCGCAAAACCGCTTCTGGCGCGTGCTGGGCGGCGTGTTTGGCGAGCCGGTGCCGGAGGACATCGAGGGCAAGACAGCGTACCTGCTGGCGCACCGCATCGCGCTGTGGGATGCGCTGACCTCCTGCGAAATTAAGGGCTCCAGCGATGCCAGCATCCGCAACGCCGTGCCCAACGACCTGCGGCTGATTCTGGACCGGGCGCCCATCAGCCTGATCATCGCCAACGGACAGCTGGCCGGCCGCGTGTGCCGCAGCTACCTGGGCGACAGTCTGGGGCAGGATTTTGTTGTGTTGCCTTCCACCAGCCCGGCCAACGCGGCCTGGAGCCTGGAGCGGCTGATCGATGCGTGGCGGAAAGCCCTGTGTCCTCAATAGACAGTCAGGCGGCGATATACCGGCTGATGTGTAGGTTAGTCAAACATGTTGGACAGAGTACTCATTCAGGAACTCTACCGGGGAGAGGAAGCCAAGTGGTCTCATCGGTAGCCGGTTGCTCCGGGATTGCCAGGCAGCGAGCTGCCTGGCAAAATCTTCGTAAGAGTAGAAGGTGCGGTTGCTGTAGAACCGCTTTACATCCTCCCTGTGGCTGCGCTCCACCTTGCCGTTGTGCCTGGGGGTATAGGGGCGGATATGCTTCATCTTGATCCCCAATGCCTGTGCAGTCACTTCAAAAGCAGTCAGGCGATGGGTCTGATTTGAGATCAAGCGGTTGGTAAACTCAAAGCCGTTGTCAGTCTGGATGCAGTTGACCTCGATTCCCTTGCGGGTATAGAAACGCACCAGGCTAAGGAGGAAGTCCTTGGAGGAATAAGTGTTCTGTTCCTGATAGGCTTTCAGGTAGCGCAGGCGGCTGAACTCATCAATTGCCGTGTACTGTACAAGCCGTTCCTGAGCTGCCTCGCCTACCTTGCAGCCTTTGGGGACGATTTTGACATCCACCTGAATGCGCTCACCGGGAAAGGTCATCTGCTGGTACGGCTTGGGCTTGTAGACCTTCTTCTGGGGCCTGATCTGCAAATGCAGCTTGTACAGGATGCGGTACAATCCGCTCAGAGACCTGGTGTAACCACGCTTGCGGAGCCTGCACCACAGTTCCACCCTGCCCAAGGTTGGGTTTCGCCTGCACATATCCTTCAGCAGTTTGATCTCCTGCTCGGTATGCTGATTGGGATGGTGGTGGGGCCTTCTGGATTTGCAGGCCAGGGAGTCCAGGGTGCCGTCATAGCGTGATAGCCAGAAGTAGATGTATGACCTTGCTCTGTTAAGCTTTCTTGATGCCTTGCCCACACCATGCCGACGTGCGAATTCCATCACTGATTGCCGATACTTCATATCCTGGGTTATACTGTTCATGGAGAAAGAGTTCCTTTCGTTAGTGTTGTCGAGCAACAACAGTCTAACCGATTTGACCTCTTTCTCTGCTTTTATCCCTCCTTCCGGTTCGTTGTCCAATATGTATGGTACTCCTACAGTCAGGCGGCGATATACCGGCTGATGCGGGTTTACTTCCCCGGCGGCCGGTGTTAAGATAGCATATCTTTGTGAAGGATTTGGATTTCATGCGGCATGTATTTGTGATCAACCCGGATGCAGGGCGCGGCAACGCCCGGCAGGAGGTGGAGGGTTGTCTGGCGCAATACGCGGGCAGCGACGCGGTGGAGGTGCACGTTACCGCCACCGCCCGGGAGGCGGCGGACTATATCCGCGCAACGCGGGGCAGGGTATCCGGGCCCCTGCGCTTTTACGCCTGCGGGGGCGACGGCACGCTCAACGCGGTGGTCAACGCGGCCTGGGGGCTGCCCGATGTAGCCGTCGGGTGCTACCCCAGCGGCAGCGGCAACGACTATGTGAAGTACTATGGCGGCATTGATGCCTTTCTGGACCTGGAGCGCCAGCTGGCGGGCGAGGCAGTGCCCGTTGATCTGATGCAGGTAAATGGGCTGGTGGCCATCAACATGGTACATTTTGGGCTGGATTCCCGCGTGGCGCAGACCATGGAGCGGGTGCGCCGCTGGCCGCTGCTGGGCGGTAAGAATGCCTATCCCACGGGCGTGGCATCGGCCCTGTTGCAGCCGTTGGGGCACCGCTGCACCGTGTGGGCGGGGGATGAGCGCCTCAACGATGACAAGCTGCTGTTGTGCACCATCGCCTGCGGGCAGTATGTGGGCGGCAGCTACCGCGCGGCACCGCGGAGCGACAACGCCGATGGCCTGCTGGATGTCTGCCTGGTGAAGCCCCTGTCCCGCATGCGGCTGGCGCCGCTGATGAACGCCTACAAGCAGGGCACCCATCTGGAGGATCCGCGCATTCAGCGGGAGCTGGTCTACCGCCGCGCCACGCGGGTGCGCATCCGGCCGCAGGGCGAATTTGTGGTGCTGCTGGATGGCGAACTGCATCATGTGGACGAGACCGAGGTGCGCGTGCTGCCCTCGGCGCTGTCCTTCGTTGTGCCCAAGGGGATCGAGGTAAAGACAAATCCGGCGCCTTTGGATAAGCGCCGGACAGCGTAGCGGATATATTGTTTAGCGGTGCGGCCTGATGAGGATGAGCGGCGTCAGCTCGTCGCCCTGGCCGGAGGGGTTGTCGCGCAGGGCGTCCTGAATCTGCGCATCGCTCAAGGGGAAGCCCTGGGATTTGGCCAGCTGGTCGCGCTGGATGTCGTTGGCATCCATCAGCACCACGGGCATGCCGGTCTTTGCGTACAGCTCGTCGCACAGCTGCTGCGGGTTTTCCGGGTTGATGAGGGCAAGCTGCTTGTAGATGTCAAAGCTGCTGCGGAAATAAAAGCCGTCGATGCCGCCCACGCCCTTGCCGCACACGCGGTAAAATACGCCCTTGATGCCAAAGGGCTTGGTGACGGCGCTCAGCGCCGCCGCCAGCAACACGCGGGGCAGGCCCACCATGTCGATGACTAACTGCATTTTATACGGCTCGTGCATGCCGACGCCGGTGGTGTTGATGGCGGCAAAGCGCCACAGCAGGTTGGCCCAGAAGCCGGGCTTCACCTCGTCGCGGGTTTTGACGCTCTCCACGCACATGGCCATCACCTTGGCGCCAAAGCTGAGCACATCGCCCTCACGCCACAGGGGGCGCACATATTTTTCTACCAACTCAGCCTGATCCTCGCCCCGGTTGACAAAGTGGGTCTGGATGGCGTAGCGGCTGTAGGTCTTGCCGTCGCCGCCCGTCAGGTCGCCCCGGTCGAAATAGGTGATGCCGCCCTGCTCGCGGCGTTGCTCCTCCAGGTTGCGTGACGCGATGATGCCCATGCTGCCCTCCTGCCTAACAATCCTCAGCCACTTTACATCAAGGTGCCCTGCCTGTCAATTTAACACGACTGCGGCTACCAATAGCGATCCATATCGCCAGGTGCTCGCCCGGCCACAAAATCGCGCTTGATCTCCAAAAAGCCGCGCAAATCCTGTGTGATGGCATACAGCAGCGCGCGGTCCTCAAACTCCCCGCGATCCCTTGGCAGCGGCAGGCTGTCGTATTGGCTGTCAATGCCGTCCAGCTGCGCCAGCAGGCGCAGGGCGTTGTTGCGCTCACCAAAGCTGCCGGCCGTTTCCTCAAAGAAGTTGGCCAGCAGGCTGTTTGGGCCATGGCTGCGCTGCGTGCGCACCAGGTTGGCCCACATGCGGCGCAGGAAGCTGGCCTGCCTGGAGCGCATCTGAAAGTAGGCGACGGGGTAATCGCTGGCGCCAAAAAGGCGGTTGCCGCGTTCACGCAGCGCTGCGCGCTCGTACCCGGCCAGCTTGGCCTCGGTATCTTCAAAATCAACAGTGAGCGCCGCCTCCGCCACGCCCTCGCAGTCCGGGCACAGCGTGCGCTGCGCCATGACGCGCAGGATGTGGCGGAAGTTGTCCTCAATGTCATCGCGGTATTTGGCCAGGGGCGCACGGCGGTAGGGCATGACCAGGTTGACGGCGAGCCCCACCGCGGCGCCGATGGTCAGCAGCCAGAAGGCGTTGACGATCAGTGGCATGCCCATATTGCCCTCCAGCAAAAAGTGGGTGGCCAGCACGGCATTGCTGGCAATGACATCCTGCAGGCCCAGCAGCCAGCACAGGCCGATAAACAGCAGCAAAAACAGGCCGAACACCGGCGTGGTAAAGCCAAGCGCCGGCATGGTCAGCCCGCACAGCGCCACCATCAGCAGGAAGGCGGCGTAGCGGTTGAGCGCGGAGCGCACGGTCATCTCCCGGGTGGTCTGGATGGTGAGCAGCGTGGTGATGCCGGCCACGGCGCCGTACTTGAGGCCCGCGGCATCAGCAGCCAGAATGCTCAGCGTGGTGCCCAGGGCGATCTCGGCCACCATCCACGGGTCTACCTCGGTGCGGAATAACCTCTTCAAGCGCTGCATGGCGGGCTCCTCTCTGCGTGGTTGCCAATAAGGGCATATTAGGCAAGAATAGATGCCCGGTCAAGCGGATGCGTGCTTGACGCCCCCGCCTGCTGCCTTTAGAATGGTCATAGCCTGGCAGACCGTTTTTGATCGATTTATTTATGGAGGAATTTTTATGGAGTTATCCGGCAGGCTTTTTTTGGCCGTCATCGAGGAGGACAACACCCAGCGCGTACTGTTTCGCGTGCGGCCACTGTTGGGGGAGAAGGGCCCCGTGCAGCAGGAGGATTTGGACGAATTTGGCGACGACGGCTTTTTGCGCATCGTGCCCGACCGACATGAACAGCATACATTTAAAGAGCGCATGCGCAGCCTGGACACACTGTGCCTGATCAACCTCAGGGATACCACCCCGGGCCTGGATAAGGTGCGCCCCAACAAAAACTATGCCCCCCAGCGGGGCGAGCACAACCGCTTTGTCATCTACTCCGACGCCGTGCGCAACCTGGAGGATGTGGTGCTGTACGAGGTAATCTCGGAAGGCCGCGCGGCGGTGGCCGGCACGCCTGCCTATTACCTGCGCAAGGGTGGGCACATCCAGGGGCCCTTTGACCGGGGCAGCGGGGAGCCGGTGGACGCGCTTAGCTGCATCGCCCCGGATGACAACCGCCTGTATGCCGTATCCATGCCCGACGGCCGCGAGCGCCTGTTCTACTGGCCGCAGACAGCCCTCATTGAGATCCCTCAGGCAGCCATTGCTGCTGAGCAGGATGTGCAGCAGGAAGAACCTGCCGAGGCCGAGCCGGCGCCTGAGGCGGCGGAAGAGGCAGTGGCGGATGAGGCGCAGCCGGAGGCTGAGGCTGAGGCGTCCTTAGAGGAAGCGGTTGCCGCGCCCGCGCCGGAAGCGCCCTTTGAGGGTGCTGTGGACGCGCTGCAGGGCATCTTCGTACAGGCCGGCTACGAGATGGATCGGGACGACGCGGCCAATTTGCTGCTGCACCTGTTGTTGTTTCCCGGCCTGCGGCTGACGGCGCGCTATTTGCCCGATGCCAGGCTGGCGGTCCGGCTGATCGGGCAGGCGCTGGGGGTTGGGCAGGCTGAGGCAGCACGCCTGGGGTACGCCAAGCTCTTCGCGGCGCAGGATGTGCAGGCCCAGGCCAAGCCGGCGGAGGAGCAGGCCATGCTGTGGCCGTGCATCCTCATGGAGGTGCGCCCCGGCTTTGGGGGACGGCTGCCAGCATCACCCGGTGCCGCGCGGGACGCGGCCCAGCTGCATGCAGCGCTGCAAGGTGAGGGGCAGGAGATCCCCGTACAGGCGACCGCCCTGCTGGAGGAGGCCGAACGGCTGCTGGCCGAGGCCGGCTGCCCGCTGCCGCTGACGCTCAAGCTCGACCTGCTGCGCTACCTGCGCAGCGCGCCCGCCTTGTTAAGCGGCGGTGCGGATGCCGCGCTGGACTTTGCGCTGTGCTGCTGGCTGATTCCCTTTGCAAGGCAGCAGGGCGCGGATACTGCCCTGCTGCGGCCGCTGTGTGAGGCCATGCCGCGGGCACTGGCCCGGCTGTGAACATGCTGCCCACGGCCACGGCGGCCGAGGTGAAGGCCCTGCGCGCGCTGAATACGCGCGGCGAGCGGCAGCGCCAGGGCCGCTATCTGGCGGAGGGCGATCACCTGTGCGGTGAGGCCATCCGCGAGGGGCAGGCGATCAGCCTGCTGGTGCAGACGGGGCGTGAAGAGCAGTTTGCCCGCCACTTGCACAGCGGCCTGCCTGTTCAGGTGCTGTCTGCCAAGGCCTTTTCCCAGATCAGCGATACCAGGACGCCCCAGGGCATTGCAGCCCTGTGCCGCCTGCCGGCAGATGCCGGGCCGAATGGCCTTGGCTACCGCGTGGTGGCGCTCAACGGCGTGCAGGACCCGGGCAACGTGGGCACCATATTGCGCACGATGGATGCAGCAGGCTTTACCGGCCTGCTGCTGGACCGGCAGTCCGCCGACCCATACTCGCCCAAGGCCCTTCGCGCCGCCATGGGCGCGGCCTTCCGCCTGCCGGTGTGCCAGTGCGACAGCCTGGCCGATCAGTTGCGCGAGATGGACAGCTATGATATCATCGCGGGCAGCCTGGAGGGCGCCTCCTTTTATCAGCGCGGCCCCAGCGGCCAGCGCGTGTGCCTGCTGATTGGCAGCGAGGGGGGCGGCCTGTCGCCGGATGTATTGGCCCTGGCCACACAGCGGCTGCGGCTGCCCATGCCCGGCCGGGCCGAGTCCCTCAATGCGGCGGTGGCCGCATCGATCATGATGTACGATTTTGTCCGCGTGTGGGAACAACCCTGAGCGCGGCAGGAGGATGGCATTGAGCCTGATGAACCGCTTGAAGCAAACTGTTATTGGCGACCGGGCTTTCTACCGCACGGTCGCCAAGTTGATTGTGCCCATCATCGTGCAGATGTTTGTCACCAACTTTGTCAACCTGCTTGACAACATCATGGTGGGCCAGCTGGGCACGGCGGAGCTGTCCGGCGTGGCCATCGGCAATCAATTGATTTTTGTCTACAACTTGTGCATCTTTGGCGGGCTGTCGGGGCCGGGCATCTTTGGCGCGCAGTTCTTTGGCGCAGGGGACCTCGAAGGGGTGCGCAACTCCTTCCGCATGAAGCTGTGGGTGCTGATGGGCCTGCTTGCGCTGTTCTTCACCGTCTTTGGGGGCTGGGGGAGGGACCTGGTCAGCCTGTACCTGACCGGTGACGGCGATCCGCAGGTGGCGCACCGCATGCTGGAGCATGGGCTTGACTACCTGCATATCATGATGATCGGCTTCCTGCCCTTCGCGCTCACCACGGCCTACGCCGGCACGCTGCGCGAGACGGGGGAGACGCTGGTGCCCATGCGCGCGGGCATTGCCGCGGTGCTGACCAACCTGGTGGGCAACTGGCTGCTGATCTACGGCAACCTGGGCTTCCCCATGCTGGGCGTGAAGGGCGCGGCCATTGCCACGGTGTTCAGCCGGTTTGTTGAGCTGGCCATCATCGCGCGGGCCATGCACGGCAGCTCCGGTCGGTTTGAGTTTATGCACGGCGTTTACCGCACGCTCAAGGTGCCGCTGCGGCTGGCCAAGAATGTGTTCAAAAAGGGCGCGCCCCTGCTGGTCAATGAGTTTCTCTGGTCCATGGGCATGGCCACCCTGAACCAGATCTACTCCCTGCGCGGGCTGGATGTGTTGGCCGGTATGAACATTGCCAACACCGTCAACAGCATGTTCAACCTGTTCTTTATCTCCATGGGCAGCGCCATCGCCACCATGATCGGGCAGCACCTGGGGGCCAACCGCATGGTGGAGGCCCGGCGGGATGTGTGGCGGCTGATATTCTTCAGCGCGTCCTGCTGTGTCGTCATCGGCGGGATCATGGTGGTGGCCTCGCCGTATTTCCCGCTGCTGTACAATACAACCGACCATGTGCGCCACCTGGCCACCCGGTTTATGCTGGTGATGGCGCTGTTTATGCCGATGTATTCCACCTCCCACGCCTGCTACTTCACGCTGCGCTCGGGCGGTGCCACCGTGCTCACATTCCTGTTTGATTCCGGCTACATGTGGGCCATCAACATCCCGCTGGCGCTGGCGCTCACCCACTGGACCGACATCCCGATTATCTGGCTGTACCCCCTGTGTGAGGCGGCCGGCATCATCAAGATGAGCATCGGGCTGACCATCGTGCGGCGCGGCCGCTGGATCAAGAACATCGTGCATTAACGAAAGCGGGCGGCTAATGGCCGCCCGCGCGTACTATACAGAGATATTTGCTTACTCCTTGGCCTCTCCGGGGCCAATTTTTTGCAGCAGTTTGATGGCGATGAAGAACAGCGCCAGCACCAGGAACACGCCGGCCAGCCCCAAAGCGGTGGCTACCAGGCCCTTCGTGAATACGGACATATCTTTTCCTCCTTACCTGATCACATGTTCAGCAGCATGCTCACCAGCGTGATGATCATGCCGCCGGCCACGATGGAGCCCAGCTGCCCGGATACGTTGGCGCTGGTCGCCTGCATCAGCACAAAGTTATAGGGGTCGTCTTCCTTGGCCATTTTCTGGATGACGCGCGCGCTCATGGGGAAGGCCGAGATACCGGCCGCGCCGATCATGGGGTTGACCTTGTTCTTGCGGAACAGGTTGAGCAGCTTGGCAAACAGCACGCCGCCCGCCGTGTCAAACACGAAGGCGAACAGGCCCAGCGCCATGATGAGCGCCGTGTCCCAACGCAGGAAGTTGTTGGCCACCATGGTGGAGCCGATGGTCACGCCCAGCAAAATGGTAACCAGGTTGGCCAGCTCATTCTGGGCGGTTTTGCTCAGGCGCTCCAGCACGCCGCACTCGCGGATCAGGTTGCCGAACATCAAGGCACCCACCAGCGGCGCCGACATGGGCACCAGAATGCCCGCCACCAGCGTGACGATCACCGGGAAGAGGATCAGCGCCGTGCGGGAGGACTTCTGCTCCTGATAGTCCATGCGGATCTGGCGCTCGGCCTTGGTGGTCAGCGCGCGGATCACCGGCGGCTGAATGACGGGCACCAGCGACATATAGCTGTACGCGGCCACCGAGATTGGGGCCATGTACTCCACCAATTGGAAGTGGTTGGCAACATACAGCGTGGTGGGGCCGTCCGCCGCGCCGATGATGCCAATGGCGCTGGCCAGGCGCAGCACCAGGCTGTCATCGGCGCCCGGCACCACAAAGGGAATCAGCAAAATGGACACCAAAAAGGTGGCGAAGATGCCGAACTGCGCCGCCGCGCCAAAGAAAATCATGGATGGGTCCTTGAGCAGCGGGGTGAAGTCGATCATGGCGCCCACGCCGATGAAGATCAGCACCGGGAACAGCTCATTGGCGATGCCCGCGTCAAACAGCACCTTGAGGAAGCCCGGGGCATCCTCCGTGCCGATGACCGCCGGGGCCATCATCTCCAGCACCGGGGGCAGGTTGGCCAAAATGGCGCCAAAGCCGATGGGCAGCAGCAGGGCGGGCTCATAGTCCTTCTTGACAGCCAGGTAGATCAGCACGCCGGCAATGATGAACATCACCAGCGTCTTGATGCCGGCCATTGAAAACAGGAAGGTGACGCCGGAAAACAGGTCTCTCAACAGTACTGAAATGTCCATGGGTGCGTTCATTCTCCTTCAAGTGAATTGATATCGTGAGGCATGGGCATCCGGTTGTACTTTGGCCCCAGCGGGGCGTAGCGTCTGGTAATCCAGCGGCATACGCCGCCCAGGCCGGGGTAGAGCAGGCGCTCGGAGATGTTGATGTAGTCCAGCTTATCGCGAATCTCCAGCTTGGCCGTGTGGGGGATGATGAGCCGGGTGAAGGCTTCCTCGGCCCCCGGCAGGCGGTCGATGAGCAGGCTTGCGTCGCTTGATACGGAGAACAGCGCGTACTGATTCTCAATGCGGCTGACGGCCGAGGCCGGCTCGAAGAACAGGCAGAAGGGATGGTCGGACAGGGCGGCAAACTCCTCCAGCGTAGGGGCAGCCCGGTCCAGCGTGTCCTGGGAGAACACGCTCACCGCGTCCTGCCGCAGGATGCGCCCCAGCGGGTCGGGCAGCAAAGCGTTGATGACATCCATGTCGGCGATGATGATGGCGCCGTCGCGGTCGTAGGCGCTCACATCCTCGGTGACAAAGTGGGCGGCCACCAGGGGGGAATAGCTCCAGTCCAGCAGGCGGGTGGGCAGGCCGTAGTGCTGCCCGGTTGCCAGCAGCTGCCAGAAGGAGTTGATGCCCTGGAGCTCCGCGTAGCCATACCGGCGGAAGCTGCGCAGGATGTGCCTCTCCAAATCGAGGTTGTGGGCGCAGCATCGGTTGAGCGCGGGGATCATGTCCCAGTGCCTGTCCTTTACGCCGCGAAAGACGCGGTTGTCGCGGTAGCGCTGGACGGAGGCATCCCACACATCTTCAAAGACGGCTGCCTGCAGCTCATCCCAGCTGTTCACCGTGCGCTCCCTCATGCGGGTGCCTCCTTTCCAAGTATTTGCTAAGCGGCGTTACTGTGCCGGGGCCTCGGCCAGGCGGTCGATGGCGGTCTGCACACGGCGCAGGGCTTCCTGCTTGCCCAGCAGGTAGGCGACCTCGATGGCGCCGCCGGGCGTGCTCAGCTGGCCGCTCATTGCGATGCGAAGGGGCCACAGCACCGGGCCGTTCTTGCGGCCGTCGGCGGCAATGGCCTCCATGATGCGGTCGTGAATCTCGCCTTCCTGCCAGGGGTCGATCTTTTCCAGCACGGGCAGCATGAAGCGCAGCGCGTCCAGGGAACTCTCTATCGAGGACTTCTGCTTTTTGTGGATGTACAGGTCCAGCTCGTAGGCCGGCATATCGCTTAAAAAGCGCACCATGTCCGGCACCAGGTTGAACACCTCTGTGCGGCCCTGCATCAGCTCGGCCAGCCGCTCGTAGTCGATCTGCGTGCCGGCCAGCGCCTGGTCAAACCAGGGGCGCACCAGGTCAAGATAGGCTGCCGGGTCCAGCTGGCGGATGTACTCGGTGTTGAACCACACCAGTTTTTCCATGTTGAAGATGGCGGGGGACTTGTTGAGCCCCTTGGTATCAAAGGCCTCCACCAGCTCATCCAGCGTGAAGAACTCGCGGTCTGTTCCCGGGCTCCAGCCCAGCAGGGCGATGAAGTTGATGATGGCATCTTTGAGGAAGCCCATGGCCAGCAGATCCTCGAAGGAGGGATCGCCGTGGCGCTTGCTGAGCTTGCGGGTGGCATCCTTCATCACCACGGGCAGGTGCACATAGGTGGGGGGCGTCCAGCCAAAGCCCTCGTACAGCAGGTTGTACTTGGGGGCGCTGGACAGGTACTCCGTGCCGCGCGTCACATGGGTGATGCCCATCAGGTGGTCGTCCACCACGTTGGCAAAGTTGTACGTGGGCAGGCCGTCCGCCTTGATGAGCACGTTGTCATCCAGCGTGGCGCACTCCACCTCGATGCGGCCGTAGAGCAGGTCGTCAAAGCCGGCGTAGCCCTCCAGCGGCACATTCTGGCGGATCACATAGGGCTCGCCCGAGGCCATGCGCTGCCTGGCCTCCTCCCTGGGGATGGACACGCAGTGCTTGTCATACTTGAAGGTCTCCCCGCGCTGCACGGCGGCCTGGCGGCGCTGCTCCAATTCCTCCTTGGTGCAAAAGCAGGGGTAGGCGTGGCCGCTTTCCACCAACTGCATGGCATGGGGCAGGTACAGGTGCTTGCGCTGGGTCTGGATGTAGGGGCCATAGTCGCCGCCCACGTCCGGCCCTTCGTCATACTGCAGCCCCGCCGCGCGCAGCGAATCGTAGATCAGCTGGATGGCGCCGGGCACCTCCCGCTCCTGATCGGTATCCTCGATGCGCAGGATGAAGACCCCGTTGTTTTTGCGGGCCAGCAGGTAGGTGTACAGCGCCGTGCGCAGCCCCCCAAGGTGCAGATAGCCCGTGGGGGAAGGGGCGAAGCGGGTTCTAACTTGGGACATGAGCAACTCCTTTTATATGCAGAGAAAAAATATGAGACGAACAGTTAGCAGTGAGGAGTTAGCAGTTAGGAGTTGTTGGTTGCCGTTTGTACATGTACAAGTCAGGACATGGTTCCTCCCTCATGCCTGTCATTCCGAATTCCCAATTCCGAATTCCGAATTTGGGGCAATCCCTAACCCCTAACCGATAACTTCTAACCGATTACGCCGGCTTGTAGCTGTCCTTCAGGCCGACCACCAGGTTGAACACCGCGCACTCGTCGGTGGAGTCCCTGTCCTTACAGAAATACCCCAGCCGCAGGAACTGAAAGGTATCTCCTTCGCTCGCGGTTTCCAGTGCCCGCTCGCCAAAGCCATTGAGGGTGGTCAGGCTGTTTTCGTTAAGCTGGGCCACGAAGTCCTTGCGGTCTACATCCTCGCCGATCTCTTCGCTGCTCTTGAGCAGCGGCTCGTACAGCCGGAATGCCAGGGGCACGCAGTCGGCAGCGTTTACCCAGTGCAATGTGCCCTTCACCTTGCGGTCGGCCCCCGGGCTGCCCGAGCGGCTGTCCAGGTCTACCGAGCAGATCAGGTGGCTCAGGGTGCCGTCCGGCGCCTTGACCACTTCCTCGCACTTGATGATATAGGCGCCCTTCAGGCGCACCTCGCCGCCCGGACGCAGCCGGAAGAACTTCTTGGGCGGATCCTCCATAAAGTCGTCGGTCTCGATGTACAGCTCCTTACCAAAGCTCACCATCCGCTCCCCAAACTCGGGGTGGTCCGGGTGGTATTCGATGGGCAGCTGGTCGGTCTTTTCGGCCGGCCAGTTGTTGAGCACCACCTTGAGGGGCTTTTGCACGGCCATCATGCGGGGCACCTTGGCACCCAGGTCGTTGCGCACGCAGTACTCCAGCAGGGCGAGGTCCACCACGCTGTCGGCCTTGCTCAGGCCAATGCGATCCACAAAGTCGCGGATGGCGGCCGGCGTATAGCCCCGGCGCTTCATGCCCACCAAAGTCGGCATGCGCGGGTCATCCCAGCCGGACACATGGCCCTCCTCCACCAGGCGGCGCAGGTAGCGCTTGCTCATCACAGTGCGGGTGAGGTTGAGCCGGGCAAACTCAATCTGCCGGGGCCCGTGGCTCAGGTCGCCATGCTTGTCGGTATGCGGCTCGCGGAACCCCGCCTTCTCCACCACCCAGTCGTACAGGGGGCGGTGATCCTCATACTCCAGCGAGCACATGCTGTGGGTGATGCCCTCGATGGCGTCGCCCAGCGGGTGCGCAAAGTCGTACATCGGGTAGATGCACCACTCCTTGCCGGTGCGGTGATGCTCCTGATAGAGGATGCGGTACATGGCCGGGTCGCGCATGTTGAGGTTGGGGGACGCCATGTCAATCTTGGCGCGCAGCACATAGCTGCCCTCGGGGAACTCGCCCGCGCGCATGCGGCGGAACAGGTCCAGGCTCTCCTCCGCCGGGCGGTCGCGCCAGGGGCTGTTGCGCCCGGGCTCGGTTAGCGTGCCGCGGTAGGCGCGCATATCTTCCTGGCTGAGTTCATCCACATAGGCCAGGCCGCGGCGGATAAAGTCCTCCGCGATCTGGTAGCATTGCTCATAGTATTCGCTGGCGAAGTACAGCCCGCCATTCCAGTCGAAGCCAAGCCAGCGGATGTCGGCCATAATGCCGTCCACGTACTCGGTCTCCTCCTTGGCGGGGTTGGTGTCGTCAAAGCGCAGGTTGCACAGCCCGCCGTATTTCTCCGCCGTGGCAAAGTCCGCCACCAGCGCCTTGCAGTGGCCGATGTGCAGGTAGCCGTTGGGCTCCGGGGGAAAGCGGGTGTGCACCCGCTGCACCCGGCCTGAGGCCAGTTCTTCGTCTATGATGTCCCAGATAAAATTGGTTTTCTCGTTTGCTTCACTCATCGCATCTAACGCCCTTTCCTTCTGTACGGGGTTCATTATACTTGGAAAATCCAACAGGTTCAAGCAATCCCGGGCTCAGCCGGCCACCCTTAGGATGGCGCACTTGAGGTAATGGGTCTCGGGTGCTGCGGGCAGGGTGGGGTGGTCCCGGGC
>ENA-UOUL01000585-UOUL01000585.1-bioreactor-metagenome-genome-assembly--contig:-NODE-585-length-61166-cov-27.505328_pt1 | contig 61166 bp, 49 predicted proteins | sample MGYA00249838_ERZ747220 | MGnify/ENA primary metagenome ERZ747220 (study PRJEB28778, sample SAMN05720191) | bioreactor metagenome | isolation source: Anaerobic biogas reactor | place: USA:Washington... | reverse complement strand
GCGCGACAGTCCGTTGTCCTCCGAGCCGAACAGCAGGGCCACGTCGCCGTGCTCGATGTGCCGCCGCAACCGCTCGCCCAGGTCACGCGGCAAAAGGTCGTCCGCCTGGTGTACCGGCCCGGTCCGCCGACTGGTGCCCACCGCGCAGACCGCGCCTTCCAGGGCTTCGGCGAGCGTCGCCACCACCCGAGCCGCGCGCAACCGATGCTCGCCCCGCGTACTGCGCTGCAGCGCGTCGCGCGAGAGCACGTCGACCTCGGGCGCCACCACGTACAGCGCTCCCGCAGCGAAGTTCTCCATCACCCGCGCGACCGCCCCGATGTTACCCGCAATCTGCGGCCGCACCAGCACCACCCGCACACGACTCATCATCCCCGCGTCAGCCATGCACGCATTGTAAGCCCACTCACCTCAACGCCAAAGCACGATGACCATCGGCTCTGTTTGGCCGCGTCGCTTGCGACGCGGATCGCTGCCGCGCGGAACCGCCAGACACGAATTCGACAAGCTCCCACCATCCCCCGTACTCCTGCTCACAGCAAGCTGCACAGGGCAGGATGCGACGCTTGTCCTTGATGATCGCGCCTGCGATCTGCTATCCCTCAAACGTCCAGCCGCATTTCTCGCACGTTGACTGCTCGGCCACCATCACTGCCCCGCACCTCAGACAGGTGATGTCGCCATCCGGATCCTTGTCTCCCTTGATCACGAGCGAACCACATCGAAGGCAATGATGGCTCCTCTGCATCACCCATGGCTGGAGAACTTCGACCTCCCTGCCGCCGGCTGCGTCGCTGTAGAAGAGCTTCATATACGAGATGCCGACGGTCAGAAAGCCGAACAACGTGCCCTGAATGCGGCACGACCCCTCGCTCATCGGAGCTCGACAGTGTGGGCAATCCATGGGCCATCTCCATTCCAAGAATCCGGCAGCCAGCACACTCGTACCACTTCCGCAAGAAGCATTACGGCTCCTCTCGCGGAGATCGCTTGTCCCCCACATGCTTCCCGGGCAGCAACCCTCGCATCCGAGTCAACGGCCTGCAACTCCTGCTACCGCCATGTTCTGCACCCCAGCCCCCACGGCTTGCACTCAGAACCCACCTCGAAAGGCACACCCACTTGCCAGCCTTCACGCCAGTTGGACGCCGTCGGGCCGACAAGCGTACTGATCGTGCAACTGGACAAGCCCGGCCAGGTCCTCATCAACAGGGCCGTTACCCAAGACCTCCAGCAGACGGCAAACGGCGTACTGTTGGGCCTTGGCTTCGTACGCCTGCTGCCATGCGCGATACCTGCGCTCATCCTCGGCATGTTCCCACGGGTAACGGTTCGGCGGTTGGCGGCAGCCGCAGCGCCACGGCTTGGGGCTGAGGCGGGCACGGAAGCATTCCTGACGCAGCGTCAACCTCCGATATAGCGCATCGCTGCCCAGATCCACAAGCAGCCGTGAGACCTCCTCGGAGACCGGATCATAGTGCCGGTCCGTGAAGAGCAAGCGTAGCCCCGCCGCCGTCTCATAGACTCGGCAGGAGCGATCCGGATGATGGTGGAACCAGTCCCGGACCCTCTGAGCCGTGGCCTGCCGGCTCGCCTGGGCCTTCTCGCGTCGACGGCGGGAGGAAAAGAGGCACCGCAATGCATCGACGATGCCGTCCGACCCGGCTCGTTCATGATCGACGTCCGCGAAGCACACCGATCGGCAGTTGAGCACCAAGGCACCATAGCGATTGCGTGTGATGATCGCCGATTCCTCGCCGGGTGCCCCGACGCTCTGCACAATCTCCTCTCGCAGCGGGTGCTCGAGGTAGTCGTACGCGTCGCGCTTTTCGCCGGTGGTAACCAGATCGCAGATCGATCTTGCCCTCGCCCCCGCATGGCGGCTTGCTTCGGCGAGACTGTCGAAGGACCACCCCCATATGCGAAAAAGCACCGGCCGGCCACGGTGATCCGCGCCGGACTGCTCCGCCTTCGCCCAGTACTTCGGTATTCGCATGATGATCTCCCGTGCGTCCTGTCGGCGGGGCGCCACGATCACCACAATGAAAATGGGATCGCCTATCGGGCAACATTGGTTCTGCCCGTTTAGCCGTGTCGCGTGCGACACGGATCGGTGCCGCAAACGACACCGCTCAACACGGGTTCCGAAGGCTGTCGCCTCTCTGCCTTAGCCCCCCCTATCCTAACAGCTTCTCCGCCACGGCGACCAGTTCTTTGACGTGGTCGATGCTGACCTGGAAGGCGGCCTTCTCATCCGGGGCCAGGGGAACCTCGATGACCTTCTCGACGCCGTGGCGGCCGAGCACGCCGCAGCCTCGGCAGGTTCCACCGACTGACCCACCACGTCACAGTGCGTACACGAACGTGACAATAGGAACGTTCTGGTACGCCCGCTGCGGTGGGTGTACTCGAGCAGCCGGCTCGGGCGCCGTACACGTACGTGACAATAGGAACGTTCTGGTACGCCCGCTGGCCGGCGGATCGTGGTCAGTCGGGGTGCACGACAAGGACCGCCGGCGTCCCGGCGACCCGGGTCAGCACGATGGTCGCCTGCTCCCCGGAGCCGGCCTTACGCCCGATCCGCAGCTCCCGACGCAGGCGGTCCTCGTCGAGCCGGATGCCGCGCTTCTTGATCGTCACGCCAGTGATCCCCCGCGTCCGCAGCCACGACCGCAGCGACTTGACGTTGAACGGCATCGCCTCGCTCACCGTGAACCGGCGGGCGAACTCCACCTCAGCGAAGCGGTCCGAGGTCACATAGCCCAGCCCCGGCTCGATCTCGGCCCCGCCCGTGCGCGCCGTCACCGCACCGAGCAGGCCGGCCCGGGTCACGGCGCGGTCGGGCTCGTAGAGCCACGGGCCGAGGGCGGACAGCGACATCGGTGAGGGCTCCAGCGGTGCAGCCATCGACTCGTCGACCCGCACGGGGGCAGCCGGACCGGACGACAATACGAGGGCGTTGCGTCCGCGGCGGCGCACGAGCGGCCCGAACCACACGACGCACTCGAGCAGCTCGCCGTCGAACGAGACCCACTGGGCCTCGGTACCCGGGGGTTGGTCGCTGTGCGAGAAGGTCGGACTCAGCTTGACCCCCGTCGCCGGTACGACCCTCGCGAGCTCCTGGACGAAGCTCCAGGACGGCGATATCTCCTCGAGACGGAACACTCTGCGCGTCCGCCCGTTGACGTCCGCGACTCCCGGGCGGCGGCGTGCGGGATCCAGCCAGACCCCCACCCGGTCGAGGACCGGGTCCACCGGTGGCTCGAAGTCCTCGGCGAACCCGTGGTGGGCCCGGGAGTCCGGCCAGGGGCGCAGGTTGGTGTCCGCGATCCGCGCGGTCACCGGGTCGGAGTCGATCGCCGACACAGTCACCCCGAGGACCGACAGGGCCATGGCGTCCGAGCCGATCCCGCACCCGAGGTCGTGGACGGTCGCGAGGCTGGCCCGCGCATACCTCTCCGCGTGCTGGGCCGCGAGCTCGAGGCGGGATGCCTGCTCGAGGCCGTCCGGGGTGAAGAGCATGCCCTCGGCGAACTCGCCGAACTTCTCGCGCGCGCGGGCGCGCAGCCGGGACTGGAGGAGCAGGCCGGCCGACTGCTCGGGGGTGTATCCGGCCGCCCGCAGCCGCGACTGCATCGCGAGCTCGGTGGTGGGGTCGTAGGGAGGGAGGTTGCGCAGCGCCTCCCAGCCTTGCGGCGAGGCGAGCCAACGTACGGTCGCCACATCCATGCGGTGAATCCTCGCACGGAAGTAGCGCGCTCGCGTACGCGGTCCCGCCCGGCCGCGGTCAGGTCGGATGCGGGACGGCGGGCGACGACCGAGCCCCGGCGGCCGACCCGTGCCCGGGGGAGCACGCCTCCGCGGCCCTTCCGCAGGCGACTCCGGCGCGCACCGCCCGCACGGCCGACACCCGTTGGCACTCGGCTTGACCGAGTGCTAACGAGCGACCTAGATTCATCCTTGGCACTCTCATATCGCGAGTGCCAACCGTGTCACCGGTCCTGGTCCCGGCCCCCGCGACGGCGGGACCCGCGTCCGAGGCACGACTCGTATTCGTCAGATCGACTCACCCCAGAAGGGGAGGACCACAGAACCATGTCGGTTTCCATCAAGCCGCTCGACGACCGCATCGTCGTCAAGTCCCTCGAGGCTGAGCAGACCACCGCGTCCGGTCTCGTCATCCCGGACACCGCGAAGGAGAAGCCCCAGGAGGGCGAGGTCGTCGCGGTTGGCCCCGGCCGCTGGAACGAGGACGGCGACGAGCGCGTCCCCATGGACATCAACGTCGGCGACCGCGTCATCTACAGCAAGTACGGCGGCACCGAGGTCAAGCACGGCGGCGAGGAGTACCTCATCCTGTCGTCCCGCGACGTCCTCGCGATCGTCGGCTGAGCTGAGCGCAGCGGATCCCGCCTGACACCCGGGTATGCGGTGCGCGGCTCTCGCTAGCCGCGCACCGCATCCCGGGCCAGCAGCGACTTACCTCAGCACACAACACACCAAAGGACACCAATGGCAAAGGAACTGGAGTTCAACGACGCCGCCCGCAAGGCGCTCGAGCGTGGCGTCGACGCACTCGCCAACACCGTCAAGGTGACGCTCGGCCCCAAGGGCCGCAACGTCGTCATCGACAAGAAGTGGGGCGCTCCGACGATCACGAACGACGGCGTCACCATCGCCCGTGAGGTCGAGCTCGAAGACCCCTACGAGAACCTCGGCGCCCAGCTCGCCAAGGAGGTCGCCACCAAGACCAACGACATCGCCGGTGACGGCACCACCACCGCGACCGTCCTCGCCCAGGCGATGGTCAAGGAGGGCCTGCGCAACGTGGCCGCAGGAGCCGCTCCCTCGGCGCTCAAGCGCGGTATGGACGCAGCCGTCTCGGCCGTGTCGGACGAGCTCCTGAAGAGCGCCCGCGAGATCGAGGACAAGGACGAGATCGCCTCCGTCGCCGCCCTCTCGGCGCAGGACACCGAGATCGGCGCGATCATCGCCGACGCGTTCGACAAGGTCGGCAAGGACGGCGTCATCACCGTCGAGGAGTCCTCGACCGCCTCGACCGAGCTCGAGTTCACCGAGGGTATGCAGTTCGACAAGGGCTACATCTCCCCGTACTTCATCACCGACGCCGAGCGCATGGAGGCCGTCCTCGAGGACGCCTACCTGCTCATCAACCAGGGCAAGATCTCGGCCATCGCCGACGTCCTGCCCATCCTCGAGAAGGTCGTCCAGTCCGGCAAGCCGCTCCTGGTCATCGCCGAGGACGTCGAGGGTGAGGCCCTGTCCACGCTCGTCGTGAACAAGATCCGCGGCACCTTCAACGTCGTCGCCGTCAAGGCCCCCGGCTTCGGTGACCGCCGCAAGGCGATGCTGCAGGACATGGCGATCCTCACCGGTGGCCAGGTCATCGCCGAGGAGGTCGGCCTCAAGCTCGAGGCTGCCGAGCTCGACATGCTCGGCCAGGCGCGTCGCGTCGTCGTCACCAAGGACAACACGACGATCATCGACGGCCACGGCAAGCCCGAGGACGTCGAGGCCCGCGTGCGCGAGCTGAAGGCGACCATCGAGACGACCGACTCCGACTGGGACCGCGAGAAGCTCCAGGAGCGCCTCGCCAAGCTCGCCGGCGGCGTCTGCGTCATCAAGGTCGGCGCGCACACCGAGGTCGAGCTCAAGGAGAAGAAGCACCGCATCGAGGACGCCATCTCGGCGACCCGCGCGGCCATCGAGGAGGGCATCGTCGCCGGCGGTGGCTCCGCCCTCATCCAGGCCGTCAAGGTCATCGACGGCCTCGACCTCGAGGGCGACGAGCTCGTCGGCGCCCGAATCGTCCAGCGCGCCGCGGCCGAGCCGCTGCGCTGGATCGCCGAGAACGCGGGCCTGCAGGGCTACGTCGCCGTGGCGAAGGTCCAGGAGCTCGAGCCGGGCATGGGCCTCAACGCCGCCACCGGCGAGTACGAGGACCTCGTCAAGGCCGGCGTCATCGACCCGGTCAAGGTCACCCGCTCCGCCCTGCGCAACGCCGAGTCCATCGCCTCCATGGTTCTGACGACGGACACCCTCGTCGTCGAGAAGCCCGAGGACGAGCCGGAGCCGTCTGGTGGCCACGGCCACGGGCACGGCCACTGAGGCCTGACACCGAGGCCTGACCAGCTTCACCCACACGCGTATGCCGCGCTCCCCGCACGAGGGGAGCGCGGCATACGCGTGTGTACCCGTGTTTGGGCCGTTCTTCCCGAAGTCGGAGCGCTGTAGCGCTCCGAACTGGTGACAACGAACCAAACGCGGGGAGGGGGCGGGTCAGCGGCCGGTGACGACGACCCGCTCGCCGCCGAGCTCGATCACGTCACCCACGTGCAGCTGCCGGCCGCGGCGCGTCTCGCCCTCGCCGTTGACGCTCACGACGCCGCGCTCGATGAGCTCGCGCGCTTCGCCGCCGTCCTCGACGAGGCCGGCGAGCTTGAGCAGCTGACCGAGCCGGATCATCTCGTCCCGGATCGGGACCGGGACAGGTGGGTCGGTCGCGGAGGAGTCGGTCATGGGCTCAATCCTTGCTCATCGCCAGGGGTCGGCTCATCGGCGTTGCCTTCCTCCTCGACGCGGCCTTCCTCCTGCGCGGGTGCGTCCTCATCGGTGCCGACCGCTTCGGCGGCGCGACGCTCCTCCTCGGCACGCTGTGCATCGACCCGGCTGCGAGCCGACTCGCCCGCCGCGTCCGACTCCGCCGCGTCCGACTCCGCGGCGAACACGGCCCGCTGCGTGACTCTGTTCGGCCGCCGGCAGGTCCGCGTGTCCTCCTCGTCGATCTCCCGGGTGTCGACGCGCGACCCGTTGATGAGGGAGATGTCGTCGTAGGCAGGGCGCCCGCGCACGATGTTCTGGTACTGGTAGCGCGTCAGGGTCGCGAGCCGGCAGTCGGTGCCGAAGGCGAGGACGTCGAAGGCGAACGGTTGGCCGGTCAGCTCCTCCCCGGGTTGCTGCTCGCGGAAGTGCGTGAACGGGCCGCCGCCGGTGAAGGTCCCGGCCTGGATGCGGTTGCCCTCGATCGCCGGAGAGTGCATGTGACCGTTGAGCGCCACCCCGACGTCGGAGAGGTCCGCGACCGCCCACGGCTGGTGGCTGACGACGATGTCGACGGGTTCCCGATCCGCGAACGCAGTCACGAACGCCTCGCGCGCCGGCTGCTGCTTCTCCGCCGACCGCGACCCGCTGTCGCCGAAGTACCGCGGGTCGTTGAACCCAGCGATCCGCAGGCCACCGAGGTCGATCTCGAGGTAGCGGTCCGGGTCCGGCTGCAGGACGTATGCGTTGGGCACCTCCGCGATCGCGTCCACCACGGCGTAGTCCAGCTCCGCACGGGCGTCGTGGTTCCCGCGGACATAGAGGTAGGGCACGCCCAGGGACTCGATGCCGGAGAGCAGGCCGGAGGCCCTGAGCTCGGCGGGAGAGCCGAAGTTGACGATGTCACCGGTGTCGATGACGGCGTCGATCCGCTCCGCCTCGACGATGGAGCGCATGAGCCGGTAGTAGTTCGCGCCGTGGATGTCCGAGACGAGGAGCACCCGCAGCGCGATCTCCCGGTCGGTGACCGGCTCGGTGTACTTCTCCTGGAGGGCGTTGGACAGCACGATGAGGTTGCGTAGGTACGGCGCCACCTGCGCCGACCGCGCCTCGACGTCGTCGAGGATGTCCAGGTTGGACTGGACGGCCGTGATGAGTCCGGTCGTGGCGAAGGTCGGCTGGCGGTCCACGCGGTAGGTGGCCGCCATCGAGAGGCTCGCGACCAGCGTGGCGATGAGCGCCCCGGCGGTCGTGGAGACGAAGAGCCACGGCCTGGGCTTGCGGTGCCGCACGAGGACGTACGCCACGAGGAGCAGCGCCGCGGTGACGAGAGCACCGATGAGGAAGCGCACGCCGAGCTGGATGGCGGTGGCTCGAACGACCTCGGCGAGCTCCTCGGTGCTCGGCTGCAGGCTCCGCGCGCTCACCCCGGGCTGGACGAGCGCGTTGGTGATCTCGGGCCGGATCTGTGGAGTCGCCTCAATGCCCGGGGCAACGCCGGGGAAGCCCATGAGGAGGTCGCCGAAGATCGTCGGGACGGTGATGCTCGAGAGGTCCCGGGGATCGGCGGAGAGCGAGACGGTCGCCTGGTAGTAGTCGGTCTGCGCGGTCACCGGCGCGAGGTTCGTCGCGGTCAGCCCGCCGAAGAGAGCCAGGACGGCGAAGGCGATGGTCGAGAGGATGTGCTTGCTCCGGGGGGAGCCGATCGGCCATCCCGCCCGCACCCAGGCCACGGTCGCCGTCAGGAACAGCCAGAGCACGAGCGCCGACACGACGATCCGCTCATGCAGTCCGAAGATGCCCGACCCCAGGGTCATCGGCAGGCTGAGCACGCCGAGCAGGAGGATGCTGGTGGCGCGTTTGGCGATCGCCGGGCGCATGAGGCCCCTGCTCCTCGAGTGGGCCCCGAGCCACGGCCAGCTCGCGAGGAGGAGCAGAGCCGGCGCGAGGATGAGCGTGTGCCCGACGGTGAACTCACCACGCGCCGGCAGCGGCACGGCTGCGGCGCCGAGAGTGAAGAGGCCTGCCCCTGCCAGCGCGAACCGCCCCGCCCGTCGAATACCCGTCAGCGACCAGGCGGTCGCCAGGTACAGCAACCCCGTGAGCACCAGCGCGGTCGTCATCGCCCAGCGGTGCGGCACCCCGGCCGCAGCCAGCGAGCTGATCGGCTCGCGGATCGGCGAGTAGTCATCCGGCTGCAGCCACTGCGCGAGGAGCCAGCCGCCGACGAGGCTCACGACAGCGCCGAGCGACGCGAGCAGGGCAGCGCGAGGACGCCTCCCGGGCTGCATGATCGACTCCGTCATCGGTGCAACTGTAGGTGTGTCCGCTGAGCGACATCACGATCCGGCGCCCGTAGCCTGTCAGGTGTGACCGCGTCCGACCCCGCCGCCGAGCCGACTCCCGAGGTCCCAGAGGGAGTCGACCGGGGCCGCTCGCCAGGGCCGATGGACGACAACGAGGGACCGGCCGGCTCCAGCGGCTCCTACGACACAGACCCTTCCCAGGGCACGACGTATGCGCCGGCTCCCCTCGCCGACTGGGCGGCGGCCGCGCTGGTGTTCGGCTCCAGCGCCGCGGTCCTCGTCGTCGAGCTCGTCGCGCTGCGGCTCCTGGCTCCCTACCTCGGCCTGACCCTGGAGACGAGCACGCTCGTCATCGGGGTGGCGCTCGCGGCGATCGCGTTCGGCTCGTGGGTCGGCGGCTTCTGGGCGGACCGTGTCAACCCGCGCGCAACGCTGGCGCCCTTGCTCGCGATCTCGGCGGCGGCGATCGCGGCGACCCCGTTCCTCGTGCGCGGATCGGCGCAGTTCGCCGACGGGGCCTTCCTCGTCCTCGTCGCCGGAGCGATGATCATCGTCCCCGGTGCACTGCTGTCCGCGGTGACCCCGATGGTCACGAAGCTCATGCTCACCTCGCTCGACGAGACGGGAACGATCGTCGGCCGGCTCTCGGGCATCGCCACCGTCGGTGCGATCGCCGGGACGATCATGACCGGCTTCATCCTCATCTCGAGGCTCCCGATCACCTGGATCATGATCGGTCTCGGTGCGGCGTTGCTCCTCGCGGCGACCGCGGTCGCCTTCCGGATCGGGCGCGCCCAGGACGGGGCGAGGACATCGCTCGCCGCCCCTGCCGCGGCCGCTGTGGTCCTCGCCGGCGCGACGGTCATCCTCCCCAGTGGGTGCGACACCGAGACGGTGTACCACTGCGCCTCCGTCGTCGCGGACCCGGAGCGAGAGGGGGCCGTCACCCTGGTACTCGACGGACTGCGGCACTCCTATGTCGACCTCACCGACCCGACCTATCTCGAGTTCACCTATATCCGGGCCATCGCCGCCGGTATCGACAGCCGCTTCGATCCCGGCGTCCCCCTGCGGGTGCACAGCCTCGGCGCCGGCGGCCTCACCCTGCCCCGCTACCTCGCTGCGGACCGCCCCGGCACGACCGGCACGGTCTTCGAGATCGACCCCGGCGTCATCCGCCTCGACCGCGAGCAGCTCGCCCTACCCGCGGACCTCGTCGACATCCGCGTCGAGGACGCTCGGCTCGGCGTGCGCTCGCTGCCTTCCGACGACGCCGACGTCGTCATCGGGGACGCCTTCGGGGGCGTGAGCGTCCCGTGGCACCTGACGACCCGGGAGGCTGTGCGCGAGATCGACCGGGTGCTCGCGGGTGACGGCATCTACCTGGCCAACATCATCGACCACGGCCCCCTCGCCTTCGCCCGCGCCCAGACGGCGACCCTGGCCGACGCATACCCCCACGTCGCCGTCGCATGGCAGGGCCAGGGTGGGAATCTCGTCGCGGCCGCGAGCCGCACCCCGATCGACGGGGCGGCCTGGCAGGACCGTATGCGGTCGCTCGGCCTGGAGTGGACGGTCCTGACCGGTGCGGAGCTGGACGCCTGGATCGACGGCGCGCCGGTGCTCACCGACGACTATGCGCCGGTCGACCAGCTGCTCACGCCCTACCCTCCGGCTGTCCGGAGGGTGTGAGCGGGCCGGACGGGCTCGAGCGTCCCAAGGCGTGAACGGTCCTGAGGTCGTGAGCGGCACAGAGAGGCGGAAGTTGACGCTAACCGCCCCCGGAACGGGACGCCGCGCTTATCGTTGACCCCGACTCGATCGACGGTCCCTGGGACTGCCGATCTGCGTTCATGACCATGTCACCTCGATCCTGCAGCAGCCTCACGCCCGACCATCCCCCCACCCGCACCCAGACCATCCTCATGGAGTACGTATGAACCCGTTGTCCGTCGAACCCGGTGTCGAGATCACCGAGGCCGAGCGCGAGATCATCGAGAACAGGCCGCCGAACGTCGCGGTCCAGTTCCGCGAGCGTGTCGCGAAGAGCCCCGACCGGGAGGCGTTCCGCTACCCCGACGCCCATGAGAGCTGGCAGTCCGTGACCTGGGGCGAGGCCGGTGAGCTGGTCGACCGCCTCTCGGCCGGTCTTCTCGCCCTCGGCGTGCAGCCCCGGCAGCGGGTGGCGATCGCGTCCGGTACGCGCTACGAGTGGATCCTCGCCGACCTGGCGATCATGTGTGCGGGTGCGGCCACGACCACGGTGTACCCCACGACGATCCAGGACGACGTCGCCTACATCCTCTCCGACTCCGAGTCCAGGGTCGTCTTCGCCGAGGACGCCGACCAGGTCGAGAAGGTGCGCGGCGTGCGCGACCAGCTCCCCACCGTGACGAAGGTCGTCGTGCTCGACAACACGGTCCCCGCGGACGACGGTGACGGCTGGATCATCTCCTTCAGGCAGCTCGAGGAGATCGGCGCCGAGCACCTCGCCGCCAACCCGTCCTCGGTCGACGACGTCGTCGCCAGCATCGAGCCGGAGGACCTGGCCACCCTCATCTACACCTCGGGGACGACCGGTCGTCCCAAGGGGGTGCGGCTGCGCCACTCGTCGTGGACCTACGAGGGTGCCGCCGTCCAGGCGAACGGCATCCTCAGCGAGGATGACCTGCAGTTCCTCTGGCTGCCGATGGCCCACTCCTTCGGCAAGGTGCTGCTCTCCACCCAGATCCAGATCGGCTTCCCGACCGCCATCGACGGCCGGGTCGAGCGGATCGTCGACAACCTCGCCGTCATCAAGCCGACCTTCATGGGCGCGGCCCCACGCATCTTCGAGAAGGCGCACGGCCGCATCGTCACGATGCAGGCCGCCGAGGGCGGACTGAAGGAGAAGCTCTTCCTCAAGGCCTTCGAGGTCGGGCGTCAGAAGGACCGCCTCGAGCGCGAGGGCAAGCCGGTGCCGTTCCTCCTCGGGGTCCAGCACGGGCTCTTCGACGCCCTGGTCTTCAAGAAGGTGCGCGAGCGCTTCGGCGGGCGAGTCCGCTTCTTCATCTCCGGTGCTGCGGCGCTGAACCAGGAGATCGCCGAGTGGTTCAACGCAGCCGGCATCACCATCCTCGAGGGCTACGGACTCACGGAGAGCTCGGCGGGCTCCTTCGTCAACCGCCCCGACACCAACAAGTTCGGGACCGTCGGCAAGGTGTTCCCGGGCAGCCAGGTCAAGCTCGGCCCGGACGACGAGATCCTCATCAAGGGTCCCGGCATCATGGACGGCTACCACAACCTCCCCGAGGACACCGCCAAGGCCCTCGACGAGGCCGGGTGGCTGCACACCGGCGACAAGGGCGCGCTCGACGAGGACGGCCACCTCCGGATCACCGGCCGCATCAAGGACCTCTTCAAGACCTCGGGCGGGAAGTACATCGCCCCCGGTGCCCTGGAGAGCAAGTTCAAGGCGATCTGCCCCTACGCCAGCCAGTTCCAGGTCTTCGGCAACGAGCGCAACTACATCGTCGCCCTCATCACCTTGGACCCGGACGCCATGGCCGGCTGGGCTGCGGAGAACGGCATGGCCGGGGCTTCCTACGAGGAGGTCGTGTCCAGCGAGCCGGTCAAGCAGATGGTCGCCGGCTACGTCTCCGAGATGAACCAGGGGCTCAACCGGTGGGAGACCATCAAGAAGTGGCGCCTGCTCGACCACGACCTCACCATCGACTCCGGTGAGCTCACCCCGTCGATGAAGGTCAAGCGCAACGTCGTCGAGAGCAACTACTCGCACGTCATCGAGGAGATGTACGCCTCGGAGAAGTAGCAGTCTGCTGCAGGGTTACCTCCTGCGGGCGCGGAGTCACCGAGCCGGTGGTGGTCGACACTGACCGCCACCGGCTCGGTCGTTCGTGCAGCGCTCCGACGGGGCGGACCTGCGGGCGCCGCGAGCAGCGCGGTCCTTCGAATCGGCCTGCCTGCTCGGTGTCGACCGGCTGAGCAGGAGTCAGCCGGGTGCCCGGGAGCCCTCCGCGAACGGGCCCGAGTCCCCGGGCGACCCGCGCTTAGTGCCCCCGGCCAACGGTCCCGGAGTGCCGCCGGGTCAGGCGACGCCGAGGTCCTGACGGGCCAGTTGCCGGGAGCGCTCTTCCTCGTCCATCCCACCCCACACACCAAAAGGTTCACGGATGGCGAGTGAGTGCTCCCGGCAGGCCTGGAGGACTGGGCAGCGCGCGCATACCTGCTTGGCTCGCTCGGCCCGCGCCCGGCGGGCTTTGCCCCGCTCCCCGTCCGGATGGAAGAACATCTCGGAGGGCAGGACCCGGCAGGCTCCCCGTTCCTGCCACTCCCACAGGTCAGCAGCCGGAATCGGGGCGGAGGTCCCCACTGCTCGTACCGCTCGTGTCATGCAGGTCACGTTAGGCGGCGTTCTGGCAGGGTGGGGTCAGCATCCGGTATGGGTTGGGTAAGCGTCCGTGGGCCGCTTTCCGCAGGTCACGGGCTTGGAGACGCCTATCGAAGAAGTCCTATAGGGGTACGGCGCTCTCGACGGTCGTCCCGCGCTCGTGGGGAAGCTGGGTGTCGCCATAGCAACGGCAATCTTCCCCACGAGGCGCCTCGGTCAGCGGAAGGGGGCGCGGGGCCCATAGTGGACAAATATGAACAAATGAGCATAGAGTCGCAGCACAAAGAGAGGAGTGCGCGGTGCCACGGGTAGCGGTCGTCGGAAGCTATGGGGTCGGACTCACCATGCGCGTGCCGCGGATGCCGGTCGCGGGGGAGACCCTCAGCGGTGGGGAGTTCTCGTCCGGCCATGGCGGGAAGGGGTCCAACCAGGCCGTGCAGGCCGCCCGTCTCGGGGCCCAGGTCGACTTCTTCACCGCGATTGGCGCCGACGACCTCGGCCGAGGTGGCCAGGTGCTGTGGGCGGAGGAGGGGATCAACGCCTCGGTCGTCGTCCCGGAGGATGCCGCGACGATGGCCGGCGTCATCCTCGTCGAGGAGTCGGGGGAGAACCGCATCGTCATCGCACCCGGGGCGCTTGCCCGGCTGCGTCCCGAGGACCTCGACGACTTCGAGTCGGCGCTCGCCGCAGCCGATATCGTCGTGGTGTCCCTCGAGATCCCCGTCGAGGTCGCCGTCCGCGCCTTGGAGCTGGCGCATGCGGCAGGCACGAGGACCCTGCTCAACCCCGCACCGGCCGCGCCGATGCCTGACTCGGTCTGGCCGGCCGTTGGCGTCCTCACCCCCAACGCGACGGAGGCGGCCGTTCTGCTCGGTCTGGACCCGGACGCGGGGGCCCACTCGGCCGAGTCCCTCGCCCTGCGGCTGCACGAACGAACCGGAGCGACGATCATGATGACGCGCGGGGGCCACGGTGTCCTCGTCTGTCTCGATGGGGAGATCACCCACGTCCCGCCGGTCGAGGCCGCCGCGGTCGTCGACACCACCGGCGCGGGCGACTCCTTCACGGGAGCGGCCGCCGTGGCTCTGGCCGAGGGCGCGGACCCGATGACCGCAGCACAGTTCGGAGCCCGCGCCGGCGCCTGGACCGTCGCCCACTCCGAGGTCATCCCCGCGCTCCCGCGCCGCAGCGACCTCGACTCCTCCTCCATCTCGTCCTCACCCACCACGTCGACCGACCCAGAGTCGTCCACCTCAGGAGACCCCACATGACCCAGCACATCGACCCGGCGCAGCTCGACGCCCGAGCCCTCGCCGCATACATCCAGCACACGAAGATCGCGGTCGGCACGACCCGCGACCAGATGCTCACCCACCTGCAGGAGGCGGTGGACTACGGCTTCGACGCCGCGATGGTCGCCGGGTCCTGGGTGCCGCTGGCGGCCGAGGTCCTCGCGGGGACCGGCATCACTGTCGCGTCGGCGCTCGACTTCCCCACCGTCGGCGTGATGACGAGCGCAGGCAAGGCTGCCGAGGCGGCCGAGCTGGTCCGACTCGGAGCCCGCGAGCTCGACATCGGTGTGCAGATCGGGTGGCTCAAGAGCGGCGACTACGACGGGTTCCGGGAGGACATCGCCGGCGTCGTGCGCGCCAGCGGGGTGCCGGTCAAGGTCATGCTCGAGCTGCCCCTGCTCACCGATGCCGAGAAGGAGGCGGCGGTGGAGCTCGCGGTCGAGGCGGGTGCCACCTACCTGAAGAACGCGAGCAGTGGCGCCATCGAGACCGCGAACCCGGCGAGCATCCGCTATCTCGTCGAGCGGGCGCCGGCCGGCGTCCTCGTCAAGGCCTCCGGTGGCATCACCACTCGGGCGCAGGTGATCGAGCTCCTGGCTGCCGGGGCGGCGAAGGTCGGCACGAGCGCCGGCATCGCCATCGTGACCGACACCTCGGACGATGAGACAACGAGCTACTGACCCTCCGGGCGCTGCCGCCGTGGATCCGGCTGCGCCGACGCCACTCCATGCGCAGATCGAGACCTGGCTGCGCACCCGGATCGAGACAGGCGCCTGGCGCGACCATATGCGGTTGCCGCCCGAGCCCGCCCTGGCCGCCGAGCTCGGGGTGAGCCGCGGGACGTTACGCCGGGCGATCCGCGGTCTGGTCGCGGACGGACTGCTCATCCAGACCCCGGGTCGCGGCACGTTCGTTGCCGGGTCGGTCGTCGAGCCGGCGCTCGCGCAGCGACTGACGACGCTCAATGAGGCCTTCCTCGACGCCGGGCAGCCGCTGGAGACGTCCGTGATCGACGTGCAGCGAACGGCCGCGTCCGAGACCGTCGCAGCCCTCCTGGAGGTGACGCCCGCCACCGAGGTGCTGCGCCTGGAGCGGGTTCGCCTCCTCGAGGGAGCGTCGGTCGCCCATCTGATCAACACCGTCCGGCTCGACCTGGTGCCAGGGCTCGACGAGGTCGACTTCACGACCCGGCCACTCTTCGACGTCCTCGAGCACGATCACGGGATCGACATCGCCAGCGCCCGGCGCAGCTTCGACGCCGTGCTCGCGGGCAGCGTGAACGCCGAGCTGCTCGACGTCGATCCCTCGTCACCCCTGCTGCACCTCGAGCAGCTCACGCGCACCTCGGACGGCACGCCCATCGAGCACTCGGACGTGTGGCTGCGCTCCGACCGGGTGCGGGTGACCTCCCTGCTGAGCCGCCACTGAGGATGGCGACCCACGCCGGACAGCCTTCAGACGCCGCCGCAACGACCCCAAGATCCCGTCCCAACTCACGATCCGAGCCCAGCGATAGAACAAGGAGCACCATGTCGAGCGAGCAGACCACGGTCCCCGTCATCATCGACACCGACACCGCGCAGGACGACTGCATCACCATCATCGCGGGGATGATGGACCCGGTCGCGGACGTCCGGGCGATCACCATGGTGGCGGGCAACGTCGGCTTCGACCAGCAGGTCCGCAACGCCCATCTCACGCTCAACGCGTTGGGCCGCCTCGGCGAGGTGCCGATCCACCTCGGCTGCCGCAGGCCGGTGCTCGTCCCCTGGGTGTCGGCCGAGAACGTCCACGGCGACGGCAGCGGTGGACTGCGCATGGATGAGGAGGGGCTGACCACCGAGGCCGAGCACGGCGTCGACGCCCTGCTGCGGCTCACCGCCGAGGAGCCGGGGGAGATCTCCATCGTCGCCATCGGCCCGTTGACGAACCTCGCGGTGGCCGCCATCAAGGACCCGACCTTCCCGGCAAGGGTCAAGCAGCTCGTCATCATGGGCGGCTCCAACAACGGCCGGGGCAACATCACCCCTGCTGCCGAGTTCAACTTCTATGTCGACCCGCACGCCGCGCGAATCGTCTTCGAGGCCGGCTTCGACATCACCCTCGTGCCGTGGGCTCCGCTAACCCTGCAGGACGCGGTGTTCAAGCGCGACCAGCTGGCCGAGATCGAGGCGCTCGGCACCCCGCTCTCGGAGTTCTTCGGGCGGGTGTGCTCCTCGACGCTCGCGTTCGACGAGTCGGTCGGTATCCCGGGCACCACCCACCCGGACTCCCTGTCGATGGCGGTCCTCCTCCACCCGGACCTGGTCCTGCGCTCGTCCCGGCAGAACGTCGCCATCGAGTGCGACTCCGAGCTCACCCGGGGCTACGCGGCGATCTCGTGGGGCGTCCATGGACTCGAGCCCAACGCGGAGGTCATCGAGGCCGTCGACGGGGAGCGCTTCTACACCTATCTGCGGGACATCCTGGCCACCCCGACCCAGCCCAACCGACCCTTCCGGGTCGGTGACCAGTCCTAGCGGGCGAGCCCCGCGGCCATCCGCATGCGGGCGGAGGCCGTCACCGCGACACGTAGACTGTGGCAATGGGCCTGGGCATGACTGAATCCGGCGCAAGCGGCGCGGACTTCCCCCGCATCGAGCTGGGACTGACCTATGACGACGTGCTCCTCCAGCCGGGTGAGACCGATGTCATCCCGAGTGAGGTCGACACGACCTCCAGGCTGACGCGCGATATCTCGTTGCGCGTGCCGCTGCTCTCGGCAGCGATGGACACGGTGACCGAGTCCCGGATGGCCATCGCCATGGCCCGGATGGGGGGCATCGGGGTCCTGCACCGCAACCTCTCCATCGAGGACCAGGCCTACCAGGTCGACCTCGTCAAACGCACCCAGACCGGGATGATCTCGAACCCGGTGACGATCGGCCCGGACGCCACCCTGGAGGACCTGGACACCCTGTGTGGGGAGTACCGCGTCTCGGGCCTGCCGGTGGTCGGCGTCGACAACGAGCTGCTCGGGATCATCACGAACCGCGACCTGCGCTTCACGCCGGTGGCGGAGTGGGCGACGACGAAGGTCTCCGAGGTGATGACGCCGATGCCGCTCATCACCGCGCCTGTCGGGATCTCCCGGGAGGAGGCCACCCTCATCCTGCGCCAGCACAAGCGCGAACGGCTTCCGATCGTCGACGAGCAGGGTCGCCTCGCCGGGCTCATCACGGTCAAGGACTTCGTCAAGAGCGAGCAGTACCCGCATGCCTCGAAGGACGCCGAGGGTCGACTCCTCGTCGGTGCCGCCGTCGGCTACTTCGGTGAGGCGTGGGAGCGGGCGACCACCCTCATCGAGGCGGGCGCGGATGTCCTCGTCGTCGACACCGCTCACGGCCACGCCCGGCTCCTGCTGGAGATGATCGCCCGCCTCAAGGGTGATCCGGCCACCCGCGACGTCCAGATCATCGGCGGCAACATCGCCACCCGGGAGGGCGCCCAGGCCCTCATCGATGCCGGCGTGGACGCGGTCAAGGTCGGCGTGGGCCCGGGCTCGATCTGCACGACCCGCGTCGTGGCCGGCGTCGGGGTGCCCCAGGTGACGGCGATCCTCAACGCCGCGCGGGCCTGCGGACCGGCGGGGGTGCCGCTCATCGGCGACGGTGGCCTGCAGTACTCGGGTGACATCGCCAAGGCGCTCGTCGCCGGCGCGGACACCGTGATGATCGGTTCGCTCCTCGCCGGGTGTGAGGAGAGCCCAGGCGACCTCGTCTTCATCAACGGCAAGCAGTTCAAGTCCTACCGCGGCATGGGCTCGCTCGGCGCGATGTCCTCCCGGGGGAAGAAGTCCTACTCCAAGGACCGCTACTTCCAGGCCGACGTCGTGAACGACGACAAGATCGTGCCGGAAGGGATCGAGGGGCGCGTCGCATACCGCGGAACGGTCGGGCAGGTGACCCACCAGCTCGTCGGCGGTCTGCAGCAGTCGATGTTCTACGTCGGCGCGCGCACGGTCCCCGAGCTCAAGGCCAAGGGCCGCTTCGTGCAGATCACCCCGGCGGGGCTCAAGGAGTCCCACCCGCACGACGTCGTCGGGATCGTCGAGGCCCCGAACTACACCGTCCGCGCCTGAGGCGGCTCAGCCGCCGGCCGGGCTGCCGACCGAGATCGAGGCGGTCAGGCGCCTGAGCCGGCCCAACCGCAGACGTGCCGTCCGCGACCGAGCCGGCCCAACGCATACATCCTCCAGCGCCGACCGTGAGGGTCAGTGCAGCAGCACCGGCTCGGCGTGCTCCTCGTCCTCGCCGACGTGGATGTCCTCGTGGTGGCGTGGCATGAAGAGCGCCGGGATGAGCGTGAGCAGAACGAGGACGGCGGCCACCCAGAAGGTGTTCGAGAACGCCGTCGCCAGTGCCTCCCGGACGGCCTGGAGCAGCGCGGCCTGACCTGCGGCCAGGTCCGAGCCGAAGGGCGCCAGGATCTCGGCGACGAGCGGGAAGCGCTCGAGGAGGCTGGGCAGCTCCGCCGGCGGTGTGGTCGCGGAGGCCTCTCCGAACTCGGCCGCCTGGCTCACGAGCGCATCGCCCCGGATGCCGTTGGTCAGGACGACCGAGATGATCGCGACGCCGATCGAGGAGCCGACCTGCTGGATCATGTTGAGCAGTGTCGAGCCCCGGGCCACCTCGGGACCCGTGAGGGCCCGCAGGGCCGAGGTCATGGTCGGCATCATCGTCGCGCCCATGCCGAGGCCCATGACGAACAGCACCGGGAGGATGTAGCCCCAGTAGGAGGTGTAGGCGTCCACCTGGGTGAGTGCGAACATGCCGCCGATGATGAGGGCCAGGCCGAAGGGAACGATGCGGCCGACCGGGAGCCGGTCCACGAGGGCACCGGCGATCGGCATCGTCACCATCGCACCCAGGCCCTGGGCGGCCATGAGGAAGCCGGCGTCCATCGCCGTCTCACCGCGGACCTCCTGGAAGTATGTCGGCACGATGAGCAGTCCGCCGAAGAAGGCCAGTGCGAAGAGGAACATCGTGATGGCGGCGACGGTGAGATTGCGGTGCCGGAACAGGCGCAGGTCGAGGAGCGGGTGCGTTGGACGGAAGCTGTAGAGGACGAAGCCGACGATCATGAGCAGGCCGATCGTCGCGGGGACGCCGACCTTCCACGCGATGAAGGTGCCCTCCTCCGGGATCGAGCTCACGCCGTAGAGGAAGAGCGCCAGGCCCGGAGACAGGAGCAGCATGCCGATCCAGTCGAAGGTCTCCGACGGCTCCGGGCTGTCGGCCGGCAGGGCCCAGAGCGAGTAGCCGAGCGCGAGCAGACCGATCGGGAGGTTGATGAGGAAGATCCAGTGCCAGCTGTGGTGCTCGATGAGCCAGCCGCCGAGGATAGGCCCACCGATCGGGCCGAGCAGCATCGGGATGCCGAGGATGGCCATGAGGCGGCCCATCCGCTTCGGTCCGGCGGCGCGGGTCATGATCATCATGCCCAGGGGCATGAGCATGCCGCCGCCGAGGCCCTGGAGGGCGCGGAACGCGATGAGCTGACCGATCGAGCCGGAGACGGCGCACAGGACGGACCCGCCGACGAAGAGGGTGAGCGCGAGCAGGTAGAGGCGCTTGGTGCCGAACCGGTCCGCCGCCCAGCCGGTGAGCGGGATGACCGCGGCGAGCGCGAGCGTGTAGGCGGTGACGGTCCACGCCACGGTCGAGTAGTCGAGCGGCTGGCCACCCTCGGCGAAGGCCGACTGGAAGGTCGGCAGAGCGACGTTGACGACGGTGATGTCGAGGATGGACATGATCGCGCCGAGGACGACGACAGCCGCCACCTTCAGGACGGCACCGTCGATCTTGTCGGGGTAGTCGAGCTGGGCAGCGCCCGCAGGGGCAGGAGAAGACACGAGAGCTCCGAAACGTGTGCGAGAGAAGGGGAGCGCCGCGGAGGATCGACGCGGCGGTGCGGCGACCATGCCGCGTACGGGGGCCGGGCCTGGCCCGGTCGGCTCCGTGGGAAGAGCCGATACAGTATGCGCCTCCTGGCCCTGAGATGCCAGCGAGCTGGGCGGGGGCCGGGTTGACGAGCACCGCATACCGAGCGCCGTGCACCGTGCACGCCGCCGGCCGGGATGCTGCCGACGACATCGCATACCGACCGCCGTGAGGAGTGTGCCGCCGGATAGGCTGACGAGGTGAACGAGATCGAGATCGGGCGAGCCAAGCGCGGCCGTCGGGCCTACTCCTTCGAGGACATCGCGGTCGTGCCCTCGCGGCGCACGCGGGACCCGGAGGAGGTGTCGGTCTCCTGGCAGATCGACGCGTACCACTTCGACATCCCCGTCATCGCCGCCCCGATGGACTCGGTCATGTCTCCGGAGAGCGCGATCGCCTTCGGACGCTTCGGCGGGCTCCCGGTGCTCGACCTCGAGGGCCTGTGGACCCGCTACGACGACCCGGTGCCGCTCCTCGAGGAGATCGCCTCCCTCGACGCGGTCGAGGCGACCTCCCGGATGCAGCAGATCTATGCCGAGCCGATCAAGCCCGAGCTCATCGCCTCTCGCTTGAAGGAGATCCGCGACGCCGGGGTGACTGTCGCCGGTGCGCTCAGCCCGCAGCGGACCCAACAGCACTGGAAGGCCGTCGTCGACGCCGGAGTGGACCTCTTCGTCATCCGTGGGACGACCGTATCCGCCGAGCACGTCTCCGGTCGGGCCGAGCCGCTCAACCTCAAGCGGTTCATCTATGAGCTCGACGTCCCCGTCATCGTCGGTGGCGCCGCCTCCTACACGGCCGCGCTGCACCTCATGCGCACCGGCGCCGCCGGCGTCCTCGTCGGCTTCGGCGGGGGAGCGGCGTCGACGACGAGGCGGACCCTCGGCATCCACATCCCGATGGCGAGCGCCATCGCCGACGTGGCGGCAGCCCGCCGGGACTACCTCGATGAGTCGGGTGGTCGGTACGTCCACGTCATCGCCGACGGCGGGGTGGGCACGAGCGGCGATCTCGTCAAGGCCGTCGCGATGGGTGCCGACGCCGTGATGCTCGGCGCCGCACTCGCCCGCGCCACGGACGCTCCGGGCCGCGGCTTCCACTGGGGTCCGGAGGCGCACCACAGCGAGCTGCCCCGCGGGGAGCGGATCGAGATCGGTGCCACCGCGCCGCTCAAGGAGATCCTTTTCGGTCCCTCCCGGGCCGCCGTGGGCACGACGAACCTCATCGGTGCACTGCGCCGCGCGATGGCCACGACCGGATACCTGGACGTCAAGGAGTTCCAGCGCGTCGAGGTCGTCGTCGCGCCGTACCAGCAGACCTGAGTCTTCTCGCCCCCTGGGACAGGGCTCACATTCCAGCCACGTGGTCGGGGCCTCAGGGCTACTTTGGAGTAATGACGGACGTTCTCCTCGACCCTGAGACCGACGCGAGGGCCGCATACGCCTTCGACCCCGCCCGCGTGCGTGCCCTCACCACCGTGGCGAGAGCCTCCGGCGAGAGCCACCGGATCACGACTCCGATGACCGGTGGGCCGCTCGCCACCGTCAACCTCTCCACCGAGGACGACGTCGAGCAGGCGTATGCCGTGGCGCGGGCCGCCCAGCCGGCCTGGGCCGGGCTCTCGGTCGCCGAGCGCTGCCGGATCATCCTGCACTACCACGACCTCGTCCTCGCCAACCAGCGTGAGCTCATGGACCTCGTGCAGCTCGAGTCGGGCAAGGCGCGCCGGCACGCCTTCGAGGAGATCGCGGACGTCGCGATCTGCTCGCGGCACTACGGACGCAATGCCGAGCGGTACCTCCGCCCGCAGAAGCGCGGCCCGGGGGCGCTGCCGATCCTCACCCAGTCGATCGAGTCGCACCTGCCCAAGGGCGTCGTCGGCATCGTCTCCCCGTGGAACTACCCGCTCTCCCTCGCAGTCAGCGACGCCATTCCTGCGCTGCTCGCGGGGAACGCTGTCGTCCTGCGCCCGGACATGCAGGGCATGCTCACGGCGCTCGCGGGCGTGGAGCTGCTCTTCCAGGCCGGCCTTCCCCGTGACCTGTTCCAGGTGGTCCTCGGCCCCGGCTCGTCGATCGGTCAGGCCGTTGTCGACCGGGCGGACTACGTCTGCTACACCGGCTCGACCGCGACCGGCCGCCGCGTTGCGGCCAGTCTGGCGCCCCGCCTCGTCGGCTACAGCATGGAGCTCGGCGGCAAGAACTCGATGTACATCGCCTCGGACGCATCCATCCGCCGGTCTGTCGAGACCGCGGTGCGCGGCTGCTTCTCGTCCGCGGGACAGCTGTGCATCTCGCACGAGCGGCTCCTCGTCCACACTGACATCTACGACGCGTTCGTCCCGGCCTTCGTCGAGGCCGTGAAGAAGATGCGTCTCGGCACCGAGCTCTCATTCGGCTTCGACATGGGCTCTCTCGTCGGTCAGCAGCAGCTCGAGACCGTCACCGAGCACGTCGAGGACGCCCGCCACCACGGCGCCACCGTGCTCGCCGGCGGGCGGCACCGTCCGGACATCGGCCCGTACGTCTACGAGCCCACCGTCCTCAGCGAGGTCACGTCGGAGATGATGTGCCGCGACATCGAGACCTTCGGCCCGGTCACGTCCATCTACCGCGTCTCCTCCGACGAGGAGGCCATCGCGATCGCGAACGACACGCCGTACGGCCTCAACGCCGCCGTGATGACGCGCTCGGTCCGCCGCGGCCGGGAGATCGCAGCCAAGCTGCACGCAGGCACGGTCAACATCAATGAGGCGTATGCGGCGGCCTGGGCCTCGAAGGGCTCGCCGATGGGCGGGATGAAGGACTCCGGGGTCGGCCGTCGGCACGGCCGGGAGGGCATCGTGAAGTACACCGAGCCGCAGAACGTCACCGCGCAGTACCTCCTCGGCTTCGGGCCGCCCCCGTGGGTGAGTGACGAGATGTTCGCCTCGACGCTGACGACGGCCATGCGTCTCATGAAGAAGCTGGGAGTCCGTTGAGCACCACCCCGAACGGCGGATCGGCGTCCGTCACGAGCCCGTCCGCCGAGATCACCCCTGCCCCCAGCCCGGCCCCCGAGGAGACCGACTACGACGTCGTCGTCGTCGGCTCCGGCTTCGGTGGGTCGGTGGCCGCTCTGCGCCTCGCCGAGAAGGGGTACTCCGTCCTCGTGCTCGAGGCCGGCCAGCGCTTCGAGGACGAGGACTTCGCCACGACGTCGTGGGACGTGCGCAAGTACCTCTGGGCACCCCAGATCGGCTGCTACGGCATCCAGCGGATCCACAAGCTCCCGGACGTGATGCTTCTCGCCGGCGCGGGGGTCGGCGGCGGCTCGCTCAACTACGCCAACACCCTCTATGTGCCGCCGCGGCCGTTCTTCGAGGACAAGCAGTGGGGCCACATCACCGACTGGCAGGACGAGCTGGCACCGCACTACGACATGGCGCAGACCATGCTCGGTGTCGTCGTCAACGAGGTGTTCGGTCCGGTCGAGGAGGTCATGCGTCAGGCAGCCGAGGACATGGGCGTCGGTCACACCTTCCGCAAGACCCCGGTGGGGATCTTCTTCGGCGAGCCCGGCCGCACCGTTCCCGATCCGTACTTCGGGGGCGCCGGACCGGCCCGGACCGGCTGCACCGAGTGCGGCAACTGCATGGTCGGCTGCCGCTTCGGGGCGAAGAACACCCTCATGAAGAACTACCTCGCCCTCGCCGAGAGCCTCGGCGTGCGGATCGAGCCGATGCGCACCGTCGTGCGGATCGGGGAGGTTCCCGGTAAGCCGGGACTGCACCGGGTCCTGCACGAGCGGACCGGACCGCGCAGCGGCCAGGACCGCCGGGTGACCACGGCCCGTCACCTCGTCGTCGCCGCCGGCACGTGGGGGACTCAGAACCTCCTGCACACCATGAAGGCCGAGGGGGAGCTGCCCAGGATCAGCGACCGGCTCGGGGAGCTGACGAGGACGAACTCCGAGTCGCTCCTCGGGGCGATCACCGACAAGGTGCCCGAGAACATCGATCTCACCAAGGGCATCGCGATCACGTCCTCGTTCCACCCGGACGAGGACACCCACGTCGAGAACTGCCGCTACGGCCCCGGGTCGAACGCCATGGGTCTGCTCTCCACGCTGCACGTCGCCGGCGACACCGGGCGCCCGCGCCCCCTGCAGTTCGTCCGCGACTTCATCAACGACCCGACCCCGCTGGTGAAGACCTTCCCCACCGCTCGGCGCTGGTCGGAGCGCATCATCATCCTCCTCGTCATGCAGACCCTCGACAACTCGTTGACGACCTCGGTCAAGCGGCGCTTCGGGAAGTGGGTGCTCACGAGCCGGCAGGGGCACGGTGAGCCGAACCCCACATACATCAAGATCGGCCACGACGCCCTTCGTGCGATCACCGCGCGACTCGCAGCGGCCACCGGTCAGTACACCGCGGCCGGCGGGTCCTGGCCGGAGGTCTTCGACATCCCGATGACCGCGCACTTCCTCGGTGGCGCGCCGATCGGGGACAGCCCCCGAAGCGGGGTCCTCGATCCCTACCACCGGCTGTGGGGGCACCCCGGGATCAGCGTCGTCGACGGCTCAGCGGTGAGCGCCAACCTCGGCGTCAACCCGTCGCTCACCATCACCGCCCAGGCCGAGCGGGCCTTCTCCCTCTGGCCCAACAAGGGCGAGGCCGACCCCAGGCCGCAGCAGGGTGAGGCGTACTGTCGCCTCGACCCGGTGCCGCCACTGCGTCGGGCGGTCGAGCGCTACACCCACGCGAGCGCCCGCCTCTGACCGTCGCCCGCCTCTGACGGTCGCCCGCGTCTGAGTGTCACCCGCGCTGGGTAGCCCTGCGCCGGCTCTCACCCCGGGAAGTGCGGACGGACGGCGCTCGCGATCTCCTCTGGGGTCTGGTCGATCACTGCCTCGCCGTGCAGCCGCTCGAAGTAGGTCGCGTCGCTGCGGTACATCGGGACCGCGCTCGAGCGGCTGATGACCCGGAGCAGCACGGAGTACCGGTCACTCGGACTCGGTCCGCCACCGGTGAGAGCCCAGTTGAAGGAGGTGAGATCGAGGGCGTGGTAGGCGCGGAGGACCGCGGACAGACCCGTCCCGAGGTCGCGGCAGTCGTCCTGCGAGAGGTCGACGAGATCGGGGCACCCCTCGACGACTCCCCACACCTCGTGGAAGCCGACCGGTGCCCACGGCGTGAGGAAGGCCACCCGTCCGACCCGGCCGATCCAGCGGTGGCCCTTCTCCTCGGTGTCGACGAGACGCTCCCAGTACGAGGTCCCGGACCACTGGCCGGACCTCGCGACAAGGTCCCGTTGCACGGATGTCCCGATGTCGTCGTGGGAGGACTGGGCGTGCGGGTGGATGACCGAGCTGCCGCTCGGGGGAAGGAAGTTCGCGTTGATCGAGTGCCACATGGGGCGGATCCCCGCCACGCCCCGGGTGTATGCGACGAGCGACTCCAGCAGATCCGTCACCAGGTCGGGGGTCAGGTCGGGCAGGTCGATGAAGTGTCGCTCGGTGTCATAGAGCGCGACACTCGGGTACTGGGAGTACGGCACGACGTTGGGCACGACGACCGCCCGTCCGCGACGGATCCGGCCCTCGTCGCTGATCGCCGGGTCGATCGTCCCCGTCGCCGTCTCGACTGTCGGTGCGCAGAAGGGGCAGAAGGGTGGGTCCGCGGTGAGCTCGCTCAGGTCGGGTCGGGGCGCGGGCGGCAGCCGCGACTCCGTCATCAACCGCGAGCTGCGGCCGGTGAGGGGATCGATCCGGATGACGAGTGGGACGTCGACGGTCGTCGTGGCCTCCCCGAGGCGCGGGAGCCGCGCGGTGATCTGATGCTCCACCAGGTCCAGGGCAGTCATGGCCCCAACCTACCGAGGGCCCGTCACTGCCCTCGGAGGCCCGTCCGTGCGCGACAAACGGTGCACGATCACCCGCGATGGAGCCGCAGTGTGCGGTGCCAGGCTGTCCAGGTCCGCGGGGTACGGTTGAATCCCGCCTCCACCAGGGCGATCCACGACCCACAGCACAGATTGACCGAGTCCGCATGATCCGCACCGCGCTCCGACCGAAGTGGCTGGCGGCTCTCCTCCTCGCGGTGGCCTTCGCCGTGACGTGCGGCTTCCTCGGCAACTGGCAGCTCGAGGAGTCGCGGGCCAAGGGCCGCGCCGAGGCGATCGAGCGCGCGGCGGCGATGCCGGTCGCGCCTCTCACCGAGGTGCTCGAGCCCCAGACCTCGTTCCCACCTGGTGCGTCCACCCGTCCGGTGACGGCCGAGGGGGAGTACGTCCCCGAGCACCAGGTCCTCATCGCGGACCGCCGCCTCGACGAGGTGCACGGCTACTGGGTCGTCGTGCCGCTCGTCGTGGAGGAGACAGGGGCTTCGCTGCCGGTGCTCCGCGGCTTCGTCGAGAACCTCGAGGACGCCCCTCCCGCTCCGACCGGCGAGATCTCCATCGCCGGTGGCCTGGCCCCGGGGGAGTCGCCGAAGAGCGAGGCGGGTCTGCCTCCCGGGGTGCTGCGCGCCATCGACCTCAGCATCCTCATCAACCGGTGGGACACCACCGTCTACAACGCCTTCGTCTTCGTCACGGACGAGACCCGAGGCGGTGTGCCCGTCGCGCTCGACGGCCTCCAGAGGGTCCCCCCGCCGACCGGCGAGTCCACCGAGCTCAACCTCAAGAACGCCATGTATGCGGTGCAGTGGTGGATCTTCGCGGCGTTCGGCTTCTTCCTGTGGTGGCGGGCTGTCCGCCAGGCACACCTCGAGGAGCTGCGGGCTGCCCACCCTGGAGCCGCAGGGGAGGAAGCCCAGGGCCAGGGCGGGCGCGGGGATGAGGCTTCCCGCGACGGACCCGGCCCCCTCGATGGCCGTGACGCCGGTGCAGGCGATGCCATCCACGACAGGCTTGTCGACCACGAACCACTCCAGCAGAAGGAACAGGTGTGAGTACCAGAATCACCAACCCCGAGGCCGTCGCGAGAGCGCTGACCTTCTTCAAGTGGGCCGCCATCACGGCCGGTGTCGCGATGTTCATCCTCATCGCCGAGATGGTCCTGAAGTACGGCTTCGACAACGACGTCCTCGCGTGGTGGAGCCCGGTCCACGGCCTCATCTTCATGGTGCTCGTCGCGGCGACGACGAACCTCGGCTTCAAGGTCGGCTGGCCGCTCACGCGCATCGGTCTGATCCTCCTGGGCTCGTGTATCCCGTTCGTGGCGTTCATCATCGAGCAGCGGGTAGCCCGCGAGATCGAACCCCGCATCGCGGATAAGGTGATGACGGCCTGACGTCAGGCCCCCGAGCTCTCCGGAGGGAACCCTTGTGAGCGACGCCCCCATGACCGCGCGGCCCGTCCTCGTGGTGGACTTCGGCGCCCAGTACGCCCAGCTCATCGCCCGGCGCGTGCGTGAGGCGAGCTGCTTCTCCGAGGTCGTCCCGCATACGATGCCCGTCGCCGAGCTGCTCGCGAAGGAGCCGGCGGCGATCATCCTCTCGGGCGGGCCGTCGTCGGTGTACGAGCCCGGCGCGCCCGGGCTCGACCCGGCCATCCTCGAGGCCGGCGTCCCGGTGTTCGGCATGTGCTACGGCTTCCAGGCCATGGCCCAGGCGCTCGGCGGGACGGTCGAGCGGACCGGCCTGAGTGAGTACGGCTCCACGCCCGCGACGATCATCGCGCGCGACTCGACCCTCTTCAACGGCCAGCCCGCCGAGCAGTCGGTGTGGATGAGCCATGGGGACTCGGTCACGGCTGCGCCGCAAGGTATGCGCGTGACCGCCTCCACCGGTGGTGCACCCGTGGCGGCGTTCGAGGACGACGAGCGTCGGCTGTACGGCGTGCAGTGGCACCCCGAGGTGCTCCACTCGACGTTCGGTCAGCGGGTGCTGGAGAACTTCCTCCTGCGCGGCGCAGGCCTGGCGGGGGACTGGACGCCGGAGAACGTCGTGGACGAGCTCGTCGCCGAGGTACGCGAGCAGGTCGGCGAGGCGCGCGTGATCTGTGCGCTCTCGGGCGGCGTGGACTCCTCGGTGGCAGCAGCGCTCGTCCACAAGGCGGTCGACGACCAGCTCACCTGCGTCTTCGTCGATCATGGGCTACTGCGCGCGGGTGAGGCCGAGCAGGTCGAGGAGGACTTCGTCGCGGCGACCGGCGTCGACCTCGTCGTCGTCGATGCGCGCGAGCGCTTCCTCGCCGCCCTCGCCGGCGTGAGCGACCCCGAGGAGAAGCGCAAGATCATCGGCCGTGAGTTCATCCGCGTCTTCGAGCAGGCCGCGCGCGACATCGTCGGAGCGCACCTCGGTCCGGAGGACCACCCGGTGGAGTTCCTCGTCCAGGGGACGCTGTATCCGGACGTCGTCGAGTCCGGGGGCGGCTCCGGCACCGCGAACATCAAGAGCCACCACAACGTCGGCGGCCTCCCGGAGGACCTGCAGTTCAAGCTCGTCGAGCCGCTGCGCCTGCTGTTCAAGGACGAGGTGCGCGCGGTGGGTCGCGAGCTCGGGGTGCCGGAGGCCATCGTCCGGCGCCAGCCGTTCCCCGGTCCCGGTCTGGGCATCCGGATCGTCGGCGAGGTGACCGAGGGGCGACTCGAGATCCTGCGGGCAGCGGACCTCATCGTGCGGACCGAGCTCACCGCTGCCGGGCTGGACGACGAGATCTGGCAGTGCCCGGTCGTGCTGCTCGCCGACATCCGCTCGGTCGGGGTGCAGGGTGACGGACGCACCTATGGCCACCCGATCGTGCTACGTCCGGTGTCCTCCGAGGACGCCATGACGGCCGACTGGACCCGTGTCCCCTACGACGTGCTCGCGAAGATCTCGACCCGGATCACCAACGAGGTGCCCGAGGTCAACCGGGTGGTGCTGGACGTGACGTCCAAGCCCCCCGGGACGATCGAGTGGGAGTGAGCAGGCGCTCCGCTCAAGGCCTCGTGGGGAGGTTGGCTGTCGCCATAGCAACACCCACCTTCCCCACGAGAGCGCCGGGCAACAGCTACCTTCCCCGCGACAGGGTGGCGCGGCGGCTGTCACGTCCTACCCTGACTTCATGACGATCGAGCTGGGGCTGGACACCTTCGGAGACATCCCGACGCAGGACGGTCAGCGGCTCCACGCGGCGACCGTGATCAGGCAGGTGCTGGCCGAGGGGCAGCTCGCGGACCGGTTGGGTCTGGACTTCTTCGGGGTCGGTGAGCACCACCGGCCCGACTTCGCGATCTCGGCACCGGACACCGTGCTCGCCGGACTGGCGACGACGACGAAGCAGATCCGCCTCGGGACGTCGGTCACGGTGCTCAGCTCGGATGACCCGATCCGGGTGTTCCAGCGGTTCTCGACGGTCGATGCGCTGAGCAACGGGCGAGCCGAGATCACCGTCGGCAGAGGGTCGTTCATCGAGTCGTTCCCCTTGTTCGGGTACCGGCTGGAGGACTACGAGACCCTCTTCAACGAGAAGCTCGACCTGCTCGCGAAGGTCCTGACCGAGCAGCCGTTCTCCTGGTCCGGGACCATCCGCCCGTCGCTGCAGGCCGGGCCCATCATGCCTCCTACCGAGTCGGGCCACCTGCGCACCTGGGTCGGTGTCGGGGGCACGCCGGCATCGGTCGTACGGGCTGCCCGCTACGGCATGCCGATCGTCATCGCGATCATCGGTGGCTCGACCTCAGGGTTCGTGCCGCTGGCCGATCTCTTCCGTCGGGCCTGCACCGAGTACGGGCACCCCGGCCTTCCGGTGGGCGTCCACTCCCCGGGGCACGTGGCCGAGACCGACGAGCAGGCGACGGAGGAGTACCTCCCGCACTTCATCGACCAGATGCGCCGGATCGGAGCCGAACGGGGCTGGCCGCCGATCTCCGAGGAGGGGGCTCGTCAGCAGATCGGTCCGGACGGAGCGGTGTACTGCGGGTCCCCGGAGACGGTGGCGCAGAAGATCGCCAGGACCCTGCGGACCCTCGGCGCCTCCCGCTTCCAGCTCAAGTACACCAACGGCAGCCTGCCGCATGAGCAGCGGCTGAGCTCGATCAGGCTCTACGGCGAGGAGGTCGCGCCCCGCGTCCGGGAGCTGCTCGCCTCAGCCTGAAACCGCCGCCTCTGCGGGTGTGATCGGCTTGCGCGCGCGCTGCGCGGCGTTGCGTCGGACGTGGCTGCGGGCGTGCTCAAGGGCAGGTGGGAAGCTGTCGAAGAGGTGTCGGCGGTCGCGGAGGGCGTCGATGACCCCCACCGAGTGCATCAGGGGCAGGAACCGTGCAGGCACGCCCTTGATGAGCACGGTGACGCCCTGCCGCTCCAGCGCGGTGACGATCTCGGCCAACGTGTTGGCACCGGTGGCGTCGAGAGTGCGGAGCTGTGAGAACGCCAGGATGACGACCTCGACGTCGTGATCCGCACGCACCTCGCTGCGGACCCGCTCGGCGGCGCCGAAGAACATCGACCCCGTGAGCCGGTAGACCGCGATCCGGTCGTCCGCCGGGTCGTGCTCGCCCTCGATCGGCTCCCGCCGGATGCCGCTCGTGCGGGCCACAGCCCGCAGGGCGAAGAGGGCCGCGACAGCGATACCGAACTGGACCGCCTCGATGAGGTCGACGAGCACCGTGATGACCATGGTGAGCATGAGGACGACAGCGTCCGAGCGCGTGGAGCGCAGGATGGTGCGGATCTCGTGGAAGGGGATCATCCGCACGGCGGTGAGCATGAGCACCGCGGCAAGTGCTGCCATCGGGATGCGGGACACGGGCCCGGACGCCAGGTAGATGACCGCAAGCAGGACTAGCGAGTGGGTGATGACGGACAGCCGCGTGCGTCCGCCGGCGCGCACGTTGACTGCCGTCCGGGCGATGGCGCCCGTGGCCGGCACCCCGCCGAACGCACCGGACGCGATGCACGCGAGACCCTGGCCGACGAGCTCGCGGTCGGGGTTGTAGCGCGCGTCCCCGGAGAGGTCGACGGCGACGCGGGCGGACAGGAGGGACTCGATGGCCGACAGGGCCGCCACCGCGATGGCGGCTGTGAGGAGGGTCTGCACGAGCGCCGGGTCCAGCGACGGGATCGACGGCATCGGCAGGGAGGAGGGGATCTCGCCGATCCGGGTCAGGGGGAGGTCGAGGACCTCAGCGAGCACGGTCACCAGGGCGATCGCCAGCAGGGAGACAGGTATGCGGTCGTTCCACAGGGGCACGAGGAGCATGAGCCCGATGACGATGGCGACGACGGCCAGCGCCCAGCCGGCTCCGGCCCAGTCGGCGTGCTGGACCGAGTGGAAAGCGGCGATGAACGGCCGGGTGCCGAGCTCGTCGTCAGGTCCGAGCACGAGGGGGACCTGCTGGAGGAAGATGATGACCCCGATGCCGGCGGTGAAGCCCGCGATGACCGGCCAGGGCACCAGACCGATGAGCTGGCCGAGACCGAGCACCCCCGTGACGATGAGGATCAGCCCGGCGAGGATGCCGACGACCGCGAGGGCGCCGACCCCGTGCTCACCGACGATCGGGACGAGCACGACCGCCATTGCCCCGGTCGGCCCGGAGACCTGGACGTTGGAGCCACCGAAGACGGCCGCGACGAGTCCGGCGACGACGGCCGTCACCAGACCGGCGGCCGCTCCGGCGCCGGAGCTGATCCCGAACGCGAGCGCCAGGGGAAGGGCGACGATCCCGACGGTGGCGCCGGCGGCGATGTCAGCACGCCAGTGACGGGGGACATCCGCATAGTCGCTCTTGTCGGGAAGGATGCCTCGCAGTGCAGTGAGCCTCATGAACGCGCGTCCATCTGCACGGCCAGGGCGAGCTGTTCCTGCTGCGCAGCGAGGCGGTCCACGAGGAACGCGCGGGCCACCTGGAGCAGTCCGGCGACCTGCGGGTGGGCGAGCTGGTAGGTGACCGTGTTGCCGATCCGCGTCGAGGTGACGACGTGGTGGCGCTTGAGAACGCTGAGGTGCTGGCTGAGCAGGGAGGGCTCGATGTCGAGCGCCTCGAGGATGTCGCTGACCGGGCACGGTGCGTCGGCCGCGACAAGGATCTCGAGGATGCGGATGCGGGCCGGGTGCGCGAGCGCTTTGAAGAGGTTGGCTTTGATCTCGTACAACGGGGCGTCGGCAGGGGTGGTGTGAGGCACAGGGCTGTCCAGGTTGGGGGAGAGGGAACGCTTGATGATTTTAGCATTTTCTAAATCGCTTCCCAAATCGACTCGGAACAGCCGACGCGCGATCGGCGTTGGGGGACAATGGAGGCACCACGCGGTCTGTGATGGCTCGCTGAGTCCTGTGTTCCGCGCAGTCGTCGGTCACGTCGCCCACCAGCCACCCGCACGATCCGTCCAGACCCGGCCCGTCCAGACCCGTCCAGACAGCGACCCGTCCTGACAGAGGAGGCACCATGCTCGCCGCACTCGTCGCGCTGCTCGGTGTCGTCGGTCTCAGCTGGGGGACGGTGCACTACGTCCGCTCCCGGTTCAGCGCTCGGCTGCGCCCGCGGCGGGAGCGGCACAGGGTTCTCGCGCTCGCGGTGGCCGGAGTGGGCGGCGTCGGGCTCCTCGTCCCAGACCTCGTGGCCGGATTGTTCGTCGCCGGTGCGGGTGGGGCCTCGGGCGCCGCAGCCTTCGGCTGGATCCTGTACCGCTTCCTCGCCCTCGGTGCGATCGGCATCTCCGCGTTGACCATGTGGCTCACGAGCGATCCCGTCACCTCCACTGTCCGACGTCGCCGCGACGCCGTGCTCGCCAGGCTGCCGTTCGGCCCGGGCCGTCAGACCCGACGCATGCGGCGCGCCCTCGGTGCCTTCCCTGAGGACTGGGAGGGTCTGCTCGAGCACGACCGGGTGCTGACGAGACGACTGCTGTCCTACCAGCGGGACGCGGACGCTGCAGCCTCGCGCCCCACCATGGCGGATCTCGAGCACCCCCTGACCAGGGCGGCCGTCGAGGCGATGTTCCGCTGCGACGAGCTGCGCAGCGAGTCTCCGCCGAAGCGGGTCTTCGACGTCCTCGCCACCGACTACGGCCAGGCCGTAGCGGCCTTCGACCGTGCCCTCACCGCGGCCGAGAGGTATGCGGACGCCGAGGCCACCTCGACCGTCACCTCGGCCGAGCAGCGGGCAGTCGCGGACGCGACACGCACCCTGTCCTTCCTGCAGGCGAACGCGACGACTCCGCAGGAGCGGACCGCCGCATACCACCGCATCAGCGAACGGCTCGCCCAGGCCCAGGCGACGGCCGCGCAAGCCCAGGGGACGGCCGCGCAGGAGCAGACCGAGGTCATCCCCTCCTCCCACCCGTGGCTCTCGGTCGAGGACCGGGCGCGGGCCGGCTCCGACTGATCAGGAAGATTCAACCCCGCTAACCCCCCGGATGTCCTCGGTGCCCGCTACGGTGTGTGGCGAAGGTCACGCCTGGTCCTGATCTTTGAGGCGTGCCTTCGATCAGCCTCGGCTGAAACCCCTCATCACCACAACCGAAAAGGCACCCCACATGCGCAAGCGCCTCATGTGGGCGGGCGTGATCCCTCTGCTGGTCACCTCGCTCACCGGACTCAGTCATGCCACGGCCACACCAGATCCACGTGCGGACGGCCCGCACCTGATCATCTGACCGACCTCAAGCTCGATGCCCCGTTGACCCGGGACGGGATCGCCATCGGCGGCCTGGACCGCAGCCTCGTAGGCCAGAGCGGCGAGAGCTCGGTCATCGTCCGGCTCAAGGCGGAATCGGTCGCCGAGCGCGACCTCCCGGACGCCGCCGCCGCCCGGGCCAAGCAGGACCTGCGGGGGCAGCAGGCCGACCTGATGAAGCGGATCAAGGCTCTCGACCCCTCCGCGGAGCTCGTCGCGCAGACCCAGCTCGCCCTCAACGCCGTCTTCGTCAGGGTCGATGCAGCCGTCCTGCCCCGCCTGGCGAACGACCCCGCGGTGGCGCGCATCGCCCCGGTCGGCACCTACGAGCTCGACCTGTCCGAGACGGTGCCCTACATCGGCGCCGAGAAGGTCCAGCAGAGCGGGTTCACCGGCAAGGGCATCAAGGTTGCCGTTCTCGACAGCGGGATCGACTACACCCACGCCTCCCTCGGTGGGTCGGGGGAGGTCGCCGAGTACGACGCCAACGACCCGACGATCATCGAGCGAGGCACCTTCCCCACGGCCAAGGTCGTCGGCGGGTACGACTTCGTCGGGAGCACATGGCCGAACACTGCCGAGACCCCCGACCCTGATCCGATCGACGACGGCCCGGCCGCCGGACACGGCACCCACGTCGCGCACATCATCGCCGGCGAGGGCGGGGTGGCGCCCGATGCGGACCTCTACGCCCTCAAGGTGTGCTCCTCGGTCTCCACCTCCTGCTCGGGGATCGCGCTGATCCAGGCCATGGAGTACGCCCTGGACCCGAACGGCGACGGCAGGCTCAACGACCGGGTGCACATCATCAACATGTCGCTGGGCTCGGACTACGGCCAGCCCTTCGACGACGACCTCTCGACCGCGGTCGAGAACGCGACGAAGGCGGGAGTCCTGACCGTTGCCTCCGCGGGCAACGGCGGCGACAAGCCGTATGTGCACGGCACCCCGGCATCCACCCCGAGCGCGCTGTCGGTCGCCCAGACGGCGGTGCCGAGCGCGCGGCTCGTCCCCATCCAGATCCTGGAGCCGGAGGAGCTCGCTGGTTCGTTCCCGGCGGTCTTCCAGCCCTGGTCACCGCAGCTGACGACTGCCATCGAAGGTCCCGTGCAGTACGGCGATGGATCGGGCGGCAACCTGGACGGGTGCGAAGCCTTCGATGCCGGGTCGATGGCGGGCAAGATCGGCCTCGTCGACCGGGGCGAGTGCAACTTCACGCTCAAGGCGCAGCATCTCAGTGAGGCGGGAGCGGTGCTGGCGATCATCGGGCAGAACGCTCCAGGGGATGCCTTCGAGGGCGGCGACGGTGGCGACCGGCCGATCACCGTGCCGACCTACATGGTGAGCCAGGACGTCGCTGACCTGCTGCGCGAGGGCCTGCCGGAGACCGTCGTCCGGTTCGACCCGGCGCAGGGAACCCCGCTGGTCGGCAGCATGGTCGGCAGCTCATCACGGGGCCCGCAGCACGAGGGCAGTCACCTCATCAAGCCCGAGATCGGCGCACCAGGTGCCTCGATCTCCGCCATCGCGGGGTCCGGCACCGGTGAGGGTCCGTTCGGCGGCACGTCCGGAGCAGCCCCCATGGTGTCCGGTGCCGCCGCGCTCGTCCTCGAGGCATCAGGCGGCGTGAAGGCCACTCCGAACGGCACGCCGGGCGGTCGCGCGGCCGGGCACGGCCTGCGCCCGCACGAGGTCAAGGCGCTGCTCGTCAACAACGGCTACACCGACGTCGTCAACGACGCGCTCACCGGCGCACTCGCCCCGATCACCCGGATCGGCGGCGGCGAGGTGCGCGTCGACCAGGCCGTCGGCGCCCCGACCGCGGCCTGGGTCACCGACACCGAGTCCGGCACCCTCAGCTTCGGCTTCGTCGATGTCACCGACACCGTGACGCTCACGCGCACGGTGGCGATCCGGAACCTCGACAACAAGGCCCGCACCTACACCGTCACCCCGACCTTCCGGTTCGACGATGACCGGGCGACCGGTGCGGTCACGGTCTCGGCCCCGAAGACCGTGCAGGTCAAGCCGGGCAAGGGCAAGGACACGACGTTCACCGTGACCCTCACGATCGACGGCGCGCAGCTGCGCGGGAACCACATGAGCTCGGGGAGCGAAGGCGCCAACCCGGACACCCTGACGCTCAACGAGTACGACGGCTACCTCGTCCTCGACGACGGCAGACACGAGATGGCGATGCCCTGGCACGTCCTCCCGCGCAAGGCCGCCCACGTCACGCCGAGCACGACGACCATCGAGCCGGGCAGCTTCCCGCAGGAGATCGCGCTGACCAACGACGGCGTGGGCATGGCTCAGAACGACGCGTATGCGCTGCTCGCCACGAGCGATGACCTGCCTGAGGGCGCCCAGGGCGAGCAGTCGCCGACCCCGGACCTACGTGCGGTGGGTGTCAACACCTTCCCGGTGTCGGCGGGCTCCTGCTCTGCCAACGCGTCGTTCATCTGGGCCTTCGCCATCAACACGTGGGAGCGCCAGCAGCACCTGCTGCCCGTCTCGCACCAGGTGTGGCTCGACACGGATCGGGACGGCGTGGACGACTACGTCGTGCTCAACCGCGACGCCTCCGGTCTGGGCACGATCTCGGACGGCCGGCAGCTGTCCTGGGTGCTCGACCTGAACACCGGTGCAGCGAGCGCGTTCTTCTACGCCGAGCACTCGACGAACACCGGCAACACCGTTCTGTACCTCTGTGGCGAGCAGGTCGGCCTGAGCGGTAGCGATGTGCTCGCCACCCAGGTCGGCGTGGACGTCGTCGCGCAGGACTTCTACAACGGAGGGCCCGGAGATGAGATCACCGGCCTGACGGTCACGCCACTCGGTGAGAGGTTCTTCGGTGTGCCGGATGATGTACCGGGTGGTGGCACCGGCGACCTCGCCGTGTACGACTTCGGCCCGTTCGACGGCAACACCCCGGAGCTCGGCCTGCTGTTGCTCACCAACGGTGACCGCGGCGCCGGCGCGCGCGGTGGTGCCACCGAGGACACCGAGGCGCTGATCTTCCTCGTGGAGTAGGCCCGACATCATCCCGGTGAGTGAGCCACTCGCTGTCAGCCTGCGGGCGGGATCCCTTCGGGGGTTCCGCCCGCAGTGCTGCTCAGCTCAGCAACTGGGTAGAGGATTCACCGACTCAGCGCCTCCAACAACAGATGCGGCCCACCGACCGACTGCGGCGGATCTCACGGGGGCCTCCGTCACGTGGATCAGGGTGGGGCTGCGTAGGTGTTCTAAGGTGGGGGCGTGCTGAGGACCACGGCCGCAGTCATCGCCGGCAAGGCCGCGCGGGCTGCCACCAGACTCAGAGGTGGTGGGGGATCGGCCTTCCCGGGCCTGGTCGCCGAGCGGGTCGACCCCAGGCTCCTCGCGCACGCCCTCGCCGACGTCCGGGACGGGATCGTCGTCGTCACCGGCACCAACGGGAAGACGACGACGACGAGGATGCTCGTGGCCCTGCTGCGGGCGCACGGCAAGGCGGTCCTGACCAACCCGACCGGGAGCAACTTCACCCGCGGCGTCATCTCCTCGATGCTCAAGGACCTCCCGCTCTCGGGTCGCGCGCGGGCGGACTTCGCCGTCCTGGAGCTCGACGAGGCCCACGCGCTGCGCTTCACCGAAGTCGTCACCCCGACCCACGCTCTGCTGCTCAACATCGCCCGGGACCAGCTCGACCGCTTCGCCGAGATCGACCACACCGCACGGCTCCTGGAGAAGCTCGCCGCCCAGGCCACGGCCGGGGTCGTGCTCAACATCGACGACCCGTATGTGGCCCGCTCGCGGGAGTGCGTGCAGCCACAGGTGGAGGTGCGGTACTTCGGGCTGCACGAGTCGACCGCGCACCGGCTCCCCGAGATCCTCGAGACCGACGTGCGCTTCGACGAGGACTACCACCCGCCGCAGCCGGGGCCAGGAACCGGCCTCCTGCAGCCTCGGGACGAGCGGGAGTTCGACGTCCTCTTCCAGGACGGCGAGGATGTCGGCCCGGTCATGCTCCGCCAACGGGGCCTGGCCGCGATGATCAACGCGACCGCGGCGACCACGACCGCCAGGATGCTGCTCGGCGACGCCTTCGACCCGTCCACTGCCCGCAGCGCGCTCGCCGCGCTCCAGCCGCCCTTCGGACGTGGGGAAGTCGTCGACATCCACGGTCAGCCCCTCGAGCTCGTCCTCGTGAAGAACCCGGCCGGCTTCACCGTGGCGCTGTCCACCTACGGTTCGAGCCCGGTCGCGACGATGATCGCCATCAACGACGAGCACGCAGACGGCCGCGACATCTCCTGGCTCTACGACGTCTCGTTCGAGTCCCTCCGGGAGCGTGGCGTGTCCATGACGAGCGGGGTGCGCGCCTACGACATGGCGCTGCGGCTGTCCTACGACGACGTCGCGGTGGCCCGGATCGAGCCCTCCCTCACGACGGCACTCGACGCGTTCCTCGCCGCGCACCCGGACGAGCCGAAACGGCTGTTCTGCACGTACACCGCGATGATGGCGCTGCGACGCACTCTTGCGGCCCGCTACGACCTGCCGGAGTTCGGGGAGGAGGGTGAAGATGGCTGACGCACTGTTCGACGCCGTCCCGGCGACGTCCAAGGGGACGATCCGGCTGGTCCACCTCTACCCGAAGGAGATGAGCATCTACGGGGACCTGGGCAACACCCGGTGCCTGCAGAAGCGCATCGAGTGGCACGGCTACACCGCCGAGGTGATCCGGCACGCGCCGGGCAACCCGTTCCCCGAGGCCGGGCACCTCTTCATCGGCGGCGGTGGCCAGGACTCCGGTCAGGCACGCGTCGTCGCGGACCTGGAGCGGAACGCGGACACCCTCCGCTCCCTCGCTGCCGCGGGCACACCGATGCTCATGATCTGTGGGATGTACCAGCTCTTCGGCAACGCATTCGTCACGGTCGAGGGCAAGGCCCTTCCAGGCCTGGGGATCCTCGACGTGACCACCCAGGGTGGCGCCAAGCGCATGATCGGCCCGGTCGTCCTCGACACCGTGGTCGGCAAGGTCGTCGGCTACGAGAACCACTCCGGCGCCACCACTCTCGCGGCTGGGCAGGAGCCGTTCGGCAGGGTGGTCCGCGGCTACGGGAACAACGGCGAGGACGGGACAGAGGGAGCGAGGACGGGCAACGTCATCGGCTCATACCTCCATGGCCCGATCCTCCCGGCCAACCCCGCGCTCGCTGACCTGCTCATCGGGCTGGCCGCGGCGCGGGCGACGGGTCGGCCGTTCGAGCCGGAGACCATCGCCGACGCGGTCGCCGACGAGGCACGCAACCGTCAGGTGCGGCGACTGCTCGGCTCGGCCGGCTGAGGCTCCGCCACCCGGCCCCGGACGCGGGTCTTGGGGTCCACGCTCCAGAGCACCCAGGCGAGCACTCCGAAGGGCAGCTCCACGAGGTTCGTGAAGATCGCCATGAGGACGACTGCGGCCGCGGTGAGACCCGGGTCGGCGCCGAGCGCCACGAGTGCGGCCGCCGTCCCGGTCTCGGTGATGCCGATGCCGCCCGGCGTGATGCCGACAGCGGTGAGCAGCCGGCCGATGGCGAAGGCGGCGAAGACTGCGGGGAAGGCGAGGTCGATCCCGGTCACGTCGAGCGCGATGAGGAAGATCGCGAGCTGCGCGGCGAAGAAGCCCACCATGCCGAGGGTCAGCCAGTGCCACGAGTCCTTGATGACCTCGAGGATCTGGGTGCGGGTCTCGTTCATGGCCCGACGGGAGCGACCGGTCGGCTGACCGCGGTGGAGCACCCAGCCGCCGAGCCGGTCCAGGGCGGCACCGACGGCGTTGGCGACCCGGGCCGACCAGATGACCCCGACGAAGATCACCAGGATGATCAGGCCTGAGATCGCTGCGGCCCATGCGGCCTGACGGAGCACCTCCGGCAGCTCACTGTGGACGGCGGCCAGCAGCCCGATGGCGAGCACCGGCAGGGCGACGCGGGTGAGGGTGTTCCACACCCCCGTGACGATCGCCGACGTGGTGACCGCCCCGAGCGAGAAGCCCCATGACCGGCAGAGGAGGAAGGTCGCGGCCAGGCCCACGGCGCCGCCGCCGGGGAGGAACTTCGAGACGGCCGTCCCGGCGGTGTTGACGATGAGGGCCTTGGGGATCGTCAGACCCGGAAGGGACGCCCGCAGGGTGATGGCGTAGGAGAACAGGAAGGCCATCGCGAGCACGAAGCACGACAGCAGCGCCAGTCCGGGCACGGTCTCCAGGACCGCAATGATCTGTCCCCACGTGGTGTCGGTGACCTTGGGCAGCACCCAGCCCAGCAGAGCGACCGCGGCACCGAGGCTGAGCAGCAGGCGCAGCACCGAGCGGACGGTCGGCCGCGGGAAGGCGAGGGCGGGTTCAGAAGCGGGCATCGGACCTATCCTCGCGTATGCGACGCTGGGTCGCGTGAAGATTGCCATGATCTCGGACTGCTACCCGCCTCGCGTCGGCGGAATCGAGTCGCAGGTGCGCGACCTCAGCCGCCGGCTGGTGGACGCCGGTCACGAGGTCGAGGTCTTCACCGCGACCAACGGCGCCGAGGGTCAACGTGGGGGAGTGATCGAGCTCGTCGACGGGATCCGGGTGCACCGACTGGGCCGACGGGTGCCGTTCGGGCTGCCCATCAGTCCCGGCGCCAAGGGAGCGCTGCGTGAGCGTCTCCGGGACGGCGGCTTCGACGTGGCGCATGTGCACATCGGCGTCATCAGCCCTTTCGCTCTCGACGGCGGGGATGCCGCGATCGAGGTCGGGTTGTCGCTGGCGGTGACCTGGCACTGTGTCCTCGGACGCTGGGAACCGGTCGTGGCGCGGATGGGGCACGCCCGGCGATGGGCAGCGGCGGGCGCCGCGCTCCACGGGGTCTCCGAGATGGCTGCCGACCAGGTCCGCCGCCTGGCGCCGGAGGCGCGTGTCGAGGTGCTGCACAACGGGATCGATGCCGAGAAGTGGCGACCCGACGGACCGGGGCGCGGGTCGCATACGTCCTCGGCGGCGGAGCCGCTGCGCGTGGTCATGGCCATGCGCTTCACCCCCCGCAAGCGACCCCTCGCCGTCATCGACCTGGTGCGCCGCGCGCGGGAGCGGAGCTCGGTGCCCATCACGCTCGACGTCATCGGAGGCGGCCCGCTGCTGCCGCTCGTGCGCCGGGTCGTCGAGCGCCGGGGCTGGTCGGACTGGGTATCGCTGCCGGGTCGGATCGATCGGCACGAGCTGGTGGAGCACTACCGTGCGGCGGACGTCTACCTCGCGTCCTCGCGCTTCGAGTCCTTCGGCATCGCTGCACTCGAGGGTCGCACAGTGGGGCTGCCCGTCGTCGCGCTGGCGGGGAGCGGGACGGAGGAGTTCGTCATCGACGGGGTGACCGGCCTGGTGCGCGAGGGTGACGAGGGGCTGATCGCCGGCCTCGTCGAGCTGGCGGAGGACCGCGACCTGCTGCGCCGCCTGAGGGAGCACAACGAGACTGTCGTCCCCTCCCAGGACTGGTCCAAGATCGTCTGGGACGTCGTGGCGGAGTACCTGCGCGCCCAGGGCACCGATGTGGAGCGGGAGACGATGAACTACTGGACCGTCGACATCGAGGGGATCGACGACGCCGACCAGGTCGTCTCGCGCTTCCGCCTCGGGCACGGTGCGGACCCCGTCACCGAGCTGCTCGAGCGGGGCTGGCGAGTCACGAAGGGCCTGGACGTCCACCAGGCCGACACCGCCCTGACCATCCGGCTGCAGGTGGAGCCGACCGAGCCGGCACCGCGCAGCGAGTATGCGCGGGTCCCCGTCCAGGAGGGCCTCACCGAGGAGGACATCGCCACCGCGCACGTGTACCAGCGGGTCGCGGCCTACGCGTTCGTCGAGTCCGAGCGGGGCCTGCTGCTCACCGAGCTCTCCGCAAGGACGTGGCGTCCGGGGGAGTGGACGCTGCCCGGTGGGGGTATCGATCCTGGTGAGTCGGCCCTCGGTGCCCTGCACCGTGAGGTGTGGGAGGAGACCGGGCAGGTCCTCACGGACACCGAGCTCCTCGGTGTGCTGTCCTCGCACTGGATCGGACGCTCGCCCATCGGTCGGGTCGAGGACTTCCATGCCGTCCGGCTGTACTACCGCGCGCACTGTCCATCCCCTTCCGATCCGGTGGTGCACGATGTCGATGGCTCGACGGCCTCGGCCGCCTGGATCCCACGAGCGAGGCTCGAGACCACCCCTTTGGCCTCGAGCCTCGCCCCGGCGCTCGCTCAGTGGTTCGACTGAGCGGCGTCTCCGTCCGACCCCTCCCCTGAGAGGTCATCTGCAGCCCCCTGCGCTGCGGTGACGGGTCCTGGGTCGCCCTGCCCACCGGAGTCGACAGCGTCGGCCGTGGGGTCGTGAGCGGGGATGGTGAGGGTGTCCGCCGCGCTGTCGGCGGAGGTCGCGCCAGCGGCGGTGCTGTCGGTTGCGGTGGAGGCTGCTGATGCGGCGTAGACCGCTGAGATGGTGTCAGCGGCAGTGTCATCGGCTGCGACGGACGCCGGGCGGGGTGCGCTCGCCGCCTGCGGTTCCGTGACCGGTGGGGTCGTCGCCGTGGCCGTTCCGGCGGCCATGGTTGCGGTGGCGGCCGAAGGCCCCTGGGCTGCCGGCGACGGGGTCGTCGCTGATGTCGCGGCAGCGGTGTGAGGCGAAGGTGCCTGTGCCGTGGGCGGTGCAGTGGCTGCCATGGCCGCGGTCGCGGTGGGGCTCGAAGGTCCCTGAGGTGGCGCCGGTGTTGCCGCCGGTGGAGGGCTCGGCGGTGCCGAGCTGTTGCGGGCGGCCCGGCGGGCCGAGGTCCGCGTCGACCGCAGCACCGCGAGCAGCCCGGCGAGGACGATGAGGACACCGACGACGATGACAGCTCCGGGTCCTGCGGTGGTGAAGGGCACGGTCCAGCCGACGATGTGGACCAGGCCGATGACGACGGCAGTGCCGAGGGCGATCGTTCCGGCGAACATGGTGCCCCAGGGAATGACGCGCTCGTTCATGATGAGTCTCCTTGTGCGCTCAGTGGTCTCGTGGACTCAGCCGGTCGTTACGGGGGCGGTCGTCACGATGCGCAGGCTCCCGAAGCGGACGTTGGCGTTGATGGTCAGCTCGGCCTGGTTCCCGTCATCGGTGCCGAAGAGAAGCTCGGAGCCGACGCTGGTCCCGCCCTGGACCCGCTGGGTCTCCCCGTCGGGGTCGACCACCTCGATCGACCCGAAGACGGCACTGGTGCGGATACGGGTGGGCACGTCGTCCGGGACGAAGATGACGAGCTCGCCGAAGCTCATCGTGGCGTGCACCTCCTCGACGTCCAGCGGGGTTGCGAGCCCGCGCAGGTCGAGATCAGCCGAGCCGAAGCCCCAGGAGTACTCGGAGGACAAGGAGCTGGTGGACGGTGACCACACCGTGTCTCCGAAGCCGCCCTGCGGCACCCTGCCGATCCCCCAGGCGCTCAGGAGCGCGATGGTCAGCAGGACGGACAGCATGCTGCTCAGCACGGACCGGCGTCCGAGGAGGCCGAGGAGGAGGGTGCTCAGCCCAGCCGCTCCGGTGGCGAACATGAGGGCGATGACGCCCGTCGGCCCACCGAGTCCGTCGCCGAACGCCATGCCGAGTCCGTAGCCGAGGACGGTGGCGCCGAGGACGAGGAGGAACCCGGCGAAGCCGGCACCCTTGGCCTTCCGGGGAGGAGGTGGGGGACTCGCCTGGGCGGCCCGCGCATACCCAGTCGTGCGGCTCTGCTCGTCAGCCGGCGGTGGCTCGTAGCCGACGACTGCGGGGCCACGTGTCGCCCAGACGGGCTCCGGACCGGCCTGGGTGTGCACCGGGGTGGTCGGTGCGGACTGTGGTGAGAAGGGCTGTCCGGCTGCCGGGGTGCCGGTCGGGCCGGGGCTGCTCGTCGGGGCTGCGCCGGGGCCGGTCGGGCGGGTCCGCTTGTGACGCGTGAAGACCCACCAGCCCGCGATGGCTATGCCGAGGACGGCGACTCCGCCGGCCAGCCGGTCGTTCCCGAACCACGGGCCGGTGCCGAAGATGGCGACGGCGATGACGATGAGCAGGACGATGCCCCGGGCGTCGCCCTCCCGGATCGCCTTCTCCGTGAGGATGGTGTCGCTCTCGTCCGGCAGGAGGGCCCACGCGATGAGGTAGGCGAGGAAACCGATGCCGAGGAAGAGCGCCGCCACCATCGCCGCGCGGATGAGCAGCGGGTCGACGTTGAGGCGTCGCGCCACGCCTCCGCAGACGCCGGCGATCCACCGGTCCGAGGTGCGGGTGACACCGAGGCCGCGGAGCTGGTCGAAGAAGCGGGAAGACTGGGTGTGGGGAGGCGGTCCAGGACGAGGTGGGGTGTAGTGCGGGGGCTCGTCGTGTGGCGGCTGCGACGAGGTTGCGCCCGGGCCTGTGCCGAGGGGGCCGGCGGCGCTGTCGTGGGAGCCATGGGTCGTGTTCATAGGTCCATCGTGTCGACCTCGCGCCGGCGCTGCCATGAGGGTCGCCCCTGAGCACTCCCTGACACCACCCCTGGGAACGTCCCAGAGGGCTCGCCCGTGTCGGTCGCATGCGTGAAGATGTGGGTATGCAGTCCTCACCTCAGGCAGTACCCCGACTGACCCGCCCCACTCAGGGCCGGGTCCTCGCCGGTGTCTGCCGAGGGATCGCCGACCACGTCGGGGTGGACGTCCGGGTCGTACGGATCCTCTTCATCATCGTCGGGATGGTGTCGGGGGCCGGGATCGTCGCATACCTCTTCCTCTGGGCGATGACGCCGGTCGAGGAGACCCTCGGCGCCGGCCGCCCGATCGACCCGGCCCAGCCCGTATCGGCGCAGGCACAGAACCCCCCATCGCCCGAGCGGACCGGCGGAACGGCCATGCCGCGCGGCTCGGTCCTCCTCGCCGTCGGGGTCCTGACGATCCTGGTCGGTGGGATCGCCCTGCTGCAGGGCACCGGCACGGATGTGCGCGCCGGGATCCTGCTTCCGGTGCTGCTCGTCGCCATCGGCGCCGTCGTCGCGTGGGCGCAGCTCGACGCGACCCAGCGTGCCCGGTGGACGGGGATCGCCGGCTGGCGAGGCCTGGGCATGGCGCGGCTGGCCGTGGGCATCGGGGTCGTGGCTCTCGGTCTCTTCGCGTTCGTCACCCGTGGCCAGTCGGCCGCGCAGGTGTGGGACGTTGCGCTGGCGACGCTGAGCATCCTCGTCGGCACGGCGTTGATCTGCGCGCCGTTCGCCGTGCGGCTGTGGAGTGACTTCCGGCGGGAGCAGGATGCCCGGGTGCGTGAGACCGAGCGGGCCGACATCGCAGCCCACCTGCACGACGGGGTCCTGCAGACCCTCGCCCTCATCCAGCGCGGAGCCGACGACCCCGCCTATGTCGTCACCCTCGCCCGCAAGCAGGAGCGTGAGCTGCGCAGCTGGCTCTACGGGTCCAACGAGGACCCCTCCCAGACGCTCGCCGCGGCGGTCACCGCCGCCGCAGCAGAGGTGGAGGACCTGCACTCCGTCGCCATCGATGTCGTCGTCACCGGCGACCGGCCCCTCGACGAGGGCGGCACCGCGCTCGTGCGGGCGGTCCGTGAGGCACTGCTCAACGCCGTTCGTCACGGCTCGCCGCCGGTGAGCGTCTATGTCGAGATCGGCCCGGACGCCGTCGAGGCGTTCGTCCGCGACCACGGCGCGGGCTTCGACGTCGATGCCGTCCCGCACGACCGGCTCGGGGTCCGCGAGTCCATCCTCGGCCGGATGACCCGGCACGGTGGCACCGCACGGATCCGACGGCGCGAGCCCGGCACCGAGGTCATCCTCACCATGCCGCACCAGGAGCCCGATCCCGACGCCGCACCCAGGGCTCGCGCCCGAGCCGGCGCCTCGTCGGGTGCCTCCGCGCCGTCGGCCGCCTCCGCTGCTGCTCCTGCGGCTTCGGATGCGAACGGTGCGACGACGATGAACGGTGCCCCGCGCATACCCGAGACGGCGGAGCCGACCACGATCCAAGGAGAGAGCATCCGATGACTGTCCGAGTCGTCCTCGTCGACGACCACCACATGTTCCGCACCGGCGTGAAGACCGAGCTGCTCGAGGCCGCGCCCGGGGTCATCGACTTCGTCGGCGAGGCCGCGAACGTCGAGGACGCCGTCGCCGTCATCCGCAAGGAGGAGCCGGATGTCGTCCTCCTCGACGTCCACCTGCCCGGCGGCACGGGACACGGGGGCGTCGACGTCATTCATGGCTGTGTCGGCGTCGAGACCGCGGCCGGCGCGCCCGTGCGGTTCCTCGCACTGTCGGTGTCCGACGCGGCTGAAGACGTCATCGCCGTCATCCGCGCCGGTGCCAGGGGGTACGTCACCAAGACGATCAGCGCGACCGACCTGGCCTCGGCGATCAAGCGGGTCGCCGACGGGGACGCTGTCTTCAGCCCCCGGCTCGCCGGCTTCGTACTGGACGCGTTCGGTGTGGCTGCCGGCGAGATCGCGGAGGTGGACGAGGAGCTCGACCGGCTCTCAGCCAGGGAACGGGAGGTCATGCGGCTCATCGCGCGCGGCTACCAGTACAAGGAAGTCGCCAAGGAGCTGTACATCTCGATCAAGACCGTTGAGACACATGTCTCCTCGGTGCTCCGCAAGCTGCAGCTGTCCTCGCGTCACGAGCTGACAGCGTGGGCGATGGGGCGCCGGCTGATCTGAGCGTGTGAGGTGCGTCGCCTCTGCGGCACCGGATTCCGGGACATGTCACGCTTCGGGATAGCCTGACAGACATGGCCTTCCTCAAGAACCTCATCCTCGTCACGCACTTCCTCGGTCTCGCAGCCCTGATCGGCGGCTGGCTGGCGATGCGCTTCGGTGCGAGCACGCTCAACCTCGTCGCCTGGGGCGCCCGGATCCAGCTCCTCACCGGCATCCTCCTCGTCGGTGTGGTCGAGATGGGTGACCTCTACGAGCCGAACCACATGAAGATCGGCGTCAAGCTCCTCGTCGCACTCGGTGCGGTCGCTGCCGCCGAGATCGCCGTCTCGAAGGCCAAGAAGGGCGATCTGCGCACGACCCTCGTCAACGCAGCCGGTGCGCTTGGTGTCCTCAACGTGCTCGTCGCTGCGCTCTGGAAGAGCTACAGCTGACGCTCGACCCTGCGCCGTGAGAGGCGGCCGCTGGTGTGTCCGGCGGCCGCCTCTTTTGGTTGTGGATCGGTGCACCCCGGGTTGGGGTGGCTGGGGTGGTGTGCAAGGACTTCACTGACACTGTCTCCGGGACATGGCTGTCACCCGAGGTCGTGCGGGCTCTCGACGCCCTATCGACAACGGCTGGAGTGCCGGGCCTCCGGTTCAGGGGATGAGGAGGAGCTTGCCCGTCGAGGCGCGTGACTCCAGCGTGCCGTAGGCGTCCTGTGCCTCCTCGAGCGGCCAGCGGCCTCCGATATCCACCTTCAGGCTGCCGTCGGCGACAGCGTCGAGGACCGCGTTACCCCGCTCCAGCAGCTCCTCCCGGGTAGCCACGTAGTGCGCGAGGCTCGGTCGGGTGACGAAGAGCGATCCGCCGGAGTTGAGCCGCTGGAGGTCGAACGGGGGAACCGGACCGCTGGCCGCGCCGTAGAGCACGAGCATCCCGCGAGGTCGAAGCGATGCCAGCGAGGCATCGAAGGTGGCCGCGCCGACGCCGTCGTAGGCGACGTCCACGCCGCGTCCCCCGGTGGCCTCGCGGACCGCACTCGCCAGATCGTCGACCTCGCTGTAGTCGATGGTGACCTCGGCACCGAGTGACTGGGCGATCTCGCACTTGCTGCTCGACCCTGCCGTGGCCACGACGTGAGCACCCTTCGCCACGATGAGCTGGGTGAGGAGCTGGCCCACCCCACCGGCCGCGGCGTGTACGAGCGTCCAGTCGCCGGCGGAGACGGGGAAGGTGTCGTTGACGAGGTAGTGCGCGGTCATGCCTTGGAGCAGGACGGCTGCTGCTTGCTCGGCGCTCACAGCGTCGGGCACCGGAACGAGTCTTGTCGCGGGCACGGTGGCTGTTGTCGCGGCCGCACCATCGACCATCGCCCAGCCGACCCGGTCGCCGACCTCGACGCCGGTGTCCACTCCCTCACCGACCGCTGTCACCGTCCCCGCTCCCTCGGTGCCGAGAACGAAGGGGGTCGGTGACGGGTACCGACCCTCCCGGAGGTAGACGTCGATGAAGTTCACCCCGACCGCCTCGACGGCGACCGCAACCTCGCCTTGGCCGGGCCGCGGTCGTCGTCGCTCCTGGACCTCGAGGACCTCGGGACCTCCGTGTGTGGTGACGATGAGAGCGCGTTCGGTCATGGGCCCCATTCTGGCCTCTGGGGCATGGGGCGGGGAGGGGTGTGCCGTGCGCGGGGTAGGAGCCGCGGTTGGCACGGGCGCGGCCGGGATGTGCGGAGGGGTGTGTCGTGCGCGGGGTAGGAGCCGCGCCTGACACACGCGAACGGAGGGTGATTGAAGGGTGTGCCGTGCGCGGGATATGAGCCGCGCCTGGCACACGCACGGCCAGGATGCTCGCAGGGGTGTGCCGTGCGCGGGGCAGAAGCCGCGCCTGACACACCCGGTCCAGGGCGCTCAGGCGTTGAGCCGGACCACTCCGAACATCTCGCCGATCCGTCCCTCACCGAGGCCGAACCGGTTGGCGACACCGACCCCCCACTCCCTGAGGAAGTGCTCGAGGTCCTCCCGGTGCCCGGTCTGCGAGGAGTGCTCGAGCAGCGCGGCCACCTTCCGGTCGAAGGTGTCGGTGATGTCCACGGCGTGGGTCGGGTGCGGGTGGGCCATGAGCCAGATCTCGCCGACCTTCCACGGCGCCAGCCCCTCGTCGAGCAGCTCCGGCCAGGCGAAGGGGTTCTCCGCCGCGGGGTAGCACGCCCGGATTGTGGCCTCACCGGCAGCGAGATGGTCCGGGTGGGACGCCTGGAGTCGGTCGTACCACCGCTCCGGGCTCTGGCACAGGATGCGCTGCGGACGCACGTCGCGGATGACCCGCACGATGTCGTGCTGCAGCTCGAAGGTCGGCTCGAGCCAGCCGTCCCGGAACCCGTCGAGGAAGCGGACGTCGCTCACCCCGAGACGCGCGGAAGCCGCGCGCTGCTCGGCCTCACGCAACGCCGGCATACCGTCGGAGTCGGCGTCGGCGAGGCCGCCCTGCTCCCCGCGCGTGACGAGGAGCAGCGTCACCTCGATCCCGGCCGCAGTCCACACCGCCAGCGTTCCGGCGCAACCGAAGTCGGCGTCGTCGGGGTGGGCGGCGACCACGAGCGCGCGCTCGATCTTGGCGTCGTCGATGGGTGCGGTCACACGTGCACTGTATGCGGTGGTCACCTCAGGCGTGTTTGGTTCGTTGTCATCAAGGCAGAGCGCTGTAGCGCTCCGGGGTGGGGAAGAACGAACCAAACACGGGGGGATGGGGCGATCAGGGTGCGGACTCGCCGTTGAGGGTGGGGTCCTTGGCCTCGATGGCGGCCTCGATGGCGGAGTAGTCGCCGTCCGGGTCGTCGCCGAGCACGGCGGCCATGGCCGGGACGACCTCGTGGGCATAGCGGTGTCCCTCGCCCGGTGGCGCCTCGACCGCCCAGACGAGATCGGCGCTGACCTGCCAGAACGTCACGAACGGCGCCCACGACATCTGCTCGGCCGGTGAGCCGAGGCGCGTCTCGTTGAGCCAGTCGGGGGAGCGGACCAGCAGCTCCGGGCTCCACCACACGACCGGGTCGGAGCGGTGCTGGAGGTAGACCACGCGCGGGAACTCCCAGGGGCCGAGTCCGCGACCCCACTGATCGGCGGTGAGCTCGTCCTGCTTGGAGGCGAACCGGACGTGGCGGCCGTCGTCGACGACGGGCAGTGCCTCGGTCGAGGAGACGACCCGGGAGTCGGTGATCTTCTGGTGCAGCGGCGTGAAGCCCGGTGTCCCGGTGAAGATCGCCCCATCGAGCCGCGCGACGAGGTCGTCGAGGGACTCGAAGGCAGCGTTGGCGCCGTAGGCGCCGAGCGACTCCCCGGAGACGAACAACCTCGGCCTGCTGTCCTCCGGCAGGGCGTTCACCGCCTCCTCGACCGCCGTGATCATCGCGCGACCGGCCTCCGGCGGCAGCGCGGCGCTCTCGAGGAGGGCGAGGGGTGAGGGCAGCGTCGAGTACTGCATCGCGGCGATCGCGGAGTCGCCGCCGGTGAGGAACTCGAACGAGGACGGCACCCACTCGTTGACCCAGCCGGTCCCGGTCGTCACGAGCATGAGGATCGCTTCCCGCTCGAACGCCCCGGTGCGCTCGAGCTCGGCGACCACGGCGGCCGCGGTGTCGGCGAGGGTGCGGTTGCCGGCGAGTCCCGCATACACCCTGATCGGCTCGTGGGCCGGCTGCCCCGTCACCTCGGCGATCTCCTCCTGAGTGGGTCCGGCCGTCACGAAGTCCCGGCCGGCGTGGCCGAGGGAGGCCCAGGACTCGTTCGACTCCGGTGAGCCCGACCGCAGCGGGCTCTCCGGAGGTTGGTCGGAGAGTCCCAGGGCGTTGACGTCGTGCGCGGCCCGGGCGGCGCGATGGGCGAACGGGTCGATGAGGAAGCGGTCGGTGGCGAAGGTGAGGACCGACAGGACGACGACGGTCGCGATGGTCTGGGCGACCCAGCGCGGCACCCGGCTCTCGAGCCGTCCTCTGCTCAGCTGTCGCGAGATCCACCCGACCAGACCCGTGATGCCCTGCCAGAGGCCCATGAGAAGGGCGAAGACGACGGCAGCGAAGATCGTCGCTCCGAGGAGCTCGAGCTCGGTGGGCGCACTCGTGCCGACGATCTCCGCGGTCCGCTGGTGCCGCCGGACGGTGACGGGAGGAGTGAGGAGCACGATCGCGATGAGCAGCGCCGGCCATCCCCACAGGATCAGGGACCGGGCCGTGTCGGACATGGTGACCTTGAGCTCGGCCAGGCGCGCGACCGCGATGACGGCCAGCTCGATGAGGCGACCGACCGCATACCCGAAGAGAGCGGAGATGCCGGCCACGGCGCCCTGGATGTACCAGCTCCGGGGGAGGAGTGACGGTGACATCGAGACGAGGTACCCCGCGAGTGCGAGCAGCGTGCTCGAGAGGTGCGAGCGTCTCGCCCAGGGGCGCAGCACGTTGCGCACCTGCACGAACAGGGCGGACCAGCGACTCACTCCTCGTCTGCCTCGTCCTCTGGATCGGGCGCGGGCTCGGCACCGTTCGCGTCGTCGCGGTCTGCCCACTCGAGCAGAGGTGCGATGTCGAATGGGTGGTCGTCGATGTCGGCGTGCAGGTCGCCGGTCTCCGCGAACCGGGCGGGCATCGTGGAGATGGTGAAGTCCGCGGGCTCGGCGTCGGGAATCTCGTTCCAGCGCAACGGGGCCGACACCCGGCCCTCGGGAGTGCCGCGGACCGAGTAGGCGGCGGCCATCGTGTGGTCGCGGGCGTTCTGGTTGTAGTCGACGAACACGGCGCGCGGGTCGCGGTCCCGCCGCCACCACGCCGTCGTCACCTCGTCGGGCAGGCGCCGCTCCACCTCGCGCGCGAAGGCCAGCGCGGCGCGGCGCACCACCTTGAACCCGTGGTCGGGCCGGATCCGGACGTAGATGTGCAGGCCCCGGCCACCGCTCGTCTTCGGGAAGCCCACGGCACCGAGCTCGTCGAGGATCTCCTGCGAGACTGCCGCCGCCCGGCGGATGGAGGGGTAGGTCGCCTCCGGCATGGGGTCCAGGTCGATCCGCCACTCGTCGGGTGACTCGGTGTCGGCGCGACGGGAGTTCCACGGGTGGAACTCGACGGTGCTCATCTGGACCGCCCAGATGACGTCGGCGAGCTTGGTGACGCACAGCTCGTCGGCGTGCAGCCCCCACCTCGGGAAGTGGAGGCGGACCGTCTCGACCCAGGGCGGCGCGCCACGGGGGAGCCGCTTCTGGTGCACCTTCTCGCCGTCCACCCCGTCGGGGAAGCGGTGGAGCATGCACGGCCGCTCGCGCAGGGCGTTGACGATGCCGGGTCCGACGGACATGTAGTACTTCGCGAGGTCGAGCTTGGTCTCGCCGCGGGCCGAGAAGTACGGACGGTCGGGGTTGCTGATGCGTACGTCGTAGCCGTCGACGTCGAGGACGACGGGCTCCCCGTACTGTCCTTTGCGCGCGGCCATGTCACCCAGGCTATTGCCTGTGGCCGGGGAGGGGGTCGCGCTTCGGCTCGCGGGTGGCGCAGGGGAGGCCGCGGCCGTATGCGGTGGTCACCTCGCAGAGGCGTACCAGAACGTTCCTATTGTCAGGTTCTGGTACGCGGTGGCGTGCTGGGTGCGTACCAGAACGTTCCTATTGTCAGGTTCTTGACCGCGGTGGCGTGCTGGGTGCGTACCAGAACGTTCCTATTGTCAGGTTCTGGTACGCCCTTGGGTAAGTTGGCGCGTGGGAGGGGCCTCAGGTTCGGGCGAGGGTTGGGGGTCGCATAGGCTCTGCGCATGTCCGAGCAGTCGCGTCCCGCCAAGGGCCAGGTCACCGTCCAGCGCCTCATCCCCGCACCCGCCGAGGCCATCTTCGACATCCTGGCGAATCCGGAACGGCACACCGAGATCGACGGCTCGGGCACGATCCGCCAGGCGCGGTCCTCCCGCGGTGAGCGGCGTCTGAAGCTCGGCGACTCGTTCGGGATGGACATGAGCTGGGGCGTGTCATACGCGACCCGCAACGTCGTCACCGAGTTCGAGGAGAACCGCCGCATCGCATGGCGGACCCTTGCTCCGTCCCCACTGGACAAGCTCTTCACCGGACGCACGTGGCGCTACGAGCTCGAGCCGCACGAGAACGGCACCATCGTGCGCGAGACGTGGGACACGACCACCGAGGCCCTGCCGGGCCGGCTCTTCATCGGGCGCCTCGCCGACCTCACCCGGCGCAACATGACCCGCACCCTGGAGCGCATCGAAGAGGTCGTCACCGCCCAGGAGTGACCCTGCCCCTTCTCTCCCCGGAGGGAAAGGGCGGAGTCGGACGTGACCCGGTTGTGCTCGAGCGCCGCGGTTGTGCCGTGATGACCGGCTTGCGGGACGCTGCCCGCGAAGTTGCGCGGTCACGGCTGCCGTAGCCGGTCGGTCGGGCATAACCCGGTCGCCCGGGCCGTAGCCGGTCGGTCGGGCATAACCCGGTCACGGACGCGGTAGTCGGTCCGTCAGGGAACACGTGGCAAAGTGGGCGCGGAGGACGTCCGGGCCAGGTATGCGCTGGTCGGGCATGTCGGCGCCGCACCTTAGGCTGGTACGTGACATGAGCACCCTCTTCGATGACCTCTTCGGCCCGGATGCGCCACGGCTGACGCCGGAACCGACCGGTCGATCCGCCGACCCCCGCACCACCCCGGTGACCGAGGCCGGCGTCCCCACCTGGGCCGAGCAGATCGGGGATCGCGAGCCGTCGCCTACCCGGTCCAAGGTCGACCCCGAGACCCTCCTCGAGGGCCTCAACCCTGCTCAGCGCGACGCGGTCCTGCACGAGGGCTCTCCGCTGCTCATCGTCGCCGGCGCCGGCTCGGGTAAGACCCGGGTGCTGACGAACCGGATCGCCTACCTCCTCGCCGCCCGGGGCGTGCAGCCCGGCCAGATCCTCGCCATCACCTTCACGAACAAGGCTGCCGCCGAGATGCGCGAGCGCGTCGAGGCGCTCGTCGGCCCGCGGGCGAAGTCGATGTGGGTCTCGACGTTCCACAGCGCCTGCGTGCGGATCCTGCGCCGCGAGGCCAAGACGGTCGGGCTGAAGTCGACGTTCTCCATCTACGACGCCGCCGACAGCCACCGCCTCATGGCCATGGTGATGCGCGACCTCGACCTCGATCCCAAGAGGTTCCCGCCGCGCTCCTTCAGTCACCAGGTGAGCAACCTCAAGAACGAGCTCATCGATGAGGAGACGTATGCGTCGGGTCTCGGCGAGCACGCGACCCACCGGGATCAGTTGCTCGCCCAGGCGTACACGATGTACCAGCAGCGGCTGCGCGCCGCCAACGCGCTTGACTTCGACGACCTCATCATGACGACGGTCCACATGCTTCAGGCCTTCCCGGAGGTCGCCGAGCACTACCGACGTCGCTTCCGGCACGTCCTCGTCGACGAGTACCAGGACACCAACCACGCGCAGTACGTCCTCGTCCGCGAGCTCGTCGGTGGCTCCGGCGCGACCGCGTCCACGCCCGAGGGTGCGCCGGAGATCGAGCCGGCAGAGCTCGTCGTCGTGGGTGACGCGGACCAGTCGATCTACGCCTTCCGCGGAGCATCGATCCGCAACATCGTCGAGTTCGAGCAGGACTACCCCGACGCACGCACGATCGTCCTGGAGCAGAACTACCGCTCCACCCAGACGATCCTCTCGGCAGCCAACGCGGTCATCGCGCGCAACGAGGGTCGTCGGAAGAAGAACCTGTGGTCCGATGCGGGCCCAGGAACCCGGATCATCGGCTACGTGGGGGACTCCGAGCACGACGAGGCCGCCTTCATCGCCAGGACGATCGACCGGCTTGCGGACGAGCACGGGGTCAAGCCGAAGGACGTCGCCGTCTTCTACCGGACGAACGCCCAGTCCCGTGCGATCGAGGAAGTGTTCGTCCGGGTCGGCCTGCCCTACAAGGTCGTCGGCGGCACGCGGTTCTACGAGCGACGCGAGGTCAAGGACGCCATCGCCTATCTGCGCGTCATCTCCAACCCCGCCGACACGGTGAACCTGCGCCGGATCCTCAACGTCCCCAAGCGCGGCATCGGCGACCGGGCCGAGGCCTGCATCGCTGCGCTCGCCGAGCGCGAGCGCATCCCCTTCATCGCCGCCCTCGGTCGGCCCGAGGACGCCCCCGGGATCGCGACGCGATCGATCGCTGCGGTCAAGGGATTCACCACCCTCCTGGAGGGGCTGGGCGAGATCCACGCCGACGAGGACGCGGGGGTCGCCGAGCTGCTCGAGGCGGTGCTCGAGCGCTCGGGGTACCTCGACGAGCTGCGCAACAGCCGCGACCCCCAGGACGAGACCCGGCTGGAGAACCTTGCCGAGCTCGTCTCCGTCGCAAGGGAGTTCGACGAGTCCCGCGCGGAGACGGGGGAGGCGTACAGCCTCGAGGACTTCCTCGAGCGGGTCTCCCTGGTGGCCGATGCCGATGAGATCCCGGACGAGGCGCCGGGGGCGGACGACGGTGTCGTCACGCTGATGACGCTGCACACGGCCAAGGGCCTGGAGTTCCCCGTCGTCTTCCTCACGGGGATGGAGGACGGGACCTTCCCTCACCAGCGGTCGTTGGCGGAGCCGAAGGAGCTGGAGGAGGAGCGCAGGCTCGCGTATGTGGGGATCACCCGGGCGCGGGAACGTCTCCACCTGTCGCGGGCCGCGGTGCGCTCCGCGTTCGGTCAGCCGATGTACCAGCCGGCCTCGCGCTTCCTCGACGAGATCCCGGACGAGCTGCTCGACTGGGAGCGGACCGGCCCGACCGGTTCGTTCGGGGGCGGGCGCCGCGCGGGGGAGCCGGCGATCGCGATGCTGGCCGCGCGTCCGGGCATCAAGGCACGTGGCACCCGTCCGATCCCGTCCCTCAAGCCGGGGGACAAGGTCACCCACGACAGCTTCGGGCTGGGCACGGTGACGGCGGTGACCGGAGAGGGCGACCGCGCTCAGGCTGAGGTCGACTTCGGCGCCGACACGGGCGTGAAGAGGCTGCTGCTGCGGTTCGCGCCCCTCGAGAAGCTCTAGGCGCTTGCGCCTCAAGAGGTCTGGCGCTCCAAACGCTCAGCGTGGGCTGCTGGAGAATGCGTCAGCTCGCTGGGAGAGCCCTGGCACGCGGTTGCTGGATCAAGCGCCAGCTCGCTGGGAAAGCCCTGGCGCGCGGTTGTTGGATCAGGCGCCAGCTCGCTTCGGGGAGTCCCTTGGACTCAGACGCCGAGGCCCTTGGCCTGCAGCCACTTGATGGGGTTCGTCGGGCCGCCGTTCATCCCGTTGGGGTGCACCTCGAAGTGCAGGTGCGGGCCGTAGGAGCGGCCGGTGTTGCCCGTGCCGCCGATCTTCTGACCGGGGCCGACCCGCTCGCCGACGTTCACCGAGAAGTAGTCCATGTGGCAGTACCGGGTGATGGTGCCTTCCCAGTGCTCGATCCAGACCTGTCGTCCGCAGCCACCGGCGCTGGAGATCTTCACGACCTTGCCGCTGGAGATGGAGACGATCGGGGTGCCGATGGGAGCTGCGAGGTCGATGCCGGCGTGCAGCCGACCCCAGCGCTGACCGAACGCCGAGGTGAAGTTGTAGTTGTTCATCGGAAGCACCCACTTCTGGGCTGCCTTGCGGGCCTCTTCCTCGGCCTTCTTGCGGGCTTCCTCTTCCTTCTTCTTCGCCAGCGCGACGCGCTCCTGCTCGCGGGCGACCCGCTCGGCCTCCTGCTGGCGGCCCTGGAGGAGCGCCGACTGGTCGGTCACCTCGGTGCGGCGGGCGGCAAGGGCCTCGGTGTCGTCGATGCTCTCCGAGACCTGGCTCTGGGCGAGCGCGAGATCGATGGTCTGGGTCTGCAGCTCAGTGGGTGCCGAGTCGGCCAGTGATGCGCCGGTCGTGGTGAGCACGAGGGTGGCCGCAGCTGCCGTGGGGAGCGCGAAGGTCGGTGTGAGAGCACGAGGGACACGCTTGGTGCGCGGCGCTCTGTGTCGTCCGGGCGCACGGTGGCGACCGGAATACGACTGGGAACTCAACGAACAATCCTCACGGCAGGGGGCACACACGAAAAGCAGAACAGCGCGGACGACGGTAAACGCAGGGGACGTCGAGGTCGCTGGTCGCGCTGTCAAAGACTAAGTCACCATAGCGTAACCATTCCGTTATGCAAATCTATGGTCCACATCTCTTGCGCCCGACCTTGTCGGTCTGCGCACGGACCGTCCGGACAGCGGACAGCACAGCGCCGAGACGCCCGCGAGCACCATCGCAGGCCCTGGAAGGGGCGCACATCGCGCCTACCGGCGTGGTGTCGACCTGGGTGAGCGACGTTGGTAGGGAAGGGAACTCCCCCTTCCCCGACCGGGTGTTGCGAGCGGCAGCGCACCGGGCCGCTTCGTCGACCCGTCCGGCTCCAGGTCGGCCAGTGCCGAGGAGATGCCGTGGACGACGGATCCGAGGAACGGCAGTGAGAGATGACCCACACCGTGGAGCGCGACGTTGCGGACCCGCAGGTCCGGGTGGTCGATCGCCGCGTTGTGCTGGGGGAAGACCAGGGCATCCAGGTCGGACCAGTAGGCGACGAACCGCGTACGACACCCGGGGACCGGCTTGCGCAGCTCCTCGATGAGGCCGCTGTCCGGGCGCATCTGCGCGACGAGCCGGGTCGGCCACGCATAGGCGGCGTAGGTGCCTGCGTGCGGGGTGCCGAGCGTGACGAGCGTGTGCACACGCTCGTCGCCGGCGAGCCGGGTGACGTAGTAGCGGGCGATGAGCCCCCCGAGACTGTGACCGATGATGTGGATGCGCTCGTAGCCGGTCTCGGCGACGATCCGCTCGACCTCCTCACCGAGGTGCGCCGCGGCGACCCGGATGTCGGAGACGATCGGCGAGTAGTTGAGGGTCGTGAGGTGGTTGAAGCCACGCGAGCGCAGTCCGCGCTGCATGAGGGTCCAGATCGAGCGGTTGTCGATGAGCCCGTGGATCATGAGGATCGGCGTCCCCGCGGCCTCGATGTCAGAGACGAGCAGCCCGCGCTGATGCGGCTTGAGGTGCTCGATCCGGTAGCCCTGGTCGACGCGCTCGACCTGCTCGGCCCGCAGGCCGAAGGGGTAGGTCGCCACGTGCGCGGTCAGCCACCCCGCCTCGATCGCTGCCCCCGCGAGTCCGCTGGGCGTGGCCAGTCCCCGCGCGACCTCGCCGAAGATGCTGGCGACGCCACGGGCCATCGTCGTCACGCCGCGGACGGTGCCTTCGGCGGTCCGGACGAGGGCGGAGTCCGTGACCTTGAGCGGGCCCCGCGCGCTGCTCAGGGCGCCCTGGATCGAGCCCAACAGAGGCGCCGATGCCTGTGTCGCGGCGGACTTGTCCACACCGATGTGTCCCGCTGTCATAGCGGAGCCACCGTACCCCGAAGACAGCCTGGAAAGGCGGAAAACGGCGCGGATCGCGTCGCTGCCCCGGAGCGGATCCATGCTCGGCGGGCACGACGTGGTGCTCGTCACCCTGGCCGGGACGCCCTCCCATGAGCACACCGTGCGGGGCTAAGGTGACGCTATGAGTGAGACCGTCTCGACCGCACCGGTGCGCGTCATCGTCGCCAAGCCAGGCCTGGACGGCCACGATCGTGGTGCCAAGGTCGTCGCACGTGCGCTGCGGGACGCCGGCATGGAGGTCGTCTACACCGGCCTGCACCAGACGCCGGAACAGATCGCCGAGACCGCGATCCAGGAGGACGCCGACGCCGTCGGGCTGTCGGTCCTCTCGGGCGCGCACCTCACGCTGTTCGCGAAGGTGATCGAGGAGCTGAAGAAGCGCGATGCGGAGGACATCGTCGTCTTCGGTGGAGGGATCATCCCCGAGGGGGACATCCAGCCTCTCCTCGACCTCGGTGTCGCCCGGGTGTTCACCCCGGGGACCTCGACCCACGAGATCGTCGAGTGGGTCAGCTCGGCCGTCGCCGGCTGAGCCCCCACCAGATCGACTGACCGCCGTGCGGCGCGTCATCCATACCGCCCAGGCGCTCGTCGACGCGATCGTCGAGGTGCCCAGCCTGCCGGAGCGCGGCGGCAACGTCATGGCCTCCTCCTACTCCCGGTATGCGGGGGGCGCCGTCACCATCCTGCTCACCGCAGCCCGGTGCGGAGCCGCGGCGGTGCACGCCGGCTCGATCGGCACGGGGCCGAACGGCGACCTCATCCGGGCCGCCCTCGCCGAGGGCGGGGTCGAGGTGTCGAGCCCGCCGGTGCCGGGCCTCGACACCGGCGTCTGCGTCGTCATGGTCGAGCCCTCCGCGGAGCGCACCTTCGTCACCACCCTGGGCGCCGAGCGGCACGTCACCCCCGAGAGCCTCGGGAGCGCGACCCCGGCTCCGGGTGACCTGGTCTGTGTGAGCGGGTACAGCCTCATCGAGCCGACCGTCAGCGGCCTGCTTCCTTGGCTGGAGGACCTCCATCGTCAGGTGCCGGGGGTCGAGGTCGTCCTCGACCCGGGCGCCGTCTTCGCCGACCTGCCCGAGGACATCCGCGAGCGGGTCCTCGCGGTGACGACGGTCTGGACCGGCAACGCCGCCGAGGCCGAGGCGCTGTGTGGATCCGACGAGCTCGACCGCGCGCCAACCCTCCTCGCGCAGCGTCTGGATGAGAGCGCGGTCGCCGTCGTCCGGGACGGCGACCGGGGCTGCGCTGTCGCGGTCGCGGGCAACAGCCGGGTCGTGCCCGGCTTCCCGCAGATCCCGGTCGATACGAACGGAGCCGGCGACACGCATACCGGGGCCTTGTGTGCGCGGGTGACCGGGACGCCCGGGCCCGGCCGGGACCTCGAGCGGTGGGCGGCGGCTGCGAGGTATGCGAACGCCGCCGCGGCCATCAAGGTCACCCGCCGTGGGTCCACGAGTGTGCCGTACGCGGCGGAGGTCGAGGCTTTCCTGGCCGCTCATCCGCACTAGCTCGGTCCCCGCGAGCGGGCAACGTGACCGTCCGGCGCACGCATCTGCCGCCCGGGCTCTGTGATGAACCGGACAGCGGCACCCCGGGCGCGCCCTCTCGCGTTGGCCGCTAGGCTCGGAACGACAATCCCCTCCACGACGAAGGATGGACCCGCCCCGTGGACCTCTTTGAGTACCAAGCGCGTGATGTGTTCGAGAAGCACGGGGTCCCCGTGCTCGCCGGCGAAGTAGCCACCACCCCCGAGCAGGCTCGGGAGGCGGCTGAGCGGATCGGCGCCGCCAGCGGCGGGGTCACCGTCGTCAAGGCCCAGGTGAAGACCGGTGGCCGAGGCAAGGCCGGTGGCGTGAAGGTCGCCAAGACCCCCGAGGAGGCCGAGGCCGCGGCCCGCCAGATCCTCGGGATGGACATCAAGGGCCACACGGTCCACAAGGTGATGGTCGCCCAGGGTGCCCAGATCGCCGAGGAGTACTACTTCTCCATCCTTCTCGACCGGGCCAACCGCTCCTACCTTGCGATGTGCAGCAAGGAGGGTGGCATGGAGATCGAGCAGCTCGCGGTCGACGTTGCTTTTCACAGGCGCGGTCCAAAACACGCGGCACTTGTTCTTGCTCGCGACTTCGACCGGACCGGCCAATCTTGCGAGATCCGCCTCCCCCGATCGCGCGCCTTCGTTGTTGCTCATGCAGGCAATCACGCGGCCGCCCTCGTTCACGGCATCGATCGCGCGCGCCATCAGCGCACGCGCCATCGCGGCATCACGCGCACAGGCGCCGCAGTACATGCTCGCGGCCCCGGCGGCCAGGTGGACGATCCTCATCTGCCCGCACCGTCCAGGAGCGTCCGCAGCAGACTGACTGTAGCGATGCCGTAGAAGGTGTACTCCACGTCCGCGCCGGGGTCGCCCGGCATCGCGCCGAAGCCGCCGTAGGGATGTGCGGAATCGCGAACGAAGCGCGCCAGCCCCGGCAGATCGAGCCGACCCGGTTCACCGATCAGGGCGAGCGTGAGCAGCCCGGTGAAGCTTGAGAGCAGGTCGCCGCCTGGCGCCTCAGCGTGCGCGCGCAGGCCGCCATCGGAAGCCTGACTCGCGACGAGGAAGCGCCCGGTGCCGGCGAGATCAGCATGGTGCAGCCCGTTGCCCATCAGGAGGACTGCCGCGGCGGCCGCGGTCGCGTTCGTCTGAGGGATGGCGTCACCCGGGCACTCGGCGAAGCCTCCGGATGGGCGCTGCAGGCCGGCGATCTGCCGCACCGCCTCCGTCCACGGCGGTTCGGCGCCGATCATCTGCACGCACAGCACACCGAGGAAGGTCTGGTAGGCGCTGATGGTGCTCTGCCCGGGAGCCGCGTAGCCTCCGTAGGGAAGTGCCTGTGCCGCGAGCGCCTGCTTGACCGGCCGACGATCGACCCTGACCCGGCCACCGTGCCGCTGAAGAACGCGCGCGCAACTG
>ENA-UOUL01000584-UOUL01000584.1-bioreactor-metagenome-genome-assembly--contig:-NODE-584-length-61197-cov-5.122039_pt1 | contig 61197 bp, 53 predicted proteins | sample MGYA00249838_ERZ747220 | MGnify/ENA primary metagenome ERZ747220 (study PRJEB28778, sample SAMN05720191) | bioreactor metagenome | isolation source: Anaerobic biogas reactor | place: USA:Washington... | reverse complement strand
AACAAAGGCTGCTCGCACGTCGTCCAGGTCGCTAAAGCAGTCGGGATGATCCATCTCGATGTTTGTGATCACTGCCACCCAGGGCTCCAGCCCCAGGAACATACGCTCGTATTCATCGGCCTCGATTACAAAACAGTCGCCGCCGCCAGCCTCGGCATTGTGCCCGGTGTTGGCCAACACACCGCCTACGATGTAAGACGGCTCCAGACCAACGCTCTGCAGAATATGCGTCGTCATGGCAGCGGTGGTCGTCTTGCCGTGCGTCCCAGCTACCGCCAACGTACGATGCCCTGCCAACAAAGCCTGGATGAACCCCCGCCTCTCGAGCACCGGGATGCCCCGCTCGCGCGCTGCCCGCACCTCTACATTGTGCCAGGGGATCGCTGACGAGACCATCACCAAATCAGCATCTCCAACCTGTTCGGCCCGGTGACCCACATACACGCGCGCCCCCAGTGCCTCGAGCTCGCGCGTGAGCGCGCTCGCCTGCAGATCGGAACCGGTGACCACATGCCCGCGCTGACACAGCACCCGCGCAATAGGCGACATGCCGCTGCCCCCAATGCCCACCAGGTGCAGGCGGCGAGGCAATGTATCAATGCGCACAGGAAATGGTGACGCCATCAGCGTATCACCCGAAAGGCCAACAGCACGATGCTGAGGTAAAGCAGCATGCTCTGCCCCAGCAGCACATCTTGCCCCAGAAACGCACTGGGAAGCATGGGCACAAGTTTGCCGGCCAAAGGCGACAGCCTGTCGCCCGAAAAGCCCAACCATGAGATGGGGTAGCCAAAGCGATCCATAAAGTGCCACAGCGACCCAGCGATGAGGTAGCCATTGACCAGGCCAAGCACCAGCCCCAGCATCAGGCCAAAAGTACCTGGAGGGTTATTGCCGGCAAACGAGAGCGTCTCGCCCTGGTAAGAGATAAAGGCGGCCACCATGATGACGCCCAAGTAGAGCCAGCAGGTGTAGAGCGCCACCGAGCCCGCATCGGTCTTGAGGCCAAACAGCGCGATTAGCCGCTCCATGCCTCGCGTCACTGTGCCATCAACCAGGCTCAAGAAGAACAGCGCGAACACCATCACCATGGTGACGCCCAGCTCTCGCAAAAAGCCCCGCACCAGGCCCACCAGGCCAAACATCACCACCAGCGCACCGAAAAACACCTCTATCGGAGCCATCGCGCCCTCCTCACGATGAGCGCCTGCGCGAGGCGCCGTACAGCCCGAGGGCGATCAACGCCAGCACCAGTGCCACGATGATCTTGCCGACGGTTTGACCGCTCATTACCGTCTCTCGCATCGCCCCACTCGAAAGCTCGATGGTGGCCTTGGTGGCAACCAGAGCATAGCGGAACAGGTAGCTGGCGATGATAAAGCCGTTGACGGCCCCAAGCACCAGCCCCAATATCCGCGACAGCGAGTTGCCCCCATCTGCCGCTGCGCGAGACCCAGCAATGTAAGACACTGCCACCAGCAAGGCAAATAGCAGCGTCGCCAGGTTGCGGCGATGGGCCTCACTGCTGACCAGCATGGGCAGGTTCTTGACCTCTCCCCACACGACGGTGGGATCGTCTGCCAACAGCCCCCCGCGCACAACGAACCGCCCCATGCGATGCAGCTTGTTAACGATGGGCACAATGGCATCCGATAGCTGCGTCAACAATACAAACGCGATGGCGATGCCCACAAGTGTGACCAGTTCACGGTTGGCACCGCGCCTGAACCCAAGCACCCCAAACACGCCCAAGATGAGGGCCATCAACACCACCTGATCGATGGTCACGGTGGCGGCACTACCCATGGCGCCCTCCTTTGGCGATACTCACCAGCTCTTCGGCGATCCGCGCAGCGGCCCGAGGCTTGCTCAGAGCCCGCGCAGCCAGCGACATGCGCTGCAACGCCTCACGATCGCCCAGCAGCCGCTCGAGGGCGGGCAACAGCTCCTGAGCCAGGCGATCATCCTCCAGCACAATGGCAGCGCCAGCATCGGCCAGATAGGCGGCGTTGACGCGTTGGTGTTGCCCGGCATAGGGATAGGGCACCAAGACGGCAGGCAACCCCACTGCCGGAAACTCGCCCAGCGTAGCCGCCCCCGAACGTGCAATGACGAGATCGGCCGCCGCCAGCGCCAATACCATCTCTTCATGCAGATAAGCGTATACATGATAGCGCGCCTGCAGCTCGGCGGGCTGCTGTGCCCGCATGGCCAGGCACTCGTCATAGTCCACCAAGCCCGTGATGTGCAGCACCTGCACCCGTGGCAGCAGGCGAGGCAGCGCCTGCTGCAGCGCCTGATTGATGGAGCGCGCCCCACGGCTGCCACCCATCACAAGAAGCATCGGCGTGTCTCTCTCCAGGGCCAGGGCCGCCCGCGCATCATCACGCGAGGTCTCAAAGAGCACGCGCCGCACAGGATAGCCCGTCACCACAGCGCCCGGCAGGTGCTGGGCGGCCGACTCGAACGAGACCGCCACGCGCGTGGCGATGCGCGCCAGCGCTTTGACTGCTAGGCCCGGCTCCATGTCAGGCAGATACACCAGGAGCGGCACTCGCCGTAGCCAGGCAGCCAGGGCCATCGGCACCGACACAAACCCGCCAGTGGCCAAAACAGCTGCCGGTCGCCACCGCCGCAACAATCCACGAGCCTGCCAGGCGCCACGCAAGATCAGCCATCCGCTCTGCAGCGCTTGCAGGGGGTTGGCGCCCCGCAGCGGCCCGGTCGACACGGCTGCGTAGCCATATGCAGTGCGCCCCACAATGTCGCGCTCGACACCCTCATGGCTGCCGACCCACAGGATGTCTTCTGCCTTGGCGCCTGCCGACGGCTGATCCAGCACGGCCTCTAGAGCCGACAACGCCGGATACACATGCCCCCCTGTGCCGCCTCCGGTGACCATCAGCCTCATTGCGTCGCCTCTGCTGCGATGGTGGCCTGCCGCGAGATATTGACCAGAATGCCCAGCGCCGCCAGGCCCGAGACGAGCGCAGAGCCGCCATAGCTCATGAAAGGCAACACCGTGCCCGTGATCGGCACGGTGTTGGTGACAACGGCCAAATGCAGCAGCGCTCGGCAGATCTCCCAGCTCACCAGACCCACAGCAAGCAAGCGCCCAAAGGTATCAACGCTGCGCAGGGCCACCGCAAAGCCACGCCAGGCCCAGGCAACGTATAGTCCGATAGTAGCCATGGCCCCCAGGAACCCGAGCTGTTCGGCCACCATGGCGAACATAAAGTCGGTATGGGCCATCGAGTGCAGGTTACGGTTCTCGATGCCTTGCGCCAGCCCCGTGCCGAACAGCCGACCGTTATTGAGCGCTACCATGCTGCGCACGGCCTGATAGCCCTTGTCCCAGGGGTCGTTGAGTGGATTCATAAAGGCCACGATGCGCTGCTGCCGCCAAGACACCAGCAGAGCCAGCGCAGCTACGACGGCTGCGCCCAATACAAGCAGCGCCAGGAGCTGCCGTGCATTTGCACCGGCTACAAAGAGCATGACCATACAAGTGACACCCAGGAGCATGGTTGTCGAAAGGTCGCGCTGCAAGACCACCAGGCCGCATGAGATGGCCAGGATCATCGCCGCCGGCAGCATGCCGGTGCGAAACTGCTTGAGTCGACCACCAGCCGCGCTGAGCCATGCGGCCAGATAGACAATGACACCGTATTTGGCCAGCTCAGTAAGCTGACCACGCCCCACCTGGCCGATGTCCTCTTCGCGCGTGAACAAAAAGCGCCCCTGCATAGCCGCCATCAACACCAGCATCGCCAGTGTCAACAGACCGATGGGCACCACAAAGCGCCGGTAAAGACGATAGTTGATGCGTGATACAAAGAGCATGGCGCCGAGCCCGATGAGCGCAAAAGTCAACTGACTGCGAAAGTAGGTGTCGGCCCCCCCCTCAAAAAGGGGGTTGATGTAAGGCAGTTCCTTCGAGGTGCTGAACGTCATCACCAGACCGAGGGCTACGAGCGCCAGCGTGATAATGACAATGCCCCAGTCTGACTTGGCGCGCCGCCACAGGATGCGACGCAGGTCACTGGCGGTCATGGCAGGCTCCTTACCAGGTCGCAAAAGGCCTCTCCACGCTCCTCGAAATCGCGATAGGCGTCAAAGCTTGTGCCGCCAGGCGAGAGCAGCACCACGTCGCCAGGTTGGGCCAACGCATGGGCAATGGTGACCGCCTCAGCAAGGTCGTCGGCCCGCCGAATGGCGGGAGAGCACTGGCCCAGCGCGCTCAGCGCGCCCTCTACCAGGCCGGCGCATTCGCCAAACAACACCACGGCACGCGCTCGCTGTGCGGCCCAACGTGCCCATTCATCCCAGGGCAGATGTTTGTCTCGCCCACCCGCCAAGAGCACCACCGGCTCATCAAAGGCCTTGAGGGCCGCCACAGCGCGCTCGGGCGAGGTGGCAATAGAGTCATTGACCCAGGTAACACCATGCACTTGCCGCACCACCTCAAGGCGGTGAGCCACCCCGCTAAAGGTGCGCGCCACAGCGGCCATGGCCTCAGCCGAGGCCCCTGCTGTGGCCGCGCCACAACAGGCCGCCAGCACATTGGCGACATTGTGCTCGCCCCGCAGCAACAACTCGCTGCGTCGACAGACGACCTGCTCGCGGCCCAGCCAGCGCAGCGACAGGCGGTCACCACGCAGATAGGCACCCTCTTGCGTTGGCCTCTGCAGGCTAAAGGTCAGACATCGGCCGCGCACGAGCCCATCGAGTTGGCGCGAAAGGGGGTCGTCTTCATTGAGCACCGCCCAGTCGTCAGCCTGCTGATACCTCAGGATCTGACTCTTGCACAACACATAGTCGTCCATGGTCGGGTGGCGATCCAGGTGGTTGGGCGTGATGTTGGTCACCACCGCCACCCGCGGGCTCCAGCCCGCTAACGACACCACCCGTGAGGCTGCACTGCGGCGCTCCTCGACATCAGCAGCCTGGTAGGCAGGAGAGAACTGCTCCAGCTGAAAGCTAGAAAGCTCCATCACAGCCACGTCGGCGGCAGCGCCTGCATCGTCAAGCGTCGAGATAAGGGGCAACCCGATGTTGCCGCCCACCAAAGTGCGGTGTCCGGCCGCCTTGAGCATCTCTGCCAACAGGCTGGTGGTAGTGGTCTTGCCGCTCGATCCAGTGACGCCCACTACCGGCCGCCTGAACAGCTGCACGAACAGGCGGGGCTCGCTGCTGAGAGCCAGGCCACGGGCACGAGCCGCCTGCACCACGGGCGCCGTGGGTGGCACGCCTGGGCTGACGATCATGAGGTCGAGATCGTCGAGCGACGGCTCGACAACTGCACCCTCGAGCCGTACGCCCGCGGCCTGGAGCTGTTGCAGGTCCTGACGATGCGCATCCAGCGGCCGGGCATCGGCCAGGCGAACACACGCTCCATGGCGCATCAGGTAGGCCGAAGCGGCCGTGCCCTCACGAGCGGCGCCCACCACCAACACCCTTAGCCCGGCCAGATCGATCGCCTGCATCAGCCGCCACCCCTCAGCGCAATGCCCAGGGCCGCCATCAAGAGAGCGACAACCCAGAACCGAGTTGTGACACGCGTCTCTGGCCAGCCAAGCTGCTCAAAGTGATGATGTAGCGGCGCCATCTTGAGGATACGGCGCCCTTCGCCAAAGCGACGTCGGGTGTACTTGAAGTAGCCTACCTGTGCGATCACCGAGACCGCATCGGCCACAAAGACAAACCCGATGACCGGCAGCAGTAGCCATTGCCCCAACAACAGCGCCATCATCGTGAGGATTGCGCCCAGCGCTTGCGAGCCTACATCGCCCATGAACATGCTGGCCGGGTGCGCGTTGTGCCACAGAAAGGCCAGCAGGGCGCCCACCATGATCCCACTCATCAGTGCCACGCCGCGTTGTCCGGCCAGAACGGCCAACACACCCATGGCACCAAAGGCGATGACGCTGGCACCGGTCGCCAGCCCGTCGAGGCCATCCGTCAGGTTGACGCCGTTGCTAAAGCCCACCAGCAACAAAGCCGCAATAGGGACGATCCATATGCCCAAATCGACGGTCAGATCGCTCAGCGGCAAGCTCAACGTCCTGGCGCCGGGCGTCAGATACAGCGCCACGCCGAGCAGCGCCGCCACGCCCCACTGCCACAGGAACTTGTAGCGCGCCAGCCAGCCTACGCCTTGACGATCTCGCAGACCCTGCCAGTCGTCATAACCGCCGAGCACGCTAAACAGCAGCAGCGCGGCCACGGCCAGCCACAGGCGCGCGTCGAGCCACACTGCCAGGATGACGCCTCCCAGCAGCGCGGGCGCCACAAAGAGCAGCCCGCCCATGGTGGCAGTGCCCGCTTTACGCTGATGCGAGACAGGGCCGTCGAAGCGAATATTCTTGCCGATACCATGGTGCAGCAACCAGCGCATCAGCAGCCTGCCCCAGGGCGCCACCAGCATAAAGGCGATGACCGTGCAGATCAGCGCTTCGGTCATGTGGGCTCCTCTCGGCGCCAACCGTCGACGATGCCCTCCATAGCCATGCCACGAGAGCCCTTTACCAGAATGATATCTCCGGGCCTGGCCACCTGGTCTAGAATGGCCAGAGCGCCCTCGTTGTCGTCTACCTCGAGCACCGCAGCCGCGTTTAGGCCCGCGTCTCTGGCAGCGCGGGCCAGCAGACGAGCGCGCTCGCCCCGCACGATGAGCAGATCGACACACCGGGCACACAGCGCGCCGACCTCGCGGTGGCTGATCTCTTCGGCCGCGCCTAGCTCGAGCATGTCGCCCAGAATAGCCACACGCCGACCGGGCAGGCCAGCCAGCAGATCCAGCGCCCCGGCAACGGCAGCGGGGCTGGCGTTGTAGACGTCATCCAGTATCGTGGTGTCGCGACGGCCCGGCCGAGGGATCAGCCGCGGCCCACGCCCCAGACACTGTAGGCCGCGCCCAATCTGCGCCCATTCGAGCCCCTGCGCCAGGCCAACGGCCACGGCCAGGGCCACCGGCATAGCGGCATGGCGCCCCAGCATGTCGCTATCCAACTGTCGCAACGTGCCGGCCACCCCCAGCGCCTCGAGCCCGGTGATATCGAGCGTCAGGGTGATGCCCTCTAGCCCGCGCGTCGCCACACCAACGATGCGCACGTGCGCGGCCGCCGCCCACCCCACAAGCACTGTGAACCCGCTGTGCAGCCCCGCCATGGCAGCCACGCGCGCGTCATCGCCATTGAGCACTGCCACACCATCGGCTGGCAGGGCAGCGATCAGCTCTGCCTTGGCCGCGGCGATGCAGTCGATGCTCCCCAAGCGCCCCAGGTGCACCGGCTGCACGTTGGTCACCACGCCAACGCGTGGCCGCGCCACCTGACACAGCAGCTCGATCTCGCCCAGGGCATACATGCCCATCTCGAGCACAGCCACCTGGTGCGAGGGCCGTGCGCGTAATAGCGTCAGCGGCAGGCCGATCTCGTTGTTGGCGTTGCCCTCGCTCTTGAGCACTTTATAGCCCTGAGACAACACCGCGGCGATGGCCTCTTTGGCAGTGGTTTTGCCCACACTCCCCGTAACACCCACCACCTGTAGCGGCAGCTTGCCGCGATAGCGCGCCGCCGCCTGCTGCAATGCGGCCATGGCGCTGGGCACCAGCACCGCCACCGGCAGATCCTCGCTCGTGAGAGCCGGTACCTGCTCTAGCCGCACAGTGCGAATGCCTGCCAGCGTCCGTTCAACAAACGCGACGACAGCGCCTGCCGCAAAGGCCTCCTCAACATAGGCATGGCCATCGACCCGCTCGCCCACAAAGGCGTAGAACGCGCAGCCAGGCGCAGCCAGCCGCGAGTCGATCGTCACCGCCGTGATGGCGATGTCGCTCGGATAGCCAGCCAGATGGCCCAACGTCAGCACAGCGTCTCTCATTCGGCTGCCTCAGGGACAGGTGTGGCTGTCGCAGCGATGACGGGCGCAACAGGTGCCAGATCAGGAGCACCTCCCGCCTCTACGCCATAGTATGACACCAGAAATTCGAACATGCGACGGAACTCGGGCGCCGCGCTCTCGAGGCCCCACTTTTTCACTTTGGGCTTGTCGAACTTGACGAGGATCACCCAGCGCGGCTCGGGCAACGGGCCATAGCCCACGTATGATGTAATCACCTCATCATTCTCATAGCCTGCATCGCCCATGGCGATGCTCGACGTGCCAGATTTACCCGCAATGCGGTAGCCATCGACCAGCGCCTCACGCATACCCAGCTCGGTCGCGTCGGCCAGCAACTCGGTGGTTTGCTGTGCTACCAAAGGTGACACCACCTGCTTGACCGGTTGCGGCTGAATCATCTCGGTGCGATAAGCGCCGCGTATCTCGGCCACAAGATAGGGGCGCATCCGCATGCCGTCATTGGCCAGCGCCGCAAAAGCGGTGGCCACCTGGATGGGCGTCGCCGAAAACCCCTGCCCAAAGGCATTACGTCCAAAGTCGGCCATGCTCCAGTCTGCCTGGCTGGGCACGCGCAAAACCCCTGCGGCCTCAGCGGCCAGGTCGATGCTCGTGGCTTCTCCAAAGCCAAAGGCGCGCATGGTCTGATAGAATGACGTGGGCCCCAGGTTCGCGGCCACATTGGCCGCTCCCACGTTGAGCGAATAGGCCAGCATCTCGGTGATGCTCCGACGACCATAGGCCTGGCCATCAGCGTTATAGATGGGCCGCCCACCGATCTCGATGGAGCCCTCGTCTAGATACACGCTGTTAGGCTGGATGGCCCCCTCTTGCAGGGCAGCCGCCACCGTCATCGCCTTGATGACTGAACCAGGCTCATAGGGCATGCTGACGAGATCGTTGTTGAACCAGGCCACAGGCACCCCTTGCCAATAGGTGCTTGGGTTATAGGTCGGGCGCTTGGCCATCGCGAGCACTGCACCGGTAGATGGCTCCATCACGAGCAGATTGCCGCTTTCGGCGCCGATCTCGAGCATGGCCTGTGCCAAAATGCGCTCGGCTGCATACTGCACGTTGCGGTCGAGGGTCAGGCGTAGATCGGGTCCGTCTTGCACCGGCGTCGAACCTCCGAGGGTGGCGCGATAGGTGTATCCCCAGGGGTTGCGCACCCCTTGCATCTCACCCTCACGGCCGGTCAAGAGGCCCAGATAGCGTTGTTCGAGGCCATACATACCCTTGCCGTCATAGAGATCCACATAGCCTAGCACGTGCGCCGCCAGCTCGCCGTTGGGATAGACTCTCTGGTATTGACGCACGGCGCGCAGCGCCAGCGAGTTGCCCTTCTCCCAGGTGTAGCCATGGGCCTTGGCAAGCTCGTCGATCTGAGCCGCCACTTCGATAGGCGCCGCCGTCACCAGGTCTACAGCGCGCTCCTCATCGCTGTTCACTACCGCCTGCACCCGAGTAATCGACAAGCCGGTGATCTCAGCCAGCTGCGCGGCCAGCGCGTCACGATCAACATCGCCCAGCAGGCTGGGCACACACGATACACGACATGCATAGGAGGTGGTGGCCAGATAGTAGCCAGTGGCATCGACAATGCCGCCTCTGACCGGCTGGATGCTCTCGGGCGATTGGGTGTGACGATAGGGGTCGAGCTCCGGGTGCGCAGGCAGTTGCCAGTAGGCAAGGCGCACACACAGCACCAACAGCGCGCCGGCAAGCGTCAGCAGCAGCTGTGTGATGCGTCGGGTTTGCGATACGCGCTCGCGATAGACAGTCACATCGCGCGAGATGCCCTCGTCCATATCCTGGCGCCCCAGTCCATCAGGGCAGGTCGGCGCCATCACCTCCTCTCAGAAAGCGCGACAATCGTTGCCACAGGCCCATCGGCTCGGGCGCTGGCCCGGGGCCAGCCTGGCTCGGCGCAGGCACGGCGCGACGTGGCACCAGCAATTGCTGGTCTCTGGTGCGAGGCCTAAAGCCGAGCCTTTCGGCCTCGCGGCGCACGCGCTGCAGAGACTCGAGTTCGGCCAGCTTGGCCCCTCGCTGGACGATCTCTCGGCGTAACTCTTCTTTGCCCAACTCCAGACGGTAGATCTCTACGGCCAGCGCGTCTACGCGCACTGTGGTACTCAGATAAAGCCATCCCGCCAGGGTCAACAGCAGTAGAATAACCGTGTAGAAAAAGTAGTTGGCAATCTCGCCGGTTTCGGGTGCTGTTTTGCGCTCGGGTCCTGAGATAAAGGGCGCCTGACCTCGATCTCTCGTCATCGCGTGTCTCCAGCGCCGAGACGCTCGGCAGCTCGGAGACGAGCACTGCGGCTACGAGGGTTGGCCCGTTGTTCGGCCTCACCTGGCCGCAATGGCTTGCGCGTCAAGAGGCGCAGCGTCGCTTGATGGCCGCAAACGCACTGCGGCAACCTGGGCGGGCAGATGCAGTCACGCGCCTCTTGCGCCAGATACTGCTTGACGATGCGATCCTCAAGCGAGTGGAAAGCGATCACCACCAGACGGCCACCAGGCTTGAGCAGGCTCTGAGCAGCCTTTAGTGCTTGCGGCAACGAACTCAGTTCTGCGTTAACGGCGATACGCAGCGCTTGAAACGTACGGGTGGCAGGGTCGATGCGCTGCGGCCCTCGCGCCACCGGCACGGCGCGCCGCACCACTTCGGCCAACTCGCCCGTGGTGTGCAACGGGCGATGTCGCACAATGGCCGCCGCTACACGTCGTGAATAGCGCTCCTCGCCATAGCCGTAGATAACATCGGCCAGCTCCGATTCTGGCCAACCGTTGACGATATCGGCGGCCGACAGATCGGCCCGCTGCGACATGCGCATGTCCAGCGGCCCATCGTGCCCAAAGCTAAAGCCGCGCTCGGGGCTGTCGAGCTGCAACGACGAGACACCCAGGTCAAAGAGGATGCCATCGACCTGGTCAAAGCCAGCCTCTTGGGCCAGCGCTACGATCTCGCGATTCCACCCCTGGCGCAATACCACCCGATCGCCATAGGTGGCCAACCGCTCGGCGGCCACTGTGAGTGCCTGGTCGTCGGCATCGATGCCCAACAGGCGGCCGTCGGGCTCGCACATCGCAAGGATGGCGCGAGCGTGGCCGCCGAGCCCCACCGTGGCGTCGATATAACGGCCGCCAGCACGCGGAGCCAGCCACTCGAGCACCTCGGGCAGCAAGACCGGCATGTGCTGCGGCCTCTGGGATTGGCCTGCGTCATTGCGCGGCTGTGTCATCAGACACCCATTCTAGATGCTTCGTCGAATATCTCGCTGCTGTGGGCCCAGTCCCTGGCCGTCACCTCATCAAAGCGCTCTGGGTTCCAGATCTCGAACATGCCATTCACACCCACCACTCTGGCCTGCTCAGCGATGCCTGCCGCTTCGCGCAGAAAGGGTGGTAGCAACACACGCCCCATGCTGTCGAGCGTCGCCTCGACCGAGTGACCAAAGCGCATGCGGTTGAATCGGCGGGCGGCGAGGCTGGCATGGGGCAATGCCTGCGCAGCCTCAGACATGGCGCGCCAGGCATCGAGAGGGTACACTTCAATGCAGGCTTCGGTGGCGCCACGGGCCAAGACCACGGCATCATCCAGCAGCTCGCGAAAGCGGGCCGGGATGGTTAGCCTACCCTTGGCATCCAGGGTATGCGTGAACTGCCCTTGAAAGTACGCCACGATCTCTGCCCTGCCCCGGTGCTGTTGTGGCGTGTCAGGTCACTCCTCGCCCCGGCCTGACACTCTCCCCCACAATGTGCCACCAGTATACACCATGGCGACACATCGCACAAGGACGTAAAGGCCAATCTGTTGCGGATGATCAAGCCTGTCCAGGCCCGCTACGGCCACAACACTGCTTGTACTTTTTTCCTGATCCACACGGGCAGGGGTCATTGCGGCCGATGGGCGGCACCGGCGACTGTAGGCGGCGAGGATCGATGCCGTTGTTGCCAGCAATCCGCGCGGCGAGGGCCAACAGCGGCTCATGTGCATGGGCGAAAAAACGTTGATAGGCGCGGCAGAGATAGTGCCGTCTGTCGCCCAGCACCCCCACCAGACGATAGCAGCCCTGCTGGCAGAGGGGTAGCCAACGACACACTTGGCATTCCGGCCGCGGGTTTGCCTTGCAGCCGGCAAATCTTGCGAGGCCAGGGCCAGCAAACACCTCATTCAGAGGCGTCTCGAGGAGATTGCCTAGATAGAGGTCGTCGCGCACGAGGAAATCACACGGATAGAGATCACCATTGTACTCCACGACGACATAGCTGCCGCAGCGTTCCTGGTAGCAGCACATCGTTGCCTCTTGCCCCAGGTAGACAGCCAGAACAGCCTCAAAATCCCGCACCGATACCTGCGGATTGCCGCCATTGTACCAGCGATCAAACACGGCGCAGAGAAAGTCGCCGAACTGCTCGGGAGACACCGAGAATTCGGTCAGCTGCCCGGTGGCTGGATCAACCTCAACACAGGGGATGAACTGCAAAAAAGCAAAACCTTGATCGAGCAGCCAGTCGAACACCTCGGCGCCATGGTCTCCAGTGACGTTGTTGACAACCGTGAGGATATTGAACTCGACGCGCTGGTCTGCGAGCAGCGCGATGTGCTCCATCACTCGCGCATGCGTTGGCCCACCATTGGTGTATTGCCGATATCGGTCATGGTACTCGGCAGGCCCGTCGAGGCTGATGCCGAGCAAAAAGTGATAGCGCCGCAGAAAACGAGCCCAGTCTCGATCCAGCAGCAAAGCATTGGTCTGCAGGCCATTGCTCACTGCCTGCCCCGCCGACCCGTAGCGCTGCTGTAGCTCGACGACCTTCTCAAAGAACTCGAGCCCGCACAGGGTGGGCTCGCCCCCCTGCCAGCCAAAGGTAGCTTGGCGACGGTCTAGCGCCATGCCCTGTCGAATGAGGGCATCGAGCACCTCGGCGCTCATGCGGTGCCGCGCCTGTGCCCGATAGGGGTCATCGGGCCGCGCATGATAAAAGCAGTAGGTGCAGTTGAGGTTACAGTCGCCCGATGCGGGTTTGATCAGCAGAGACTTGGCCTGGTTGGCTGCAGGCACGTACGCGCTCCTCTAGCGTGATGTTGACGCATTATAACCCTGCAAGGCGATGGGACAAAAGAGCACTCTAGAAGTGGAATTCGCCTGCAGGGAACTTGCCCGAGCCCGCCAGCTTGGCATGAGCCATGCGTAGTTTATAGCGCAGATCGATGCCATAGGGGCAGGCGGGCAGCGTCGCATTCTGCTCGAGCAACGCCTGCACGCGCGAGCACAGCGGCTTGTAGAGTTCGATGGCGCGCTGACGATTGTCGAACCAGTTGTTGAGGCGTTGACGCAGCGCATAGTCAGGCGCGTCGGTGGGCCGACCATCGATCATCTGTTGGTCGAATTTGCCCTCGAGTTCGAACACGCGCGGCAGATCGGCCTCGGGCAGATGACAGGCGCCGCACTGCCGACAGACGTAATCGCCCAACTCGGGGGCGTCTGCCAGAATCTGCTGCAACGCGGCATCGCTGGGGCGCTCCCAGGCCATCACCGCCGCGATGTCGGCCTCGAGCATCTCTAGAGAATTAAAGCCGCAGGCCAATACGTCCACCTCTTGCGCCAACGCATAGGTGAAGGCTGGCTCGACCGAGCGATAGAGGTAGCCATCGCCCAGCGGCTTCATGCCGATAATGCCGCAGCCGCGCTGCCGCGCAGCAGGCGCCACGCGGGCATAAATCTCGGGATAGTTGCAGGTGACCAGGTAGTTGACCCAGTGCATCACCGCATCCAGCTCGAGGCGCTCCATGGCTGGGATCAACACCAGCGGCCAGTGCGAACTGGCACCTACAAACCGCACCAGGCCCTCTTCGCGCGCACGCGCGAACGATTCGGCGGCGCCACCTGGCCCTGCCAGCCGGTCGAGCGTCTCCAGGTCATTGATGCCATGGTAGAGCAGCAGATCGAGGTGATCGCTGCCCAGAGCCTGTAGCGTCTCATTGATCTCGCGCCAGGCGCCCTCGGCATCGCGCTGTCCCGTCTTTGAAGCCAACACCACCTGATGACGTCGGCCCTGCAACGCACGGCCGAGCTTGATCTCAGACACACCACCGCCATAAGAACGTGCGGTCTCGACATAGTTGCCGCCAGCCTCAAGATAGCGGTCGACGATCTGTGTCACCAGAGACTGGCCGATTTCGACCTGATGAAAGCCACCGAGCCCCAATTGCGAGACCTGCAGCCCTGTATCGCCCAGCGTGCGTCGTGGTAGAGTGCTCATGATTGCTCCTAGTACTGGCTCTCGGCGAGGTGTAGCGTGCTGCGCAGTCCCGCGCCACAACTCTGCCGCACCACCAGGCGTCCACCGATCTTGATACTATCGGCCGTTCGCCCCAGAATGAGGTCCTGGGTGCGGGCGGCCGCGGCCTCGACAAATCCCTCAACGTCAAAGGCGTAGGTGGTCAGCGGGCTGGGCAACCAGGGGGCAAACTCAAAGTCTCCCAGGCCCACCACCGCTACGTCGTTAGGGCACTGCAGCCCAGCCTGATCGAGCACGTTCATGGTTCGGGCAGCATAGAGATCAGACGAGCACACCACCACTGTAGGGCGGTAGCTCTGCCCAAAGACCTCGACCAGACGCTGCTCCTCATCTTGCTCGCCGGTCTCGAAATCAAACACCCAATCGAGCGGCAGTTCATGGCCCTTGCCCCACAACGCCCCAGCAAAGCCTGAATATCGCAGCCAGCCCCCCAGAGAAGTGGGATCGCTGCCAACATAGGCGGCACGCTCGTGGCCAAGGCTGAGCACGTGCTCGGTGAGCCGCAACACAGCACCCTCTTCATCCAGCACCACAGCGGGCCGTCGCAGGTTGGGCACCTCGCGCATCACAAAGAGCACCGGCGCCGAGAGCTCTCGTAGACAGCGGGCATAGCTCTGGGCCAGGCCCTGTTCGGGGCCAGCAACCAGGTCGAGGATGACCTCTGCGCCACTGTGTTGTGCGCGCAGCAGGGCAGAGGCGTGTTCCTCTTCAGTGGCGCCGAAATGCAGTCGCAGGGCGGCTCCGCGGCGCCGCAACAGCGGCGCCAGCCGCTCCACCAGATCGGCGGCAAAGCGGTCGAGCTGTGGCAAGACGAGCGCCACCTCGTGCAGCATCTCGTCGCGGTCTTGCGGTTCGGCGACGAACCAGCCCAGGCCGTGCCGGCTATACACACGGCCATCGTGTGTCAGCTCGCGCAAGGCCCTGCGCACGGTGATCTGGCTAACGTCGTACTCGGCACAAAGCTCGCGCTCGCTAGGGAGTTTGGTGCCTGCCGGCCAGATAGCCGCATCGATGCGCATGACGATATCGTCTGCCACCCGACGGTACATCGGCCCCGATTGTGGTCCTCTCGCTGCGATCAACGCCGTCTCCTCATCGCGAGCGCCCGCCCAGGCGCCTAGTCTGCGCGCCCCTGACGGGCCGCCCACCAACTATGGTCCATATCGGCAAAGACGTTGTCCACCTGCCACAGTTCGTGCGCACGCTCAATCAGGGCCCGAGTCATGCCCTGTTCGAGGCCTGTGGCCAGCTCATCAAAGCGCGCCGCGTGAGCCTCAAAGCGCTCAATAGCGTACTCCTTGGCCTGCCCCGTAGTCACCAAGAAGGGCCAGTCGCTGGATTGCAGCAACAACAACTCTCGCGCCAGTTGGGCAAGCACCAAGCGCTCCTGGTCTGAAGGCGAGGGGTAGCGCGCCACAATGCTCTCCATGCGTCGCTCGGCCATGTGGATCGGCTCCCACATCCAGTGCGTATCGGGGTTGTCCCAGGTCCAGTGGGTGCCGCCAGCGCCCCACGAACCCTCGGGCAGCGTGATGACCTCGCCGCTGGCGTGGTCTGCCACAAACTCGGTCGCTGTGGTCAGTGCCACACGCTCGTCGGCGGCCAGGTGGCGCAGCACCTGTTTGATCCACTCAATGCCCTCAAACCACCAGTGCCCAAAGAGCTCGGTGTCATAGTGTGAGGACACGAGGCCAAACTCCCCCGTCTGATCGGCATAGCGACGCGCCTCTTCGGCCACCAATTCGGCAAAATGCGCCGCATGGCTGGCCACGCGCTCCAGAGCCAGGTCGGGGTCATAATACGCTTTGTGCCCCAGGTCTACGCGCGGCCCGGTGACCCGCCAGTACTGCAAGCCAGACACCTCGTCCTTACGGTGAAACTCGCGGTAGGCTGCGTCGCCGGGGTAGCCCATATCAGCCGACCAGACCTGCATGCTGGTGCGATTGTTCCTCCCGATGACACAGACCGGCGGCACTGCAAGTGGCTCGCTGCCCTGGGCATAGTAGGCCTTGAAGGTGGTGCCTCGGCCCGTGGGCAGTTCGGCCTCAACATTGCCGGTGAGCACATAGCGGCGGCGGGCCACCTCATAGGCGCCCGGCAACAGACCACCGCGGATGCCCGCGCTGCGGCCGCCCTCAATCGCGCTCGACTCGACAAAGAAAACCTTGATACCCTGGGCAGAAAGGAACTCTTCCAGCGCAGGTCGAACAATGCCGTCGCCAGCCAGATAGGCCGGGCGATAGGCACACTCTGGCAGCCAGATTGCCGTGGGCCGCCGCCCAAAGTGACGCTCATAGCTAGCGATCGCCGTCCTAAGCTGCGCATAGATGGATGCGTCACGCGACAGCAGCGGCAGATAGCCGTGCGTGGCCGCGCTGGTCGATATCTCGATGCGCCCTTCGTCTTGCAGCGCCTTGAAGGCGGCCACCACGTTGCGCCCATATACCTCGACGAACAAACTGCGCACACGCTCGTAGAAGCGCACATAAAAGGCCGCCAGGCGCGCCAGGTCGGCCTCGCCGGTCGATCTGGCGCGGGCCAGGTCTGCCTCAGCCGCCTCGAGCTCGTCTTCCAGGTAACGTTCGAAATGAGCCCAGATGTCGGGGTCTGCCAGCTGCTCGACGAGCACCGGCGTCAGGCTCACCGTCAGCCGAGTGCGCACCCCTTCGGCACGCAGCGCATAGAGCGCATCGAGCAATGGTACATAGGTCTCAGCCAGCGCTTCGTGAATCCACTCTTCACCATGGGGCCACATGCCGGCTTTGCGGCAATAGGGCAGATGAGTATGCAACACCAGCGAAAAGGCCCCGACCGGTACGTTGGACATGCGGCGTTATCCTTTCGGGTATGCTCGACGCCCGGCGTCTGTGGACTGCGCCTCTTTTACCACAGCGCGAGAGTGCACGTCAAGCAGAGTATATCCATCTGGCGTATCGCGGCCATGCGTTGTATGATGCTTGGCATCACGTCTCAGCGGAGGCACTGCATGCGAACGATCGTCCACACGGGCGCCACTCCCGATGCCCCCCTCACCATCGAACGGAGTGTGCTTGCTGTCCCCGGCATACAGCTCCACGTGCGCGGCCGTTGCCGCACACCCGAAGAGGTGCTGGCAGCCGTCAAGGATGCCGACATCGCCCTGTGTTCTGGTGAGCCCTATACAGAGGCCGTCTTTGCCGGTGCACCGCAGCTGCTCGCTGTGATTCGGTATGGTATCGGCGTCGATACGATCGACCTCGAAGCGGCCACGCGCCATGGTGTCATGGCGGTCAACTTTCCCGACTTTTGCATCCGTGAAGTGGCTAACCATGCACTCGCTCTGCTGCTCACTTGCGCTCGACGTGTGCTGCAGCACGATCGTGCCATTCGCACCGAGGGCTGGGCGGCCACAAGGCGCTACCGCAGCCAGGTGGGAACCATCCACGATGAGACGTTGGGGTTGATCGCCTTTGGTCATATCGCCCAAGCGCTAGCGGTACGCGCCAAAGCCATGGAAATGCGCCTCCTGGCCTACGACCCCTATGTCACTGATGACCTGCTGGCGCAATATGGCGTAGAGCGAGCCAACAGCCTGACCGAGCTTGCTGCAGCCTCAGACTATGTCTCCTGTCATCTGCCGCTAGGCCCCAAGACGCGCGGCATGATCGACCGCAGCTTTTTCCAGGCCATGAAGCCCAGCGCCTACTTTATCAACACCAGTCGCGGGGCCGTGGTGGCTGAGGGCGACCTGGTGGCAGCCCTCCAGGCCGGCGAGATGGCCGGAGCGGGGCTCGATGTATTCGAGTCGGAGCCCATCGAACCCGACCACCCCTTCTGCGCCATGGACAATGTGGTGCTGACGCCACATTGCGCCTCCTTTGCCGACCGCACCTTTGACGCCCTTTACCGCCGTGTGGGCGAGGCTGCGCTGACCATCGCCCATGGCGGCGTTCCCGCGTTTGTGGCTAATCCTGAGGTGCTGCCACACCGACGACGCTGAGGCTAGCATTCAGCCGCCACAGCGCACCGAGCAAGAGGAAACCGAGGTGCCCAACGCCAGTTCTCAGCCCACCCAGGCGCCGCTGATACCCGATCTCGGCCGGGTTGCGGGCCGCTTTGCAGTGGTCCGTGTGACCTTTCACAACCCAGAGACGGGCTATGCCGTTCTGGTGCTCACACCAGCCGACGATCCGCAAGGCGCAGAGATGGTGGCCGTGGGCACCTTTGGCTCGCCAGCCGAAGGCGCTGTGTTCGACATCGAGGGCGAGTGGCGGCAAGACCCGCGCTATGGCCGCCAGGTCAGAGTTGCGGCAGCCACGCCGGCCATGCCCACCAGTCTGGTGGCCATAGCGCGCTATCTGGCGGGCGCCTCGATCAGCGGGCTGGGCCCCGTGCACGCCCAGCGCCTAGTGGAGCATTTCGGCGCCGACACCCTCAAGGTGCTCGATGAAGGCGGCAAGCGCCTGCAAGAGGTGCCCGGGATCGGCAGGGTGCGGGCCCGGCAGATACGACAGAGCTGGGAGCGTCTCCGCGGCTCGCATGCGATGATGGTGTCGCTCCAAGGCGTGGCCGGGCTGACGGCGCGTCAGGCCAACGCCGTGGTGCAAGAGCTGGGGCCACAAGCCTGGCAGGTGGTCTCGCAGAACCCCTACGCACTGGCCGATATCGTCCGAGGCTTTGGCTTCAAGACATGTGATCGTGTCGCCAGCCAACTCGGAATCGCGGCAGACTCGCCCTTTCGCCTGCAAGCAGCGCTGCTCCATCAACTGCGCGAGGAGCTGAATGCGGGGCACACCCGTACGAGCAGGCAGCAACTGCTCGAGGCCACCGCCGTGTTGGCGCAGACGGATCTCAGCGGGCTAACGGCCCAGCTCGATGGACTGGCCGCGGCGGGGCGTGTCTCGGCCGAGCCCTCTCTCGAAGGCGAACCCCTGTATGCCCTACCACAGGTGCAGCAAGCCGAGCAGCGCATCGCCGAGCGTCTGCGCTGGCTGCTGCAACAACCACCTGCACGCCGTCTGGGGCTTGATGCACAAGCGGCGTGGGCGCTGGTAGATCGCCATGGGCGGAGCTTGACCGACGAGCAGCGCGACGCTGTGGTGGCGCTGTTGTGCGGCGCACGGCTCGTCGTCCTCACCGGTGGACCGGGCACCGGCAAGACCACGACCATGCGCACGCTGCTCGCCTGTATCGAGAGCCTGAGCATCTCAACCGCGCTGTGCGCCACCACGGGCCGTGCGGCGCAGCAGCTGGCTGCCTCTACCAGTCGCACCGCGGCCACTGTGCACCGTCACCTGCGCATCGGCGGGGCCGATAGCCGAAGCGCTCCCGAGCAAGTGCAGGAGCAGGTGCTGGTCATCGACGAGTCCTCGATGATTGACCTGTGGCTGATGGACGAGATCACTCGCCGTCTGGGGCCCGATACGCACCTCTTTCTGGTGGGCGATGTCGATCAGTTGCCCTCGGTTGGCCCTGGGGCCATTCTGCAAGACCTGATCGCCGCTTACGAGCATGGCGCCCACCCCCTTGCAAAGGTTGTGCGATTGACACGTATCTTTCGCCAAGAGGCGGGCGCCGAAAGCATGATCGTGGCCAACTGTCACCGCGTGCGAGTGGGTGAGCGGCCCGTGCGCGAGGTGCCGCCAACCTCGGACTATTTCGAGATGCACCGCGAAACCCCGCTCGAGGCCAGAGAGCTGGCGGTAGAGCTGGCCACGCAGCGGTTACCACGCTATCTGGGCGTGCCCCCCAGCGAGGTGCAGGTGCTGACGCCCATGCACGGTGGCGAGGCAGGCGTGCGCACCCTCAACGAGGCGCTGCAGCAGGCGCTCAACCCTCCTCGTAGCGACCGCGCCGAACTGGCCCTGGTGCGAGGACCGCGCAGTAGCGAGACACGGCGCACCTTGCGCGTGGGCGACAAGGTGCGCCAGATGCGCAATGATTATGCCAAGCAGGTGTATAATGGTGATCTAGGTGAGATCGTCACCATCGAGCGGTCAGCGCGCGAGCTTGCTGTGCGCTTTGACCAGGGAGTGGCCGTCTATAGCTTTGACGAGGTGGACGATCTCAGTCATGCTTGGGCAATGACGATACACTCGGCGCAGGGCTCGCAGTGGCCGGCCATCGTGGTGGTCATGCTGACGAACCACTATGTGATGCTCGAACGCAATATTCTCTATACTGCCCTTTCGCGAGCCCAGCGGTTGGCTGTGGTCATCACCCAAGAGCGCGCCCTGCGCATCGCCGTGAAGAACGCGCGCTCTGTGGAACGCCGCACCGGCCTGCGGCACTATCTGACGGAATCGGACCGATAGATGAGCATCTTTTGACCGGCAGACGGGTTATCGTGAGCGCAATCTGCTGATGGAGTGGCTACGTATGATCATGCGAATCGTGGCTGTGCTGTTAGGGGCCTATCTCTTGGGCGCTCTGCCGGTGGGCTATCTCATCGTCAAATGGACCAAAGGGGTAGAACTGACCCGCCTGGGCAGTGGCCACACTGGTGGCACCAACGCTTTGCGCGTCGCGGGGGCGCTGGCGGGCGGCCTGACGGTGGTCTTTGACTTTGCCAAGGGGCTGGCCGCCGTGGTCTTGGCCGAGCGCTATGCGGCGGGCGTGCCAGGCGAGGCCTGGGTACTCTCTCTGGCCGGGTTGCTGACTGTGGTGGGGCACAACTATTCGGTTTTCCTCAAGTTCAACGGCGGCGTTGGCACCATGACGAGCCTGGGCGCTGGCGTTGCCCTGATGTTCAGCGGCACGCTGGCAGCCTGGGGCCTTGGATTTGCCCTCATCATCCTCACACGCTATGCCTCGTTGGGCTCGCTCTCTATCGCGGCTGCGCTGCCGGTCGCCTGCCTCATCGGCGCGGCGGTGGGCGCCTGGCCCTACCAGTACCTCGCCTTTGCCGTGGGCGCCGGTGTGCTATCGATCTATGCCTTGCGCGCCAACATCGCACGGCTGCTTCGCGGCACCGAGCGCAAGGTGGGCCAACGCGCCTAGAGCTGCTTTCATCTCTTCTCTGGTCATCCGCCCTCGTGGCATCATGGCAGAATTGGCGCATCCCCCCGGCTGGCCTATAATGGGGTGGTTTGTCGCCCAACCCGCGACCCCCAAACCACGCAACCATCCATTGGTAAGCTATAACAGTCCCCAGGAGGGATGGCGGTATGTCCAGTAAATGGGTCTATCTTTTCCACGAAGGCGATCGGTCGATGCGCGAGCTACTCGGCGGTAAAGGCGCTGGCCTTGCCGAGATGACCAACGCCGGCTTGCCCGTGCCACCAGGCTTTACCTGCACGACAGAGGCGTGCCTGGCCTTTTTTGCGGCTGGCCGTCAGTTCCCCGAGGGCATGTGGGATCAGGTCGTTACAGCGATGCGCGCTACCGAACAAGAGACCGGCAAGGCCTTTGGAGATGCCAAGAACCCGCTGCTGGTATCGGTGCGCTCGGGTGCGCGCGTATCGATGCCCGGTATGATGGACACGGTGCTCAACATCGGCCTCAATGCCGAGACGCTCAAGGGCCTGGCGGAGCTTTCGGGCAACGAGCGCTTTGCTTATGACTCGTATCGCCGCCTGATCTCGATGTTCGGGCGCATCGTCAAGGGCATCAAAGGCGAGCTCTTTGAGATGGTGTTGGACCGCTTCAAAGCCCAGACCAAGGGCGGGCGCGATACCGACCTCACCATCGACATGCTCAAAGAGATCGTGGCCGAGTACAAGACCCTCTATCGCAACCAGCTTGGCGAAGAGTTCCCCGAGGACGTTTGGGAGCAGCTGCGACAGGCCATCACAGCCGTGTTCGATTCGTGGTTTGGCCCCAACGCCGCCACCTATCGTCGCTTCCATGGGATTTCTGATGACTGGGGCACGGCCGTCAACGTGTGCACCATGGTCTTTGGTAACATGGGCGATGACTCGGGCACCGGCGTGGCCTTTACCCGCAACCCCAACACCGGCGAGCCGCAGCTCTATGGCGAGTACCTTACGAACGCTCAGGGCGAAGACGTGGTGGCCGGTATCCGCACCCCCATGCCCATCGCCGAGCTCGAGCGAGTCAACCCCGAGATCTATGCCGAGTTTCTGCGTCTGGGCACAATGCTCGAGGGCCACTATCGCGACATGCAGGACCTGGAGCTGACTGTCGAGCGCGGCAAGCTCTGGATGCTGCAGACGCGTAGCGGCAAGCGCACCGCTCGCGCCGCCGTCAAGATCGCGGTCGATCAGGTGAGCGAGGGCCTCATCACCAAAGAAGAGGCCGTCATGCGCGTCACGCCCGAACAGGTGGACGCCCTGGTGCACCCCGTGTTCGACGACAAGGCCAAGAAGGTCGCACAAGAGCGTGGTGACCTGCTCACTCACGGCCTGAACGCCTCGCCTGGCGCTGCCACCGGCGTTGCCATTTTCGACTCGGCGCGTGCCGAAGAGGCCGCCAAGACAGGGCAGGCCATCATCCTGGTGCGCCCCGAGACGTCGCCCGACGACGTGGGCGGCATGCTCAGCTCAAAGGGTGTGCTCACGCAGCATGGTGGCGCCACGTCGCACGCTGCAGTGGTGGCTCGTTCGAACAACCTGCCCTGCGTGGTAGGTTGCGAGGATATCGGCGTCAATGTCGAGCGTCGGCAGTTCACCATCGGCAATCGCACCATCCGTGAGGGTGACACCCTGTCGATCGATGGCTTTACCGGCGAGGTCTTTGCTGGCACCATCACCACGATGGATGCTGACCTCTCGCGCGAGAAGGAACTGGCCACGCTCCTCGCCTGGTCCGACGAGATCCGCCAGCTGGGCATCTACACCAACGCCGACTACCCGCGTGATGCCAGAGTGGCGCGCTCGTTTGGTGCCCAGGGCATCGGCCTCTGCCGTACCGAGCACATGTTCTTTGAGGAGAGCCGCCGCCCGGCAGTGGTGGGCATGATCATGGCGCGCACTGATGACGAACGCGCCAAGTACCTGGGGGAGCTGTTGCCCTTCCAGCGTGAAGACTTTGAGGGCATCTTTGAGGCCATGGACGGCCTGCCAACCATCATACGCCTGATCGACCCGCCTATGCACGAGTTCTTGCCCAGCCGCGAGAGCCTGATCGAAGAGGTCACCACGCTGCGCTGCACCGGAGAGAACCCCGAGTTGCTGGCCGAGAAAGAAGAGATGCTGACGCTGGTCAACTCTCTCCATGAGATCAACCCCATGATGGGTCTCCGCGGCTGCCGTGTCGGCCTTACCATGAAGGGTGTGACCGAGATGCAGGTGCAGGCGATCTTTGAGGCAGCCTGCCGCCAGGCCAAGAAGGGCATCGACGTGCATGTCGAAGTGATGATCCCGCTGGTGACTCATGTGAATGAGCTCAAGGCCGAAGTCACTACGCTGCGCAAAGTGGCCGAAGAGGTCATGGGGCGCGAGGGCATGCAGGTCGACCACAAGTTCGGCACGATGATCGAGACGCCGCGTGGCGCCATCACCGCCGGCGAGCTGGCCGAGTATGCCGAGTTCTTTAGCTTTGGCACCAACGACCTCACCCAGATGTCCTTTGGATTTTCACGTGACGACGCCGAGGGCAAGTTCCTCAAGACCTATGTCGAGCATGGCATCTTGCCGAAAAACCCGTTCCAGTCGCTAGACCAGGGCGGCGTGGGCAAGCTGATGGCCATGGCCGTCCAGGCCGGCAAAGAGGCCCGCCCCGACATCGAGCTCGGCATCTGCGGCGAGCACGGCGGCGACGCCGACTCGATTGACTTTTGCCACCGCGTTGGCCTCAAGTATGTGAGCTGCTCTCCCTACCGCGTCCCCGTGGCACGGCTGGCAGCGGCCCAGGCCGCTTTGCGCAACCGCTAGCCCTGTGATCTTACAGCGCGAGCCGCCGGATATCCGGCGGCTCGCGTCATTTACACCATCAGCACTCGAGATCGAGATCGCTCAAGTATTGCCGCATATAGTGCAGCAGAACATACCCTGTTGCAGACAACAGTAAACATGCCTATAATGCTGGCAAGCGTTGTGCCCAATATGATCGAGCGCCGTTCCCTCTTGTATTGTATAGCGACACTGTCAGAGGAAAATGGCCGCACTTGGCACCGAGCCCGATAGCGTCGAGTTGCCAGTCTCTGCCGAGGATGGGTTGCCGCAAGACTCTCTGCGCGATCAGCTCCGGCTCGTAAGCACGCGCGAGGGTTCGAGCGTATTCTTTGACCCCACCTCGCTGGCGATACTGACCGATGGCGTGCACGAATCGACCTGCAGCGCCCAAGCACGGGCAGTCCTCGCTGCCTTGCCAGACGTTGCCGACGATTGCTCACAGCAGCTGCCCCCCCCTCCAGATGCGGCCAACCTCACCCGACCCCGCCTGCAGCGGCTCACCGTCAACATCTCGAACTGCTGCAATCTTGCCTGCCGGTACTGCTATGCACATGGCGGCGACTATGCCATGCCGCAGGCATTGATGAGCGGGCACCGCGCGGCCGAACTGGTGGGCGAGGCACTGCGCCTTTGGGACATCGACGCCCTGATGTTCTTTGGCGGCGAGCCTTCACTGAATCCTGACGCCATCGCCGAAGCCTGCCTGTTGGTGACCGAGCTGCACCGCGCGGGACTGATTGCGAATCTGCCGCGCTTTGCCGCCATCAGCAATCTGGCTGGCCAGGGCGAGACCTTTGATGCGTTCCTTGGCCTCTGCAAGCTGCTCAACATCCACATCACCGCCAGCATCGACGGCCCGCCACAGGTACACGATGCCAACCGGGTTGACCGCACCGGCAACGGCAGCTATGCCCGCGTGCGAGACAACTTTGCGCGCGCTCGCGACCTGGGGCTCAGCCTCAGTATAGAGTGCACCTATAGCGACCAGCATCTGGCGCAGGGCATCAGCGTGATCGAGCTGATGCGCTTCTTCGACCAAGAGTTTGGGCTGCAACAGACGCACATCGCGCCGGTCATGCAGCAGGGCTGCAAAGGCGAGAAAGCCGCCGAGCTGTGCGCCCAGTATTGCGACGCGATCCAATTCACGCTCGAGACGTTGTCCAGCGGCCATATGCTCTCATTCAGCCTGGGGCAGCGCATCTTGCTGGCGCTCGCCAGACGGCAGCCCATCGCCCAGTATTGCCCTGCTGGCCAGGCCGAGTTGACCATCGGGCCAGATGGGATGGTGTACCCCTGTTTCATGTTTGTGGGTGCCAAAGAGTTTGAGCTGGGGACCATGGATGCCGAGCGCTGGCCGGCTGACAAGGGCAGCAAGGTCTTGTGCGAGATCGAGGCCAGCGGCAAGGCGAATCATCCCCTCTGTCGCGATTGTTGGGCCAGAGGTCTGTGCTCTGGTTGCATCGGCGGCGACTATTACGCCACCGGCAGCCTGAGCAGCAAGCCCAGCTGTGCTCTCACCAGGAGTATGGCGGCAGAAGCCATTGTGCGCCTGGCAGAGATGGGCCAGGGCAAGCGCCTTGGCTACTATGGTCATGCACATCGCCTGCGTGCTTTCCAATGAGGTGTGGGGGCGACGGCAATCGCCCAAAGTAGTGCCAAGTCGGCCGCAGGGTCAGAGTATGCTCTGGCAGGCAGAGTGTGCTCGAGCCTCGCACCCGTGCAGATGACACGCACACACGGAGCAACCAAACAATGAGCGAAAAACTGGCCAAACTGATGCTCGCCGAGATTCCGACGGATCAGCTCAAGCAGATCGTTGCTGGCATGGAGACCCTGCCCCAGCGAAGCGCCGCGACGTCGGGCGGCTTTTGTGGCCTCGACTGCCCGGGCTCTGATGGCAGCATTTGTGGCCTTGACTGCCACAACGTCACCCGTTCGACGGTTGGCGTCGTCGACCGCGCTAATGTCGCGGGCATTACTCGCGCCGAGCTCGACGCAGCACGCAGCAAATCCGTTGCGTTCAAAGACACGCTGCTCACGCAGGCGCGCATTCTGGGCAAGGTGCTCTAGCACCAGCAGCCTTTCCCCGCTCGGCTGCACGGCCTGCCAGGTGTTTGCCTGGCCAGGCCGGCCTCTAGTGGCATCAGCCACGGCGCCGGGTGAAACGCAAAGACCCCATAACTGCACGATGGAGGCAGCAGACAGTGAACGAACGACTCGCCAGGCTGGCCCTGGCCGACATCCCAACGACGCAGCTCAAGCAGATCATCGTCGAGTTTGATGGTCTGTCTCAGAGGGCCCTTACAGATTCGGGCGTCTTTTGTGGGCTCGACTGCCCCGGCACATCAGGCACCTTCTGCGGGCTCGACTGTCACGGCGTTTCTCGCGCCGCGATAGGCGTCATCGACCGCACCAACGCAGCTGGCATTACCCGTGCTGAACTCGATGCTGCGCGGAGCCAGGCGCTCGACTTTAAAAAGACACTGCTTGCCGAGGCACACGCCCTGGGCAAGGTGCTCTAGTCTGCTATAGGCTTGGTGAGGTGCCGCCTGCGCTCGGCGCTAACGCAAGAGCCATCCTGCCTCCGGCAGGATGGCTCTTGGCATGACAGGCATAGGCGTCTGGCTACACCGGCCCTATGAGGGTATAATCCCGGTGATAGACCATCACCATTGCCGAGCGAATACGATGAGCGTCGTCGACGAAATCAAACAGCGCCTTGACTTGGTCGATGTGATCAGCGCTTACACGCCGCTCACCAAGGCTGGCCGCAACTTTAAGGGGCTGTGCCCGTTTCACAACGAAAAGACGCCGTCGTTCATCGTCTTTCCTGAGACGCAAACGTGGCACTGCTTTGGCGCCTGCGGCACCGGTGGCGACTTGTTCGCCTTTATCATGCGGCGTGAGAACGTAGACTTTGGCGAAGCGCTGCGCCTGCTGGCCGAGCGCGCCGGTGTGCAGCTGGCCGCAAGAGATGCCGACAGCGCTCGCCAACGCGATGAGGTCGAACGCCTGCGCGAGGTGAATCAGGCGGCGGCCGAGCACCTTAACCATGTTTTGCTCGAGACGCCCGCGGGCGCTCCAGGCCGCGATTATCTGGCACGGCGCGGCGTCAGGCCTGAGACCATCGGCGCCTTTCAGCTTGGCTACGCCCCCGACGAGTGGCAAGCGCTACACGACCATCTGCGCCACAAGGGCTATGGCGATGACGACCTGCTGGCCGCAGGCTTGCTGAGCGAGAGCGACAGCGGCCGCCTCTATGACCGCTTTCGCGGGCGCGTCATCTTTCCTATTCGCGACATTCGCGGGCGAGTGCTGGGCTTTGGCGGGCGCGTGCTCGGCGATGGCGTGCCCAAGTATCTCAACACCCCCCAAACCCCCCTGTTCGACAAAGGTGCGATACTCTACGGCATCGACCTGGCCCGCGAGGCGATCCGCGAGCAACAGCGGGCCGTCATCGTTGAAGGCTATATGGATGTCATCGTGCCCTATCAAGAGGGCATACGCAACGTGGTGGCGGTGATGGGCACCGCCCTTTCAGAGGCGCACATCAATGTGCTCAAACGCCTCACCCATACCCTCATCTTGGCGCTGGATGCTGACGCCGCTGGCCTGGCTGCTGTCGAGCGCGGCACCGAGACCGCCCGACGTGCGCTGCCGCGCCGCGTAGTGCCCATCATCCAACCCAGTGGGCTCATCCGTTATGAAGAGCAGCTCGATGCTGAGATACGCATTATGACGCTGCCCGACGGCCTCGATCCCGACGAGTTGGTGCTGGCCGACCGCGCTCGCTGGGATGCTCTGGTGGGTGATGCTCTCCCGGTGGCTGAACACTTTTTCCGGCAGGCACGCACCGAGCTGGACGTGACGACGGGCAAAGGCAAGCGCGCCGCCATGGACAGACTCTTGCCGATCATTCAGTCCATCGAGAACGCCGCCGAGCGTACCCATTACGTGCAACAGCTCGCCCAGTGGTTGCGCATGGACGAGCGCATCATCAGCGAACAACTGGCTGGCCACCCTACTGCCACGCCCAGACGCCGACCCAGGCCCCGAGCCGAGACGGCCGTTGCAGCACCCCCCGGCGTCTCTCAGGGGCACGACGCTCTGGATGAACTCGAGCAGCATGTGCTCGGGCTGGTGATGGAACATCCACGCCTGGCCCTTGAGACCACCAATGCAGGCCTCTTGTCTGAAGAGGCCTTTGGCGATATGCGCCGCCGTCGCGCCTTTGCTGTGGCCCGCGAACTCTCGGCCTCTGGCCTGTTACCCGACCTCGCCGAGGTGCTCGAACGACTTGACACCGAGTCGCGCACCCATGTAGAATCGATCCTACGTCACAGACAGGGGCGCCCCGAGCAGAGCCCCGAGGCACTGCAAGAGGACCTCAATAAGGCATCAGCGCGCCTGCTCAAGGCGCACCTGACACGTGACATTGAACAGCTGCAGTTCGCCCTGCTGGACGCCCACCAGGAAGGGTTGCGCGAACGTGAGGCCGAGCTCCATCTCGCCATCGACCGTCTGACTCGGCAACGCCACCTGGTAGACCAGCGCTACCACGCCGCCACCTATTTCGGCCGCCGCCAAGCCAAGGAAGCAGTGACCCGCCATCATGGCTGAGCAACACAACTCAGAGCCCCAGCCCAGCAAGATCATCCAGACACTGTTGGCCAAGGGCAGACGCGAGGGGTACATCACCAGCGACGAGGTGCAGCAGGTGCTGCCTCAAGGCGCCAAAGCACAGGCGCTCTTGAAGGAGATTGAGACCATCTTTGCCCGCAACGACATCCCCATCCTCGACGAGCAGGCTCTCGATGACGATGATCTGCTCATCGAGGCTGCCGAGGCCGATCAGGGCGTTGCGGCCACCGAGTCGGTGAGCGACCCGGTGCACATGTACCTGCGTGAGATCGGGCGCGTCCCCCTGCTCAGCCAAGAAGAAGAGGTGCGCCTCGCCATAGCCATCGAGCGCGGCCTCGAGGCCGCCAGGCAGCTCCAGGCGATCGAGCCAGGATCAAACCCCGGCGCCGAGCAAGCGCTCAGACTGCGCATCATGCAGGGCGAGTTAGCCCGTCGCCGGATGGCCGAGGCCAACCTGCGGCTGGTAGTCTCGGTGGCCAAAAAGTTCGCCGGGCGAGGCATGTCGTTCCTCGATCTCATCCAGGAAGGCAATCTCGGCCTGCTGCGTGCGGTTGAAAAGTTCGACCACCGACGCGGCTTTAAGTTCAGCACCTATGCCCACTGGTGGATACGTCAGGCCATCAACCGCGCTATCGCTGACCAGGGCCGCACCATCCGCATTCCGGTGCATATGATCGAATCGATCAACCGGATGACGCGCACCATCCGCGCCCTGCAGCAAGACCTGGGACATGACCCGACGCCCGAAGAGGTGGCCCTGCATCTAGACTATCTCAGCGAGACCGATCGGCGCATCATCGAGGATGCTTGGAACCGCGAGACACCGGTGCCCTCTGATGTAGCTGTGCGCCTCAGGCGTGCTGCCAAAAAAGTGCGCCAGATCATGACTGTCTCTCAGGAACCCATGTCGCTGGAAACGCCCATGGGCAGCGAGGATAACAGTGTGCTTGTCGATTTCATCGCCGACGAGTCGGTGGCCAATCCGCAAGATGAAACCAACCGCGAGATGCTGCGCGCCCAGATGCAAGACATCCTCGATTCGCTCAGCCCACGCGAGCGTGATGTGCTGGCGCTCCGCTTTGGGCTCGTCGACGGCGAGAGCCACACCCTCGAAGAGGTCGGCCGTCGCTTTGGGGTCACCCGCGAGCGTGTCCGCCAGATCGAGGCCAAGGCACTGCGCAAGCTGCGCCACCCCACACGTAGCCGCAAGCTGCGAGACTACCTGAGTTAGCGCCGCTGCGAGCAACCCAACCGACGATTTGACGCCAAAGACCTCTTGGCCTAGAATGCTCCCGCGTTGCACCGATCCTCGGTAGCTCAACGGTAGAGCGACCGGCTGTTAACCGGTTGGTTGTTGGTTCGAATCCAGCCCGAGGAGCTCTGGCTCCCGTTGCCGATACGGCAACGGGAGTTTGTGTTATACTGGCGATACACGCATCCCTTATCGACCTCGGTGCAGTCGAGCCGAACTCGGCCGGTGTTGCCGCACGTGTGCCAGGAGTGCCATGGACGACCTGACACTGCTACACGAGGCCCTCGCCGAGGCGCAACGCTCACGTCGCGAGGGCGGCGACCCATTTGGTGCCGTGTTGGCCCGCCAGGGCACGGTGCAGCACCGCTCGGGCGATCGCACCGTGGCCCTGTGCGACCCCACCGCGCACGCCGAGCTGGCGCTCATCTCTAGCTACTGTCGTACCTCTGGCATCTATGACCTTGGCGATTGCACGCTCTACAGCGCTGTCGAGCCCTGTGCCATGTGTGCCGGCGCCATCCACTGGGCGCGGGTGGGCCGTGTGGTCTTTGCCATATCGCAGGCCGCCCTTCAACGGACGTCAGGCGGGCGCCCCAAGCCAGGTTGCGCCGACATCCTGACACAGCTACACAGCCGCACGCGTGTCGAGGGGCCGCTGTTGCCGCAAGAGAGCGCCAGGCTGCTCGAGCCCTGGCCAGGGCCACGGTGCGAACGCGTCGGCTCGATGGCGGCGCCGGCAACGCCTCGTTGGCCGCGGCGCGTCGTGCAGTGGCGCTGGGAGGATGCCGAGTCACAGCGCATCTTCGCCGAGTTGGTAGGGTTCGACGAGGCGCACTCTGCCAGCGAGGTCGAGGCCATCATCGCCCTCAGCGGTGTGCGGCCGCCCTCCCAGGTGCTCGACGTAGGCTGCGGCAACGGCCGGCACGCTATCTTGATGGCTCAACGCGGCTACCAGGTCGAGGGCATCGCTGTGGCCGATGCCTACCTTGCGCAGGCACGTCAGGCGGCAACTGCGGCTGGCGTGGTCATCGCGTGGCGCCGCCAGCGCGCCAGCGACCTGCAGGCTCAGAGCCGCTATGACCTGGTGCTCGTCTTCAACCACGCCCTGGGCCTGATGGCCGACACCGAGCTACATGAGCAATTCCGTCGTATGCGCCTGGCCTTGCGGCCTGGTGGCGTCATGCTGCTGCGCACCGCAGGGCCGCAGCGCCTGCCAGACGCGAGAGAGCATGGTATCAACCGCTGGGTCGAGCGCCAGGGACGCTTTGTCCTCTCAGAGCAGGTTCTCGCAGACGGAGAACGCCACGAACGGTGTATCGTCATTGACCCTGCCCTCGGCGATGTCGTCGAATATCAGGGGCGTCAGCGCGCCTTGCGCCTGAAAGACGTCATGGGAATGCTGGCCGCAGCGGGATGGCGACAGGTGACCGCCCTGGCCGATCTCGAGGGTACGCCCGCCACGCCCGATCACTTTGGCATCTACCTCTGTCGCCCCTGAGGAGTGGTGATGAAACTGCTGATTCGGCCCGCTACCCCCTCTGACCTCGATGCCCTCGACGCTCTGTTCATCGAGGGCGACGCCTGGCACGCCGCCCACGAGCCCACCGTGTTCTGTGTGCCTCAGGGCGAGCCGCGCCCGCACGACTATTTGTGCAGCATCATGGCGGCTGATGACAGCACAATTCTGGTGGCCGAGCGCCAGGGTGAGGTGCTGGGCATGTTGATGCTGCTCATCAGCGCTTCTCCGAACCTGCCCATGATGGTACGACGACGCTTTGGCATCGTCGACACGCTGATCGTGGCCGCGCGCGCCAGGCGCGAGGGCATCGCGCGCCGGCTGATGCTGGCCGGCGAGGCGTGGTTTCGCGCCCATGACTGCCACGACCTGCAGCTTACCGTTTGGGACTTTAACAGGGGCGCCGAGGCGCTGTATCGTCAGTTGGGCTACACCCCCCTGAACCGTCGCCTGGCCAAACGGCTGAACGCTTTGCCGCCCTCGCCCGCTGATTGACCCTGGCGGCCTTTGGCCCTACCATAGGCCCATGGGCCAGCAACGACCACCCCGCCCCGAGAGACCATCGCGCACGAGCACCGGACGCCGCGGTGAGGACCTCGCCTGCGAGGAACTCACTCGCCGTGGCTATGAGATCGTGGCGCGCAACTGGCGCTGCCCTGTCGGCGAGGTCGATATCGTGGCGCGCGAAGGGCAGAGCCTCGCCTTTGTCGAGGTCAAGACACGGCGAGGGCGGCAAAGCCTCCCTGAGGAGGGGCTCACGCCGGCCAAGGCCGCCCGCATTATCGCCGTGGCGCAACACTATGTGGGCCAGGTTGAGCCCGTAGAGACCGCCTGGCGCATCGACCTCGTCGCCATCGAACTGGGGCGCGATGGCCAGGCGCGGCGCATCACCATCACCCCCGCCATTGGAATCGACGCATGACGGCCAACCCGCCCAGACTGGTCACCGTTATCGGGCCCACCGCCGTTGGCAAGACGGCGCTGTCGCTCGAGTTGGCACAACAGCTTGATGGCGAGATCGTATCGGCCGATTCACGACAGATCTACCGCGGCATGGACATCGGCACGGCCAAGGCTACGCCTGCCGAACGGGCGCGCGCGCCGCATCACCTGCTCGACGTGGTGCCGCCCGATGGTGAGCTGACCCTGGCGCACTTTCGACAGCTCGCCGACGAGGCCATCAGATCCATCTGGGCGCGAGATCGCGCTCCGCTGTTGGTGGGGGGCACGGGGCAATGGGTCTGGGCGCTGCTCGAGGGTTGGACGGTGCCCGAGGTGCCACCCAACCGGGCACTGCGCCAGGCGCTGGCCGCGCGCGCGGCCAGCGAGGGTCACCATGCACTGCACCTTGAGTTGGCAGCGGTAGATCCCGTCGCCGCTGCACAGATCGATGCCCGCAACGTGCGCCGTGTCATCCGCGCACTCGAGGTGCACCACGTCACGGGCAAGCCGATCAGCGCGCTGCAACGCAAAGACCCGCCCGACTATGGTGTGTTCATCATCGGTCTCACGATGCCCCGCGAAATGCTGTATGAGCGCATCGACCGCCGCGTTGACGGCATGATAGCCGCTGGCCTGGTTGACGAGGTGCGCGAGCTCTTGCAGCAGGGCTATGATGAGCAGCTGCCATCTATGTCGGGGCTCGGCTACCGGCAGATCGCTCAATATCTGTGCGGCGAGTGCTCGCTCGACGAGGCAACAGCGCTCATCAAGCGCGACACGCGCCGCTTTGTGCGGCAGCAGTACAACTGGTTCCGCCCGCGCGATGTGCGCATCAACTGGTACGATGTCACCACATGGGATTCATCTGCCCTGCAGCAGCGCGTCGCCCGCTTTATGGCGACAGGCCATGATGCGCCATGAAACGTCGCCGTCGCACCCCCAACCGGATGGTCGGCCGCTACTTTGCGCTGATCGCGCTACTGATCATTGCCGTCAGCTTGCTGGTGCAATCGCTACGCCCCAACCAGCGTGAGACGGGCGCCACCTCACAGCCAACGCTCTATGTGACACGAGGCCAGGCCTCGGTGGCCTGTGGGGCCGATGCCCAGGCCGCATCGCTGGGCGCCCGTGAGCGCGCCACCCTGTCGGCAGACTGCAGTGTGCGCACCGGCCCGGGCGCCGAGGCGGCGCTGTCGTTCGACCACGGCCGGGTGTTGCTGCTGCTGGGCCCCAATGCCATCTACACTCAGGGGCCTATCGAGCGACGGCAGATCGGCCGCACATTGCGCGTCAAAGGGGCGTTGCCGCAGGGCAAGGGCACATGCTGGGTCGATCACGGCGCGCTCGAAGGCGCCAGCGTGCTGCTGCAAGTGGGTCCTGCCGAAATCTATAGCAGCGCCGGACTCTTTGAGGTCGTGGGCCACGACGCCGAGAGCGCTCGCCTGGCCGTCTATGCGGGCGAGGTGCGCAGCTCGGTGGGCCGGCACGCGGCCACCCTCAGTGCCGGCCAAGAGGCGGGCCTGGTGCGTGACAGGCTCATCACCCCCCTCAACACCGCTGGAGAAGCGCCCACACGGCCTGACCTGCCCGGCGATCTCTTGGCAATGCCTACCAGCACGCCCCCGCCCACAGGCCAGGGCATCGGCGCCGATGCCGTCACCACGCCGCAGGAGACCTGGCAGCTCTACACCGTACAGCCAGACGACACCCTCAGCACCATTGCCGAGGCGCATGGCATCACGTGGCAGGCGCTGTGGGAGGCCAACTGCGACGCAGTGCCCGACCCGCAGTTCTTGATGGCCGGGCAGACGCTGCGCATCCCCACGAGCGCCGACTAGCGCTGCGAGGCGAGCCGATGGGCCCAGCGTGTAGGCTCGGGCAGGCGATAGCCCGCGCCACAGGCCAGCACGATCTCGGCCGCATGCCCAAGGCCCACACGGTGCCCTACCGATACATACACTGGCCTGACCGCCTGGCGCGTGCGCAGCACCAGTCCGATCTGCTCCTCGCCATCCCATAGGGCGGCGGCGCTGCCACGCGCGTCCGCCGGTTCGTCATGCTGGCCCACCAGCCGTGATTTGGCGCAGCCGATGCTGGGCCAGTCGAGCAGCACACCGATATGGCTGGCCAACCCCATACGCCGCGGGTGGGCATAGCCCTGCCCATCAAAGATGAGCACATCGGGGATTGTGTGCAGCTGCGCCAGCGCTGCCAACACCACCGGCCCCTCGCGAAAAGAGAGCAGGCCCGGCACATAGGGAAAGGTCACCTCACCCTCGCACACCACAGCCTCGACCTGGTCGAGCGCCGGCAGTGCATGTACCGCCACCGCAGCGCGTGCGCGCCCCTGCCAGAGCCCCACATCAACGCCGGCCACCAGGCGCACCTCGTCCAGGGTGTCGCTATGCAGCAATCTTGCGGCGAGGTCGCGCTGTATCTGCGCTGCCTCGCCCGGCGACACATCCCAGCGATGACTCAGCACCGGCGTGAGCATGGCCAACCTCCTCTCTGGCGTCATCCTCATTATACGCCCGAGACGATGCCAGTTCGGTGCTGATCTATGGCGTGCTATAATGGTTATCTATGAGCAGTTCATTCTTGGATCGCTTTCGACAGGATCGCGTCTTTTGGCTGGTGATGGGCATCGCTTTGGTGGCCTTTGTGCTACTGAACGTGCGTCCGTCAGTCTACATGCTGTTGCTGCTGCTAAGCCTGGTGCTGGCCATCACCGTGCACGAGTGTGCTCACGCCTGGGTGGCCTCGTTGCTGGGCGATCCCACCGCACGCGTGCTGGGGCGCGTATCGCTCAACCCTTTGCGTCATCTCGACCCACTGGGCTCACTGATGATGCTGGTGACGGTCCTGAGCGGCTTTGGCATCGGTTGGGGCAAACCAGTGCCAGTGGCCCCCTACCGTTTGCGGCCCAACCCCAAGCTGGGCAATGGCATCGTGTCGCTCGCAGGGCCAACATCCAACCTCTTGCTGGCACTAGTGCTCGGGCTCGTGTTGCGTGCACTGATGGCCTTCGGTGCTGGGCCTATGTGGCTATGGGAGATGCTCAATGCCCTCGTCATCACCAACTTTGCCATTGGCCTGTTCAACCTCATCCCGCTACCCCCGCTGGATGGCCACAGCGTCCTGATCGCCCTGTTCAGCCTGTTCAAGGGGCGCTGGGCCTTTGAGGCGGGAGAGTTTATGCATCGCGCATCGCGCTATGGGCCCATTCTGCTGCTGGCGCTGGTGTTCATTGGGCCGATGTTAGGCCTCGACATCCTCGGCTGGCTGGTGTGGCGACCGGCCCAGGCGCTCTATCGCCTCGCCGTCGGCCTGACGATTGGCTGATAGCGAGAGTACTATATGGGCCTATGCTACAGACTGCGTCAGGGCTTTGGCCGCCTCGGTGCCCAGTTACGCCCAGGCAAGCTAGAGCTGCACTGGGCACGAGAACACCTGCCTGAGCCTTACTGGCGCCTCTTTGAGGCCATGCCGCGCGGTGATCAATGGCACGGGCTCTGTGTGGCACAGCGGTTGGCTGCTCAGGGCTGGCAAGACGCCGACCTGCTGGCCGCCGCTCTGCTGCACGACGTAGGCAAGGCCAACAGCGGACTCACGCTGGCGCACCGCACGCTGATCATCCTGCTCCGGTGGCTGCGCGTCGGCTGGTTCGAGCGGCTGACGACGAGCGATCAGGGCTGGCACCGCCCGTTCTATGCACATCGCCACCACGCCGCCCTGGGCGCCGAGCTTCTTGCCGTGGCAGAGGCCAGCCCGGAGATAATTGCCCTTGTAAAGGCCCACGAAGGGCATGGCGAGGCGGTCTCGCCCGGTCTGGCCGCACAGCTCGAGGCGCTCATCGCCGCCGATGACGCCTGCTGAAAGGAGTGCTCTTATGCAGATCACACTGATCGGCCTCGATAACACCAGCGTCTCGCTCGGCCTGGCCCTCAAGGCGGTGCTTCCTGATGCCCAACTCGTGGGCAACGACCGTGATCGTGACCGCGTCAAGGCGGCGACCAAGGCCGGCGCCATCGACAAGGGGCACTGGAACCTGCTCAATGCCTGCGATGGCGCTGACATCGTCCTCATCAACGAGCCGCTCGCCCAGGTCGAGACCGATCTGGCCGCCCTGGCCACCGAGCTGCCCGCCAGAGCGGTGGTGATGGTCGTTTCGGCAACGCAGCGCGCCGTCCAGAGGCTGCTGTCTGAGCTGACCATGACGGCGGTCTGCCTCGGCTGTCGCTTTGTGGCACGCGGGCTATCGAACGCGGCCGCTCCAGACGGGCAGTTGCTGCAGGGCGCGCTCTGCTATATCGTCGCAGCGCCCAGCGCCCCCCCTGACGCTGTACAGGTGGCGATCAACCTGGCCGAGGCAGTGGGCGCACGGCCATGCTTTCTCGATGCTGAAGAGCACGACGGCCTTACGGCAGCGACCGAGCAGCTACCGCAACTGCTCGCGCTGGCACTGCTGCAAACGCTCTTGCACGCCGAGGCGCAGCGTGATCTGCAGCGTGCCGTCAGCCCAGGGTTGCAGGCGCTGTCTGACCTATTGCCTACGCCTGAATCCGTCCATGAACTGGCGGCCAACAGCGACAACCTGCCGCACTGGCTCGACCAGTGCGCCGCCGCTTTACGTGAGCTCGGCCTGCGCGTGAGACAGGGCGATACCGAAGGGTTGGCGAGTGCTGCCAGGCAAGCCCATGACGCGTTGGCCGCGTGGGGCCAGGGTGATGAGCCCCCGACCACCGAGGCGCCCACCGGCCTTGGCCTGAGACAGCTCCTTTTGGGCGAACGCCGCAAAGGCCGCCGCAGTTGATTCGAAGCGCCTCAGTCGGTACACTGCAGCCATCAAGCCCTGCGGGAGATATGGCCATGAGCAGCCTGACCGTCAGCATGCCTGCCTATAACGAAGCGGCCAACATCGCCGAGATGATCGAGCTGGTCAAGACGCGCACGGCCAATCTGACCGACGACCTGGAGATCATCGTTGTTGACGACGGCAGCAAAGACAGCACGGCTGACGTCGTGCGCGAGATCGCCCAGCGTGATCGCCGGGTGCGCCTCATTGAACACGCCAGAAACCAGGGCTATGGCGCCGCCGTGGCCGATGGTGTGTGGGCAGCCAGCAAAGCGTTGATCTTTTTCACCGACTCGGACCTGCAGTTTGACCTGCAGGAACTGCCCAGATTCATGTCGCGCCTCGACGAGGCCGATATGATCGTCGGCTATCGCTATGAACGTAGCGACCCATGGTATCGCACTCTGTTCGGCAACGGCTGGAGCTGGCTGGTGAACCTGATGTTCGGCTACACCGCTCGTGACATCGACTGCGCCTTTAAGCTGTTTCGACGTGAGATCATCGAGCAGGTGCAGGTGGGGGCGCGCGGAGCCACCTTTAGCGCCGAGTTCCTGGTGCGCGCCAAGCGCGCCGGGTTCCGTCTCGTAGAAGAGCCGGTCAGCCACTATCCTCGCAAGGCAGGGCGGCAGACCGGCGCCAACATCCATGTCATTCTGAGGGCGTTTCGTGAGTTGTTCAAGCTGCGCCTGCGCCTCTGGCGCGAGCCCAAACAGGCCCACCCCCGCAGCTGAGGCCATTGCGTCTTGAGAGAAGATCGCTCACTGCACATCCTGATGCTCGCGCCCACCTCGTTTTTCGGCGACTATGGCTGCCACGTGCGCATCGTCGAAGAGGCGCGATATCTGCAGCAGAATGGCCAACAGGTGACCATCTGCACCTATCAGAACGGGCGAGACCTGCCCGATCTGGACATTCGCCGCACCATCAGCCTGCCTTGGCGAGGCGACTATGAGGTGGGCTCATCTCGGCACAAGATCGCCCTGGACGCCCTGCTGGCGATCCGCGCCCTGGGGCTGCGCAAGCTGCGGCCTGACATCCTTCATTGCCATCTCCACGAAGGCGCCCTTATCGGCGCTGCCCTCGCCAGACTCTGGCGTGTGCCCTATCTGTTCGACTTTCAGGGCAGCATGACAGCAGAGATGCTCGATCACCACTTTTTGCGGGCTGACGGCCCCATGGCTCGCCTGGCCTGGCACACCGAGCGCTTCATCGACCGGCTGGCGCCGAGCATTCTCATCAGCACGGCGCAGGCCAGAGATCTGCTAGTAGAGCGCTTTGGCTGCACGTCCGAGCGCATCGTGCATGCGCCAGACTGTGTCAACACCGATGCCTTTGCGCCCGCCAAACGCGATGCTGCCTGGCAGGCCGCCCGCGATCGTTGGGGCATCCCCGCCGGGCGCAGCGTGCTGGTCTATCTGGGTCTGCTGGCCGACTATCAGGGCACCGACCACCTCCTACAGGCAGTGGCCGTGCTGGTGGCACAGGGCCACAATGTACATTTGCTGCTAGGGGGCTATCCCCATATAGAGCAATACCGGCAGATGGCGCAGGGGCTGGGCATCGCCGAGCGCGTCACGCTGGCCGGGCGTATCTGCTACGAGGATGCGCCAGCCTTTCTGGGTCTCGGCGATATCGCCATGGCGCCCAAGCTGTCGGCCACCGAGGGGGCAGGGAAAATCCTCAACTATATGGCCGTTGGGCTGCCGGTGGTGGCCTACGATACAGCTGCCAGCCGCGAGTACCTGGGCAACTGGGGCGTCTATGCCGAGCGTGGCAACGCCCTGGCGCTGGCTGCCGAGACCGCTGGCCTGCTGGCCAGCCCAGAGCGTCAGCGGGCCATCACAGCGGCCCTGCGTCGGCGCGCCGTGGAGCAATACGGTTGGGACCACACCGGCCAGACTATCTTGGGTACGTACAGTGCGTTGCTGGGCCTCCAGCCTCAGAGCAGTCGATCCGCATAGGCATATAGCGCGGGCTGGCCACCGGTGTGCCAGAACAGCACTCGCTGGCCTGCAACCAGTTCGCCGATGCGCACCATCTCCATGAGACCTGCCATGGCGCGGCCGGTGTACACCGGGTCCAACAGCAATCCCTCGAGACGCGCCAGGAGCGTAATCGCCTCGCGCTCAGCGGTAGTGAGCACGCCATAGCCGGGGGTAGCCCAGCGGTGATCGATCTGCACACGCCCTGGCGCAACGCCAGTGCGCACGCGCAGCAGGCCAGAGGTCAGGTTGGCCAGCTCGTGAACCACGGTATCAAGACCATCGTCGAGCGCGCCCACGTCGATCCCGATCACTCGGCCGCCCCACCCCTGCGCCGCTGCGCCTGCCAACAAGCCCGCCAGCGTGCCTCCCGAGCCACAGGCCACCACCAGCACATCAAAGGCCACGCCTGCCACTTCTGCCTGGCGTAATAGTTCGACCAGGGCGGCGGCATAGGCGGCGGCGCCGATGGCATTCGATCCTCCCAGCGGTATGACATAGGCGCGACGGCCCACCGAGGCTTCTTCTGCGGCTACCTCGGCCATCACTTGCTGCGGAGAGCGATCTCCTGCCCAACGCAGGTCAGCACCAAAGAGCCCGTCGAGCAAGAGGTTACCGTTGCGCTGCGCCGGGCCAACACCGTCAAGCACCAACACAGAACGCAGCCCACAACGCGCCGCGGCCGCAGACGTCTGGCGGGCATGGTTCGATTGCCCCGCCCCCGTGGTAATGACCGTCTGCGCACCGTGCCGCAGTGCATCGCCAAGCAATAGCTCGAGCTTGCGTAGTTTGCTGCCACCGCCGCCGAGCCCGGTGAGATCATCGCGCTTGACCCAGACCTCGGGTCCGCCCAGTGCCTCGCTCAACCGGCGCAACGGGTGTAGCGGCGTGGGCAAGAGCGCCATCCGTTCGCGTGGCAGGCCGTGTAGCAGCGCCTCGATCTGCATCTTCATCTCCATAGCACCAGTATAGCGCTATCTTTAGCGTCTGTGAAGGCCGCGTCGATGTGAGCCTTTACTCACAACATTAACGGCCACTGAGGTAGATTGAGGTACAGGAGAACCGCGCTTCACTTGCATTTTGGCCCTGCATACGCTAAACTGGCATTCAGGACAGAGCCAGGCGGAAGAGAATGACGACCGAAGGCAAAACCAAAGCGCTCGAAACCACTTTGGCGCAGATCCGCAAACGCTACGGAGAGGGCGCCATCATGCGGCTCGGTGATTCGGCCGGGCTCGATGTAGAGGCGATCCCGACGGGCTGCCTGGCATTGGACATGGCCCTGGGCATTGGTGGCGTGCCCCGCGGGCGCATCACCGAGATCTATGGCCCCGAGTCATCTGGCAAGACGACCCTGTGCCAACACATCATCGCCGAGTGCCAAAAGATGGGCGGTACGGCCGCCTTTGTCGATGTGGAGCACGCACTGGACCCGAGTTATGCGGCCAAGTGTGGGGTCAACATCGACGAGCTGTACATCTCGCAGCCCGACACGGGCGAACAAGGCCTCGAGATCACTGAGGCGCTGGTGCGTAGCGGCGCCGTCGACGTCATCGTCGTCGACTCGGTGGCGGCTCTGGTGCCGCAAGCTGAGATCGAAGGTGACATGGGAGACGCCCATATGGGCCTGCAGGCCAGGCTCATGTCGCAGGCACTACGCAAACTCACCGGCGCCATCAAGCGCAGCAACACGGCGCTGATCTTTACCAACCAACTGCGGATGAAGATCGGCGTGCTATTCGGGAACCCCGAGACCACCACTGGTGGCAACGCACTCAAGTTCTATGCCGCTGTACGGCTAGATATGCGGCGCGCCGAAGCCATCAAAGACAAAGGCGAGGTCATCGGCAACCGTGTGCGCGTGCGTGTGAAAAAGAACAAGGTCGCGCCCCCCTTCAAGGTGGCCGAGTTCGACATCATGTTCGATCACGGCATCTCCAAAGAAGGCAGTTTGCTCGACGTGGGCGTCGAGGCAGGGGTCATCGAGAAGCGTGGTTCGTTCTACTCGTTCGATGGCACCCGCCTGGGCCAGGGCCGCGAGAACGCCAAAGAGTTCTTGAGAGGGAATGTCGAGATCGCCCAACAGATCGAAGCGCGTGTGCGCGAGGGTATCGCCCTGCACCTTGCCAGTGTAGATGGAGATACCGAAGACGCAGACGAATCGACGGATACCGAGGAATAAGGCCTCCGCAGCAGGCGGTCGGCCCGGGCTCAATGCTCAAGAAACGCTGACCTTTGCCGAGCTCTGTAGGAACTCGCTTATCGGAAATACCGGCCGGGCCGTTGGCCCGCCATCTTTCAGACGATAACGTCGAACACGGAGCAGAGGCGCACGGCATCTGTGCCGTTGCGTGAATTCGCGCTATCAGGGCGCCTTCAGGGGGTTGTGGCTTGAGCCGCAGCCCCCTGTTGCTCTAGATGGAGACATGAACAGGACGATCACCGCCATCCGGGCGCAGCAACGTCGCCGAGACCGCGTGAGCGTGTATCTCGACGGCAGCTATGCTTTTGGTCTGCAGAGCATCATCGCGGCAGAACTGCGCATTGGCCAGGTGCTAAGCGCCGAGCAGATCGCCGAGCTCAAGCGACGCGATGAGGCCGAGCGAGCCTTTGAAGCAACATTGCGCTACCTCACCTATCGGCCGCGCAGCCGTAGCGAGGTCGAGCAATACCTGGCCAAACGCCAGGTACCGGCTGAGCAAGCGCGTGATATTGTGGCACGGCTGGAGCGGCTCAAACTGGTGGATGACGCCGCCTTTGCGATGACGTGGGTCGATAATCGCAACCGCCTGCGGCCCCGCGGCCGCTGGGCACTGCGGCACGAGCTACGCCTCAAAGGCGTTAACGAGGTCAACATCGAGCGCGCCATTGCTGATGTCGATGAGAGCAAGGGCGCTCTACAGGTGGCACTGCGCTACGGCCGCCGGTATGCTCGTTATGACGAGCCCGTCTTCAAGCGGCGATTGCTGGGCCTGCTGCAGCGCCGCGGTTATCGCTATGGCGTCGCTGCGCCGGCGGTGGCAGCGGCCTGGGAGCGGTACGGCAACGCTGCAGACAGCGAGGATGACACGCCGGTCGACACGGGCTAGGCCCGTTTCCATACATTAGAAAGGAACAACCGATACCATGGGACCAATCGGAATCATCACAACGATTGTCGCCGCCATCCTGTTCGGCGCCGTGGGATACTACCTGGGACATCAAGGCAAACTGCGTCTGATGAACCAGAACATCTTGCGGCTAGAAGATGAGGCCAAACAGGTGCTGGCTGATGCCCACAGCCAGGCACGCGCCATCGAGGTCGAAGGTGAGAAGCGGGTGCTCGACCTGCAGCGCGAGGCTGAGGCCGAGATCAAGGAGCGCACTCGTGAGCTCAGCCGCCAGGAGAATCGTCTGCAACAACGGCGCGAAGCGCTCGACAAGCGCATTGACAGCCTGGATGGCCGCGAGAAGCGCATCCGTGATGTCGAGCTCAAGCTCGAAGAGCGCCAGCGCGAGTTGGACAACGCCTGGGGCGCCCACCTGGCCGAGCTAGAGCGTATCTCGGGGCTCTCGCAGGACGAAGCCAAAGAGGTATTGCTCGAACAGGTACGCGACGATGCGCGCGTCGATGCCGCGCGCATCGTCCGTGAGATCACCGCAGAAGCGCGCGAAGAGGGCGATACCAAAGCGCGCGAGATCATCACCACTGCCATTCAGCGCATCGCCGCCGACCATGTCTCAGAGACCACCGTCTCAACCGTCGAGTTGCCCAGTGACGACATGAAGGGGCGCATCATCGGTCGCGGTGGGCGCAATATCCGCGCCATCGAAGCCGCCACCGGCGTCGATCTGGTCATCGATGACACGCCCGATACGGTGATCCTCTCGAGCTTTGACCCTGTGCGCCGCGAAGTGGCGCGCCTCGCCCTCTTGCGTCTGATCGTCGATGGCCGCATTCATCCAGGGCGTATCGAGTCTGTCATCGACAAGGCGCGCGAAGAGGTTGAGCAGACCATCCGCGAAAAGGGCGAAGAGGCCGCGCTCGAGTTGGGCATCCATGGCCTGCCCCCCGACATTCTGCGTATCTTGGGGCGGCTGCACTATCGTACCAGCTATGGGCAGAACGTACTGCAACACTCGATCGAAACGGCTATGCTTTGTGGCATGATGGCCGCTGAACTGGGCGGCGATGTGCAAACCGCCAAGATGGCCGGCCTCTTGCACGACCTGGGCAAAGCCGTCGACCACGAGGTGGACGGGCCGCACGCCATCATCGGCGCCGAGATCGCCGAGCGCTACGGGCTCCCCGAGAAGCTGGTCAATGCCATCGGCTCGCACCACTGCGAGATGGAGCAGTGCAGTTGCGAGGCTGTGCTGGTGCAGGCGGCCGATGCCATTTCTAGCGCACGCCCAGGCGCCCGCCGCGAATCGCTCGAGGGTTACCTCAAGCGCATCCGTGCCCTGGAGCAGGTGGCCAACTCGTTCGAGGGTGTCGAGTCGTCCTATGCTATTCAGGCCGGTCGCGAGATCCGCATCCTGGTGAAACCCGAGCAGGTGGACGACCTGGGCGCCATCGAACTCTCTCGCGAGATTGCGCGCAAGGTTGAGGAAAGCCTGCAGTATCCCGGGCAGATTCGCGTCACTGTCATCCGCGAAACACGGGCCACCGAGATCGCCAAGTAGGCTGGGCGATAGATAGGCCACTCGCGATAGCCGTGCAGCCGCCGGGGCAAATCTCTGGCGGCTGCCAGGCAAGGAGGCAACCCCATGGGTGTCCTCAAAGTCTCTGCTCGATCGCGCTCTGCGGCGGTGGCCGGAGCCATCGCCGGCGTGGTGCGAGAACATGGCCGAGCCGAAGTGCAGGCCATCGGGGCTGGGGCCGTCAACCAGGCCACCAAGGCGGTTGCTATCGCGCGCACCTACCTGGCGGTCGACGGTCTTGACGTGGTCTGCATCCCCTCGTTTGTAGACATCGACGTAGGCGACGAACAGCGCACGGCCCTCAGGCTGGTCGTCGAACCGCGCTGATGCCGGGCCTATCAGTCGGCCTGGGGCGTGTCCACCGCATCGCTAGAGGTGTTGCGGCGGCGCGACCGACGCCGTCCGCCTGATGGGCGTCGTCGACGCCGCGGGCGCTCTGTGGCCTCACCCTGGGGCTGGGTCTGAGCGCCTGATACGCCCTGGTCGTTACGTCGCCGTTGTTGGGGCTGCTGTGCGCCGTCACTCCCGCCTGCGCTAGATGCCTCTCGGCCCCTCCGATCTGGCGCAGACTGCGGCCCTGGCCTGGACGTCGAACCGATGTGGTTCAGTGTCTCTGCCAGTTGCAGACTCTTGCGCTCGGGCTCGGGCGCCTCGAGCGGCTCATCACCCCGATACTGCTCCGCCGTCATCTCAACACGCGTGCCGTCTTCGAGCAACAGCTCGACCTTTTCCCTCAGCACTGAGACATAAGTCACCCTCGCTGGCCCCAGAGGTGAGTCCACAATCTTGCCCACCTTGGGGAACCGACCGGCGACCTCTTTGTAGTAGTCATACTCATAGTTGAGGCAGCAAAGCAGACGCCCACACAAACCCGAGATCTCGTTGGGGCTCAACGGTAGATTCTGCTGCTTGGCCATGCGGATCGAGACGGGCGCAAAGCTGTCTAGCCAGGTGGCACAACAGAGAGGCCGACCGCACTTGCCGATGCCCCCTACCAGCCGCGCCTCATCGCGCACGCCCAGTTGTCGCAGCTCGATGCGCGTCTTGAACACCCTCGCCAGGTCTCTTACGAGGTTGCGAAAGTCAACGCGCTCCTCAGAGGCAAAGTAAAAGGTGAGGTGCGACCCGTCAAAGCTGTACTCGCCGCTCACCACCTTCATCGGCAAACCAGAGGCGGCCACGCGCTCGCGGCACAGGGCCACAGCCTCGTCTTCTTGGAGGCGCAGGCGTTCTGCCTCCAACAGCTCTGCGGTGGTGGCCAGCCTCAACACCGGCTTGAGCTCGCCCACCACGTCGCGGCGTTCCATCTCGCGCGGCGCCTGTACCACCCGCCCTAGCTCTTGCCCGCGGGCGGTATCGACGATGACATAGTCATCCAACTGCAGGTCGAGCCCCTCGCGTACTTCGAAATGATAAGCCTTGTTATTGTTGCGAAAAGACACGCCACAGACGATCGGCATGTGAAACCCCTTGTATCTCTCAGTGCGCCCGCTGCCACTGCAGCAACATCGCCTCCAAGGCCAGGCGCGCGTTGACATTCCTCAGCAGGCGGGCACGGACCCTGGCCAGGCCTCGCACCGCCCGAGCCGCCTCAGCCGCAGACAGATGCCCTGCAGCGCGGGTTACTGCATCAGCACGGTCGAGATTGACGATCAAATCGCGACAGCCCAGTGCGGCCAACTGCACGTCACGCCACCACACCTGCCACAATGCCAGCAGATCGACCAGATCATCACGCTTGGCGAGGCGCTCTGCAGCGTCGAGTCGCTCCCAGCGGCCGGCTTGCACCAGCTCCTCAAGCAAATCGAGATCGGCCCCACGCGCCGCGAGCAAGCCATCGTCTTCGAGCACCCTCAACGCCCACCCGGGCCGCCCGCCTGCCAAACGCGCCAGCATCTGAGCCTGCTCAGCAGCGACGCCCTTTTGCGTGCGCAGCGCCTCGGCAATAGTGTCCACCGGCACCGGTCGTAGCGCCATCACCCTGCACCGCGATACGATGGTAGGCAGCAACAGCTCGGCATCGCTGGCCGTGAGCACCAGCGTGGCGTGGGGGGGCGGCTCTTCTAGCGTCTTGAGCAGCGCGTTGGCCGCCTCGCGCGTAGCGCTCTCAAACTGGGAGAGAATCGCCACACGCTGCCGCCCCATCACCGGCGAGAGCGACAGCGTATGCTGCAACTCCCGTACCTGATCGATCTTGAGACGAGCACCATCCGGCTCGACCAACAGCACGTCTGGGTGCTGCCTTCTGGCCACCAGCCCGCAGGCCCGACATCGGCCGCAGGGTGGATCGTTCGCGTCGCAGTTGAGCGCCGCGGCGAGGGCCCACGCCAGACGCGTCTTGCCCACGCCATCAGGGCCAGCGAAGAGCAGTGCCTGCGCACTGCGCCCATTGACCAGCGAGCGCCGCAGTAACTCGACGGCCCATTCGTGCCCGATGATCTGCCACATCTCGTGTAAACTCGATGGTTGCATGTTATGATGGTCATGGCATTCTACCACCGGCGACCATGGCGCGACAAATACCCGCCGGTGCTGCTCAGGGGATGATCACCATGACCAGTGCAACCAGCCCTCATGATGTCAACCTTGGGACGTGGGACGACCTCGACTCGCTGCGTGCCCAGTCAACTCGCACACTGATTGTGGCTACCCTGGCCGGCGCGGCGGCCTGGCTGAGCGCGCTCGCGTTGCGCGTGCCAAAAGATGAACCGCGCATGTGGGTGCTTCCGGCCAGCCTGGCAGCAGTAGGCTTGCTGTGCCTGGCGGTACAATCGCGTCATGCTCAGGTAGGCCGCCTCTTGTTTCTGTGGGGGCTGTTTGGCGCCCTGGTTCTGCATATGCATCTCGATGCCGAGCTGCAGAGCGCGTACTATCTTGTGCTGGTGGTGCTGGCCTCGAGCGCCATGACAGGGCTTGGTTCAACGCTAGTGGTGACGCTGACGGTATCGCTTGCCATCACACTCACGGCCCATCGTTGGGGGCTCTGGCCGCTGCCCGTCACCTATGGACGTGCCATCGTCTTGGCATGGATCGCCTGCGCACTGGCGTGGCTATCTTCGCGCAACCTCTACCTGGCGGTCGCGTGGGCTAACCAGGCTCAGGCCGCGGCCCAAGATCGTCTTGAGGACCTCCGCTCACGCCGGGCAGAGTTGCGGCGACTCTCGGACATGCTGCGGATCAACCAGGAGCGCCTGCACTATCTCAATGTGCGCCTCGAGCAAGCCAAGGTGGCCGCCGAAGAGGCCTTCCGCACCAAGCAGCATTTTGTGGCCAACGTCAGCCATGAACTGCGCACACCACTCAACCTCATCACAGGCTTTGCCGAGTTGATGGCCTTTTCGCCCGAGAGCTATGGTGGGGTGCGGCTGCCCCGTCCCTATCAGCAAGACATGCTCGAAATCCATCGTAGCTCGCGCCACTTGATCGGCCTTGTTGAGGACGTACTCGCCCTGGCACAGCTCGAGGCTGGGCAGATGCTCGTTCGGCGAGACTGGACCAACCTCGAAGCGCTGCTCTACGAGGTGGCTGACACGATGAGACCGCTCATTGCAGCCAAGGGATTGGCCCTTGAGATGCGGGTCGAGTCGCTGCCAACGGTGTTCGCCGATGCCGGCCGCATCCGCCAGATTCTCCTCAACTTGCTCAACAACGCCTACCGCTATACGGCGCAAGGGACCATCACAATCCAGGCCAGCTATGAAGCGCGTGAGGTGATCGTTCGCGTGCGAGACACAGGCGTGGGTATCGCCGACAAGGACCTGCCACTCATCTTTCAAGAGTTCTACAAACTGGGCGAGGGCACGGCGGCCCAGCGCACCGATGGCTTTGGCCTGGGTCTATCGATCAGCCGCCGGCTGGCCGAGGCGCACGGCGGCCGGCTGTGGGCCGAGAGCACTCCGGGCGTAGGGTCTACGTTTTGCCTAACACTGCCCACAGAGAACAACCCCAGCGTCTCCATCTACCCTACCCTGGTGCAGACGACGCCCTCAACGCACCGGGCACGGGCGTTGCCCGTCATCATGACCGTCTCAGAAGCGCCCGATGACCTGCTCAGTGCCTATCTCAAAGACTTTGAGGTGGTCCATGCCACACCCGATCGCTGCCTTGAGGCCTTTGAAGACTATCAGCCTACCGCATTGATCATCAACGACCGCACCTCAGGCAACGGCCCGCCTGAGGTGGTGACGCCCATTCTAGACCGGGCGCCGGCAACGCCCGTGATCGTCTGCCGCCTCCCGACCCGCGCCAGCGCCGCCCAGACGTTGCGCGCCGAGGCGTTGTTAGCCAAGCCAATCGCACGGAGAGAACTGTTAGGCGCTATCGAGCGCCTCGCCACCGACGCGCCGATTCGGTCCATTCTGGTGGTAGATGACGATGACGCCATGCTGCGCATGCTGTGCCGCATGCTAACGGCTGTTGACGGCAACCGGTATCGAGTGACCGAGGCCTGCGGCGGCGCCGAGGCCATTGTTGCGCTGCAGGAATCGCTGCCCGATCTACTGCTGCTCGATATCGGCATGCCGCAGGTGAGTGGCTATGATGTGCTTACATGGTTACGCTCTCAGACCAGAGGCGCCGCCACACGCGTGGTGTTCATGACAGGCTTACACCTTGGGGCCGATGCCGCCCGCGTTTACGACATCAGCCTGCACCAGGCCAACGGGTTTGGTCTGCCCAAGGCACTGCAGATCGTAGCGGGCATGATCGAGCAGTCATTGCCGCGAGCTCCCGCCGAGGAGTGAACGCATCATCTGTACCAGGGCTTCTCGAGTCACCGGCTTTGTGAGGTAGCCAGCAACCTTCAGAGAGCGCGCCAGCGGCTCTTGAAAGAGCACACTGCAAATCACGACGGGGATCTGGCAGAGCTCGGGGGCGGCCCGCAGTGCGCGCAACAGCTCCCAGCCGTCCTGGCGCGGCATCATGATATCGAGCACAATGAGAGCGGGCTGATGCTCTCTGGCCAGCGCCAACCCCTCGGCCGCGCTCGAGGCGGCCACAAGGGCGTACGGTAGCCCCGTGAGATAGCGGCGGAACAGACGCTGCAGGCTCTCGTTGTCGTCGACCAGCAGCACTGTCTGTAGAGGCGCCGGCTCGAGCCAAAGCTGATACTGCGGGCGCCCATCAGCCAGCCGGATAACCTGCACCTCGGCCTGCAGCGCCGTCAGTAGCCGGGCCGTGTTGAGCCCCAGGCGTGCCCCCTGCGTCAAGGCCAGCCGGTCACGCGGCGTTATCCAGAATAGCACACGCTCACCTTGCCGGGCCCCCAACTTTAGCGTCTCACCGGGATGCAGCTCGATCACCTCGCTCAACATACCCAGCAGCACCTGGCGCAACAGCACGCGGCTGGCGCGTACCAGCAGGCTCTCAGGCAGGTCGTCCTCTTCCAATGCCACACCGCTCTCACGAGCAAGCGGCGTCGTGAGCAAGACCAGATCACGCACCTCAGCCGCCAGGTTGGTGGCCCATTCGGCATCACCAGCGAGGTCGAAGGTATCAGGCTCCTGAGCATCTGGCTGTTCCGGAGCGCTAGCGAGCCGCAGCAGGTGCGCCACGGCCTCGATACCGGCGCGCAGCTCGCGACGCAGCTGCCGTTCGCTAATGCCCATACCCTGAGCCAGCTCGGACATGGTCACCTGTTCGATATAGCGCCCCTGAAGCGCAACGTAAGCGCGCTGCTCGTCAGAACGCGCAGAGAGGCTGCCCGCTGGCTTGAGAGACTCTATCGCGGCGATGAGCGCTTTGCGCAATGCCCGACCGTCGCCGCCCGGCAGCGCCCGGGCCAGGGGTGAGCGCTGTAAATAGACGAGGTCATACAGGTGCGACAGGGCACGTCGCACCTCAGCATAGAGGTGGCTGTCCATGTCCTCCGGGGCCTCACAAGTCGCGTCATCGCGGCGTCACGTACACGCCCATTATAGCCACAAATGCAGAGCAGTACATGCACTGGCCGAGGTTGGATGCGGCGATCAGGCGTCTGAGGTCCCCGAAATATCAAGGTGACTGTTGCGGTAGCGCCTCATTCACTCCACGCGGCGCGCAGGCTGGCCAGTGCCTGTAGCGTGTCATCGAGACATGCCCCAGGCCCCACCTCAAACGTGCGCGCTCCTGCAAAGCCGAGCTTCTCGAGCGCGCTGCGAAAGGCGCCCCAGTCAGTGACGCCATCTCCCGGCATCAGGTGCTGGTCGGCGCCAGTGCCATCGTTGTCCTGGATGTGTAGCGCCATCAGCCTGCTGCCCGCTTGCAGGGCCTCGATCGCTGGGCTGATGCCATTGCAGGTGCTGTGCCCAGCATCAAGGCAGATGCCCACGTGCTCGCCCAGTCCGTCGATCATGCAGAGTAGCTCGCGCACATACATCCCGGGGCGCCAGGTCCCATGAGCGGGCAGGTTCTCGGCCGCCAGTTTGATGCCGATCGATCCGGCCTGCTCGGCAAGCCAGGCCAACGAGTCACGCGTGCGCTGCCAGCTCGCGCCATAGTCGTGCGCATGAAAGGCCAGATGCGCCCCGTTGGGGTGACAGATGGCGATTTCGGCGCCCAACCGTGCGGCCGTGCGCATGGCGCGCACGCAGGCCTTGAGGGCCACCTGGCGCAGTGCCTCGTTAGGGCTGTCTATCTCCCAGCCAATCACTGGTAGATGCACCGTGCGCAGCGACAACCCGTGAGTGCCAAGCGCACGTGCCGTTCGCCCGGGGTCATCAAGCCAGTCATCCGTTTTGGCGCCATCAAAGATCTCGATCTGCATAAAACCACAGGCGGCCAGCCGCGCTGCCGCAGCCTCGACCGGAACACTCCTGAGCAACGACGTAGAGCTCGAAAAGACAGGCACAGCCCCTCCCTGTGATGAGCTGTCGAGCCGCTCGGCGAGTCAGCCCTTGATCCCGGTGACAGTGATCCCCTCGACCAGGGTGCGCTGAGCGACGTAAAAGATCACGATCACCGGAGCGATAGTTGTCGCGCTCGCCGCCATCATGTACTGCCACAGGTGTTCTTCCCAGAACTCGCTCTGGAACCCGCGCAACGCCACCGAGAGCGGATAGAGTTTGGCATCGTTGAGATAGATCAGGGGACCCAGGTAGTTGTCCCACGAGCCCATGAACGTGAACAGCCCTACCACCGCCAGGCTTGGCTTGGCCAGCGGCAGCACAATGCGCCAGAAGATCATCAACTCGCTGCAACCATCGATGCGCGCCGCATCGGAGAGCTCTTGTGGGATGGTCATAAAGAACTGACGCAGTAAAAAGATCGGGTAGGCCCCGCCAAAAAAGGCCGGCACGATCAGCGGCCTGTAGCTATTGAGCCAGCCCATGACGCTAAAACGAATGTAGAGCGGGATCATGCGTACCTGGAAGGGGAGCATCATCGTTGCCAGGCACACGAAAAAGAGAAAGGTACGCCCGGGAAAGTCGATGCGCGCAAAACCATAGGCCACCAGCGAGCACGAAAGCACCGTGCCGATAACGACGGGAACGGCAATCTTGAGCGTGTTGAGCAGGTGCATCCCAAAGGGGATGATGGTCAGCGCCTCGGCAAAGTTTTGCCAGCGGATAGGCCGCGGAATCCACACAGGCGGCAGGCGAAAGACATCAGGGTCATCTTTGAGTGCCGTCACGAACATCCAGAGCAGCGGCAGCGCAAAGGCAAAGCTCAGCGTGATTACGGTAACGTAGAGCAGCATGCGCCCCGCCACGCGTACGAGCCTCGCATGGCGTTTGGCCTGCAGAGCCTCTGCTGTCATTGCTACAGCAGTGTTGGTCATACCGTCCTCCTGCGCCCTGCGTTATGAGCCACCGTAATAGACCCACCGCTCAGAGGAGCGGAAGGTGACCACGGTGAACAGCATGATGATCAGGAACAGCACCCATGAGAGCGCCGAGGCGTAGCCCATCTTAAAGTACTCAAAGGCGTTACGGTAGAGATAAATGCTAAAGAACTCGGTAGAAAAGTTGGGCCCGCCCGATGTCAGTAGCCAGCCCATGGTAAAGTACTGAAACATGCCGATGAGGTGGGTGATGACCAGAAAGAGCATCGCTGGCGTTGTCATCGGCACTGTCACATACCAGAACCGCTGCAGCCTGTTGGCGCCGTCCACCTCGGCAGCGTCATACAATGAGCGAGGCACATCTTGCAGCGAAGCCAGAAAGACCATCATAGCCTGGCCCTGCGCCCAGCAATGAATGAGAATCAACGTGTTCTTGGCCCACCCCTCAGATGACAAAAAGGGAATCACTGGCCATCCGCGGGCCTTTACCCAGGCGTTGATCAGGCCCCACTGCGCATTCAGCACCCAGCGCCAAACCTCGGCGGCCGCTACGGCAGGCACCAAGGCCGGCAAGAAAAAGATGGTGCGGAACATGGGGCGCAGCTTCATCTCGTTATTGAGCAACAGCGCCAACAGGTAGGCAACGACGATGCCTGCAGGCACCCCCACCGCCACCAGATAGATGGTGTTGCCCATGACGCGGCGAAAGATCAGGTCTTGGGTAGCCAGCGTGACATAGTTCTCGAGGCCGATCCAACGTGGCTCGCGCACGATGTCATAACGTGTAAAGCTATAGTACAATGAGGCGATGATCGGATAGATCGTGAACAAGGCCAGCCCAACGAGCCACGGCGAGATGAACGCATACCCATTGATGGCGCTGCGGGTCGTCTGACGCGACCAGCGTTTCATCGCCAGATCCCCCTTCCTTTATGCAGTACGGTCACAGCAGCTGTCCAATCGGGGCTGACACAGAGCCCGCCCCGATTGGACGATCGCCAGGGCTCCGCGCCTACTCGACCAGCAGCTCGGGGAACTCTTTGGCCAAGTCCTCGGTCACCTCTTTCTGCAGATCCACAGCCGCCTGCTCGGGCGTCTTTTCGCCATACTGCAGTGCAGAAACAGCCCGCTGGTATTGCGTCGTAGCAAAGGCCTGGTTGGGAATGACGGGCCCAGCGACGAGCTCATCGGCGGTATTGGCCGACTCGAGATACCACTTGAGTGACGGCAGATGGCTGATGTCGGGACGATTAGCGTCGTAGCCTGCCTTGCGCCCGCCCAACCAGGCCGTCGCCTTGAAGATGATATCGATGGCCTCTTCGCTGGTGACGTATTCGATGAACTCGAACGCCTGATCGCGCACCTTGGAAGCCAACGGAATGTAGATGGGGTGCCCACCCACGTTCTGATAACGGACATTTCGACGCGATTCGGGCCTTGGGCACCAGCCCGCCACCCAACGTGTGTCGGGTGCGCTGACATGCAGCTCGCCTGGCGCATAGTAGCCCACAAACTCGGCTGTCCTCAGGCCGGCTGGCATAGCACCTGTGGGCACGTAACGGCCCCCCGGGTTAGCCTGGCTAAAGGCGTCTAGTTTTTCGACGCCGATGTCGTCGTACATCTTCTTTAGCCAGGTAAAGGCCTCTACCATCTGCGGATTATCAAAGTTGAACGTCATCGTGTCGCCATCCCATGGCGAAAAGCCCCAGGATGTCGGATAGAGCGAGGCGCAGTTGGGCGCAAGTGCCGCCGCAGTGGTAGACCCAAAGAAGGGATCGAGGAACAGCTGTTCCAGGTTGCCCGCGGCATCCTTTTTGGTCAGCTTGGTGTGCCAATCCCAGGTCTCATCCCAGGTCTGTGGCAGGTTATCTGGATCGAGCCCCGCCTCTTCGAGGTGGTCGATGTTAAAGATATAGCCAAACCTGGGCCCACACTCACAGGCTGGCACGCCATAAGTCTTGCCTCGCCATACCATCGACTCGAACAGACCGGGCACAAAGTCCTCACGCTTGATCTTTTCGCTGGCATCGAGATAGTCGTCCAGCGGTGTGAACACACCACGCACGTAAAAGCCGACGTACTGGATGCAGCATACGCCGACATCAGGCGGGTTTCCGCCGGCCACGGCTGCCAGCATCTTGTCTTGCATCGTGGGCACCTGCAGTGCCTCGACGGTGATGCCATTGTCCATCTCGCCAAAGTTCTTGGCAATGGTGCTAAAGGCCTCCATCTGCGCCGGCGCGTTCCACTGGAACCACCAGACCACCTTGGCCGGCTCACGTGCTGGAGCCGCCGCCTCTTTCTCGACAACGACGGTCTCTTTGACGACCTTTTCAACGACCTTGGGGGTGCCTTCGATGATGACCGTCTCTTTGACGACCTTTTCCACCACCTTCTCGACAACCTTGGGCTGGCACGCCACCAGCAACCCGGCTGTCCCGGCCAGGGCCGCGCCCTGTAGCAGCCTGCGACGGGTAATCGTGTTAGCGCTCATCGTACTCTCCTTCGAGCATCCACTCCCTGGTCAACCGGTCCACACAGACGAGGCAGCGCTGGCCGCTAGACGCCTCCTTCCATAGCCTACAGTCATACATCCTATGCATATCATATTCCGTACTGTTTTTGGCACAGCCACGGCCATATTCGGGACAGAATTCAGCCAATGATGCGAGTTCCGTGCATCGCGCCCAGATTGACGTTGCGGGCCATCTGCGTAGACTGGGCCTGCCGCGTACATACACTACGGTGCCTCTGCGCACGCCCTCGGAGCACGCCATGGCGACGTTAGACAACCGAGACGCCTACCCGAACCTGACCCGCAATGCCCTGGCCCTGGCGCTTGACACGGCCTTTTTCCACACGGCGCTGAACTTTATCAGCACTACCACTGTGCTGCTGACCTTTCTGGCCACGCTGGTAGAGAACGAAGTGCTCATCGGCGTCGCAGCAGGCGTCATCAACAGCGCCTGGTTGTTGCCCCAGCTACTGGTGGCCGGGCTGGCCGCACGTCAACAGCGGATGAAGCCGTTGCTCATCAAGGCGGTGTGGTTCACGCGGCCGGTGCTGTTGCCGTTGGCGCTGGCCATCTGGCTGTTGACGCCTAATCACCCTGGCTTGATGTTCGGCATCACTGTGGTGGCGGTGTTCATCTTTTTCGTCGGCGATGCCTTTGCCAGCGTGCCCTGGTTCGCGCTGTTGGGGCGCGTGTTGCCGCCCACCCGCAGGGGGCGTGTGATCGGCGCCGGCCAGGTTGCCGGAGGTCTGGGCGGTATCGTCGCCGGGTTGGTGGTGCGTAACATCCTCGGCAACACCGAACGCTTTGCCTACCCGGGCAACTATGCGTTGCTGATGGTCATCGGGCTGGTGTTGTTTTTCGGGTCGGGCTTGGCCGTGCTGCTGATCCGCGAACCCAAACGCGCGGCGCTTAGCGAGGCGTCGCCCACACTGCGGCAGGTGTTCAAGATGATGCCCAGCCTGCTCGCCAGCGACCATCCCTTTCGCAAGCTGGTCATCACGCGGGTGCTGTTGGGCTTTGCCAGCATCGCCAGCTCGTTCTACGTGCTCTATGCGACGCAACGGTTGGGCTTTCGCGCGGCCGATATGGGCTACTTTATCACCGCACAGGTGATCGGCAGCGTTGGCTCGGGCCTGTTGCTGGGCTATGTGCAAGATCGCTGGGGGCCGCTCAAGCACATGCGCATCACCATCGCCATGGCGATGATGCCACCGCTCTGCGCTCTGCTGGCCGGTCTGGCCCAGCAGAGATCGCCAGGGGCAGTGATCCCATTCTATCTGGCGCTCTACTTTTTCTTTGGGGTGGCCTGGAGCAGCATCAGCTGGCCGTTCTTTAACTGGATGCTGGAATATGCGCCAGACGAGCGACGGCCGCTCTACATTGGACTCACCAACACCCTGGGCGCCATCACCATGATCGCCCCAACCATCGGCGGGCTGCTGGTGCGCTCGGTCTCCTATCCGGCGGCCTTTATCGCCTCGATCGGCTTTGCGCTGGCCGCAATGGCGCTCTCGTTCAAGCTACCCTGCACGCGCCGCGATGGCGCCAGATACCAGGAGGCCGACTGACGTCGGCCACTGCGGCTGCCATTGTGCTCCCCAGTCAAAGGCAACGTCGAGAGTCGCGATCAGGGCAACGCTGGCGGAACGGTGCACACCACGGCCGGCCCAGCCCTTGAATCTCGTTGTTGACGCCGAGCCAGATGGTCGAGCTTGTCAGCCGTGGGCGTCGCGGCCGCGGGCATCGCGAGCCGCCTGCAGCAGCGCATCGATGTTCGCATGAGGCGTCTCGGGAGGCAGGTCGCACGCCGAGCTGAGGATAAAGTTGCGGTGTGGCGCCATGGCGGTTATCAGGTCTCTGGCAATGCCGTAGACCTCGTGCGGCGGCTTGCTCACCATCACCTGCACCGCATCCACATTGCCGATGAGTACGAGCTCTTCGGGCAGAGATCGCGCCGCATCGGGCAGCGACACCATAGCGTCGAGGCTCAGCCCTTGCGCGCCGGTGGCAGCCATACCGTCGAGCAGATGCGACGTCTGCCCGCAGATGTGCAGAATCGAGGCAGTACGCAGGCTTGATACGATCTCGCGCACATAGGCGCCACAGTAGTCTTCAAACTGACGCGGCGCGAGCAGACTGGCGCTGGGCTCGAGAATGGCGACCATATCGGCACCAGCCGCCGCGAGGGCCTGCGCATACGGCTTGATCACATCGGTAGCCAGCCTCAGAGTGCTCTGCAGCAATTCTGGTTCGGTGATGGTCGCAATCACGGCTTCAGTAGCCCCAAGCAGCAGGCCCGCGAGCGAAAAGGGGCCGATCACATAGCCCCCTACCAGCGTGTTCAGCTCGCTCGCCATGCGACGCACCGTCTCGACAAACCCCTGCAACCGCGCGTCGGCGAGAACGTCGCGCCCCCTGAACCGGTCAAGGTCGGCCATCGACTTGACCGGATGTTCGACCACAGTGGGCGAATCCATATCGGCAAAGAGCACCTCAAGCCCCAGCGCGCCCGCCTCTACCGACAGGTCCATCAAGCAGAACTGCCCATCTGGCCGGAATCGCTCGTCAAGTGCCAGCATAGTCTCCCAATGCTGTTCGGGCTGCTGCACATTCTGCCTGATCGTACTGTCCGTCAGGAGCACCCCTGGGTAGCCCAGTAGTGGGATACACATGACTCCCCGTTGCGCCGCGATCAGATCAACAAGCTTCACACGAGTACTCCTCTCCACAGTCCAGAGTCTGGTCAGCAAGCATCATTCAGCTGCACCGGAATCTGCCCAGCCACCCACACACCAGTCGTCGCGATGCGGCAACGATAGGCCAGCACCTGCACGCCGACCGCAGCCGCATCGGCCAGGGCACGAGCAAAGGCCGGGTCGTTCTCAGCGTAGGGCCTGAAGCGATGGGCATCAGCGCGCTGCACCATAAAAACCACGGCCGCGGCATCGCCGGCCTGCACAGCCGCCTGCAGCTCGCATACATGGCGTGCACCGCGGACCGTCGGCGCATCAGGAAACATCGCCACGCCCCCGCGCACCAGGGTTACCGACTTGACTTCGACCCAGCAGCGGCCGCCGATGCCCGTCAGGCAGTAGTCTAGACGGCTGCTGCCCAGGCGAACCTCGCGTTGGATCTGCGTGACGCCGCCGCACACTGGCCAATCCGCCGCCAGAGCCTCACCGAACAGAGCATTGGGCAAGCGCGCGTCCACCGATACAAGGCTACCGGCGTGCTCGACCAAAGAGAGGTCAAAGGCCGTGCGTCGCCCAGAGTGGGCAACCGGGGTCAGCCACACAGTTGCATCGGGCACCAGCAGCTCTTGCAAGCGGCCCGAGTTGGGCACATGCGCCGTCACCGCAAGGTCACCCAGCAGCACACGGGCGCGGAACCGATTCTCGCGCGCCAGCAGCTTTGCCTGCACCAACCGATCAAGCCTCATACTGCCCCCACAGGCTATACCGCGCTCATTCTAGCTGCCTATGCCACCTGAACAAGCTCGCCACTTTCGCAGACTCGACAGCCTCGGTCGATGGTCTACAATTCAGCGTATGCCAGTTGAGGCATGATCAGAAACTCGGCAACTGCAGCAAATGGAACGATAGGAGCTGTATGGCTGAACCTCTCGACCCCTGCATCACCACAGGAGGCGGCCTCAAGCGCCTGGTGGGCTGGTCGCAGCACCCGGGCATTCTGTTGGCCATGATGGGCCAGACCTTTATCAATATGCTGGGGGCGGGCATCGTTGGGCCAGTATTGCCGCTCTATGCCAAGTCGTTTGGCGTCGGCGCCACCATGGTGGGCCTGCTCATGGCGATCTTTGGCATCGCCCGCATCCCCATCAATGTGCCGGCGGGCAGCGTGGCCGAGCGCGTGGGCCGCAAGCCGCTGTTGGTCATCGGGCCATTGGTGATGAGCGTCGCCGCCCTCCTCACGGGCCTGACCACAACCTTCGGTCAGTTGCTGGCCTTGCGCCTTTTGCAGGGCGTGGGGTCGGCCATACAGATGACCGCCGCCATGGTCGTCATGGCTGATATCAGCACCCCACAAGACCGCGGCCGCACCATGAGTCTGTATCAGGGATCGCTGCTCTTGGGCACCAGCGTCGGCCCCGTCATCGGCGGCTTTGTGGGCGAACACCTGGGTTATCAAGCGCCCTTTTTCGCCTATGCCTTCCTGACACTCTGCGCAGCCGCCTGGGCGTTTTTTGCTGTCGAGGAGACTCGTAGCATGAGCACCACCACCGCTAGCAAGCCCGTCAGCGGCAGTGGCCCGGCCTCTTTGCCACGACCTCGCTTTGCCGGGCTCAAACTCCTCGCCAACAAGGACTTTGCGCTGGTTAGCCTGGTGACGCTGATGGTCTTTTTCACGCGCACCGGCAGCCAGAACACCATTCTGCCTCTGTTGGGCAGTGACCGCCTTGGGATCGGCCCCGAAAAGCTAGGATACGCCCTCACTGCTGTGGCGCTGCTCAACCTGCTGACCATCAATACCGCCGGCCAGCTTTGCGACCGTTACGGCCGCAAGGTGGCGATCGTGCCCAGCTGTCTGCTATGCGGCATTGCCATCGCGAGCTTTACCTTTGGTCATAGCTACCTGCACTTTTTACTGAGTTGCGCGCTGCTGGGCATTGGCACCGGCATCGGAGGCCCAGCGCCGGCGGCGTATGTCTCTGACCTCGACTTGCCCGGTGGCCGTGGCTTGACCATGGGCATCTATCGCACCGTTGGCGACGTCGGCATCTCTGTCGGCCCAGTGCTCCTGGGCTGGATTAGCGATCGCTTTGGACACGATGGCGCCCTGTGGACGAACGCGCTCATGTTCATCGCGGTCAGCCTGGCGTTTGGCATGTTCGCACGCGAGACGCGCGCGCGTCAGGCGACAGCCGAGCCAGCCTCGGGTGCGTAAGTGCCAACCTGATGCTCACCACACCCCTTACCATTGCCAGAATGTTGCCAACCGATTGGCCAGCTGTGGCAGCCATCTACCGCGACGGCATTGCCACCGGCCAGGCAACCTTTGAGACCGCCGTACCGAACTGGGACGAGTTCGATGCCCAACACTGCGTTGCGGCCAGGCTGGTGGCGCGCCTGAACACAAGGATTGTGGGATGGGCCGCGCTCAGCCCCGTCTCGGCGCGGGCCGCCTACCGTGGCGTGGTTGAGGTGAGCGTCTATGTGGCGGCGGGGCATCGCAGACGTGGTATTGGGCGCGCCTTGCTGGCCGAGCTGATACGCCAAAGCGAAGCGGCAGGGTTCTGGATGTTACAGGCGGTCATCTGCTCTGATAATGCCGCCAGCCTGGCGCTACACGCCGCATGCGGGTTTCGTCAGGTAGGGCGGCGCGAGCGCATCGGACAGTTGTGCGGCGTCTGGCGCGATACGGTGCTTTTGGAGCGACGCAGCGCCATCGTGGGTGTATAGGAGATGCCTGGTCGTAAGGACCGATGCGACGGGTGCAACACCTGGCCGCGGGCCTTTAGCATCTGGGCGACTCTGCAGCGCCAAAGCTGAGCACCTTATGCTGCAAAGCGCCTAACCACAACATGTAGGAGCATCCGCCGCGCAACCTACTACAGGTTGTGTAGCGCCCCAGCCAGGAATCGAACCTGGGGCCAGCTGCTTAGAAGGCAGCTGCTCTATCCGCTGAGCTACTGGGGCGAGCAGGCATCATTATAGAGGCCGTGCTTTTGGCGTCAAAGAAGTCCGCTTGCATCCGTATCTCGTTCCGCCTATGCTGCGGCTGCTGGGTTTCAGAGTCCGAACTGGAGGGAGATAGAGATGGTCAAGATCGCGTTCATCGGCGCAGGCAGTTTTGGCTTTACTCGCGGCCTGGTGAAGGATATTCTCACCTTCCCACTGCTCGAAGATGCCACCCTCGCCCTCATGGACATCGACGACGAGCGCCTCGATTACATCAAGCGCGCCTGTGATCGCATCGTCAAAGAGGGCAACTATCCTGCCAAGGTAGTGGCCACCAAGGATCGCGCTGAGGCGCTCAAGGGCGCCGACGCCGTCATCTGCACCATCCTCGCCGGCGGCGTGGACGTGTGGAAGCATGACATCCTCATCCCCAAAAAATACGGCATCGATACCAACGTGGGCGATACCCGCAGCGTCTCGGGTGTGTTCCGTGCCATGCGCACCATCCCCGTCATGCTCGACATCGTGCACGATATCGAAAGGTACTGCCCCAACGCCATCTTCCTGAACTATTCTAACCCGATGGCCATGCTCTGCCGTGCGATGCAGCGCGAGAGCGATGTGCTCGTTTCGGGCCTGTGCCACAGCGTGCAGGGCACCGCGGCGATGCTGGCGCGCTGGATCGGCGCCCCTGCCGAAGAGATCGACTATACCTGCGCGGGCATAAACCACACCGCCTTTTACACAAAGTTCGACTGGAAGGGCGAGGATGCCTACCCGTTGCTGCGCGAGGCGGTTCAACAGCCAGAGATCTATAACGAAGAGATCGTGCGCAACGAGATGTTCATGGCCCTGGGCTACTATGTCACCGAGTCGAGCGGCCACAACTCGGAGTACAACTGGTGGTTCCGCAAACGTCCGGATCTCATCGAAAAGTACTGCACGCACGGCACCGGCTGGAACCCGGGCGTATATGCCTACATTCTGGATCACTACACTAAACGTGCCCATGACTGGAAAGATGACATCATCGCCTGGCTCGAAAACCCCGAGCCCTTGGACCTGAGCCGTGGACACGAGTATGCGTCGTCCATCATCAATGCGTTTGTGGGCGGCGATCCGTTCAAGTTTAACGGCAACGTGCCCAACAAGGGCATCATCACCAACGTGCCAGAGGATGTCTGCGTCGAGGTGCCGGTGTATGCCGAGCGCGGTGGGTTGGCATCGATCCACGTGGGCGCCCTGCCGCCGCAGTGCGCAGCGCTCGTCAACGCTAGCGTGGCCGTCGAAGAGATGGCTGTCGAAGCCTGCCTGACCGGCGACACCACCCTGCTCTATCAGGCCATCTGCTTCGACCCGCTCTCGG
>ENA-UOUL01000580-UOUL01000580.1-bioreactor-metagenome-genome-assembly--contig:-NODE-580-length-61402-cov-3.889099_pt1 | contig 61402 bp, 51 predicted proteins | sample MGYA00249838_ERZ747220 | MGnify/ENA primary metagenome ERZ747220 (study PRJEB28778, sample SAMN05720191) | bioreactor metagenome | isolation source: Anaerobic biogas reactor | place: USA:Washington... | reverse complement strand
ATAAGGGTGGCATGCTGCTGGTGATGAACCGCCGGCCGACACGGGCGGCGTGGGCCGGTAGCGTGCTGACGCTGGCGTTCGAGAAATCAGCGGCGGTTGGGTACGTGATCTTGCCGGCGGCGATGAAGGACCGGCTGGCGGACATCGCGGAGTTCTACCAGGGCCTGCTTCGGCATCAGCCGGCCCAGTGCGTGCAGATTCAGCGGGGCGATCGGGTCGAGCAGCGGTTCACGTACATCAGACGGCAGAGCGATTTCGACGTCAGGCCGATCAAGCTAACCCCTGTTCCGCCGTTGCTGACGCTGTCCCTCAAGCCGACCAGTGCGCTTCGCGCGCAGATCAAGGGTGAGGTGTCGTGGTCGCCGGACGGCTGGGCGTATCGGGATGGGCAGAGCCCTCTGGAGTACGTGCTGCCGTCGCGGCCGATGGTGAGGACGTTCGGGGCGAACGTGTCGGTGGAGAATTCGACGGCGGAGTTGTATCGCGAGCTGGCTGAGCAGGGCTGCCGGACGATCCGAATGCCCTGTGGCGGGTTCAGCGAGTGGGACTGGTCGAAGGTCGCGGAGATGCGGGACCTGGTCCGGCGCAACCTGGAGTGGGCCCGGCAGGCGGGCGGCCTGACGGTGGGCGTCGACAATCACAATTGGGCGCCGGTGTCGGATTTCTCGAGCGACCAGGCGTTTGACGAGTTCATCAAGCGATGGACGGAGATCATGTCGTGGTGCCAGGACTACCAGGACGTGGTCGGCTGGTATGACCTGATGAACGAGCCGGGGATTTTTCACGAGCATCAGCCGGTGGCGCCTTACGCGGTGTTCATGCGGAAGGCGGTACAGCGGCTGCGGCCGGCGGCGGGCGACAAGCCGATCCTGGTCGAGGCGGTGAACATGGCCAACCCGGTGGGCCTGGAGTTCTGGGAGGATCTGGGCGACGAAAACATCATCGTCGGGTTCCACGACTACTGGCCGCACCAGTTTACGCACCAGTGGGTGGTGGAAGGCGGCAGTCCGTTCATGCCGCGGGTGTTCTATCCGAGCTTCATGCCGATGATCGAGTGGACCAGTCCGAGCTGGCGGAACGACAGCGAGAGCATCCACTACTGGGACCGCTACAAGTGCGATTCGATCAGCCTGCCGGTCTATCGGCTGATGATCGAAAAGGGCCCACGGATGGACTGCGGCGAGTACGGCGTGGTCGGCTATGCGGGCCAGGCGTCGGCGCGTTCGGGGGTCATCTGGTTGCGCCACGCCCTGGAGCGTTTCGATCGGATGAGGATCAACCACAACGTCTGGTCGCCGTCGGATGCGACGGGGTACACGTGGTTGGTGCCGGAGTTTCGCGAAGAGGTGCTGCGGTTCTGGCGCGAACATTCGCGGAAGACGCCTACCGCGGCAACCCAGCCAGCGGAATGACGGATCGCGGGCGTTATTCCTGCTTTCCGCGTGTTCCGTGCCCTCGTCCGGGAAGTCGAAGGATGTGGAAATCCCTGGACAATGGGGGGTGTTTGGGGTATGGATTATGGGGCCTGTGGGGGCATTTTTGTTTGCTTCCAGTGAAGAAGGGGGACGATTATGGCCAGTTGTCACGAGATGAAGCGCAACGAGGTCTACGCCTGCGAGCAGTGCGGAATGGAACTGCAGGTGCTCAAGGAGTGCGTGGACGTGGGCAAGCCGGCAGAGGAATGCACCTGCCACGCCGAGACGCAGGAGAAGTGCGAGATCACCTGCTGCGGTCAAGGCCTGGTCAGGAGGCGATGAGGCGGTTCTTGCTGTGAGATGGTCCGGTAATCAAGACCAATGCTGCTCATACGCTTCGGGTGCGCGCGTTTGGGTGGAATGTCGGCTGTTAAGGGTCACTCGACAGCGAAGGCTGAAACGATGTGGTCCTTGTTAACAATGGCGACGTCCTGACGGCAGGTCTCGCCGCTGTTGAGGAAGGTGATGTTGGCGTTACCGACTATCACAAATCTTTTCTGAGGCATGTTGAGCTCGTGGAGAGGCGGATCTGGGGGCCAACGAACATTTTGCCTTCGATGCGAAGGTTGTTGGCGGTGATGATGATCACGCTGGTCGTCTTTTTCTGAAGGACATCCGCTTCCATGGATCGCCTTTCTCCGCGTCCCAGTCGCATTGGGCGGACGGTACGGGACGGCACGCGGTCAGCTTCGCCCCGACGTTCCTCGTCGGCGGTCAGTCTCTCCTGCTCTTCCATCGGCCGAAGCAGGGTCGGGGTTGAGTTGGAGGACTCCGGTTTGGGCTTGGTCCGCCGGCCGGCGCGTATGGTATAGTTCTGTTAACCGGACGGGTCAAACGCCCGATGAGACGTCAATCGGGCGCAGGCGAGCGCCGCTGTGCGACACAGACGTCCAGTAGCTTCCTCAGGAGGTTCCCGTTTTGAGTTTTACATCGGTTCTGGAAGGAACTTCGGTACTCCCAGACGACCTGGTTGGTGCTTTGGAGCAGTGCGACAGTCTTCCTTCGCTGCCGGCGGTGGCGTTGAAGGTGCTGAACCTGTGCAAGGACGACCGGGCGGACATGCGCACCCTGGCGCGGACGATCGAGCAGGATCCCGCCCTGGTGGCGCGGATTCTGAAGGTGGTCAACTCAGCCCTGTTCGGGATTCCCCGCAAGATCGGGTCGATTTCGCAGGGCGTTAATCTGCTGGGCATTCGCAAGACGAAGATCGTGGTGCTGGGGTTTTCGGTGCTCCGGACGCGAGGGCTCGCGGATTCGCAGTTCGACATTCAGCGGTATTGGGCACGAGGCGTTTCGTCGGCGATATCCGCGAAGCTGCTGGCCGGTCGGACCAGAAGTTTCAGCCCGGAGGAAGCGTTTGTGGCGGGCCTGCTGCAGGACATCGGCGTGCTGGCGCTGTGGAAGGCTTTGCCCGGCAAGTACGGTCCGATATTGCATGAGTATTATCACCAGCAGGGACCGGCGCTGTGCGAACTGGAGTGTCAGACGTTGGGGGCCGACCATGCGGCGGTCAGCGCGTGGCTGCTGGACCGCTGGAAACTGCCGGAGACCCTGATCGAGGCGGTGCGCCATCACCATGCCGGTCAGCAGGCAGTTCTGGACGGCGAGGCGGCGGCGCTGCGATCGGTCCTGGAGCTTTCGGATGCGATCTCGTCGCTGATCTGGCGGAACGAAGCGGGTCGGCGCGGGGCTTGGCCCAACGGGCGCAGCCTGGGCCTCTCGCCGGAGGAGCAGGAAGGTCTGATCGTGGAGGTGCTCAAGCAGTACCGCGAGGTGGGCGACGCGTTCTCGCTTCGGGCGAGTCCGGAGTTCAGCGAGGAAGAGCTTCAGGAAGCGGCGCGGGCGGAACTGGCGATCCTGGCTCTGGATGCCGAGGTGAGCGGTGGGAATTCGCCGGCCGCTGCGGCGCGAGGGCAGGAGCCGTCGAACGAGTTGGCCCGGGCGTTTCGCCACTGGGAGCGGGCGGCCAGGATGGACGCGTTGACTGGGCTGGCCAACCGGGCGGTGCTCGATGAGTACCTCGAGACGACGCTGGTCGACGGGTCGATCTGCCGCGAGCCGGTGGGGCTGTTGATGATCGACGTTGACGGTTTCAAGCAGGTCAATGACTCCTACGGCCATGAGGCGGGCGACAAGACGTTGCGTGCGGCGGCCGGCGCGATTCGCGGGCACGTGGGCCAGCGGGACCTGGCTGCCCGGTACGGCGGCGGGCAGTTCATCGTGCTGCTGATCGGCTCGAATATGAAGGCGGCGGCTGAAACGGCTGAGCGGATCCGCCGGGAGATCGAGGCGATGCGCATCAGCGACGGCAAGTCCAGATTCGCCGTCACCGTCAGCGTCGGCGTGTCCGCCACCGACCGGTTCGGCGGGACGTTCAAGTACGACGCGCTGCTCGACGCAGCCGACCGGGCGCTGGTGGAGGCCAAACGCCAGGGCGGCAACCGCGTGGGCGGGTGAGATCAGAGCGTCAGGAAGCAGACTGCAGCGAGCGGCGGCGATCAGGGCGGAGTGGCGGTCGGTTGTGAGTCGGTGAGGCTGAGCGGTCTGCGGATGATGATCTTGGGCCTGATCAGCAGGTAGAGGCGGCGCTGGGGCTCTGAGCCGCATTCGACCGGCTCGAAGACGGGTTCGAACGTGACGCCGTCGCTTGGGTTCTTGACTGCCTTGGCCGCGACCGGGCGGACGGTCTGGAAGGGGACGCTGATCAGGAGGGTTTGTCCGTCGGGGACATCCTGAGTCACGGCCGCCGCAGCCAACTGCGGAAGGTCATCGGGTTCCGCTGGATTGAATTGTTCAAGCCCGATGATGTGCTCGGCGACGGCGGTGAGGGTGACGCTGTGACGGTCAGGCGAGGCGTCGGCTTGGCCGGTCAGCATGGCACAGGCGATCGGGACGGCGACGCGCGTAGTGGGGTCGTCGATCAGCGGAAGTTCGAGCGGGTCGGATGATGGCACCGTGATCTCCAGTGGCATGCCGTGCGGTGCAAGGATGCGAGGGGCCTGGCAGACGGACGACGAGCGGATGGACTGAAGCCTCCCCATCAGAGCTTCGGCTTCGTCGGGCGTGAGTATCCGTGTGGCGGCGCCGTCGTCGGATTGGTGCATCTTGTCCTCAGCCGTCCACTGGCGCAGTTTGTCGCGGTCATTGAGATCGACGGTGACGAATTTGGCTTCGACGGCGACGCTGGCGCGGTATGGCTCTCTGCTTTGGTTGAGGTAATCATCGATCCGCTGGTGGTTCCTGGCGGAGGTGTGGATGATCGCCCACCGATCTCGCCATACGTCGATCGTGTGCCGGCCGCTTTCCCACTCTTCCCTGCCGCCGGTGACGTTGTGGATTCCCTCGACGATTTGGGCGACGCTCTGCTGCCCGGCGTAGGATGGGTTCGACGGGTCAAAGGCTTCCAGCAGATCGCTGATGAGGTAGACGTGGGTGCGGAGAACGTTCGCCTCCAGGAACGCCATGCCGCGGCGGATGCTGCCGAACACGTCGCCTCGCCAGCCGTGGCCGCCGTCGTAGGTGGCCAGTTCGACCGCGGCGCCGTGATCCGCCAGCAGGTCGCGGGCCTCCTCGGCCATGCGGAGGGGGATGAAGTCCTGCGGCGAATGGAGAATGAAGTACGTGTGCGTCCTGGCCCGCTCCAGCGGCGGAAGCTGGTCGGGCTTGAACACCGACATGGCGACGAATGTGCCGCGGACGGGTACTGAGGGCGTCAGCGATGCCGCGTAGCAGGCCGGTCCGCTCGACGACCAGCCGAGGGTGAAGGTGCGGGAGAACCGGTGCTCGCGGTGAACATCGTTGACCACCGCAGCCATGAACTGCTCGGTGCTGAATTCCATATTCGGCCGCGGGTTGGTCTCGGTGGGCCAGACGAGCTTCTGGGCCTGCTCATCCGACCAGCGCGGCGCGACAAGCTGGGCGACCAGGTAATCATCGGAGAGGGCGTGGCGGTAGATGCGTTTGACGAAGGGCAGGAAATCGGGCCCGCCGTCGCCGCCGGGCAGGACGAGCAGGAGTTTGGCTTCCGGGCCGATCGGGCTGATGGTTTCCTCCTCAGCGGCCCGAGCCTCAGCCTCCGCCGCTCCGATCAGGAAGTAACGCATGTTGGCGTTCCCGCCGGCGGTCCGCTCTTGGACGGACACTCCGTCCGAGTTGTCGGCGGGTTGCGTGACCGGCGGATCGGTATGGGAGGGATCAGCGGCTGGTGTCCCGGCCGTATCGGCGTCCGTGGGGATTGGCGCCTCCATTGGCTGGAGGACGATGTCGATTCCGGTGATTGTGTTGCCGGTGGCGGCGGGGAGGGTCCATCCCTCCTTTTCCGCGAGTTGGATATTGCCGAGTCGCTGTTGCGCCTGGTTGAGGATGGCCAGCCATCGTCGGCCCAGACAAAGGGCGTCCTCGGAAATAAGCGGGACTTCCGGCGCGTCTTCCTTCCGCTGTACGAAGCCGCGGGCTTCAACGCGGATATCGACGTTGTCGCGAGCCCTTCCGTTGACCAGAGCGGCAGCTACGTGGTGCCAATGCATGGGGTCCATTCCGTGCAGTTCGTACCGGCCGTCCGCGTCTGTATGGGCGGTCCACGTCGGTGCTTCGTTGGCCTCCAGAAACTGCTCATAGGCAGTGTCGTGGACATCCAGGACGCCGGTCACCTTTGCGCTCGGAATGGGCCGGCCGTCTGGGCTGATGATGCGGCCTTTGATCGTGACGCGAAGCGTGGAGAGCTTCAGCGTCAGAGGAGGGATATAGGGAGAGCCGACCTCGACGCGGGCTTCCGCTTCCGCCGTGGCCGTCCGAGTGACGCCTTTGATTCCGGTAGGGCGCGAGGGGGCTGTGGCGGAGACCTTGTAGTGACCGGGCGGCAGACCGGTGAAGCTGAAATGCCCTTCGGCATCGGTGACGGTCGTTTTGGCGGTTGACCGGCCAACCAGCGTGACAACGGCGTCACCGGCGTGTCCGGGCTGCGGAATTGAGTCGAAAGCCAGCCGGAACTCCTCGTCCGATGCGAACCGAGCGTTTTCCAGAAAATCGAGTGCCTTGTGGAAATCCGGCGCGTCGATGACGGTGCCGTGGAGTTCGTACGCGGCTGGTGCGTCCGCTTTCCCGCCCGGCTGGCTGGAGGCGGGACGGGTCTGGGACATCGGCGTTGATGACCGTTCGCTGAGCTTCAACGTTCCCTTGACCTGATCGCGCACGAGGATCAGGTGATAGGTCGCAGACTCGGCAAAGTCGATGGCTTCGGTACGGGCGTCGTCGTACTCGAACCAGAAGGACTTGCAGGGGACGCTTTCGACGACAAAACGGCCGTCGGCGTCGGTGGTGATACCGGCAAGGACGCTGCTGGAGGGATAGAGCTCTTCGCCGGTCAGGTGCAGCTTGTTCTCTTGCCGGATGGGCTGGCCCGTGGTGTCAGTGAGGCGGCCCTCGATCCGGGCGGCAGGCACCATGACGAAATCGAGGCGGTAGGGCTGGTCCGGCCGGACCAGGTCCACGTAATGGCTGTGATCCGCTGGCTCAGGTTCATCCGTGATACCCAGGTTCCCGTGTCGGCAGAGGTTCTGTTCGTAGAAGCCCTCCGTGCGTGCGCAGATGGTGGCGGCTTGGGTGCCGACGTTCAGAGGCGTGTTTGAGACAAGGATTCCGGGTCCGAAGCGGAGGGTGTATCGGCCATCAGGCCCGCTGACCGTGATACCGGTCCGTCGAAGTGTGCCTATTCCCGCATGGGCGGTGATCTCCACGTCGGAGATGGGCTTGCCGTCCCCATCGGTCACTCGTCCGAAGACTTCGAAGGGTTTGTGCTGCCTATCCTTCTCGCTTGGCGGGGCATAGAGGTCCTCGGCGTAGACGCGGAAGCGGGTCGCTTGGTCGATATTCCCTTCGCGGGCAAAGGTGAAAACCAGGTCCTCGTTGTGGATCTTGGCGACACCCTTGATGATTCCGCTGTTCTCGAACTCGCGGACGACGCTGCCGTAGGTGAGGCCCTTATCATCAGCCAGTTGCACGCGGATCAGCCACTTGGCCTTGGGACCGGACGGATAGCTGACATGCAGCCTGCCTTCGATCCGGCTGTCCGTGCAGGCAAACTCGATCCAGTGGGCCTCGAGCTCATCGGCATCGATGTTGAGGAGGACAGGCCTGTCGAAACGAAGCGGACCCTCCCAGTAGTCGGCCTCGGCGGGTTGGGTGGCGGTGGCGGTGAGTTTGGCCGCTTGGTCCCACTGCTTGAGGGCCAGGTGTCCCCGCAGGGCTTCCTCCTCATCGGCCGGGGCGGGTTGACCATCCTCCTTTGGAAGAAATGCCTCCGGCGGCGGTGGTTCTTCAAATCCGGGCGGCGGGTTGACGCTCAGCGGACCGATCGGCATCTGCTCGGTGATCGATCCAAGCTCAATATCGGCGGCGGTGAAGATGGTCTCGGACGATGCGGGGTCGTAAGTGCGAATCGATTGGACCTTGTGGGTTTGTAGCGAGGCCCGCCGGTTGGAGTTTGGCGGTTGCCAGAAACCCATCCACTCCGTCGGTAACCAGATGTGGTCCGAGATTTGCTCGGCTGTACGAACGTAGAGACCGGCGTAGGGTCTGCGGTTCCGGGCGAAACCGCCTTTGCCGAAGCTTTCGTGGCTGAGCAAGGCGAAGTTCCGCTCAGGATTAAGGCGGTACTTCTTGTGGATTTCGTACCGATCTGGCCCGATCTCGACCAGCACGACAGCGCGACTGCCCTCGATCACCTCGGCAGCGTGGGCGTAGACGTGCTTACTCTCCAGCAGTCCTGCTTCGGCGATTCTGATTGCCTCAGACAGCCCATGCAGGGGACCACCATTCATTTCCATAAGCAGCAAATCTGTGCCAATTGACCAAGGCGCATCCAGTACCCGTTGCCAGCCTGCTTGCGTGTCCGAAAGTCGGGACGTATAGATCCCGCGCTCATGGTTGTAGACAAAGTCAATCTTGCGAAATGCTTCGCCGTCGTAGGCGAGAAGGTAGCGGTTCTCAGCGTAGGGCCGAGCGCCATTGGTCCAAGGCAGAATTTGTGGATCGAATTCGATGCGGGTCCTCCCGCGTGGCAATTCCTCAATCCAGGCCCGGGCATGGGTTCTTGCGGGGGTGGATACCCACTCCTGCTGCGTATCGTCCCACTCGTAGAGCCGGCTGGAGGCGACGATCTCCAGGTGGCGCAGGTCCTGGACAGCCTTGGCGTAGGCGTCGCGGATCTCAAAGAGAAGTTGTTTGGTGGACTGAATCTCCGGGTCCTCGGGCGCCTCGCCCTCAGCCCGGGCGAGATTCGCCCAGTAGAGACCGACGGTCAGGCCGGCCACGAGTGCCAAACCGATCAGGCCCGCTTTCCAGCGGTGGCCCGGCGTGGCTTGCGGGTCGGGTGAACCGACCAGGCGCCTGATCCGAGCCAGGAGCGATCCACCAGCGGCGGCGAGGGCGAGGTCGGCGGTTGGCGGCCGGAGGGTTTCGAGGGCGACAAGGGCTCGGGCGTAGGCGAGGCGGTCGCCGCAGAGGGCGACGGCGTGGTCGTCGCAGCAGTGTTCACGCTCAGCCCGGATACGACGCGAGACCCACCAGACGGCTGGGTGGTGGAACAGCAGCGTCTCGATTACCGTCTGGATGAGGTTGACCAGGTAATCGTAGCGGCGGATGTGGGCTAACTCGTGGGCCAGAACGGCTTCGATCTGCTCCGGCGGCAGGCCGGTCAAAGCGCCCAGCGGCAGCAGGATCACCGGTCGCAGATGCCCGATCACGATCGGCACCTGGGCCAGCGACGACTCGACCATCGCCACCGTGCGGGTGATGCCCAACCGCTCAGCCAACTCAGCCAATCGCCGTTGCCAGTGAACCGGAGCCGGTTCGGCCGGTCCGCGACGAATCCGCTGAGCGGTATACCACGAGAGGGCCAGCCGCCCCGAAAGCAGCGCCACCCCGATCAGCCATCCGGCGACGATCAGGTCCAAATGGGCCTCCAGGATGGCGAGCCAATCGACACCCGGCGAAGAGGGTGGCTCGATCGGCGTCGTCGGCGCGACGCCTGGAGGTGTTTCGGCGGTGATGTTGAGAGATGACACGACGGCGGGCGGCGAGGCATCCGTTGCAGCCGGAGTCGCATCAACGGGCGGCGGCTCGGCGACATGGATCGGCTGACCGGATGGCGGAGCATCGATGGCGATGAACGTGCCGAGCGGCAGGGCGGCCATCATGACCAAGGCTGCGCACGCCGCCAGATAACGTACGTTGGCGAGACCATTCTTCAGAAAGGCCAACACGACCGCCAACACCAGCGCCACGGCCGCCGCCTGCCAGACCAAGTGCACCAAGGTCCAGCCGAGGCGGTGGACCACGTCCGGAGGAAGAACCGCATCAAGGGGTGTCATGGCTTGTCCTCCCCGATCCGATCCAGCAGCCGACGAATTTCATCGAGTTCCTCAGGCGAGGCCTTGCCGGCCAACAGGGCCTGGGCGATCAGCGTCCGGGCCGATCCGCCGAACGCCCGGTCCAGCAGGTCGCGAACGAGCTGCCGCTGGGTCTGCTCGCGGGGTAGTTTGGCCGCGTAGACGTGCGAACGCGACGTCTCATCGCGGATCACCAAGCCCTTCTCAGTCATGATCTGCATGAGCTTGAGGATGGTGGTATAGCCGACCCCTTGCCCGCCGGAAAGCTGCTCGTGGACCTCCTTGACCGTGCTGGGCCCTCGCTGCCAGAGGACCTGGAGAATCTCCAACTCGGCATCCGTCGGCCGCTGTGAGGATTTGCGTCCCATCGCCACGCCTCCTTTCGGACTTTGATTGTCCGGGAGACATTGTATACGATGGTCTTCGTAGTGTCAACGAAATAATTCGTAGAAGTTCGAAACAACGCGCCGGGTTGGGCGGGTGGTCACGGACTGCCAGCCGGGGCGGACGTTGAGGTCGGTTCGGCGTCCTCGAAAATCGCAATCGGATAGAGGTGGTAGCGGTGGCTAAAGCCGTAGGTGGGCCACCAGGCGCACTGCTCGGAGGCGGGGCCGATGCGGGCCCGCATGATGTTGAGCCCCCAGACCGCGTCGGCGGTGATGTTGGCCTTGTCGAGTTCGTCGGCTGGGATGGCGAACTCGCACGCCCAGTAGCCGCGGTCCTCAAAGACCTTGCCCGCGTACTGGCAGGCGTAGTTGTGGCTTATCCACCCGCTGCCCATGTTCAGGTCGGCCAGCGCGCCGGCGGCGTTGATCACGAACTGGTGGGCTTTGGTTTCCTGCAGCGCGGGATCGAAGAAGATCTCGACCGAGTCGTCCTGCCAGACCGGGCTGTCGCGGCGGGTGCACTTGATGACCAGTTCGTCGAGGTCGTCCTCGTGGCCGATGATCGCGAGGTAGAGCTTGCCGTCGCGGTGGCCGATGTAGAAGTCGGTCTTGCCGGTGACCTGGCGGGCGACGAAGCGGCTGGTGGCGTGGTAGAAGGGGTGGCCCTCATAGCGGAAGGCGGAGTTCCACGCCTCGTCGCTCGGGTCGCCGTCGATCCTGGGCTCGGCGGCAAGACGGGGGATTCGCAGCAGGGCCCCGTTCTCCTCAGCCAGGGCCAACGCCTCTTCCTTTCGGCCGATGGCCAGATGGTGGCGGACGAGCCGGATGCGGGCCTGGTGGCTGGCCGGGTCGATGGCCAGGGCCTGATCCAGAAGCTGCTCGGCCTGGTCGATCTGTCCGCGGGAGTCGGCCTCGATGGACTGGGTGCAGAGGAACTCGATTTCGCGGCCGACCACCGAAAGCGCGAGCATCCGCAGGTCCTCATCCGTCTCCTTCGCCGCCTGTTCCTGACACCGCTGGACCAGGGTCTGGCGCTGCTCCAAGGTCATCTTCTTCCACAGTTCGTCGTTGATGACGTTGCGGTCGCCGCGGCGCCAGCGGGCGTTGCCGGTCCCGACCAGGATGCCGTAGACGCCGCGACGGACCTCGAGGTCCGGGTCGGCCACCATCTCGAAGACGTCCGGCTGATGGGCGCTGTCCAGATAGACCGAAACGCAGAAGACGGCCCGGCGGCGGATGACCGGATCCTCGTCGGCCAGGCCGGCGGTGATGGCGGCGATGATCTCGTCCTGACGGCCGCTGGCGGAGAACCGCCGGGCGAGCAGTTCGATCAGTTCGGCACGGAACTCAGCGGGCGCCGACCGGTCGGCCAGGGCCTCGAGCATCGGCGTGACGGTGTCGCCGCGGGCCAGGTTAAACCGCATCCAGAGGTCCTGCTGGTCGCCTTTGCCCGCGCGGAGCTTCTGGAGCAGAACCTCCGGCTGCTGGGAATAGACGTTCCACTTGACGGTGCCGAAGAAGGCGACGACGACGGACAGGATGATGCCGGCGATGATGGCGATCCGTTTCACGTTATCACCTCACGTCATAGCGAAGGAATGAGACGTAGCTGAGCATGAGAAACACCAGCGCCATGCCCGTCAGAATGCCCGCGTCGAGCAGCACGGCTTTGGCGTACTCGCTTCCGGCGGGCGGCGTGTAGACGAACGCGGGCGGAGCGCCCGGGGTTTCCTTGGCCCAGTCGAAGTTGCGGTCCGTCGATTGCCGTTCGAGGCGGACCTGGTCGCGCTTGGCGACCCGGGCGAAGGCGAAGTCGCACAGTTTGAGCTGGTAGTCGTGGAGCTGGTTGAGGAATTGGCGCTTCTGGAGCACGCCGGTGTCGGTCAGTTCGGTGGCGGCCAGGGCGAAACACGAGAAGGGCGAGACCCGCGAGATCCAGCGGCCCAGTTCGATCTGTGGGTCGAGGCTGCGGACGGACTTCTCGTCCAGCTTGCGGAACATCTCGATGCTCAGGCGGTGGGCCCGCGTCTCGCACTGGTCCTCGAAGGCGGACCGCTCGTAGCCGTCCTTGAGGCCCTTCTTCTCGCCGTCGCCTTCCCAGACGTTCCAGTCGACGTTCTCCCACCAGTGCTCGCCGACAAAACCGTGCTGCCGGTCGTACTCCTTCATCGGCGCGTCGACCTCGCGCTGCCAGAGATCCCACAGGACGGCGAGCTGGGCCTTCTGGGCCTCGACGGGATTCTCACCCTCGCGCCACGCTTGGGCCAGGTAGGGGCTCAGGTTCGGCACGGCCAGGATCGCGATCAGCCAGATCGTCACCAGCACCATGATGCTGGTCGACGACCGCGGCGTGACCGAGGACACCCACACCGCCATCGAGTAGACGGCGGCGATGAACAGCAACGCCAGGCCCGCGATGGCGGCGAACCTATGCCACTGCTCGACGGTCAGGGCCACGTCGGCCTGCGTCATGACGACCGCCGCGCCGGCCAGAATCGCCAGAATAAACGGCAGCACCAGCGTGACGTACCCGCCGATCCACTTGCCCAGCAGCACGGTGTCGCGCGGCACGCTGTACGAGAGCATCAGCCGCAGCGTGCCTCGCTCCTTCTCGCCGCAAACCGCGTCGTAGCCGAACACGATCGCCAGCAGCGACATGATCACGCCCACGAAACTGACCATGTCCATGGCGGGAAAAAGCTGGACCAGCCGGTTCAGCGACTCGTTGCGGTGGAGCCGGGCCGGCTGGAAACCGTTGACTCGGGCGGCCATGCCATTGCCCGGATCGACGCCGCGAACGAAAACCTTCAGCGGGTTGGGCCGCTGGATGACCTCGACTCCGCCCCAGATGATGCTCCACGGATGGCCCTTCTCCAGATCGGCCAACTGCTTCTTGAGACGTGCCGAGTTTTCGTGGTAATCCTTCATCGCGGCGTCGTAGTCCTGGAGCCGTACGAACAGGCTGCACAGGATGACCACGAAACACAGCACGCACGCGATGGCGAACCGCAGGCTCATCAGGTGTTCGAGAATTTCCTTGCGTATCAGTTCGGTCAGCATGGCAAAGACCTCTCTGGTTCTAGCGCACGTCGTAACGGAGGAACCGCATGAACGCAGCCATGAAGCAGACCACGTTCAGAATGATCAGGATCAGCATGTCGTTCAGGGCGTCCATCAGCGATTGGGCCGCCGAGGCGTTCTGGACCATCAGGGCTGGAAACTCCTCGACCGTCATCTCGGGGAATTTCCAGTCATTTTGCCGCCGGTGCTCCTCGAGCTTGTCGCACTTCTCCTTGTACGTCTGTTCGAGGCGATTGCGGGCCGCGACCAGCCTCTCGTGGGCGGCCGGGCCGGTGTCGGTGAGGGCGACCGCGGCGAAGATCCAGCAGCCGCTGGGCGAGGTGCGGGCCAGCGTCTTGGCCAGACTGAACTGGTCGTGTTTGCGGTCCTCGAAGTAGCGATCCCACTGCCGCTTTCTGGCGTCGCGCTCCTTTTCGAGGCGCTCGCGCTCCTGCTCGATCTTCTTGCCGTAGGCCAGTTCGCCGGTGGTCTGGGTGAGCTGATCGATCTTCAACTGGTACTCCCGGTCGACCGCTTCCTTGTTGGATTCGATCAGGTGCAGCGAAGGGGTCTCTCGGAGAATCTGGGCGGTCACCGGGGCCATATTGGGCACCGCGATGATAAACGTGACCCACAGAAACAGGCAGACCAGCAGGCTGGTGGCTGAGCGGTCCGTGGCGGCCGAGACGAACAGGCTCAGGTTGAAGAACACCGCGATGTACAGGCACGAGGTCAGCAGCAGCAGGCCGATGCGGGTCAGTTGCTCCGAGTTGGCGGCCAGCACTCCTTGCGACCAGGCGTAGACCAGCCCGCCGATTGTCGCGATCAAAAACGGGATCATCAGGACGAGGTACCCGCCGATCCACTTGCCCAGCAGCACCAGGTGACGCGGCACCGGGTTCGAAAGGGTCAGCCGCAGCGTGCCCGCCTCCTTCTCGCCGCAGACCGCGTCGAACATGAACAGAACCGCCAGAAGCGAGAGCACCACGTTGACCACGTAGATGAAGTCCGGCACCTGCAGCAGGCCCAGCAGCGGGTTGCGGGTCAGGCCCCGGTCCACCTCCTTGGCCCCCCAGCGGTAGGTGTTGATCGCGATGGGATTGATCGACTGCATCCCGTGGCCGAGCCACGAAAGGGCCGAGACGGGCACCGCGTCGAGCTTGCCGTCGTCCCAGAACAGCCGCCAGCCGATCCGGTCGTGGTCGTCCTGCGTGATGATGCCCTTGAGGTGCTCCTGGTAGGCCCGCACCCGGGCCCCGTGCTCGGCGATCTCCTGCTCGTAGCCGTTGACCGTCACGTAGATGCTGGTGAAGATCAGCACCAGGAAGATCACGAACGTCACCGCGAACCGGAACGACAGCACGTGCGACAGGATTTCCTTGCGGATAAGGAGTCTGAGCATCATTCCACCCGGGCCGACGTGGCCCCGGCCTCCACCTGTTCCATGTATTCCAGGTAAATCTGCTGAAGATCGACGTCGGCCAGGCGATCCCGGTCGATGACCTCCAGGATCTTGCCCCGCGACATGATCGCCACCCGGTCCGCGATCGCCTTGGCCCGGAAGATGTCGTGGCTGGACATCAGGATCGCCTTGCCTTCCTCGCGCAGCCCGCCGACGATCTCCAGGAACTCGTAACCGCCCTTGGGGTCCAGACCGCTCGTCGGCTCGTCCAGGACGATCAACTCGGCGTTCTTGAGGATCGCGATCGCGATCCCGAGACGCTGGCGCATGCCCTTGGAGAACCCGCGCACGCGGCGGTTATAGGCGTTCTCCGCCAGGCCCACCCGCTTGAACACCGCCCGGTATTCGTCCTCGCTGACGTCGGACCGCCCGCTGAGCCGGGCGAAGAAGTCCATGTTCTGCCGGGCGGTGAAGTTGCCGTAGAGGGTGACGTTCTCCGAGACGTACGCCACGTGGCGCTTCGCCTCCAGCGGGTTCTTCTCGACGTCCACGCCCTGGATCGTGACCGATCCGGAGGTCGGCTCGGTGAAACCGAGGATAAGCATGATCGTCGAGGTCTTGCCCGCCCCGTTGGCTCCGAGCAGGACGAAGATTTCTCCGGCGCCCACATCCAGATCGATCTCGTCGACGCCGACCGTACCGTCCTCGTAGATCTTTTTGAGTTGCCGTATTTCGAGCATGCCGATGGCTCCTTCCTGCCGTGGTTTATCGTCGCGAAATCTTGACGCTGGCCACCGCGATGACCAGGACCAGACCGACCAGAACGCCGACCAGGGCCATCGTGCCGCCCAGGTTGGTCTGGGCCTTGATCCGCACGGTGAAGGTGGTCTCGGTCGGTTCGATGATCTCCAGCCCCGAGTGGCCCTCAGCGTTGACCTTGATGGTGTACTCGCCGACCTGCACGTCGGCCGGCGGTGCCAGGGCGATGGCGAAGGCCTTCTTCTCGCCCGGTTCGACGATCTCCGCTTCGCGCGGCTCGACCTGGCCTTCCCAATCGAGCGGCAGATCCACCTCCGGCGTGACCCGCCGGACGGCCAGCGTGCCGGAATTCAGAACCTGGAACTTCAGCTCGACCGGCTCGCCCTGCTGGACCTCGCGGTAGAGGTTCGGAACGATAAAGTCGAGCTTGCCCACGCCTTTGGGCACGAGTACGAGCTGGACGCGGCTGACCTGAAGCGCGGCGAGCTCCTCGTCGGGAATCTCCTTGCCCTGGTGTTTCTGGATCAGCTCGTGCAGGTCCTCCATCTCGGCTGGGCGGGCGACCACGATCTGAAACGGGATGTTGGTGTCGATGAACCGGGTGTCGAGGTTCTTGGGAATCTCGACCTGGAAGTCGATCATCCGGTCGCTCTCTTCGCTGCTGAACTTCAGCGTGGTCATCTTGGCCATCGTCTTGGGATCGACGAAGGCGAAGCTGATCTCCTGCGGAAAATTCAGCACCCGCAGCGAGAAACTCTGCTCGGTCTTGGCCAACCGCTCCAGGTGCAGGTTGTACTTGATCGTGCTGCCCAGGTCGCCGTGCTGGTCGTACTGGGCCGAGGTGATCGTGGGCAGGTCCTGCAGCGCCTCCTTCTTGAGGAACACGTCGTATTCCTTGATCTCCTCGAGATACTGAATCTGCACGGTCACGTGTTCGACGTCGCGCTTGATCAATCGGAAGTCCAGCGTCACCTTCTCGCCGTAGCGGAGTTCGGGCACGATCTGCTGGAACGGGTCGCCGATGATCGCCTTGGCGCTCTGGGCCGGCTGGTCCAGGCCGCTGCTGTTCAGGTACGCGGTGCCCCAAAGCGTGACGATGATGTTATCGACCTTCAGCAGCGAAGCCAGGTCCGCGTCGGCCGGCGGCGGGTCGCCCTGCCCGTGGCTCATCACCACCCGAGCCTTGCCGATATCGCTGTCGTTTTGAAGCTCGATCGAGGCGATCACGTCCGTCCCTTCGCCGCGGGCGATCCGGGCGTTGGCCACGCGGATCAGCGTCGCGTTCTTGAGGAAGTCCAGCTTCATCTGGTCGAGGTTGTTCTGGGCCTGCTTGTAGAGGATCTTGGCCTCCTCGTAGGCCTGCTGCTTTTCCCGCAGCTTGTTGATCGGCTCGATGTTCTCCTCGAAGAGGGCCTGCGTGTCGTCGAGTTCCAACTTGGCCCGCTCCAGGGCGGCCTGGGCCTTCTGGAGCTCGAGGTTGGCGTGCTCGATCTTGAGCAGGTTGAGCTGGTCGTCGCGCGACAGCGTCGACGGCATGGTGGCCAGTTGGGTCGCCTGGCCGCGGACGACGCCGGCGGCGAACAGGGTCAGCCAGACGATGGCGGCGGTGCGGATGGATTTATTCATGAATTCCCTCGCTTGGTTCGGCGGTCACGGATTCGCCTTGCGGTTCCGGTTCGGGCAGATCGTCGAAGTACCGCATCAGGAACCGCAACTGCTCCTGGGCCTGGACGTGCTGGATCTGCTGGACGAAGTAGACGTCCTGATCCTGGAAGAAGCGGTCGCGGAAGGTCTCCAGTTCATCGTCACTGATGCGGCCGAGTTCCTTGAGCCGCTGCATGGTGTCAAGCCGCTTCTTGGAAATCGACACCGTCTCGGCCAGTATCCGCATCTCCTCCCGCGTCTCCAGCAGGCTCTGGTAGGCCTTGAGCACCTCGACCTCGATCTCGTCGATCGTCTCGCCCAGCAGGTGGCGGGTCTCCTTGAGCCGCGCCAGTTCCCGTATGTACTTGCCACGCCGCTCAAACCCTTGGAAAATCGGCACTTCCAGCAGTAGATTGAGGAACCACCCTTCCTGCTCGGCGGCCAGAACGTCCTCGTCGAGAAATAGCCGAAAGTCAGGGCTGGTCACGAACGACTGGTTCAATACGGGCAAAAACCCCGCGTCGGGCCGGTCGACGTGTTGCTCGGCGAACGTCGAAAGCTGGTAGAGGCCGTCGAGACCGAACAACTCCAGGCCCGCCGCGCCACGGCTGCCCTTCCAGCCGCCCTGGGCCCGGATGTCCGGACCGTATTCCCAGAGCACCTGCCGGGCCTTGCGCCGCTGCTCCATTACCTCCGCCCGGGCCTGGGCGATCGACGTGCTTCGCATCAGGGCCACGTTGACCGCCGACTCCGGCGCCAACTCCAGGGACTCCAGCTCACCGGCCAGCGCCAGATCGGTCGTCCCGACCGGAAAGCCCAGAAGGTCCAACAGGTCCAGTTCCTGCCTGAGAATCTCACGCTGGAGCGCATTGATCCGGGTTTCCTCGTTGAGCATGTTCAGCCGGGCCGTCAAAACATCCAGTTCCGCCACCTGTTTGCGCTCATACAGCCTGACGATCCGCTCGTGCTGCGCGCGGAACTCGCCAAGGAGTTCCATCCGCTCGGCCAACTGCCGCTGACGCAGCAGCACCGTAAAGAACCGCAGCCGCAGGTCGGACAGCACCCGCCGAACGGTGTCTTCGTAGACGAACAGGGCCTCCCGCTGATTCTCCCGGAGCACGATGTCCCGCGGGTTGTCCTTGCCCCACTCGGCCAGCACCTGGGTTAATCGGAAGAACTGGTCGCGGCGGTCGGTAAACAGGTCGCCGGCGATCTTTTCGAGGTTCCGCTGCTCCAGGTCGTAGTACAGGTGCGGCAGGAACCGCGAGCGGGCGATCAGTTCGTCGCCGCCGACCGCCTCGATCGCCGACCGTCCGGCCAGGATCGACTGGTTGAATTCGAGGGCGAAGGCCAAAGCCGTCGGCAGTTCCAGCGGACCGGCCTCGACCAGCTTGGCCGCCACGGCCTCGCGCCGCGACTCGAGGTCCTTCAGTTCCGGCGCCGGCTCAAGATCCTGTGGCCGCTGATAGCGATCCCGGTTGTACTCCGCCAGGCGCTGCGGACCGGGCTTCTCTTTACGCTGCTCGGCGAGCCGCTGTTCGATCAGCTTCTGGATCGGCGCGTCTGCGTCGTCAGCCAGGTTGCCGTGTCCCGGACGGTACATGTGGCAGCCCAAAAGCGCGCAAAAAACCAGCCCCGCCATTACGGAAAACCGTTTTACTTTCACCCGACTCACTTCCACCTGCCGCTTAATTCTGGATAAGTATGACTGGTATTGATGGAATGCAGTCTGTAGACACCCTGACCGCAATCATCTGCCTATGTAAGTAAGACGCTCAAAGGAACCGATCCATTCGCCACTTTTTTGAAAAACGTCAGAGGCCAGAGAATCAGCGCGAAGATACCACGAGTCTACCCGGCCGGAAGAACCATAAGGTGTGCATTATAGCTGCATTTGCGCCCCTGTCAAAACAAACTTCCTTCTCGTTTCTGTAAGTGCTGATCCAGCCGTGAGAAGTGGGGCATGCTCGCGTGTGGCGGGTCGGCGCGGTAGAATCTTCGTGACTATGGCGGAAGTGAATGATCGACAATCAGCCCTTCGATGGTGGGTGGTCCCGGTTCTCGGGCTGCTGCTGATTGCTTTGGCTGCGGCGATGTGGTTGTTACGAGGTGCCGGTTCGGCCGGGCCGGTGGCGATCGACAGCGGGCGGTTCACGATCATGGGGACGTTCGCCCGGATCCGGATCGAGGCCTCGGCTGCGGACGCCGGAAAGGAGGCCCTGGCCCGGGCGATGACGGCCCTGGACGACGTGGACCGGCGGCTGAGCACCTACCGCGAGGATTCGGAACTGTCGCAGGTCAATCGCGACGCTGCGGAGCGGCCGGTGGCGGTCTCGGCCGAGACGCTGATGGTGCTGGAGAGGTCGCTCGAATATAGTCGGGAGACCGACGGGGCGTTCGACATCACGGTCGTTCCGCTGCTGGCGCTATGGAAGCAGGCGGCCCGGGAGGGCCGGATGCCGACGGATGACCAGATCGCTGCGGCCCTGCGGCACGTCGGCTGGGCGAAGGTGCGGCTTTCGGCGTCTCCGCCGATGGTGCGGTTCGTCGAGGATGGGGTGCGGCTGACCGTCGATGCGATCGCCAAGGGGCACGCGGTGGATCGGGCTTTGGATGCGATCCGTGGGCCGGGCGTGACGGCTGGTCTGGTCGATATCGGAGGCGAGGTGGCTTCGTTCGGACGGCGGTGGACCGTCGGCGTCCAGGATCCCTTCGCGGCTGAGGCCGGTGACGCCCTGGGCGAAGAGGCGGGCTGGCGGATCGGTCTGACCGACGCAGCGGTGGCCACCAGCGGTAACTACCGGCGGTACGTGACCATCGGCGATCGGAAGTTCAGCCACATCGTCGATCCTCGGACGGGCCGACCGGCTGAGAAGCTGCCCAGCGTCACTGTGATCGCCCCGCGCACCATTGATGCCGACGCCCTGGCCACCGCGGTTTCGGTGCTCGGACCGCAGGAGGGTCTGGCCCTGATCGAGCGGATCGAGGGTGTTGAGGCCCTGCTGGTCGCCGGTTCGAAGGATGCGCCGCAGACGCTCCGCTCATCGGGCTTTGCCCGATTCGAATTGGCTCAGCCGGAGGTGACGCCATGAGGCGGGTTGCCGTGCTGGTGCTGATGGGTTCGTGCCTGGCCCAGGGAGCAAACCTCACCCTGGAGCAGTTCCGCCGGATGGCCCAAACTGAGCGGGAGAAAATGGCCAGACGCTACACCCAGCGCGATCGCGACGACTTCTGGCGGGTTGAGGGCTTCAGGTACCAGGTGCGGGCCCAGGGCTCATCCGAGCAGGCCCTGGAGATCGCCCTCCTGATGGACGAGTTCTACGACAGTTTCGCCAGGACCTTCAAAGGCGGCTTCTCCATCGCCACCCAGCCGCGGCTGTACGTCTTTGCCGACCGCGACGCGTATCTGGAGTTCATGAAGGTCCGCGACGTCGACGGGGCCGAGCCGACCGGCGGGATGTACCTGACTAGCGATCGGCTGCTGGTGACGTTCGCCAAGGCGACCGACGAGCACCTCAAGCAGATGCTCTTTCACGAAGCCACGCACCAGTTGCTGCACACCTACACGGTCAAGCGGTCGCTGCCGCCGTGGTACAACGAGGGCATGGCCACCAACTTCCAGCTCTGGGAGCCGTCGCGGAGCCTCAGGGAAAACGTACGGATGGCCATCATCGAGTCGCACTACCGCAGCCAGGTGGCAGCCGAGGCGCGAGAGGGCAAGCTGCCGGACCTCCAGGCCCTGGCGGCGATGGACGGCGACGACTGGCTTGAGAACTTCGATGGGGCCAACTACGCCGCGGCGTGGTCGTTTGTCAATTTCCTGCTCAGCTCCGAGGACGGTCAGCGGCGGCTTGACCGGGTGCTGAGGGCGCTCAAGAAGGGCACGCCGGTCGAGAAGGTCATGCCGCCGGCGGTGGTGCGAAAGCTCGAACGCCAGTGGCATGAAGACATTCGCACGCGGCTGATGCTGTACGATGAGTTTATTGCTCCCGCCCTGCACGCCGCGTCCGAGGGCCAAGTTGACGAGGCTATCGCCCACCTGGAGGTCGGCATCGCCGGTCACCCTTCGCTGCCGGACGGGCGGTTCTACCGGGCCAGGCTGTTGCTGGAAAAGGACCGTTTCGCTGAGGCCCTGGCCGACCTGGAGGCTGTGGCCGAGCAGGACGCGGATTTCCCCGATCTGCACCTGCTGCTGGGCCGGGCCGCTTTGGCCGCCGGCGATCCGGCCAAGGCCCGCAGCCACCTCCAGACCCACCTGCGCAGCCACCGCGACGACCAGCAGGCCAAGGAACTCCTCCGCGAGGCCAACCGCACCCTCCGCACCGCGACCAGACCGGCTGGCTGATCGTGGTTGCCGGTTCCACCGCCATGCGGCGATGATTCACCTTCGGACTTGACTGTTTCGCAAAAGCCGCGACAATGACCGCGTTTCATTCTGGAGGATAAGGATTATGGACTACGGCGCAATTCGCGGATTTAACTATCAGCCGAGCTACAGCCGCACGTTGATGGGCATCTGGGCCGATTTCGACGCGGAGGTCTGGCGGCGCGAGGTCGGCTGGTCGCTGCGGTTCGGCACGAACATGCTGCGGATATGGATGGACTGGCACGTCCACGTCGAACTGGGCGAGAAGCTCCTGGACAATCTCGGCCGGGCGTTGGACATCCTGGCCGAAAACGGCATCAAGATGATGCCCGTCCTGTTCAACCGCTGGGTTGACGCGAAGTACCCCGCCGGCGGGGTCTCCGACAACGACCTTCGCAGCGCGGGCTGGGACATGGGCAAGTTTGAGTCGTACGTCGAGGCGGTCGGCCGGCGGTTCGGCCGCGATCAGCGGATCGCGATCTGGGACATCTGCAACGAGCCCTCGAACAACATCTCACCCGACGTCCAGTTTCGCGAGTACGTGTGGATGGCCTGGGCCGCGGATCGTCTGCGCCGGTTCACGGACTATCCCGTCACCATCGGGAGCATGAACTACGATTTCTTCCTGCAGGCGGCCCCGCTGTGCGACGTGATCTCGTTCCACCCTTACACCCGCAGCATCGGCGAGATAGACGGCTTCTGCCGCTATCATCTGGAGATGGCCCGCCGGTATGGCAAGCCGCTGATCGCCACGGAGACCTGCTGCGGCTCGTTCGACGACCAGGAGCGCGGCCGGCTGGCCCGGGACAACATCGAGACTCTCGAGCGCCACGGCATCGGCTGGCTCGCCTGGCAGTTGTGCGAAGGCAAATTCGTGACCGCCAACCGCCAGCTCACCGACGACAACGCCGTCCGCCCCGGCGAAGGCTACATGCCGTTCATTCTCGCCGACGGCACCACACGCCCGGGCCACCACTGGCTTGAGCGAAGGGCGTAGCTTGCCGTAACGCCGTGGACAACGATGCCCGGAGACTTCGCCACGGAGAAGTCATCGAAGCATCCTGTTGATTCCCCCCACCGCCAAGAGGATCGGAACGACCAGGGCAGATAGAAGGGCGATCAACCCAGCGGTCCGACGAAGGCCCTTGCGGAAAAGCCCAGCGACCCCAGAGCACAACCCGAACAAGCACATCAAAGCACCAACGAAGGCCATCCAGAAGATCAGCATGCGTGTTGACTGAAGCGAGATGTCTGAACCTGCACGGGCGACCACGACCGCCAAGGTATTATTGAATAGAAAGAGGATGAGGCCAGCCACCACAACTCCTCGAATCACCGTGAAGCCTCGCGCAGGGACGAAAGCGCCAGCCAACAGGCCAACAACTGTGGCGATCCCTGTTGTGGCCAACAGTACCATGTCCATCGTGCTCATAACCTCTTCTCCTTTGCCACAGTTGGGACACGACGCTCCAGACTGGTGGGGCAGGTTGTGACCGCCGCCTGTATCACATTACCTGAAGGACGTTGGCCATGCAAGGCGTTGAACCACTGCAATTCAGGTATGGTCCTGAGGCTGACAAATCGCACCACCGTCTGGCAGCCGCTTCTTGGCGAGTAGGTTGGGGTATAATTAAACAAGAGGTCTGTGGACGGTTGGGACGGGGTGGACCAGAGCTGTCACCCGTCAGGCTGTCGGGAGAGGAAGGTCATGACTGTTCGTGTGGTTGGGATCGTGGTGGCGGCTGTGGTTGTTGGCGGGTTGGGGTTGCTGGCTTCGTGCCGCCAGAACGCTACGTCGGCTGCGAATTTGGAGACGGAGGAGGTTGCCATGGTGGAGAAGGCAGGAGCAGACGGCGCTCGCGGCGCCGAGGACAAGGTGGTCAAGAGCGAGGAGCAGTGGAAGCGGGAGTTAAAGCCGGAGCAGTACTGCGTGCTGCGGGAGAAGGGGACCGAACGGCCGTTTGCCGGCAAGCACTGGGACAACAAGAAGGCGGGCACGTACGTTTGTGCCGCGTGCGGCAATCCGCTGTTCGAGTCCGGGGCCAAGTACGACTCCGGCAGCGGCTGGCCGAGCTTTTACGAGCCGGTCAAAAAGAGCAGCGTCGCCCACGCCGAGGACAACTCGCTGAGGATGAAGCGGACGGAGGTGCTGTGCCGCCGCTGCGAGTCGCACCTGGGCCACGTGTTCGACGACGGCCCGGAGCCGACCGGTCAGCGGTACTGCATCAACTCAGCCGCCCTGGAGTTCGAGCCCAAGGATTCGCCGGACACCCAGCCGGCGGAACGAAAGGGAGAGAATTCAGAACTCAGTGGTCAGAACTCGGAATGAGAAGCCATGGGTCATAAGATGTGAGCTTCATTTTCTGATCGGTTCGGGCCAGTCTATGAATCGGCTCAGCTTCTTCTCCGCTTCGCCCAGTTCATAGCCGCCCGAGACGAACAGGTCCGTGCCGGTGGTGAAGCCTGACCAGTCGCTGGCAAGGAACAACGCGGCATAGGCGACTTCCTCGGGTTTGCCGCCGCGGCCCAGGAATTGCACGTTGTCCATGTACTCGCTGAACCCGCAGCGGTCGTCTCGTTCTTCGATCAGCGCATCGGAAATATCGGTATGGATATGCCCGGGCTTGATCTCGTTGACCCGGACCCCGTTCTTCGCTTCATCGATCGCGAGAGATCTGGTGAACGCCTCAATGGCGCCCTTGGTGCAGCAGTAGGCTTGGCATCCCTGTGCGCCGGTTAAGGCGATGATGCTGCCGATGTTGATAATGCATCCCTTGGCGGTCCGAAGGTACGGCAGAGCGTATTTGCAGCCCATGAAATAGGCTGTCAGGTTGGTATCGATCACATCCTGGAACATTTCCTTGGTCATCATGTCGATGGGCGCCTGTTTGGGCAGATATCCCGCGCAGTTCAGCAGGATGTCTATGCCGCCGAATATCTCAGCGGCTTTCTCGATGATTTCCCGAAGCCGGTCCGAGTCTTTGACGTCGCACGGGAAATACCTGCAGACGCCTCTACCTCGGCTGTTGATCTCTTTTTCGAGCGAGTCGCCTTTGGCGGCGCGTCGGCCCATTGTGACCACGTTCACTCCCGCGGCGCAGAACATCCCGACGCACGCCCTGCCGATGCCGGACGTTCCACCGGTTATGACCGCGGTCTTTCCCTTCACGCATTGCTCGATCGACTTGTATTCCATTTCAACGCCCACCTAATACTTGAAGCGGAACGCTTCTATTCCCCTGACCGGAACGTCGGCGACAAACACGGCGCCGGAGTCCGGGTGCTTTTTCAAATCCTCGTCACTCATGCTCAATCTGGCGCTAGTGATGTACATGCGGCTGTCGCCAATGGCGACCGAGGACGCCTGCGGAGCGGATATCTCGACCTTGCCCAGCACGCTTCCGCTGACGGGATCGATGTGATACACGCAGCCGGCACCCCAGACGGCAGCCCATATGTGATCGTTCTCGTCGATGGTCATCCCGTCGGGCATGCCGTCGGGCGCGACGAATATGGTGCTCTGATTGCTGATCTTCCCATCCCTGTAATCGACACCGTAGATTCTGCGGCTGACCGTGTCGGTGTAGTACATTCTGTCGTGCGTGCTGTTCCAGACGATGCCGTTGGGGACGTCCAGGTTGTCCAGCATGAGCTCGCATGTCTTGCCATCAACGGCATAGTAGGCCCCCATCCCCGATTTGCCCTCAAGCTCCATGATGCCGATCCAGAGTCGGCCGTCCGGCGCGCATTTGCCTTCGTTGCAGCGGTAATGGGCGTAATCGTATTCGGGCGTCGGCATGCGGGTGAGCTTCTTGAACTCCGAATCGATGGACCACACGCCGTCGATCATGCCGAGCGCGTATCCATCTGCGGCCGGTACGATCGTCGTTACCGGTTTCTCCACGCGATGGCAGGTATCGGTTTTGGTGCGGACGTCGTATTCGTGAATCTCACAGCCGAAGATGTCCAGCCAGAGCAGCACCTTTCTTTGAACGTCGAACCAGGCGCCTTCGCCGAGAATGCTCTTTGTACCAAGCAGCACATCCGCTTTGGTGTTCATGTTTCACTAGCTCCTCAGTTGGTTGATTGCGTCGATATACGATTGTGCCGCCTTGGTGAGAAAGAACGTATCGGTGGCCAGGACGCCGCTGAAGCCCTGATCGAATTTCCGCTTGGCGTCCTCGGGGGTCATTCCCATCGTCAGCACGAATTTGCCGGCCTTGACGCAGGCGGCGCGAACGCGTTCCACCGTGTCCTTAAACGTGGGATTGTCGAATTGGCACGGCATTCCCATGGAGATCGACAGGTCGTACGGGCCGATGAATATGCCCGCCACGCCCTCGACGGCGAGGATTTCCTCAATGTTCTGGGCCGCTTCGACCGTCTCGCACTGCGGGATGACCAGCGTATTCGTGTTGGCCCACTCGAGGTAGTCCTCGGCCCTGCCGGTAAGGACAATGGGGTCGCGGCCGTAGGCCACCTTGTGCCCGTGGCCCAGTCCGCGTTCTCCGACGGGAGGGTACTTGGCGTAACGAACTGCCTGTCGGACTTCATCAGCTGTCTTAATGAACGGCAGGAACAGTCCCATCGCGCCCAAATCGAGCGTCTTGAGGATGTAGTTTCTCGAGCAGTCGACGGTGCGCACGATGGGCACGAGGCCTCGGCATTCCGCTGCGCGAATGAAATCCTCGATCTGCTTGAAGTCATAGGGGCAATGTTCGGCATCGATCACGGCGAAGTCGAAACCCAACTGGCCAAGCACCTCAAGCGATACGGTCGCGCCCGAGTTGAAGAAGAAGCCGACTAACTTCTGGGAATGCCCGAGCTTATCCAGCAGTCTGTTGTTGTCCATAGCCTAAGCCCTTTTCTTGATGATCTGTTCGCGATTGATGACGTTCCTCGGCAGCTCGCCGTTGAGCACTTCGATTACCGTACGCGCGGCGCGCTCCTGAAGAGCGATGAAATACTCGACGCTCTCCGCGGCGGAGTGCGGAGTGAGCACCACGTTGTCGTATTGCAGTATCCTGTTGTTCACGTCGGTCAGCGGTTCGCATTCGTTGACGTCCAAACCGCAGGCCTTGACGATGCCCGCGTCGATGGCGTCCAGCAGGTCATCCTGACAGACAACGCCGCCTCGGGACGTGTTGACGATGATCATGCCGCGTTTCATCTTCTCAAACACCGGTTTGGAGAACATATGACGTGTGTGTTCGTTCAGCGGGGTGTGTATCGAGATCACGTCCGATTGCTGAAGGAGTTCCTCGAACGATACCTTCTTGACGCCGTGCTGTTCGAACGATGCGTCGTCAACAAACGGATCATAGCCGATCAATCGGGAGCCCAGAACGGCGGCATACCGTGCAACCACGCGGGCGATACTGCCAAAACCACAAAGACCAAACGTCTGCGTCGAAAGCCTGTGAATGGTATATCCTTCCCCCGCATGCCAATGTCCCCGATGGATCTGCCGATCATAGTAGCCGATCTTGCGCATGCAATTGAGGGCCAGCGCGAATGCGTGCGATGCGACGTCGTCTGTTCCCGCATCGGGTACATTGCACACAACGATACCATGGTCCGAACACGCCGGAATATCCACGCAGTCGTAACCGACGCCGTAACGCACGATGACCTTGCACTTCTTGAGCCGTTCGATCACGTGCCTGGGCGTGCGAAGCCCGATCAGAAGCAATGCATCCGCATCTCCGCACAGCTCGATGTACTCCGCATCATTCCGCGCATTGCCGACCACGAAGTCAATTCCGGCGTCCGCAAAGATGCGCTCTTCTTGACGGAAGCTCTTGAACAGATCGATAATCTTGCTGTCAACAACAACGGCTTTCATCGCTTAGGCCTTCGTATAGTAGACGAGGCGGAAACCGCGGGGCGGCAGCGTCAGCGAGTAGTGTCGCAGGTCTTTTCCTCGCACTGTGGCCTTCTCCGCTTGGCCGTAGATTTCGACCTCGTACTCGGCCTCCGTATCGATCTCACGCAGTCGGAACACCTCGTCGGGGTTGGGCGATTCCGGACGACGGAAGATCATGACCATGCCCTTCTCGCCGCAATGCAGTTGGTAGGCGCACCAGTTCTCCAGGTTCTCCGGCGCGCGGCTGAGCTGATAGTAGTTGCCGAGGAAGTAGGGGCGTATCCGCGCCGCCTCGCGCAGCAGCGACACATGGTATGTGTAGTCGAAATCCTTCGGATCGGGTATCTGGTGCTTGTAGATGAAGGTGCAATCGGCGATGCCGTTCGAGACGCAGCTGAAGAAGCTGTATTCGTCGCGCTCGTTCGGCTCGACCCACACGCCGCCGGCGTGGAAGGGGTACCATTCGGTCAGGTAGAAATTCTGGATCTGATTCTGGGTGATGTCGTTGTCGGGCCAGCATTGGGCGTCGCTTCGCCAGAAGATGTAGCCGCGACGCAGCGACTCGATATCGATGCGGCGTCCCGCGCTGGCGCAGTGGTCGATCAGGAACTCCGGATCGTGGGCTCGCAACGCGTCCCAATAGGCGTACAAACCCATGATGTACTTGATCTCGCCGACGCCGACGCGGTCGGGCGTATCGAGGGCCGACCAGTGCGGAATGATGTTGAAATTAAAGTCCTGATGCAACTGATCGATGTGGCTCTTTTCAAACAGGTCGATCGTCAACTCGGTCAGCCACCGCAGCGCCTCCGGGTGGCCGAGGTTCAGGAGCAGGTCCGGGTGGCCGAGATCGACAAACCACTCGGGATGGGTCTTGGTGATCTCGGTGATGCGCCGGGCCCGCTCCGGCTCGAACCAGATCGACACGGTCTTGCCGGTCTTCTTGGCGGCGGCGCCGATGGGGGCCAGGCCGTCCGGATGGGCCGGATTGACGCACCAGTTGCCGACTTCCTCGCCCCATGTCCCGGTAAAGACGTCCACGTTCTCCTTGGTGCCGTTCCAGCCGGCGTCGATGTTGTAGATTTCGTAAGGGTATCCGTACCGCTCGAACAGCTCGATGTACTTCAGGTGCGTAGCGGTCTTGATGCCGCCGAACACCGCCACCGGGCTCTGGTTGACGCGGACGTTGCCCTCGGCGTCGCGCGGCGCGAAGTGCTCGATCAGCAGTTGGCGGAAGCGGTTCTGGGCGTTCTCGACCGTCTGGTTCTCGCGGAACATGACCAGGACCGACGGCTGGAGGAACTTCTCGCCGGGCGCCATCCGGAAATGCGTCTTGAGCATTCCCGCCGACATCGAGAAAATTCCCTGATTGACGCTGAAATCCGCCCGCCACGCGCCGGTCCACCCGAGCCCGACGAGCAGTCCTTCCGCCGGATTCATATCGACGCCCCAGAACGGCAGCCACGTCGCCGAGGATCGCCCTTCATCCGTGACCATCTCCGCTTTCGTGCTGAACGTTCGCGGATAGACCGTGCCGGTGTTCAGGATCACCGGCTGGGCAACGTAGTCCAGGTAGTTGCTCTTGGTGCCGTAGTTCCGGCGGATAAACACGCTGCGGTATTCGCCGCCGTGGCCGAGGTGCTTCATGAACTCCAGCGGCGCCTGCCACGCCAGCGACCGGAAATCCTCCACGATGCCGGATGCCTCGTTGGAGATGTTCTCGATGCTGGGACGATACTCCACCGCGTTGAACTCGGGATAGATCCGGACCTCGACGCTGAGTTTGAGTTTGCCGTCGCCGGAAACAAACTCGCGGACGAACCGGTTCGGATCCGTTGTGACCGTGTTCTGCTTCCACCGGCAAGAAACGAACGGTGCGGCATCATACGTGAAGTCCGGCAGTAGCGTCGGTGCTTTCGCCTTGTTCTCCGCGATCGCAATCGCTTCGCCGTCGATCGTGACGACCTCCGGATCGACCCAGTCGAAAGCGACCTGAGGATGTTTGGACAGGCTGCGGGCGCGGATCGTAAACGTCCGCACTTCGCCAAGCCGGACGTCCACGTCAACCCGGTCATCCTCGTAGCCGGCGTTGAAACTCCCGACCGTCTTGCCGTCGCTCAGGACCTCAAAGCAGATCCGGTCGCCCGGATGCGCCAGCGAGCGGTTGACCACCAGGCCGCACCGGAATCGCTCGACGACGGCAGGGGCCTTGACCAGGTACTCCGAGTCGGTGTTGTCCATCACAGCCCAGCGGCAGGGCACGCGGAAGTTCGTGCAATCCGGCCTGAAATTCGTCCGGCCCTCACCCTCGTCTACGCCGCTGCAGCGCCTCCGCACCGTCTCCAGGACACCGGTTCTCTCGACAAACAACTTCGCAAAGCTCTCACGATCCATCATCAGCTTTCCTTTTGGGACCTTCGTGCAGACCACGCCTTCGGCTCGAACTTTCGGCAGACAAAGCCGACATGCCGCTGTAGAATCATCAATGCTATGCTATGCTATGCTATGCTATGATATATGATACGCCGGACGCTTCGGTTGTGAATGGGCAGGTTTGCTGCAAACATGAACGAAATTACTGAAAAGCTGTTCTGTTCGCCCGTCGACGCCCAGACCGCCAAGAGCGACGTGAAGATGAACCTGAGCTTCAAGTTCGTCGTCGGCAACTACACGCCGTGGCTGCCCTACTCGAAGACCAACTGGCGGGCGATGCCGTTCTCCCTGTGCTGCTACCGGGACTCTCAAAAGGGGGAGGCGCTTTTGCAGATCGAGGGGCGTGAGCATCAGATCATCGGCCCCTGCAGCGCGTTCTTTATCCCGGAAGGTGTCTCGCACAGCCTGAGCTATCTATCGGGCGGGGAGGTCACCAGCTTGTGGATCCACTTCCGCTTGACGATGTTTCACTCCATCAATGTCTTTGATTTCTTTGACGCCCCCTGCTTCTTCGATGGTGCCAAGGCCGCGAACATCGGGCGCCATCTCGATACGCTGGTCCAACTGCCGCGAGTGCTGGATCTCGCGGGTTCGCTGCGGCTCCAGCTCACTGGGATGAGTCTGGCCGGAGAATTGCTCGGCGATGCGCCATTGAAGCCCGAACGATTGACCGCCCTTCGCCATCTGAACCGCCTGAGGCCGGTTTTCGAGCGGCTGGACCACCTCGAGCCGGGCAAGAGCTTCCCCTCCAGCACGCAACTCGCCGAACTGGTGGGCTTGTCGCAGTCGCGATTCCTCACCGTCTTTCATGAACTGACCGGCGGCTCGCCGACCCGGTTCATCGAGTACAAACGCTACCTGAAGGCCTGCGAACTCCTGCTGACCACCTCGCAAAGCGTAGCCGAAATCGCCGAAACCCTGCGCTACGCCGACGCCTTCCACTTCAGCCGCAAGTTCAAACAGAACGCCGGCTGCAGCCCGCGCGCGTTCCGCCACGCCGGCTCGTGAGCCGAGAAGACGGGCGACCACCGGCGATTTACTCTCCGCCGTAGCGGTAGCGCGAGATGATTTCATCCTGCACGCCCCGGTCAAGGCAGCGGAATCGCGCGGAGAAACCGCCGACACGGACCATCAGGTCCGGGTGATCCTCGGGATGCTTCTGGGCCTCGATCAATTCCTCCACGCCCGTCACGTTGCCCTGGAAGATGTGTCCGCCTCGCTTGAGGAACGCCCGCATGATCGGTCCGACGAATTCCGGCTTGGCCCAGTCGGGGGCAATGTCCCACATCATCGAGGCGCCGCCGCTGACCCGCTCCAACGACAGGCTGGTGGCATCGTTGATCGCCGCGGTGATTCCCTGCACCGCTGCGCCCGATTGCGGGCTCATGCCTTGCGTCAGCGGCGCCGACGCCAAGCGGCCGTCGGGCATCGCCCCGATCTGCGATCCCTGCCAGACGGAGAAGGTAAAGCCCAAAATCACCGGCCGCGCGTGGCCGCCGACGGGATTGCGATACCGATGCAGAACATCGCTGAACGTCCGAAGCACGCGATCGGTCATCGCCGTCGCCTCTTTGTCGCCGCTGCCGTATTTCGGCAGATTCCGCAGATAGCTTCGCATCGCCTCATGGCCCTGGAAATTCGCCCGCAAGGCATCGAGTATCTCTTTTCCGGTATACCGTTTGTCGTCGAACACCGCCTTCTTGATCGCATACAGCGAGTCGCCGACGTTCGGAATGCCCGTGCCCGAGCCGCCATAGTTCGGATATCGCGCGCCGCCGTCGTTGAGCGTCCGGCCGCGCTCCAGACAATCGTGAACCATCGACGAGACCAGGAACGCCGGCCGGCAGTACGCAAATGTTTCGAGATAGATATCCAGTTTCCGCAGAAGAATATCCATCTCCCGCTCGAATTCCCGCTCGAATCCGGCGTAGACCTCCTCAAAGCTTCTGTAGTCGCCCAGATCCTCCTCGTGCGGCGAGACTTGTTCGCCACTGACCAGCATCCTGCCGCCGTTGATGGACAGCTCGAACGTCATGGCGACGTTGTGGACGAACGCCCACAACAGGTCGCAGCACATCCCCTGAACGCCGACCTCCATGCAGCCGCCCGCCGCCCAGTGCCGCGCGTCAGCCGGATCGGTTCCCTCCGCGACCAGCGCGGAAATCACTGCGTCGTCGCCGAAAACCTGGGCTCGATTGCCCGACTCCAGCACGTACCGCGTGGCCAGATCGACGAACTCCCGCGGCGCCCCGTCCGGCAGGCGGATATACACCGACGGGTGCGTCTGCTTGAGCTCCATAATCACTTCGACGATCATCATCGACAGCGGATTGATCGATATCGTCCCGTCCGGATTCCGCCCGCCGACCACCAAAGCCTCCACAAAGCCGTCGGCGTTGAAAAACCGCTCCTCGATCTTGATGAACAGCTCCGTGATCAGCTCCCGGGCCTCTTCCATCGTCGTCCGGCCCGCCGCCAGGTCCGCCTCCAGAAATGGCCACAGATACCAGTCAAGCCGGCCCTGCCCGTTCCCGCCGTGCGGCACCTCATACAACACCGCAAGGTACTGAAACCAGAAGCTCTGCACCGCCTCGCGGAACGTTGTCGCCGGTTTGGCGGGGACCCGTTCGCAAATCTCCGCCATCTCGTCCTGTCCCGCCGCCCTCAACTGCTGTGCATACTGCCTCACCCAGTCGAGCACGCCCTCCCAAACGATGATGACGGACCGGTAAAACGCCGCCGCCTTCTCGTCCTTCGCCTGCCCCGCGCGTCGGCGGACATCCGCCAGGATACCCTCGACCCCCTCATGCAGAACCGGGCCATAGTCCCACGTCAGATGCCCGGGAAGGGCAAAGTCGAACAGCCAATACTTGGCCAGCGGCTCATTGGCCGGCAGCAACTCGCGCACCTTCTTGCTTGCCACCGGCAGCACCGAGTAATCCGCCCATCGCGGATCGACGTTGACCCCGTCGCAATCCGGAGGGTTGCTACCCGGTCTTAGCATATACAACAGCCCCGCGATCCGCTGGTGGGGAAACAGATAGATCGGTTCCTGGTTCAGCGAATACGCAAAGCTCCGGGCCTGCCGCTCCGCCAGCGGCAGATCGCCATACAGTTCGAAAAACGCCTTCGTCCAGTTCGCCTCTTTGCCGCTCGTGATGTCCGCTTGGTTCCGTGCGATCGACTCGTCACGGTACCGGGTCAGTCGTTCATTCATGTGAGCTGCTCCCCTTTGCTTTGTCCATCCGACTTGGACGGCTGTGCGTGCATGCGATCCCTGCCGCCGTGGTGGCCCTTACCCTATCAAGTACACCGGTCTTCCTGATAAAAGTTTCACTATTCGTTCATGAATCATCACACAGCCCGGCCATACTACAGTTCAAGATACTCTGGAAAACCAAATTGTAAATGGGAGATTTCACCGGGAACATGAACGATTCTCCCGAGAGACCATTTCACACCGGTTGCCTTGGCCTCAGAGGCAATAGGCCAGGACAACGGATGGCTCGTGTGGGGGGGCGCAGACAGATTGGGAAGCAAATTCGAAATCCGAAATGCGGTCAGGCCGGCGTGGCGGCTTCCTCGGTCCTGTCGGCTTCGGTGTCGGAGGGTTTGGCGTAGACGTCCTTGACGGGTATGCGGCCGGTCGGGCCAAAGACCACCAGGGCCTTGGCTGGACACTTGGCGAACGCCTCTTTCAGCGAGTCGACGTCGGTGTATTTTGTGTAGTCGATGCAGGCGAGGTTGCCGTTGGCGGCGAACACGTCGCTCTTACGGGCACAGGCCCCGCAGCCGAGGCATCCGGCGTCGCAAACCTGCCTGACCACCTTGCCCGGATCGCGGCTGGAACAGCCGACCACCAGCATCTGCTCGTTCTTGAACGGGATCAACTCGATCAGCCCGCGCGGACACGCGGTCACGCACGCCCCGCACGAGGTGCACTTGGCGTAATCGAAAATCGGAAGCCCGTCCTCCATCCGCAAGGCGCCGAACTTGCACACCTCGATGCAGTCGCCCAGACCCAGGCAACCATAGGCGCAGCCTTGGACGCCCGGAATCAGGTTCGCTTCGCTGCAGCGAAGGCTGCCGTGATAGGGCGCGCGGAGCTTGCGGCTGGCGCTGCCCGCCACGCAGTGGAGCACCGGGCGGGTCTTGACCTTCATCTCAAAACTCACGCCCATGATCGCCGCGATCCGCTCGCCGCACGACGGCCCGCCGACCGGGCAGCCGGTCACGGGCGCCTTGCCCAGCACCACCGCCTTGGCGAACGCGGCGCACCCAGCCATCCCGCAGCCGCCGCAGTTGGCCCCGGGCAACGCCTGCTCGACCTGGTCGATCCGCGGATCCTGCTCGACGCGGAGCTTGATGCTGGCGATGGTCAAACCCAGCGCGAACGCCAGGGCCAGCAGGAACAAAACCAGCACGCTCCAACCCACGATCGATATCGCCGCAATCGGAATCGCCCCAATCAGCATGGAATCGCCCTCATCAGTCGTATCACGGTAACCTCAATTCTATTCCCTCGACCTCCGTTTCGCCACCGCCGGAGGCCAAGCGTTCAAGCCGCTACCGCTTGATCAGGAAGCCCGAGAACGCCATCGCCAGAATGGCGGCGGTCAGCAGCGTGATGCCCGGGCCGCGGAACGGCTTGGGCACGTCGGCGAAATCCAACTCCTCGCGAATGCCCGCCATGATCGTGATCGCCAGGGCGAACCCCAATCCCGCCCCGATGCTGAACACCAGCGTCTGCACGAAGCCGTACTCGAATTTCTGAATGAACAGGCACGCGCCCAGAATCGCGCAGTTGGTGGTGATCATGGGCAGGAAGATGCCGAAGCTCTCGTACAGGCTGGGAAAGAACTTCCGGATGTACATCTCGACGAGCTGCACCGCCCCGGCGATGATCAGGATGAACGTGATGTACTGGAGAAACTCCAAGCCGATCCGCGTGAGCACCAGGTCGTAGACGATCCAGGTCAGCACGCCCGCCACGGTCATCACGAACGTGACGGCAAAACCCATCCCCACCGCCATGTCCACCCGCCGCGAAACGCCGAGGAACGGGCAGATGCCCAGAAAGTACTTGAACACGAAGTTGTTGATGATCGCAGCGGTCAGGAAGATGAAGATCAATTCGGCGGTCATGCGGCGGCCTCCAAATCCTTGTTCTGACGGGAGTCGGCGGGCTTGCGGGTCTTGAGCCAGGTGACCAGCCCGATCACCAGACCCAGCGTCAGAAACGCTCCGGACGGCAGGATCATAATCACCCACGGTACGAACGCCTCGGGCAATACCTGATAGCTCAGGACCGTCCGCATGCCCAGCAACTCGCGGATGACGCCCAGAATGGTCAGGGCGAACGTAAAGCCAAGCCCCATCCCCACCCCGTCCACGAACGACCGCACCGGGCCGCTCTTGCTGGCGCAGATCTCCGCCCGCGCCAGGATGATGCAATTGACGATGATCAAGGGCACGTACGGGCCTAGGGCCTGCGACATTTCAAACAAATACGCCTGCAGGGCGTAATCGGCGATGGTCACGAAGGTCGCGATGATCAGCATGTAGACGAGCATCCGAAGGTGCGGCTGAAGCTGCTTGCGCAGCAGCGAGATCACCACGTTGCTGCAGATCAGCACAAACGTGGTCGCCGCCCCCATCGTCAGCGCGTTGGCCACCGAGTTGGTGATCGCGAGCGTCGGGCACATCCCGATCAGCATCACCAGCACGGGGTTCTCAGCCCACAGGCCGTTGGTGAATTGTTTTCCCAAAGACGGTTCGCTCATGGACGGTTGCTCCTGAAAGACCGTATCGGCGGTCTACTTGAGTTGTGCAAGGGCCTTGGCCGTCGCCTCGTTGACCAGGCTGGTCACTGCGTCGGAACTGATCGTCGCTCCGGTCAGGGCCTCGACCTGATAGGGGCTCTGGGCCCGGCCTTTGACCAGTTCGAGCGGCTGTGCCGTTGGCTTGCGGAACTGGTCCCGCCACGCTTCGTCCCCGATCCGCTCGCCAAGGCCGGGCGTCTCGCGGCTCTCGACGATCTGGACCCCGGTGATCCGCTGGAGGTCCGGCGAAAGCCCGACCAGAATCAGCAGCCGGTCCCAGCCGATCCCTTCGACCACCACGGCATAGCCGAGAGTCTCGTCTCCGCCTTCCGCGGGCGTCACCCGAAACGCCGCCTGAACGTCCTGGATGGCCACCGGCTCCAGCTTGATCTTGAACTGCATCTGTCCGTCGGCGCCGACCGCCGGTTCGCCGAGGATCGCCATCTGGGCCAAAGCCTGAACCTGCTGCTGACGGTTCTCAGCGATCCGCTGGGCCGTGCCCTGATCGACGAACGCCAGAGCCACCGCGAAAATCAGCGACAACACCAACACCAGCCATATCTGCTTGAGCATGCTACCCACGGGCTTTGCCTCCCAGCGGCGTCGGCCGCATCCAGCGCCCGATCAGCGGGGCCAACGCGTTCATCATCAAAATCGAGAACATCACGCCCTCCGGATACGTCCCGAACTGGCGGATGACCATGGTCAAAACGCCGCAGCCGGCGCCGAACACCACCCGCCCCGACTTCGACAGCGGGCTGGTCACCAGATCGGTCGCGATAAAGAACGCTCCAAACACCAGCGACCCAGCCCCAAGATGGAACATCGGATTGGCGAACTTGCCCGGCGCCGCCAAATACGCAATGGCGGCGAACGCCAACGCCGCTCCGAGCATGCCGAAAGGTATCGTCCAGTCGATGGTTCGGCGGATCAGCAGGTACGCCGCCCCGATCAGCAGGGCGATCACCGACGTCTCGCCCAGCGAGCCCGCCGTCCGACCCACAAAGAGCCGCCATGTCTCCGGCAGCGGCCTCTCCGGGTCGCCGGGTTTGATCTGGGCCAGCGGAGTGGCTGCCGTGACCGCTTCGACCCGGTCGGTCGGGACGGGCGGACCGGGCTCAGCCGCCGGCGCGACCCACGTGGTCATCAGGCTGGCAAACGTCACCATCAAAAACGCCCGTCCGACCATCGCCGGGTTGAAGATGTTCTGGCCCAATCCGCCGAAGAACATCTTGCCCAAGGCGATGGCCACGATCGCGCCCATCAGCACGGCGAACCACGGCAACGTCGGCGGTAGCGAGAACGCCAGGATGATCGCCGTGACCACCGCGGAAAGGTCGCTCAGGCTGTTGGGCTTGTTGCGGACCCGGTTGAACAGGTATTCGGTGGCCAGGCAGCCGATCAGGCACAACGCCAACACCCGCAGGCTGTTCCACTGGAAAAAGACCAGCGACGCCAGAAAGGCCGGGATCAATGCGATGATCACGTCCAGCATCAGCCGGCGCGTCGTGATCGGATCGGTCAGGTGCGGAGCCGGCTGAACCTCGAGCCCGCCGGGTCCGGATGAAACGACGTCTCCCTGTGGTTCTTTTGCAGTGTCTACGGACAAGATTCTTTACCTCGTCGTATGAATGTAACTCTGCCTCGCAGCGAAGCGCGATGCCTCCGTCTTCGCTGCCGTTATGCCTTCTTGGCCGCTTCGGCCTTTTCGCGGGCGCGGCGGCGCATCTCTGCCGCCTTGCCCGATTTGATGTACTGCACCACCGGAATGCCCGCCGGACAGACGTACGAGCAGCAGCCGCACTCGCAGCAGGCCATCAGATCGTACGCCTTGGCCAGTTCCAGATCGCGGTGCTTGACCGCTTGGGATATCTTGGTCGGCATCAGCTTCAGCGGACAGTGATCGACGCAGCGCCCGCAGCGGATGCAGGCGGTTTCCTGACGCCGGACCACTTGATCGCGGGTCAGCACGGTGATCCCGCTGGTCCCCTTGGTCACCGGAGTCGACAGGTCCGGCATGGTCACGCCCATCATCGGTCCGCCGAGGATCACCTCCGCCGCGTCGTCCTTCAGGCCGCCGGCGTGCTCGATCACGTGCGAGAGCGGCGTGCCGATCGCCACGTAGTAGTTGCCCGGACGATGGACCGCCCCGGTCAGAGTCAGCACCCTCGTGATCGCCGGCCGGCTGCGGTCCACCGCGTGGGCCAAAGCCAGCGACGTCGCCACGTTGACCACCACCACGCCGACGTCCAACGGCAGTCCGCCGGTCGGGATGACCCGGTTCAATACCGCGGGAATGAGCTGGCGCTCGCCGCCCATCGGGTACTTGGCCGCACATACGGCGACTTCGACGCTGGGATACCCAGCCGCCGCCTGCCGCATGGCCGCGATCGCCTCCGGCTTGTTGTCCTCGATCGCGATCACGCCGCGCGGAGCCCCGACCGCCCGCATCGCCAGCATCAGACCGCGCACCACCGTGCCCGAGGCCTCGCGCATCAGCCGGTCGTCAGCGGTCAGATAAGGCTCGCACTCGCTGCCGTTTAAGACCACCGTGTCGATCTTCCGCTCCGGGCTGACCTTGAGCTTCACGTGGGTGGGGAACGTCGCCCCGCCCATGCCCACGAGGCCCGCCTCCGCAGCCGCCTTCACAATCGCCTCCGGCTCAATCAGGTCGGCCGGCTTGACCGGCCCCTGGGGCTGCAAAAAGTCCTTAAGGTCTTGCTCCAACTGCTCTTGTGAGATCTCAGCGGTCTGCACAGGGACCGCCGAGACCCGCGTGCCGACAGGAGTCAGCACCGTGGTCAGCGGACCGGTCTTCCCGTCGACGCTGGCGTGGACCGGTGCCGAAACGAACCCGCCCGCGGTCCCGATCACCTCGCCGCGTTTGACTTCCTGCCGTGGCTTGACCGTCGGCTGGGCCGGAGCCCCGATGTGCTGCTGAAACGGGATGACCACTTCCTTGGGCCACGGGACCGCCTCGATCGCCCGGTCGCGGGTCTGTTCCTTGAAGTCGTGCGGATGCACCCCGCGAGGAAACACCTTCTTGTTGGTCAGCTTGGATTTTATAGTATTAGTAATCATGCAGTTCTGTCCTTCGATCGTTGAATCACCCAGCCAGTCAGCGGCCGTGCCGCCGCCACCGCCAGACCCGCTGCGGCAAATCCCGCCGCGATGGTAAACCCCTTGGCGCCACTGTAATAATAGGCCGCCGACGACCCGGCCGCCGCGGCCAGAAGGGGGGCGACAAAGACCGCAAACGCGCAGAAAACCAGTGGGAAACCGCTAAGCGTATTGGCACGCTCGGCGGCTCGAATCTCACAGCCGGGGCATGATCCGCAACGATCGTCCCCTAAATCCGAATGACCGCTGTACGCTTTGCGCTTCATGGGTGCTGAAAAGAATAAGGTTAGCAGGGACTTTCGCAATTGCAAGCTCTCGTGTTTCTTTTCACACAAAATGACAACCCGTTGGGAAGTGTCACAGTTATAAGTGACAGTTAATGATGGTAAGCTATTATCCTTTTTCCATTTCCGATAATCTATCTTGACAAAGAATCCTATTTACTGTACTATAGCCTTCAGTTGGGATTGCCTTTCGTTGCAGGGATGTGGCTGATTGACACGAGTTGGGTTGTGCCCAAAAAGTCTATCTTGAGGTAACGAGCCTTTTCTGGAGGGTCTGCACATGCGATGGCTGGGTGTTGGGTTAGTGTTTTTGGCATTTCTAACGATGGGGTCGGGGGCCAGTGCAAGCCTCACTGGCTGGAGTTGTGATGACGACGGGGACGGTTCCATCGTCATGGAAGACCCAAGCACCATGGTATGGACTACCGTCAGCGCGACGGAGTATATGCTACAGGCTGATTGCGTCCAATACGAGCCCATGGGTCACATTGACGGTGATTTCATTGCCGACAGCGAGCAAGACCCGGTCGTCTGGATCATTGAAACGGTGGAGAATCAGACGGACTTCTCCTGGACTGGGTACCGTATCGACATTGGCATGGACAAAGAGTTCTCCATCACCGGCGTGGTATCTCCCATGGACTGGACCTTTGCGATCACTCAGCCGGTGAGTGGGCAGTCGCTCCCGAGTCACACCAACCCTGGGACGGGCTGGGTCGGATCGGTTGATTTCTACGCCGGCACGGCCATCGACCCCGGCCAGTCGGGCAACTTTGGTCTGGTGGTTTCCTTCCTGGGCAGCGTAGCGTTCTGCACCGAGCAGGTCGCCACACCGGAGCCGGCTTCGCTGGTCCTGCTGGGTCTGGGCGGATTGGCGATGCTGCGGCGACGCGCCTAGACGATCCCAAGATATGAGCATGATGAGACCCGGGAGTTTCTCCCGGGTTTCTTTTTTGGATCGAGGCGGGCTTACCAGTAGAAGATCCGTCGGAAGTCGCTGCGCTGGCGGTCGGGGAGCTTTTCCAGGTCCGGGATGAGGTACCGGTTGTCGTCCACGTCCAACAGGACCTTGCCGCTTCGCCCGTAATCGACCGCCCGTTCCTGCCGCCAGGGAACCATGAACGAGGCCGGCCCCTTGTCGGTCTCGACCTCCATGGCCACAAAGCCGTACTTGAAGCCGATCTGGTGGATCGCGGTGATGGTGTGAATGAAGTACCGCCGGGCCAGGGCCTGACGAACGAGCGCCGCGTCCTCCTCGGGAAACTCCGCCAGGTCGCGGATGATCCCGATCTCCAACTCGTCGCCCTTGGAGGTATGGATCAGGGAGATGTAACGGTCGGTGTGGGAGACGGGAAAGACGTGAGCGGCATACACCCCGCCATAAATCCGCTCGCCAACCACGGTTACGTGAAGAGCATCGTGGGTGCCCAGATGGATTTTGCAGATATCCGGGGTCAGGAATCGCATCGCGGTGGGGTTTGGCCCGCCGGCCGGCGTTGGCTCCGAGGGTTCGGCGGTCTTGTGCATGGTTCACCTCTTCTGGGCGATCAGGGCGTCGACCGCCGGTTCGCGTGACAGTTCCGTCTGTATCTTGACCAGCCGGTAGTAGAGCCCCTGGAGGGCCATCAGTTCCTCGTGCGAGCCCTGTTCGGCGATCGCGCCGTCGTCGATGACGAAGATGCGGTCCGAGTTCTTGAGTGTGCTGAGGCGATGGGCGATCGCGATGGTGGTCCGGCCGAGAGTCACGCGGCCCAGCGCCTCCTGGATAAGCTGTTCCGACTCGGTGTCGACCGAACTGGTGGCCTCGTCGAGGATGAGGATTCGCGGGTCGTACAGCAGGGCGCGGGCGATGGAGATCCGCTGACGCTCGCCGCCGGAAAGGCCCGCTCCGCGTTCACCGATGTAGGTGTCGTAGCCGAGGGGATGTTTCATGATGAACATGTGGGCGTTGGCGGCCTTGGCGGCGGCGACCACCTGCTCCGCGGTCGCGTCACGCCGGCCGTAGGTCAGGTTGTCGTAGATCGTCCCGCGGAAGAGGAACGGCTCCTGGAGGACTACGCCCACCGCCTTGCGAAGGTCGTCGAGGCCGATGTCGCGCACGTCGAGCCCGTCGATCCTGACCGCCCCTTCATCGGCGTCATAGAAGCGGGCGATCAGGTTGATCAGGGTCGTCTTGCCCGATCCGCTCTTGCCCACGATGCCGATGTGCTCGCCCGGCTGAATCTCGAACGATATCTTCTTGATGATCGGCTCGTGGCGGTTGTAGCCGAACGTGACGCTCTCAAACGCGATCGCCCCGCGGCAGACCGGCAGGGCGGCCGGGCTGGCGTGCTCGGCGATCTGAGGCGGCGTATCGAGAATTTCGAAGGTCCGCTGCGTGGCCGTCATGAACTGGGTCAGCCAGTTGGTCAACTGCGTCAGGTGGCTCAGCGGCGTGTAGAACATCCACAGGTAGCCCAGAAACGCCATCAGGGCCCCCAGAGTGAGCTCGCCGCCGAGTACGCCCTTGCCGCCCACGAACCAGACGATCAGCCCGCCCATCTGGAAGATCAGCCCGATCGACGGGTTGAACACCGCCACCGTGTACTCCACGTTGCGGAAACTGTCGCGAACGTACCCGCTGGAACGGTTAAAGCGGTTCTGCTCGCGCTTTTCCTGCCCGAACGCCTTGACCACCCGCACCCCGGACAGAATCGTGTTGAGGGTGCCGTGCAGCTTGCTGTTGGCGTCCCAGACCCGGTAATAGCGGGGATACACCCGCTTCCAGAAAAAGATCGCCGACAGAACCACCAGCGGGGCGGGCAGCAGGGTGTAAAGGGCCAGTTTCCAGCTCAGGCTGAACAGCACCGCGCCCACCGCCACGATGGTGATAAGCTGAGCGGCGAAACCCGACGTGAGCTGTTGGACGAACCCTTTCATGTGTTCGGTGTCGCCCGCGACCCGGCTCATGAGCTGGCCGACGTTGTAGCGGTCGTAGTAGGCGACGGCCAGGCGGGTCAGGTGGTTAAAGACGCGGGCCCGCATGTCGTAGGTGATCTGCGTGCCGATGAAGCTGGCCAACGCCCCGGTCGCCATCGCCACCAGCGAACCGATCAGGTGGACGCCGAGCAGGGCCCCGACCAGCATCAACAGCCACCGCGTGGCCGCGCCAGGCGGTAAAACCGGGTTGTGCGCCTGTTCCGGGGCCAGCACCTGGTCGATGAGCAGCCGGACGAGCTGCTGGGGTACCAGCGAGAGGCCGATGCTGACCAACACCAGGGTCATCATCACCACAGCCTTGCCCGCGTACGGCTTCATCAGGCGAACCACCCGCATCATGACCGCTCCGCGATCGACGCAGCGCCGGCAGATATCGCCCCGGAACTCCAGGGTCATGCCGCACTTGGAGCATTTGCGGGGGTCCTGATCGTCCTCGGATCCGACGTGGGCCTCACGGCCGGCCACCCATTGCTTGAGCTTGTCCGCGACCTTGTGGAACAGGTCGGCCCGGGCGTTGGAGTAGGCCAGAATCTGGACGTAGATGCCGTCGACCAGGGCCTCCAAAAAACCGCCGCCCACTCCCTGGCGGGTGCGAATCTCGCTGATATCCGTCCGTTTGAGGAAGATCCGGGCCGGTCCGAGCCACCGGCCGCCCGGCTCGCCCACGGTCAAAAGCCGATCGTCGCTGACCAGAAGATAGACCTTCTCGTACTGGCCGAAGAGGTTCAGGTCGGTGTCGGTGCACAGCCAGGTGTGATCGGAGCCGTGGCCGTCCCGCTCCAGAATCCGGGCAAGGTGCTCAGGGAGACTCTTATTCAGAAGTCTTGAACGGGACTCCGTTATCGAGCCCCCTTCACTGGACGGGGGTTCCGTCTCATCCGTTGTCGTCATGGCCAAGCCTCTGCCACCGGGACAGGTAAGCCCCTATTATAACCAAAAATTCTCAACTGTGTAAATGGCGTAAACCTTTTACGGGATTCGAGGGCCGACCGGCGACACGGCCGGACCGCGGCGGTATAATCACGCGTCACGACCGGAAGTGCGAGGGAGCAATCGTCCATTGGGAGGATTAACCGTGAACACGGATGCCAGTTGCGGCGTGGATTTCGGCAAGCTCGGACGCTACAGCCCGCGGCGGTTCGTCCCGGAAGGGGCGGACCTGACCAGGGCCGAGACGGTGGCGGAGTTGTATCGGACGCTGCTGGACCAGCCGATCGGGTCACAGGAGCAGTTCGACAACTGGATGCTGGACCTCTCGGAGTTGTCGGCGGCCCTCGAGCAGGTCGGGTCGATCCTGTACGTGCGGATGACCTGCCAGACCGACGACAAGGAGCGGGCCGAGGCCTATCGCCACTTCATGGAGACGGTGGTGCCGGCGGTCCGGCCGCTGGAGGACAAGGTCACCCGAAAGTACCTGGAACAACGGGAGCGGTTCGCCGCGGAGCCCAAACGCTACGAGGTGCTCGACCGCAACAGCCGGGCCGACGTCCAGGTCTTCCGCGACCAGAACGTCCCGCTTCAGACGCAGGTCGAGCTGCTCTCGCAGGAGTTCCAGACTGTCGCGGGGGCGATGACGGCCGAATTCGAGGGCCAGGAGCGGACGCTCCAGCAGATCGGCAAGTTCCTCTACGAGACCGATCGGGGCCTGCGCGAGCGGGCGTGGCGCACAATCACCGACCGGCGGCTGCGGGACCGCGACAAGCTCGAGGACCTCTTCGACAAGATGCTGGCGCTTCGTCACCAGATCGCGACCAACGCCGGATTCGCCAACTATCGCGACTACAAGTTCGTGGCCGGCCACCGGTTCGACTACACGCCGGAGGACTGCAAGCGGTATCACGAGACGGTGGCGCGGCTGGTGGTGCCGGCCTACCGCCGGCTGCTGGAGGGACGCCGGAACCAGATGGCCCTCGATCCGCTTCGGCCGTGGGATACCAGCGTCGACCCCAAGGGCCGGCCGCCGCTGGCGCCTTTCGAGAAATCCGAAGAACTCGTGGCGGGCGCTCGCCGCATTTTCGACCGAGTCGATCCGCACCTCGGCGGGCAGTTCCGAATGATGGCCGACCTGGGACTGCTGGACCTCGAAAGCCGCAAGGGCAAGGCGCCCGGCGGCTATCAGACCACGCTCGACGAGGCCCGCAAGCCGTTCATCTTCATGAACGCCGTCGGCGTACACCGGGACGTCGAGACGCTCCTGCACGAGGGCGGCCATTCGTTCCACTCGCTGGCGGCGGCTGACGAACCGCTCCAGAGCTATCGCCACGCCCCGCTGGAATTCTCCGAGGTCGCCTCGATGGGCATGGAGCTTCTGGCCCAGCCGTTCCTCGACGCGTTCTACGACGAGGAAGGCCGCAAACGGGTGCTCTTCGAGCAGTTTGAAGGCATCGTCTACATCCTGCCGTGGGTGGCCACGGTCGATGCGTTCCAGCACTGGATCTACGAGAATCCGACTCACAGCCGCCAGGAGCGGGCGGACAAGTGGGTCGAGGTCTTCGACCGGTTCATGGGCGGCGTGGTCGACTGGACGGGACTCGACGAGGTCAAGCGCTACTACTGGCACCGCCAACTGCACATCTTCGAATACCCGTTCTACTACATCGAGTACGGGATCGCCCAGTTGGGCGCGCTGCAGCTTTGGGTCCGGGCGCGGCAAGATCGGCAGGCGGCGCTGGCCGACTACCGCAAAGCCCTGGCACTGGGCGGTTCGCGGCCGCTGCCGGAACTGTTCGCAGCGGCGGGACTGAACTTCGACTTCTCGGAACAGACGATCGGCCCCCTCGTCAAAGAAGTCGAAGCGGAACTGGCCCGCCTGTAGGGCGGGAGGTTCTGCGGCAAAGCCGCGGGTTCACCCGCCGTTCGAGCTTCTCAGTTGGTCTGGCAATCGCATTGACGCGCAATCGCCGCCGAATTATGCTGGCCGGGGCTTCAGGAGACGCGATCATGGCTAGCGGCAAGGTGCTCCGGCTGGTGGCGTTCGGCGATTCGATCACCGACTATCGCCAGGAAACCAGAGTCTACTCGGTCCAGATCGAGGAACGGCTGAACCATTCCGGCGCTTGCGCCCAGGTTTTCAACGCCGGCGTACCGGGCAACAACACCGACCAGGCGATGGCCCGGTTTTCCCGCGACGTCCTGGAATTTCACCCGCACCTGGTGTCGATGATGTTCGGCACCAACGACGCCGCCATCGACGTCTGGGCGGACCAGACCGAACCGCGAGTGCCCGTCGACGTCTACGTCCGCAACCTGGCTGCCATGATCGGCGCCCTCCGCGAACGCGGAACGCAGGTCGTGCTGCTCACGCCGCCGCCGATGGTGATGACCGAGCAGCTCCGCGAGCTGTACGGCAAACCGCCGTATACCGACCACGGCTTTAACTTCATGGTCGATCGCTACATCGAGCGGCTCGGCCGACTGGCGGCTGAGTGCGGAGCGGGACTGGTGGACGTGAACCGGGCATTTTGCGACGCCGCGGGCGGCGACGAAGCCAAGCTCCTGGCCCTGCTGCCGGACGGCATGCACGCCGGCCAGACCGGCCACGACCTGATCGCCGAAACGCTCTTCGGCTATCTCGCCGAGCACCACGACCTGGCGGCGCTGGCGGACCGCTCGCCGGTGGCGATCGGGCGACTCGACGTGGAGCGAGTCGGCCACGGCAACGGACAGGTGGAACTAACCTTCGACTCGCCGCAGCCGTTTGACCGCTGCCAGGTGCGATTCAAACCCCACGTGTGCGAAGGCGAGACGCGGCGGTTCGGCGCCTGGCGCGACGTGACGACTTCCATCCGCAACGGTCGGACGTCGGTGCGCCTGAGTTGTCCCGGTTCGTCCGGGCACTACCGCATTCAGCTCCGCACGCTGGATGCCAGCGGCATCACCGCCATTGGACAGATCGACTGGGTGCCGTTCGAGAATGCACCGTCATCCCGGTAACCTTCTTGGAGAAAGCCAAGACCCATGGGCATCGGCAAACAGATTCGAATGAACCGTCTTTTCTCGCATCCTTCAGGCAACTTCTGTTCGGTGGCGGTGGACCACGCCAGCGGCTACCAGATGGGCATGCCGGAAAACCTGCGCGACCTGCCAGCCGTGCTGGCCGAGCTGGTCCCGCTGCGGCCGGACGCGGTGACGATGCACAAGGGGGCGGCGCTGGGCTGCTGGGGGCCGTATGCGGGAAAGGTGCCGCTGATTGTTCAGTCGTGCTACGTGCGGCCGGACGATTCGGCCAACGAGCATCTGGCCGAACCGGAAGACGCGGTGCGGATGGGCGCCGAGGCCCTGGCCGCGGTGATGTTCGTCTACGGCCCGACCGAGGCGAGCTACGTTCGCCGGCTGGCCGATTTCGTGCGGCGGGCCGAGGCGTGGGATCTGCCGGTGATCCTGCACGTCTATCCGCGGGTGTTCGAACCGGATGGGACCGTGCGGATCGTCTATGATCCCGAACGGATCGCCTGGGCCGTCCGCTGCGGCATCGAGGTCGGCGTGGACCTGATCAAGGTCCCGTACACCGGCGATCCGGAAAGCTACGGACAGATCGTGCGGAGCTGTCCGCGCCCGATCGTCGCGGCGGGCGGCCCGAAGACCGACACCCTCGGCGAGGCCCTGGCCCTGGCCCAGGGCGTGCTCAAAGCCGGTGCCCGCGGGCTGACCATCGGCCGCAACATCTGGGGATTTCCCCAGCCGGCCAAGGCTTTGGCGGCGTTCAAAGCCGTCATTCACGAAGGACGCTCGCCGACCGAGGCGCTGCGGCAGGCAGAACTCGACGAACGAGTGTGATAACTCACAAATCCCGTGGGATGTCCTGGGATTGGACTGTGTCGCCGTCGATGAAATACTGGCGGTCGACGGCTTTCCCGATCCGGATACCTCAGTCGCCGCAGTACGGGGCCAGTTCCTGCCGGTCCTGGTCCGTGGCGATCAGCCGGCGGACCCGATGGCTGCCGATCATCAGGGCGTACAGCACAGCCGAACCGCTCGAAAGGGATGCTCCTCGATTCTTCTCAAACGCACAGAGCCTGTCCCAACCGTCGGTTGCGGCCTGGTGGACCTGGCGTATTGTGCTGAAGCCGCAGCTCTGCAGAAGCACGCCTATCCCGGCGACATCAGCCCATGCCCCATCCTGTCGGCTCGCCGAGTCCAGGGCTTGAAGGTAGGCTTGAAGTGACTCGGCGCAGATCGTCTGGTCCAGCACGTCGTTCGGAACGCCAGGAAGGGTGCTCATACCCGTTGATGATAACCGCTCCGGAACCAAATGCAAGCCAAATTTTATTGATGACATTGATGTAGATGAAGGGACATTCGGCCGTGGGGACTGTCTTGCATCCCTCGAAGGTCCACCGGCTGTAGAACCTCGGCTCTCACTGGACAGTGGCGTGCTAAGTGCTTTATAATTAAGCTACTTATTGGCGGGATTCCCGAACATCTGTCTGGGAAGCGCGATCTCTGCGGGTAGGGCGGAGTGCGTACGGCAGGACGGGCCGGCAGTGAGATTACTGAAGGACGTGGTGAACCGGGATGGGCACACACAACGGCGATCGAGCAGCCGGAGGCGTTGGTGGGTCGGCAACGGGAGGTTGGCAGTCGTTCTTGATGCCTCCGGATATTGTCCGCTTCATGAATGACGTCTATCTGGTTACCGACGTGCAGGGGCTGATCCAGCAGGCCAATCCCGCGGCGGCGGCGATGTTTGGCGGTGACGACCTGGTCGGCCGGTCGCTGCTGGAACTGGTTGATCCGGATGCTCGCGCGGCTCTGGCTGATATCCTGAATACCGGTCGAACCGGTACCGACCCGGGGCGATGGCAGGGCCGGCTGATCAGCCGAGGCACGCCCGTTTCTGTCCACGCCCATATCCGCTCGGGTCGCGACCCGGACGGCAGGCCCACCGGCTTCTCCTGGCTGATTCAGCGGCGAGACGGGCAGCACGCTGCCGTCGCGGACGCTCTGCAGCGAAGTGAGAATCGCTATCGTGAACTCGTGCAGAACGCCAACAGCGCCATCATCCGCTGGTCCCGCGACGGTACGATCACGTTTCTTAACGAATTCGCCCAGAAACTTTTCGGTTGGAGCGCCGACGAGGTGATCGGCAAGCACGTGGGCATCCTGGTGCCCGAGCGGGAGTCGACGGGCACGGACCTGACCGGCTTGGTCCAGGACATCGTCGAGCATCCGGATCGCTACGTCAACATTGTCAACGAGAACATCTGCCGTGACGGACGGCGGGTGTGGATGGCCTGGACGAATCGGGCAATCCTTGACGAGCATGGCCGGGTGACCGAGATTCTCGCCGTCGGCAGCGACGTCACCGACCGCAAATACGCGGAGGACGCGGTGAACCGGACGACCCAGCGGTACGCTCTGCTCGCCGAGACGGCTGGAGCCCTGCTGCGGGCGGACGACCCGCAGACCGTGGTCGAGGACCTCTGCGACAAGGTGATGCGGCACCTGGATTGCGACGTGTTCTTCAATTTTCTTGCCGGGGAAGGCGGGGAACGGCTGTACCTGAACGCCTGCGCGGGGATCTCCGCAGAGACGGCGGAGACGATTCGGCATCTCGATTTCGGGGTGGCGGTTTGCGGATCTGTGGCCCAGGACCGCCGGCGGATCATTGCCCACGACATTCAACACACCCCGGACCAGCGGACCGACCTGATCAAAACCTGGGGCGTGCAGGCCTACTGCTGCCACCCGCTGATGGCCGGTGACCGCCTGATCGGCACCCTCAGTTTCGGTACCAAACGCCGCACCCATTTCACCGACGACGAGACCGAACTGATGCGGGCGGTGTCCGACCAGGTCGCGGTCGCCATGGAACGCAAACGGGCACTCGAGGCCCAGCGGCGCCTGGCCCAGTTCCCGGAGGAGAACCCCAACCCGGTGCTTCGGATCGCAGCCGATGGGGCGGTGATGTACGCCAACGAGGCGGGACAGGCCTGGCTGGCGGGGCAGGATGTCCCTTCGGAAGGCATGACGCCCGCCCCCGCACGGGCGCTGCTGACGCAAGCGTGGGAAAAAGACGGGCCGCTGGAGACGGAACTGCTGCACCCTTCGGGACGCACGTTCTGGTTCGCCGCGGTGCGCCCGCCCGGCGAGTCGTACGTGAACTTCTACGGACGTGACGTGACCGATCGCAAGCGGACCGAAGAGGCCCTGCGGGCGATGAAGGATCAGTTGGAGATCCGCGTGGAGGAGCGGACGGCCGAACTGGCTGCGGCCGTCGCGGCCGTGACGGCTGAGCGCCAGCGGTTCCACGATGTCCTGGACATGATGCCCGTCTACGCGATATTGCTGGATCCCGACTACCGAGTTCCCTTTGCCAACCGTTTCTTCGAAGACCGGTTCGGCAAATCCCAGGGGCGGCGATGCTACGAGTACCTGTTCGGCCGGTCTGAACCGTGCGAGATATGCGAGACCTTCAAGGTGCTCCGGACCGGCGCGCCTCACCGTTGGGACTGGACCGGGCCCGACGGGCGAGATTACGAAGTGTATGATTTCCCGTTCACCGACGCTGACGGTTCGCCCCTGATCATGGAGGTGGGGCTGGACGTCACGGATCGCAAGCGGGCCCAAGCGGCGCTCGAGGAATTGAATCAGACCCTCGAATGCCGTGTGGCCCAGCGCACCGAGGAACTGGTCCAGAGCCGCAAGGACCTCGACCGCGCCCAGGAGGTCGGACAGATCGGCAGTTGGCGGCTCGACGCCCGCCAAAACGTCCTTACCTGGTCCGACGAGACTTATCGGATATTCGGTGTGCCCAGCGGCGTGCCTCTCACCTACGAAACGTTCCTGGAAGTCGTCCATCCCGACGACCGAGAGTACGTCGATGCCCGGTGGAACGCAAGCGGGCGGGGCGAGCCCTACGACATCGAGCACCGCATCGTGGTGGACGGTCAGGTCAAGTGGGTTCGAGAGAAAGCATACCTGGAGCTCGATGACGGCGGCGGCCTCTTGGGCGGCTTTGGGATCGCCCAGGACATCACCGACCGCAAACGCTGGGAGCAGCAGTTGCAGGCCAGCGAGGAGCGGTACCGCAGCCTGTTCAACGCGATGAACGAAGGCTTCGGACTGCACGAGATGCTCTTCGACGGCGAGGGCCGTCCGTGCGACTACCGCTTTCTGGACGTCAACCCGGCATTCGAGCGGCTTACCGGCCTGAAGCGCGGGGATATCCTCGGCCGAACCGTACTGGAGGTTCTGCCCGGCAACGATCCGATGTGGATCCAGACCTTCGGACGTGTTGTCCAGACCGGAGAACCGACCCACCTGGAGCAGTGCAGTACGCCTTTGGACCGCTGGTACGAAGTCTTCGCCTACCGTCCGGCTGAAAACCAGTTTGCCTGTGTCTTCCTCGACGTCACCGAACGCCGCCGCGCCGACGAAGCCTTGCGGGCCCGTGAACGGCAGGTGCGAGAACAACTGGCGGAAATCGAGGCGATATACGAATCGGCCCCGGTGGGACTGTGCGTCTTCGATCGCGAGATGCGGTACGTGCGGGTCAACAAGCGGCTGGCCGAAATCAACGGCGTGCCCGCTGAGGAACACCTGGGACGGACGGTGCGGGAGGTGGTGCCCGATCTGGTCGAACCTGTTGAGAGGCTGGCGCAGCGGATCTTCCGCACCGGCGAGCCCGTACTGAATATCGAAATCACCGGCGCCACCCCGGCCCAGCCGGGTGTCGAGCGAATATGGATCGAGCACTGGCTGCCGCTGAAAGATGAGCATGGTCGCGTCGAGGCCATCAATGTGGTGGCCCACGAAGTCACCGAGCAGAAGCAAGTCGAGCGGACGCTCCGAGAGTTCAACGAGCAGCTCCAGTCGCAGGCGGAAGAACTCCAGACCCAAGCCGAGGAACTCCAGGCCCAGACTGAAGAGCTTCGCCGGGCCCGTAATGAACTGGAGGAGCGGGTCCGCGAGCGTACGGCGCAGCTGGCCGCGACCGTTGAGGACCTGAGCCGCTCAAACCAGGACCTCCAGCAGTTCGCCTACGCCTCGAGCCACGACCTCCAGGAACCGCTGCGCCAGGTGGCCAGCTTCGTCCAGATGCTGGATCGTAAGTACCGCGACAAGCTGGACGACGACGGGCGGCAGTACATGGGCCTGATCGTCGAAGGGGCCGTGAGGATGAGTCAGCTCATCAAGGGCCTGCTGGCCTACTCGCGGGTCAACTCCCAGGGCGGAACGCTTGAGCCGGTCCGGTGCGACGAGGCGCTCGCGCGGGCCCGGGCCAATCTGCGGCTGAGGATCGAGGAGGCCGGGACGCAGCTTGTGGTTGATCCCCTGCCGACCGTGCGCGCCGACGCCACGCAACTGACCCAGGTGTTCCAGAACCTGATCGAAAACGCAATCAAGTTTCGCCGTGACGACCGCGCGCCGCACGTGCACATCGCAGCCGAACCGAGCAACGGCGAGTGGGTCTTCTGCGTACGCGACAACGGCATCGGCATCGAGCCGCAGTACCTCGACCAGATCTTCGTGGTGTTCAAACGCCTCCACGCCGACCGCGAGCGTTTCCCCGGCGCCGGGATCGGCCTGGCCCTGGTCAAACGCATCATCGAACGCCACGGCGGCCGGATGTGGGTCGCCTCGGAATACGGCGAAGGCACCGCGTTCTACTTCTCGCTGCCAGGCGAATAAGAAGTGCGGGCCTCTTCTGTCAGGCTTCTTGCCCTTCCTGATCGCCACCCTCCGTGGCTACCATTCCCGCCTCCCTTCTCTGTCTACCTCTAATCGTCCAGTAGCTGTAATTATGTGGTAAAAATAACCACTGCCGTGATGATTTTTAACCATAATCATGGTAGTATCGAACACATACCAGCTTTGGCCGGTTCACCAGCCAGTCCAACGTACGGGAATACGGACAATGAGCATTCAGGAACGTCAGCAGACAATCGTTGAGTTGCTGGAGCAGCGGGGGGCCTGCTCGTACCAGGAACTCATCGAACACCTGGGGGTCTCAGCCATGACCGCCCGGCGGGACGTCGATCGTCTCGTGGGCCAGGGGCGGGCGATCAAGACGCTGGGCGGAGTTCAACGGGCCGATGCCCCAGCCTACTGGTACGAAAACGAGCTTTCGACGCGAATGGCCCGGCAGGTGGCCCAGAAGCGGGCCATCGCCGAGCGCGCCGTGGGACTGCTGGAAGCGGGGACGACGCTATACCTGGACGGTGGGACCACGTGCCTGGAGTTGGCCCGGCAACTGGCCCGCAAGCGGTCGGATCTGATCGTGGTAACCAACTCAGCCGCCGCGTGCATGGAGTTGTGCCGTTCCGGCGGCAACTCGGTAATCGGCCTGGGCGGCGAGTGCGACCCGTCGAGTTTGTGTTTTGTCGGCCCGGACTGTGAAGAGGCGGCCGGTCGGTATTTCGTGGACGTTGCTTTCGTATCCACCAAGGGTTTTGTGCCGGACGAAGGGACCTTCGAGTCGTCGCCCGCCACGTTCCGGATCAAGCAGGTGATGGCCAAGCGGTCCTCGCAGGTGGTGCTGCTGGCCGACCACACCAAGTTCGGTCAGCGGGCCCTTTCAAAGGTGCTCGATATCTCGGAGATCAGCGACGTCGTCACCGACGCGCTGACGCCTGAGGAGGACCTCGAGACGCTCTGCGAGATGGGCAAGGACGTGCACGTGGTCGACGTCGAACATGCGGAGGTAAGTTGAATGTCTCTGGTTCCGGTTGCCAGGTTGATTGGGGACGCCCGTCGCGGCGGCTACGCCGTCGGATATTTCGAGAGCTGGAACGTCGAGTCGCTGGCCGGTGTGATCGACGCGGCTGAGCAGGTCCGCTCGCCGATCCTGATCGGCTTTAACGGGGAATTCCTGACCCGCCCGCAGCGGCTGGCCGCCGAACGGATTGAATGGTACGCGACCGTAGCCCGCGCGGCGGCCCAGTCCGCCTCAGTGCCGGTGGGAATGCTCTTTAACGAGTGCTCCCGCGACGAATGCATCCGCCAGGCCATCCTGGCGGGCTTTTCCCAGGCGATGCTCGACGACCCGGACGCGTCGGCCGACCAGTGCATCCGGCGGGTGCGCGACTTGGCGGCATTTGCCCATCAGCACGGGGCGATCATGGAGGCGGAGGTGGGCGAACTTTCCTGGGGCGCCGACGCTGCGAACACCGGCCACGGCCAAGCCACCGATCCCGACGCCGCCGCCGCGTTCGTCGACCAAACCGGTGTGGACCTGATCGCGGTCAGCGTGGGCAACGTCCATGCCCTCGCCGACGGCCGGCGGAACCTGGACCTTGAGCTTCTGGCGGCGATTGCCAAACGGGTCAATGTGCCGCTCGATCTGCACGGCGGGACTGGGATCGCCGACGGATCGCTGCGCGAGGCGATCGGCCTGGGTGTGGCCAAGGTCTGCTATGGCACATACCTGAAACGTGCCTATCTCGATACGATCCGCAAGGCCTTGGCGTGCGACGAACCGGACCCGCACAAGCTCCTGGGCATGGGCGGACCCCAGGATGTGATGACAGCCGGGCGGCTGGCGGTGCGCGACGCGGTGCTGGAGCGCATCGGAGCGTTGGGAAGCGTCGGCCAAGCGAAGGAGACACAAAGTGGCGACTGAGATTCGAATGCCCGACCTGGGCACCACCACGGATGAAATCACGTTGAAGAGCTGGCTCGTCGAGATCGGCCAGGATGTTCAGCGCGGGCAGATGCTCTTTGAGGTCGAAACCGACAAAGCGGCCATGGAGGTCGAGTCGGTGGCCTCCGGCAAACTCGCCCAAATCCTGGTCCAGCCCGAGGAAAAGGTCGCGACCGGACAGGTTATCGCCATTCTGGAGTAGGTGCGTCATGAGCGATCCGAAGGAGTTGTCCCGGGAGTTCCTCCTGGGTTTGTACGAACGGATGGTGCTGATCCGCCAATTCGAAGAGCGGGTCAAGCTGCTGTTCCTCGAAGGCCAGATGCCGGGGACGATCCATCAGTGTCAGGGGCAGGAGGCGACGGCGGTTGGCGTCTGCGCCGCGCTGCGGCCGGACGACGTGATTACGTCAACGCACCGGCCTCACGGGCACGCGTTGGCCAAGGGGCTCACGCCGAATGAGATGATGGCGGAACTGTTCGCCAAGGATACCGGCTGTTGCCGCGGCAAGGGCGGATCGATGCACATCGGCAATCTCGAAAAGGGCATGGTGCCCGCCATCGCCATCGTCGGAGGCGCCATTCCGCTGGCGGCGGGAATCGGCTTGGCGTTCAGGATCCGCAAGGAAGATCGCGTCTGTGCGTGCTTCTTCGGCGACGGGGCGACCAGCGAAGGGGCCTTTCATGAGGGCGTCAACCTGGCAGCGATCTGGGACCTGCCGGTGGTGTTTGTCTGCGAGAACAATCTTTATGGGGCCTCGACGCACGTCTCGAAGGTGATGCGAATCCCGCACGTGGCCGATCGCGCCGCCGGCTACGGCATCCGCAGCCAAACCGTCGACGGCAACGACGTGCTGGCCGTTTACGAAGCGGCGCGACAGGCGGTCGACCAATGCCGCGAAGGACGCGGACCGGTCCTGCTGGAACTGGAAACCTACCGCATCACCGGCCACTCGCGCCGCGACCCCTGCGCCTATCAGCCGAAGGATGAACGCGAGCGGGCCAAGGCCAGCGAACCGATCGGCCGGTTTCGAAAGGTACTGACGCAAAACCACAGCGTCGAAGCGGCAGCTCTCGATGAAATCGACAAGACGGTCGAGCAGCGAATTGACGAAGCGGTCGAATACGCGCGCACCCAGCCGGACGTCGATGTCAACGATCTGACCGCCGGTGTGTTTGGACGGGAGGTCTGCGCATGAGCGGCAAACGGATGAGCATCGCGGAAGCCCTGCGAGAGGCGATCGCCGAAGAAATGGCCAGGGACCAGCGGGTCTTCTGTATCGGCGAGGACATCGGAATCCCCGGCGGATGGGGCGGCGCGTTCACCGTCACGTTGGGCCTGGAGAAGCAGTTCCCCGACCGCGTCTGGAACACACCGATCGCCGAGGCGGGTTTTTTCGGGGCGGCGGCTGGGGCGGCCATGATGGGCCTGATCCCCATTGCCGACGTCCAGTACGGCGACTTCCTCCTCTGCGCAATGGACCAGGTCGTCAGCAACGTGGCCAAGCTGACCTACATGTCCGGCGGCCGGGCGACCGTGCCGATGGTCATGCGCGTCCCGGTCGGCGCGACCGGCCGCGGCGCTCAGCACGCCCAGAACATGGAGCGGTTCGTCATGGGCGTGCCGGGTATCAAACTCGTCGCCCCGTCAACCGCCTACGACGCCAAGGGCCTGCTCAAAGCCGCCGTCCGCGACGGCAACCCGGTGATGATCTTCGAGCATAAGCTGCTCTACGGCTCCAAGGGCGCCCGCTCGGAAAGCGGCTCGCTCGACGCGGGCGGCGAGGTGCCTGGCGAAGACTACGTGGTGCCGATCGGCAGTGCCGCAATTCGTCGCGAAGGCCGCGACGTGACCCTCATCGGTTGGCTGCTGATGGCCCACCACTGCCAACTCGCCGCCCAGACGCTGGCCGGCGAAGGCATCGACGCCGAGGTCATCGACCTGCGCAGCCTGCGCCCGATCGACTGGGACCTTCTCGGCCAATCGATCGCCAAGACCGGCCGCGCGGTCATCGTCGAGGAAGGCCCGCGCACCGGCGGCGTCGCCGCCGAACTCGCAGCCGAGATTGCCGAACGATTCGCCGACCGCCTCCGCGCCCCGGTCACCCGCATCGCCTCAGCCGACATCCCCGTCCCCTTCGCCCCTATCCTCGAAAACGCCTACCGCCCCGATCCCCCGCGAATCGCCGAGACAGTTCGCAAGTTGCTCTCCGCCTGACGGGAGACTGCCTCATGATCAGGTCAGATGCACTTGATCCTTGAGTTCATGTGCCTGATAGGTTATATTCGTGTGAACGCGGAGGCTTTCGGCCGAGGCTCGCTCGACTACGGCTCAAAACGGCACGACCGGATAGTTCAGAAGAGACTATACCTGTGCAGACGAGCACATATGAATTCCTCAGGTTACTGGTCGGCTTTGTCTTGGTATTTGTCCTGCCTTGGGTTATCTGGTTCGTCTGTTCCAGGCGAGGCAAGGACGTTCCCAGCCATGCATCCTGCATGGGTGCCTGCGGAATTACGCCGCTCGTCGGCGCTGGTGTCATCATCTACGGCCGCATTCTTCTGAAAGGGACGTTCGGTCCTTTCGGTGCGTCCGCAGCGAGTCTCTTAACGCAGACAGCCGCTGTCTATATTGTGTGGGTAGTGATCACCTTCGGCATCTGGCTGGCGTGGACACGGCGATGGAGCCTCAGACACTGGGAAATCCTGTTCTTCTACCTGCTAATGGTGTTGTGCGCCTTCCTGTACACTCACTTGGGGTACCTTGCTGCTAGAAGTTTTCGGGATGCGATGTAGCGCGCACCTTTCGCGACCATGCAAATCGCGGCTTTGCAGTCTGAGGCAGGGCCGCCCGACCGTGATGGAAATGGGACGCACCTGGTTTTTTGCTCCATGGCTGTAGTTCGCAGCGCGCGGGTATCGCGTGCTGGGTATTTGGCCATGGGCCGACGCGCTCGCCCCAACGGGGCGAAGGTGTGTAGCCAGGGGCGTGAGCCCCTGGAATGCGTATTGCGTGGTTCAGGAAGCCCCAGCGGGGCGACCGATTCGTGCCTGGACGAGTGGGTATTGATCGGTGCAGCAGGTTGGGGGTGATCCGCGGCAGGCGGTTCCTGGTGCTGAAGACCAAATGGCAATGCAGGCAGGTCGGGGTCTGGCCCATGATCGCCGTATCTTTCTGTCTTTCTGTCGCCCCTCCGGGGCTCATTCGCATGGGTGGCGTTCAGAACCAGGGGCTCGCGCCCCTGGCTGCACCCTTGCGCCCCTTCGGGGCTGGTCGGCATGGGTGGGGTTTGGCACCAGGGGCTCGCGACCAGGGCTTGCGCCCCTGGCTACAGGCTGGCGCCCCTTTGGGGCTGATCCGGATGGGGGCCCTTACACCGCTCCGCGAACGCCGCCATTTATCTGGAAATATAGGACGGCGGATGTAGAATCACGATATGGGCACAAAACGCACGGCCAAGCCTCAAAAGTCCAAACCAGCCTCGCAAGAGTCGTCGCTGGACGAGCGGATGCTGGAGGAGAACCTTAAGCGCAGCTACGCTGAGCGCATCCGCCGTCATCAGATCGCCCTGGCCACGATGCAAAAACTCCAAAGGGCCAAGGTCCTGTGAACCAGTCATTTCTGACGCTGTTGGAGTTGCTGGCTGCGAAGGAGGTGGACTTCGTCATCATCGGCGGGTTCGCCGGTGTCGTGCACGGATGCACCTACGTCACGCAGGACGTCGATATCTGCTGTGACTTCTCAGTCCCTAATCTCCTGAAGCTTGCCGAGGCGCTCAAGGATGTTCACCCCGTTCACCGCATGACGCCGGCCCGCCTGAAGCTGGAGTTGACCGAGCTAAACGCCGGGCAGTACAACAACCTCTACCTGGACACCGACGTCGGCCAACTGGACTGCCTGAGTTTCGTCGAAGGAGTGGGGGATTTCCCAAAGGTTAAAGAGAACAGCCTGCTCATCGACGTGGACGGCCTCCGGATGCGGGTGCTCAGCCTCGATGCGTTCATCGACTCCAAGAAGGCGACCAACCGACCACGCGACCGCCAGATGATCGAGCAGGCCAAGCGAATCAAAAAGAAGCAATGAGCGGAGCACGCGGTTGCGGATGCCACCATCGGCGGCGATACTCCTTCTTTCCCCGGCGGACCGGCGGTGTTACAATATCCCGCGGCGTAAGCCCTTATCGGAATGCGAGCATCGGCGTCTGAAGATAGGAGTGGTCGGATGACAAGCGGCAAAGTGGACGTGGTGGTGGCGGGTCATGCGTGCGTGGACATCTTTCCGAGCGTCCCGGCGTTCACCGGGTCGTTCGCGGAGTTGTTTCGGCCGGGCAAGCTGATCAATGTGGAGGCGGCGACGATCTCGACCGGCGGCGTGGTTCCGAATACCGGGTTGCCCCTTCGACGGCTGGGCAAGACGGTGCGGCTGATGGGCAAGTGCGGCAATGACCTTTTCGGCTCAGCCCTGGTGGATAAACTGACCAGCCAGGCGACCGGCGACGAGATCAGCATGCGCGTGGTCGACGGCGAAACCACCAGCTACACCATCGTCATCAGCCCGCCCGGCATCGACCGCATCTTCCTCCACTGTCCCGGCGCCAACGACACCTTCGGCGCTGCGGACATTGACCAGACCGTGGTGGCCGCCGCCGACCTGTTCCACTTCGGCTATCCGCCCCTGATGGCCCGAACCTACGGCAACGGCGGCCAGGAACTAGCCCAAATCATGGCCAACGCCAAGTCCGCCGGCGCCACCACCAGCCTCGACCTGGCTCTGCCCGACCCCGCCGGTCCCAGCGGTCAGGTGGACTGGCCCGCGATCTTCCGTCGGACGCTGCCGCACGTGGACCTGTTCGTCCCGAGCATCGAGGAGCTGGCCTTCACCCTCCAGCGGTCGGCGTTCGACACGCTGCTGGCCCGCGCCGCCGACGGCGACCTGCTGGCTGGCATCGACGGCAAACTCCTTGGCGAACTCGGCCAGGCCTGCATCGACGCCGGCGTGGCGGTCGTCGTGATCAAGTGCGGCCGACTGGGACTCTACGTACGAACGGCCGGCAAGCAGCGGCTTGAAAAAACCGGCCGGGCCCGGCCGGGCAGCCTCGATGACTGGGCCGACCGCGAACTGTTCGAGCCGAGCTACCACGTCGAGAAGGTGGTCTCAGCCGCGGGCAGCGGCGACAACGCCGTGGCGGGATTCCTGGCTGCCTACCTCAACGGTTGCGGCGTCGAAGACGCCCTGCGCTACGCCTGTGCGGTAGGGGCCCAGAACGTCCAGGTCCTCGATACCACCAGCGGCGTCAAGAGCTGGGACGAAACCACCCGCCAGGTCCGCGCCAACCGCCCGAAGAACGAGGTCACCATTCCACTGCGGGATTGGCGTTTCGACTCCCAAGCCGCCCACTGGATCAGCCCGCGCGACCGCCAACGCTGACCCGTTGCGGCTTGGCTACAAGTCCAGAGCAACGCGCCGGCCCGGGTTCTTCTCCCCGGCCCGGATGATCCGGATGTCGTGAGCGGCTTCGCGGAGGCCGGCGATGTCGCGCGGCAGGTCCGCATCCTTCTCAAGGCTCTCAATGAATCGATCGTACCGCGTGCCCGCAAGCGGCGCGACGGCGAAAACCTTCTTCTCGCCCCGCCTCGACGCCGTGATCCCCTCCGAACCGTGCGTCAGCCGCCACCCCTGATCGGTCACGAAGTAGGTGATATCGATGTGCTCGCGGTAGTTACCCTCGGTGCTCGTCACCGCCAGGTCCGCCGCCCACGTGATAAACAGGTGCGCCGCCCCGTCACCCTCAAAATCGAGTTTCATCGACTCCGTATCCGCGCAGCGAAGCTCCGGATGGGCGTGGTTGTCGGAGAAGAACGTCACGTGCGTCGCCGCGCGCCCCATCAGATAACGCGAGAAATTCATGTTGTGAATCTCAGCGTCCATGAACGGCCCGCCGTTCTTCGCCGGATCGGTCGCCCAGTTGTTCCATTGAGGATAGTGGTGAATCCAATCGTGCCGCACCAGCGCGAGCTTGCCGACCTCGCCGCTCTCAAGCATGGTCTTGTACGTCTCGATCAGGTTGTTGCCGGTCCGCAGATAGAACACGCCGCAGCGGACCTTGCCCTCAACCGCCTCGACCATCGCTGCGCAATCCTCGACGCTCGGCGCCAGCGGCTTGGTGGTGATGATGTCCTTGCCCGCCGATGCCGCCCGTACGATCAGCTCCCTTCGAGCCCACGGCGGCACAAAAAGGCACACCGCGTCGATGCCCGGATCGTCGAAGATGGCGCCCGGATCGTCAACCACGCCACCGCCAAGCTCCGCGGCGTACTTGCCCGCCCGAGCCGAGTCCGTATCGAAAAGCGATTTGACCCCGATGCGGGTGCTCGCCTTGATAACCGCCAACTCGCACCGCAGGTAGTCGCCGCAGCCGATGATGCCAAAATTATACTTCCGATCCATGAGCCACCTCCTATGCCAGGGGAAATACCTTGCGATACGCGTCCAGGATCGCGTCGATCCTGCGGTTGCTCTCTTCGTTGACCTTGCTCCGCTGCGGATCGGCCTCAAACCGCGCGATCGTCCGTTTGATGCCCGCGCGGAACGGAATGGTCGCCCGGTAGCCGGGCACGAACGTCTTGATCTTGCTGTTGTCGAAGATCGCGCTGTGCGACTTATCGCCCAGCAGCGTGCCCTCCTGCCCCGGATCGAGGTGCACGATCAGGTCCGAGGGAACGTGCACGATCTTGGCGTCAACGCCAACCGCCTCCGCCACCGCCTGATAGATCTGATCCCACGTCAGCAACTCATCCGACGTAATATGAAACGCGTGTCCCACCGCCTGTTGATGGCCCAAAAGTCCGACGAAACCCTTCGCGAAATCCTCCGAATGCGTGACCGTCCACAGCGACGTCCCATCGCCCGGCACCACCACCTTGCCGCCCTTTCTCATCCGATCGACGATGGTGTAGTCGGTCCAGCCGCCAAACGCCAGCGGGATGACCGTATCGTACGTCAGCGACGGCCGAACGATCGTCATCGCAAATCCCTGCTCGCGATACGCCCGGTTCAGCATCTCCTCGCACGCGATCTTGTTCCGCGAATACTCCCAGTGCGAATTGGCCAGCGGAGTCGACTCGGTAATGACCGGATGCGACGGCGGCTTCTGATACACCGAAGCCGAACTGATGAAGATGTACTGACGCGCCGTCTCCGCGAACAGCGCGATGTCGCGCTCGATGTCGCCGGGCGCAAACGCGATCCAATTGACCACAGCATCCCAGCGATGTCCTTTAAGGACCTCAGCGACCTCATCCTTCTTATGGATGTCCCCGATGATCGTCTTGGCCCCGGGCACGTCCACCTTGTGATGGCCGCGATTCAGCAGGTGCAGATCAACGCCCCGTTCGACCGCCAGCCGACTGACGGCTGTGCTGATGTTCCCCGTCCCGCCAATGAAAAGAACCTTCATGACCGTACTCCGATAGACCCAACACATTGCCAACGACACGATTGTAGTGGCCCGGCCACGGCCTGACTGCCTGTTTTCGGTCAATCATTCCGCGTATCCTGTCGTATGGGCTGGTCGCAAAGGCCGAAACTCGATAAAATACAGCCATGCAGTCGACCAACTGGCAGACAATGCCCGAAGGCCACGCCTTTTCCATCGAGAGGCAGTGCCTGAGTGTCTTTCGTTGGCACCATCACTCGTACTGAGAAATATTCGTTGTGGCTGATGGATATGGCAAGGTCCTCGTCGGCGACTACACCGGCCAGGCCCGCAGTGGCGAGATCTATCTGGTCGGGCCGGGTGTCCCCGCTGTTTTGCAGGTCCGTCCAGGTCTTGTACACG